>Ga0307516_10010252_pt1 | contig 10324 bp, 7 predicted proteins | sample 19_EM_MG_FD_203310 | JGI IMG/M metagenome (GOLD analysis project Ga0307516, IMG submission 203310) | Populus trichocarpa ectomycorrhiza microbial communities from riparian zone in the Pacific Northwest, United States - 19_EM | ecosystem: Host-associated > Plants > Roots > Unclassified | place...
CTTGGTCTTCGACAGCCGGGTTCCACCACGGGTCGAAGTGAATCACCGTATCGGCCGCCGTCAGGTTCAAGCCGGAGCCGCCCGCCTTCAGGCTGATCAAAAACGCCGGAATGGTCGGATCTTCCTGGAATTTGTCGACTCGCTCGGCGCGATCCATCGTGCTGCCGTCCAGGTACTCGTAGCGGATCTTGTCCTCGTCGAGCGCCTCGCGCACGAGCTTCAGCATCGAGACGAACTGGCTGAAGATCAGCACCTTGTGCCCGCCTGACTCGACCTCGTCGACCAGCTCGCGGAGCGCCGAGAGCTTGCCGCTGTCTTCGTGGCTGAACTCGCGCGGCAAACCCAGCAAGCGGGGGTCGCACGCAGCCTGACGCAGCTTGGTGAGGCCCGCCAAGATGTGCAGCTGGCTCTTGGCCACGCCACTCTTCTCGACCTCGCCCATGACGGTGGCGCGTACCTCACGCAGCACCTGCATGTAGATCGCCCGCTGATCGGGCGGTAGATCGATGATCTTGTCGACCTCGATTTTGGGCGGCAGATCTTTGGCCACCTCGGTCTTGGTGCGACGCAAAATGAAGGGGTGAATGATCGAGCGCAGGCGCGCCGCCTGTTTGGAGTCGCCGTTGTCGATGGGACGGGCGTATTTCTCCTCGAACTTGGGCAGCGGCGGCAAGAGCCCCGGGCTCACGAACTCGAAGATCGACCAGATTTCGCTCAGGCGATTCTCGATCGGCGTGCCGGTGAGCGCCAAGCGGCGCGCGGCGTCGAGCTCCTTCGCGGCCTGCGCGGTGGCCGACAGCGGGTTCTTGATGTTCTGCGCTTCGTCGAGGATGGCGTAGTTCAGCCGCAGCTTCTTGAGCAGATCGATGTCTCGCCGCAGCAGCGCATAGCTGGTGATGATCACGTTGGCGCTTTCCATCTCCGACATTTGCTCTTTGCGACCGGCGCCGTGCCAGAGAGCGGTCGTGAGCGACGGACCAAAGCGTTCGATCTCGCGCACCCAATTGGTGACGACGCTGGTCGGCGCCACAATCAGCACGCGCAGCGCCTCCGTTTTCTTTTCTTGTTTGAGCGCTAGCAAGAGCGCGATCGTCTGCACGGTCTTGCCCAGACCCATGTCGTCGGCGAGCACACCGCCCGAAGCTATTTCGTCGAGGAATTGCAGCCACGACAAGCCCTGTTCTTGATAAGGGCGCAGCGTCGCCTTCAGGCCCTTCGGCTTCTTCGCGGCCTTGATTTCATCGATATTCTGTAGCTTTTGGAATAGGGACTTGGTGGTTGCGGCGATCGTGGCGGAGCTAGCTTGCTGGATTAGGTCGTGCACACTGCCCGCCTGCGACAGCGGGATCTTGCCGTTCTTGCCGCCGGCCGCGATCAACTCGACCTCACGATCGATCATCTGCTGGATCGAATCGGCGTCGAACGGTGCGAAAGAGTTGTCGGACAATTTTACGAATTTTCGCCCTTCGCGTAGGCAACGCTCGAGCTCTTCGCGGTCGACGCCGATGCCCTCGGCCTCGTACGAAATCTTCACGTTGAGCCAGTCCACGCCGCTAGAAACGCGCGCGTGAGCCAGCACTGGCTTATTGCGTACGTGCGTGCCGACCAGGTGCTCGGGTACGTACAGGTCCCAATCTTCGGGCAGTTGTCCGACGCCCTCGGACCAGAACTGAATGGCTTTCTCGGCGAAGGCCGTAAAGTGGTCGCCGCTCTCGGTCGGCTTGAGTCCCAAATCGAGCAGCAGCTGGACGGCTCTTTGCTGCGCCGCGATGTCGCAACGAATGCAGCGCGCGCGCTTCTGACCTTCTTCGGGCGGCAGAATCAGGATCGGAGGCGAGATGCCGTCGGCGCGAACTTCGATCTCTTGATCACCGTAGGCGGCCTTGAGGAAGATCTCGGCCTCGGTCAGCGAGCCCGCCGCGCGCATGCGGAACGTTGGCTCGAGGTCGATCACGTCGGCTACCTGCGACAGCTCGGGCAGCTCGGCGCCGACCTCGAGCGCCACCCGCGGCAGCCCGTAGGTGATCATGCCGATCAGCTCCGAGGACGGTTCGGCGATGGTCGGACTCCGTAGCAGTCGACGCAGCGCCGCGGGCGAGACGCGATGGTCGAGCCGCCGCGCCACGCCTTCGCTGGTGTCGATATGCCAGCCGGGCGCGCCCTCGAACCAGCCGCCGGAAGTCAGGCTGAAGCGCCGGCCATCGCCCTGCCGTTCGAAGGTGATCTTGGCGACGATCGTCTCGGCACCGACCATTTCGAGATCGAAGCGGGGCTTGAGCACGTCGTCGATGAAGCGCAGCTGCATCAGCGCGGGCTCGAGCAGCACGCGGCGATCTTTGAGCTGAGGCAAGAGCTCGGCGGCGTCTTCGCCGCGAATATCTACGGCTGGGTGACGTGGGTTGCCGCTTTCGAAGCGCGAGAGCACGCGCAGCGCGTTGCGGTCGCCCGTCGGCGATAGGGTCTGCCAAGTCAAAGCGTGGCTCGGCAGCATCGGCGTGCGATTGTCGACGTCGAGCACGGTTACGGTGAGGCCGCCCTGGCGCACATGCACGCGGAATTCGAGATTCAGCGTGCGGCGCGAGCCTTCCGGCGAGAGCCAGGCGCCGATACCGGTTGCGCGTGCGCTCACGTCCGGGGGAGGGGGAACGTAGTGGGCGGCGCTGCTGGACGGCACAGGTACTGGGGCTTGTTGGCCTCCGCGTCGTCGCCGATCTCGGCGCCGACCGCCTTTGCCAGCATCGCCGCCACCACCACCACCACCACCACCAGCGCCCCCGCCGCCGCCAGCACCGGCGCCGCCGCCACCGGCGTTATGTACGACCGCAGGCTGCGCTGCTTGCTGTTGCGGCTCGCGACGGGGCAAGTGCGCGCGCGCGCGATTGCGCACCGTGATGAGCAGCGCTGCTACGTGCTTGCAATGCTGATTGGTCTTCTGAAACGCCGGACAAGTGCAGTTGGAGGTGATGCCCTCACCACCCAAACGGATTGTCACTTCGTACGGTTCTGGATCGGAGCCCTTGACGCGACCTTGTGCGTGGGTCTCGTTCAAGCTCACGTCATCGACGACCTTGCGCTTTTCGTAGTCGAGCCCGCGCAGGAACGTGCGGGCGCCGAGCAAGCGCCGGAGACCGCGGTCGGAGAGGGTGGAAAGAGCGTCTGCAAGTGATGACAACGTAGCCTCGTTTTCAGAACTATCGAGTGCGCCTAGCGTAAGAGTGGGGCTAGGCAGAGAACCGTAAGCGCGAGCACCAAGGCAAAGGCCTCGACGCTAGCCGCAGAAGTGACGCCGACGAGCTCGCCGAACGATTCGGCTTGAGTCAGCGCGGCAGGTCCGAGCCCGGCGTCGCTGGCGCGCACTCGTCGGCGCAGCTCGGCCAGCACCGCGCGGGTGGTGCGCCCCACCGAGCTCAAGATGAGGCCGCCCAGGATCGCCGCAACCCCGAAACCGACCAGAGCTGCAGTCAGGCCAGGCGCCGCGGTACCATGCAGCAGTAGGCCGAGCATGAAGGGCGCAAAGAGCAGCGATCCGAGCTCCAGCACCGAGGCGCCGCGTGCCGCCTCGAGCGACGCCTCGACGCAGCCCTTGTAGCTTGGAGCGAAGTCAGCCGGCGGCACAGCCAGGCCCTGCTTGGGCAGCTCGCGGAGTTGGAGCTCGACTTCGACGCCGACCAAGCGTGCGCCCAGAACCGCGTTGCGTGTGGAGCGCGCGCTGAAGACCAGCACGAGCGTGGCACCGAGAGCGATGGCCAAGGCGGCCGCTCCGAACGAGCTCAGGCTCGGTGCGTTGCTGTTCGTCAGCGAAAGCAGGCCGAGTAGCAGGCTCAGCGCTACTGCCAGAGCGCTGTGTGCGCCGCCGAATGCGCTGCCGAGGGCTCCGGCCTCGTCCAACTTGGAAGCGCGGCGCTTCAGCTCTCCCTCCAGGCGGGCCAGGGTGGCTACGCCGCGGGCGTGGGCCGTGAGCAGGCCAAAGCCAGCTGCAGACAACGCCAGCGGGCCGAGCGCCAACATGCCGGCCATGAACGTGAGCAGCAAGAGTCCGGCCGGCGCCAGCGGTGAAAGGGTGCGTTCGACGAGCGCGAGCGCCAAGGCCGGTACGATCAGCAGCGGCCAGAGGCTGGATAGGGCAGTGCTCGCGCCGCGGGCGATCATGGCGGCTTCACCGCTGCTGCGCACGTCCAGTAGCTCGCGGGTGGCAGCGCGGCGCAGCGGAAGGCACGCCAGAAGACCAACCAGCGCAGCAGCTCCGAGCCCCGTGGCGCCGGCCGCGAACAGTGCGCCCCAGTGCTCGCGCTCCAGCCAAAACAACGCCGCTCCGAGCCCAAACAACGCCACGAGGAGCGCGCTAGCTTGGCCGCGCCACAGCGCCTGCACGGGCGATTCTGCGTCCGTAGCTCTGGCCGCGAACACGCCGCAGATCGACCCGATCGAGCCGAAGGCGCGCACCAGCACGACCAGTACCAGGCACGACAGGCTACCCGTGCCAGGCACGACGCCCGAAGTCGCCAACAGCGCCACGGATATGCTGGCGCAGAGACCGCAGACGTAGCCCGACAGCGCGCGTGGCAACAGCTCGCCCACCAAATGCCCTACGAGCTCGGCCAAGAGGGCCGGATCGCGCGCGTCTCCGGTCTCGAACGTGGGATAGAGCTCCGTCGCGCGTCCACCGCCGACGCGAGCTGCGCTGGCCGAAACCGCGCCCTCGCGCGCTAGCGCCAGCGCCGTTACCGCTGCGCCGAGCGCAAAGGCGGGCAAGAGCCTGACGACTTCGGCTGTGAGCTCGGCGTTGGCTCCGGCAGCAAAGCCACCACGAACGGCGTACAGGCTCGCGAACGCCGCCGCGACGCCCAAAACGCCCAGGCCTTCGCCGAAGACGGCCACGGCCGCGGCCGCGCGCAGCAGTGGGCGCATGGCTCGCACGCTGCCGCGCGCAGCGGCCGCTGCGGCGCTCGAGGTGGCGCGCGTCGCGAGCCCAAGCGTGAGGCGCGCTTGGACGAGCACCGAGCCGGCACCCCCGAGCAGGGCTACGACCACGAAGGCGGCTTGCCCGGCACCCGACACGCCGCCGTGGCTGCCGCCTACCAAGGCGAAGCCGGAAAGACCGAGCGCAGGCACGGCCAGGAGCCCGACCCCGCGTGCCCCGCCCAACCGTAGCAGGGCCACCGACGCGCGCTCGAGCGCGCCCTCCGCGCGCTTGACCGTCGCGGCGACCGCTCCGCGCTTCACCTCGAGTCGCCCGAAGGCGAACGACAGCACCAAGCCGAGCAGGCTGAGTGCGAGGAGGAGCGCGAGCTGGGTCACGGGGATCTAGGTGGATGGGCGATGCGCATTCGGCCGGCGCTGCGCCACCTTGAGGCTGCGCGATGACGCCGTTTTGGCCGGCTCACGAGTCCTCGGGCCATGGCGGGGCCCCAGCTGCTGGGGCTGCTGTCGCTGGACTCAGGGACGTCGTGAGCGGACCGCGCTTGAAAGTACCCGCAGGTCTCGACCCACCATCACTGGCCTCGCGGAGCAGCGCCCGGCGGCTGGGCCACCGGTGGCTCTCGGCACTCCCTCAGGAGTTAGCCTCGATGAGACGGGCGGATCCGTACCACGCTGTTCGGCCCTGCGGCAAGTCAGTTCCGCATCAAGCGGCTTTAACGGGCCGAGGGGCCAAGCCGGCGACCCCCGGACCCCTCGAGCTAGCCCCTTTAACCCCCGAGCGTTTTCGACTGAATGACCATCAAGTGGTACTTGCCGTATTCGCTCTGGCCCAGTGTGAAGAGCACTTCCATCAGCAGGCGGTAAGGCGTGCCCTTGTCCGCGATGACGATGGCTTCGGACGACGACGGGTCGAGCCCCTTGGCGCGGCGCACGGCGATGTCCGTTCGGCGCGCGGCCATCAACGCGTTACCGAGCGGCACGATGAAAAGATCGTTCGGTCCGCTGCGCTTGTAGCGCGCGTCGACGCCCGCCTGCGCGAGCGACTCACGGCCGGGTAGGGTGAGGATCTTGTCGTCGCCCACCAAGATTTGCGTCTTGGAGACGGTGACGAGCACGCCCTCCTCTGCGGGAGGCTTCTTCATGATCGAAGCCGGCAGCCGCAGATCGTCGCTCTGAGGTACGGAGGCGCTCGACGAACCCAGCGTCTTCAACAGGAAGACGAGGATGATGGTCATGATGTCGAGCATCGCGGTGATGTTCAGGAAGTTAATCTCGGGCTCATGCGCGTTGCGGCGAATGGCCTTGCGAAGCTCTCCCTTGTACTCGACGACGGACCCCTGCTTGGGCGGCGGCGGAGCGCCGCCTCCAGCTCCAGGACCTTGCGGCTGGCTCATCGCGGTACTCCGAACTGAATGTTCTCGAACAGCGCGTCGCCCGAGGGTGTATTGCGCAGGGCGTCCATGACCGCGATCACGGTTTGGAACTCTACGCCCGGGTTGGCGGTAATGGTCGCTTGTGTCTCGTCCGCGAACTCCGGGGACAACCCCTTCAGGCGTGCAGCGCACGCCGTGAGGGCCGCGAAGTCGTACTGATTGCCCGCCTTGGGCACCGCGATGCCCGCTCCGCGATCTTGGCAGCCGGGCGCGATGTTGCCGCCCGATGCTTTGAGCGAGAAGCCGTCGCTGACGATGAACACCGAGAGGTTCAGTGCTTCCGACGCGATTTCTGCCCGGACGCCCGAGCCCTTGTTGGCTGGCGGATTCGTATCGACGACGGAGGTGAAGGTGACTGACACCGTCGCCAACACGAAGATCAGGATGTTCATCACGATGTCGAGGAACGGCACGATGTTGAGCTCGCCGCCTTCTTCATCGGGTGCGAGCTCTTTCGGCTGGCTCAGCCGGCGGATCTTGCTGCGCTGCGCTGCGCTAAGAGACATGGGTTTCTTACCGAGCCCTCAGTATTGCCCGGTCTTGGAGATGGTCAGCATGTTGAAGGTGCGCTCCATCGTGCCCTCCAAGTCGTGCTGAATCGTCTTGGCGCGCGTGTGCAGAATGATGTGCGTGATCATGCAGAACACCGCGATGCCCAGACCGAGCGCGGTGTTGTACATGGCTTCGGCGATACCGTTCGACAGCATGCGCTGTTTGTCGGCTTGCGACAGACCGGGGGCGGCGATCGCACCGAACGTGCGGATCAGACCGGACACCGTGCCGAGCAGACCGATCAGGGTGGCGATGTTGGCCAGCGACCAGAGCGCGCCGATACGCTTCTCTGATTGAGGCTTGAGCTCGGAGAGCTTCTCGCTCAACGAGGCGTCAATCTCCTCCGGGCCCTTGTTGGCGTGGGTCAGACCGGCTTTCACCAACTGGAGGATCGGGTAGTCATCCGCCTCACAGAGCTTGATCGCACGGTCGATGTTACCGGCCGAAACCAGCTTCTTCACCTGGGCGAAAAACTCCTTGGAGTTGACGCGATAGCGAGTCATCTGGAAGGCAAACCGTTCGATCACGATCGTAAGCACGATTGCGGACGTGCACATGTTGAGGACCATGAAAGTCGGGTTCGTTTTGAACGCTTCGACGATTTGGCTTTGTCCGCCTTCGGCCGCTAGAAGCAGGAGATGCATTCCCCAAGTCCCTTCTGTTGCTTTGGGTGCTGATGATGGGCGAGCGTTGAAACTTGGCGCTCGATCACTACTGAGCCGAGGACTATAGCCGGCGGAAAACGAGTTTTACAAGTCGGCTGTTTTTATTGTGATTTTTGGGTCTGTCGCCCGCATTTTGTTTTGGGGCCCCAGCCCCAAATCGGCCCGCGTTTGTGATTTGGGGCCCCAGCCCCAAATCGGTGCGCTGGGACGGCGTGTGGGCGTGCGAAACGACCTCGAACCGAGGGCCGGCCGTTTCGACACGCTGGACTAAGCACTTACGGAAGTGAGTTGAAGTGCGCTGACGCCTGGCCGGAGCGCCGCCCCATGGACCTCAACTTTAGGTCCGAGGTGGGGGTGGGGCCCCACCGGTACGGGACGGAGAATTTTCTAACGGAGCGCGAACAGCTTCGTAAAATCCAATCTCTCTTGACTGCCGGGGTTCCAGTTTAGCAAGATGCCCCGCACTCCGTTCTCGTAGCGCGGGGCCGCTGTCCCGTACCGCGGGGCCCCGACCCCGCTCAAAGCAGTGGCAGGCGACCGGAGACGCGACGGTCTAGATCAGCAAAGTTCCAGAGGATTATCGGCGAATACAGCCGAATTCCTGGGGCATCTCAACGAAGCATCAGGCGGAAGGTAAACGTAAAAATGTCGAGCGCATGGCATCACTTCCAAGCAGGCGGATGGGCGATGTATCTCATCCTGTTTTGGCTCATCTGCTCGATCGCCGTGATCGCGGAACGGTCCGTGTATCTGTTTGGCGCATCGATCAATAAAGAGGTGTTTCTGGCGACCATGCAGAAATGCATCTTGGCCGGCGACATCGCCAAGGCCGTGAAGATGTGCTCGGCCGCCAACGCCCCGCTCGCTCGCATCGTGCAAGCTGGCTTGGTGAAGGTGAACCGTCCGGACGAAGAAGTTCAGGCGGCTATGGACGAGGCAGCTCTTCGCGAGATGCCGAAGATCGCGAAACGCACGGGCTTTTTGGCATTGTTTGCCAACTTGGCCATGCTCTGCGGCCTATTCGGCACCATCGTCGGTTTGATCAAGGCGTTCGGCGCCGTCGGCGGCGAGTCGGTGGATCCGAGCCAGAAGGCGCGCATCTTGGCTGAAGGCATCGCCGAAGCCATGAACTGCACCGCGTTCGGCCTGCTCTCGGCCATCACGGCGCTGATGGGCTTCGCCTTCTTGAACGGCAAGACGCAGACGATGGAAGACGACATCAACGAGGCGTCGGTCCAGGTCCTCAACCTGGTCGTCGCCAATCGCCAGAAGGTCAACCTTCAAGGCATCGAGGGCTGATAGCTCTCGGCATGGGCGTGGGTTAGAGCCAAAGGCTTTAGCCCGCGCCGTGTTTCGTTAGTCGTGGATTTAAGGAGCATCTGGCATGGCTGGTATTGATACGGGCGGTGGCCACGGTGGCAAGCGGTCGACCAATCACGAGATCCCGCTGATCCCGTTCATCGACTTCCTCCTCTGTTTAGTCGCGTTTTTGCTGGTGACTGCCGTCTGGTCGCAGATGGCTCGCATCAACGCCGACGCGCGCGTGCCCGGTCCGCCGAAGGACGAGCCGCCAGAGGACGTGAAGAAGGAAAAGCAGCTCAACGTCGAGATGAAGGAGACGAAGTTCGTCCTCATCTGGAAAGAGGGCAACACGGTCGTCAATACCATCGAGGTCGAGAAGAAGGCCGTGCCGGTCGGCAACGAAGGCGACATCCGCTATCCCGACCTGGCGAAGAAGATCGTCGAAGAGTGGACCCAGAACGGTTCACACCGCGGCGACCTCAAAGACGACAAAAAGACGGACCAAGCCATTTTGCACACGGACAACAGCACCCCGTTCTCGGACGTGGTGGCCGTCATCGACGCCATCTACACGCCCAAGCGCGACTGCTCGATCTGTGAGCGTGGCAAGTCGGTCAAGCTCCCCGGCTTCAACGTGACCTTCTCGGTGAACTGACATGTCGGAAAAACCGCTCAGCCGATTCGTTCAGCCGATCGCCCAACCGGGCCGACGTCTGCTCCATCACATTCCGCTCAGGTTCGTGCGCAAGAAGGTGTCCGGCGGCGGGCAGCGTTCGGTCAATCAGGAAATTCCCCTGATCCCGTTCATCGACTTCTTGCTCTGCATCGTGCTGTTCCTGCTCGCGAGCTTCTCTGCCAGCGGCGAGCTGCCGATCGACAAGAACGTCAAGCTGCCGAATGCCGAGAACGTGCTCGACATGACGGACGCGCCGATGGTTGCCGTCACCGGCACCCAGATCTTGGTCGACGGTACGCCGGCCGGCAATACGCGCGCGATCGTCGAAGCCAACCGCCTGCAGCGTGTCGACGAGCTGTTCAACGTGCTGAAGAACAAGCGCGAGCTTTGGAAGCAGCTGAACCCGGGCAAAGAATTCTCGGGCATCGTCGTGCTCCAGGTTGATCGCAAGGTCGAAGCTCTGGTCGTCAAGAGCGTATTCCAGACGGCAGCGTTCGCGGGTTACCCGAACGTGAGCTTCATGGTCGGTCGCCTCGGCCAACAGGGCTGAGGAAGGACGAAAATGCGGGAGCGAGGGCTCCCTTCGTTGAACCAAGCGCGCGCCGAACGTCGGCGCGCGTTGGTTTATGGGAAGGTCGCGCTGCGGGCCATGCCCGCCCACTTTTGGCTGTGGGTGGTGGTTGGGGGTGCTGCATTCGCCGTCATTTACTGGCGCATCTCGGAGGGGAAGCTCGAGGGGCGGAAGAGCGCCGTGATGGCCAAACAGCGCGCCATCG
>Ga0307516_10010253_pt1 | contig 10323 bp, 14 predicted proteins | sample 19_EM_MG_FD_203310 | JGI IMG/M metagenome (GOLD analysis project Ga0307516, IMG submission 203310) | Populus trichocarpa ectomycorrhiza microbial communities from riparian zone in the Pacific Northwest, United States - 19_EM | ecosystem: Host-associated > Plants > Roots > Unclassified | place...
AAAGCTGGTACACTCGGCGCTTAGGTAAGGGTAAGACCGATGAATCCTTCAGACAGCTAAAGGACTAGGAGTGGAACTTTCCCAAACAACCGGGTGCGCGTTTACCGTGTTAGGGATCGTCCGTCGATTGCCCGACACTATGACGGCTACCAGGGTAGATTCGGAAGGTTTAACTCCCAAACCGAGGTCCCCAAGCGAGTCGTCACCCGTCCGGCGTATGCACGTTCGGGCGACAAGCAACTGATCCTTATTCCCCGGAACCGCTGCGGCCGGTTGTGTGGGGAACAACTGGTATAATCTAAACGTCGGCGTCGGCCCACGTAGTCCTTGTAGCGGCCTGCGTAGGCTCACAATCGAAGCCATTCCCAGACACGGAGGTCTGATAAAATATCATGAACAGTTGTGATAAAACATTGAACCACTTTCAAGTCTTTTTTTTTTTTTCGATGTACCTGTTTGCGCGTTCACAACTTGGGTGCGAGACTGGACTCGGAGAGCCAAGTCAAAACGTCCTTCGCCACCTTCTCCTTCTCATCGTGCATGAGCCAGTGGCCGGCGCCCTCGTAGTTGACAACCTTGGTTTGAGGCAGGAGCTTCTTGATCAAACCAACGCCAGCCTCGGGACTAGTACGGTCGGCAGTTCCACGGAGGAAGAGAACCGGAACCTTGACCGTATAAGTCAACGGGAGGTTACCGGCTGGATTCTCAAGTGAGTGAGGTTGTGCGGATTCAGGCAAGGAACGCATTTACCTTTTTCCTCATCGAAGCGAATCTTGGTGGTTCGGTAGTAGTTTAGTGGGCCGTGGAAGGAGGCATTTTGAGTGATGTATAGTTTCAACTCCTGTGAGTAGCTTTAGCCTTCCAAGTCCAGTGGTGGTGGTACTGAGGGGGACCAACATCATCACTCAAGCTGGTCTTGACAATGCTGGGGTCAACCTTAACCCCCCCATTGAGGATGCGGGCAAGGTCACTGATGGAACCGCCCCCGGCACCAGGAGCGGCAAAGAGGGACCTATAGAAGATTTCGATCTGTCATTCGGATCAGCCTCTTTGTGAGGTTGGAAAGGGAGGAAGGGATCACATTATCCTCGACCTTCTTCGTGGTCGCGGGGTCAGCGAAGAAGAGCTGGTATGCAAAATCCGGGATCTTCTTGACGACCTCTTCCAGAGGAACGTACTCCTGGCTGGGAGGGAAGAAGCTGACACTCAAGCTGTAATTGACGAAGGGTTGGATTTGTGTTTTGAGCATCGAGTCCGGTAAACACTCACTGAGCGACACCCAGAACCCTCTGGGGGTGCCAGAGGACGAAACGAGCGGCAATGAAAGAACCCCAGTCGTGCCCGATAATAACCTGGAGGAAAACGGGTGTCAGCAGCTTCCATCAGTAATCGGATGGTAGACACACAGCATTGGGGGAACCGATGTGGTCGAGGAGGGCAGCGAGATCGTCGGAAAGCTTCTTGAATGAGTATTCCTCAGGTTCACTTGGTTTGGCGGTCTGACCGTAACCCAACATGTCAGGCGCAACGACGCGGTAGCCAGCCTCAACCCAAGGGCCGATTTGGTTTTTCCAGGCAGCCCTGACCGCCCACGTAGGATAAACAAGCCGAACTCTTTACCTAGAAAGGAGGGCGTACCAGAGGTCTGGGAACCCGTGAACTAGGAGAAGGGTGACGGCCTCGCCAGCGTCATAGTTGGCAGGCAACTGATCAACATAGTGGTAAGTCCTGCCAGTCGACAATTCGGTGAACTGGTGGTTGAAGGAATCGAGGTTGGACGGGTTGGGGGGCATCGTCGACGGTGGGATGGAGGTGCATCTTTTCTGCCGGGGGTGGATTTATACATATGTACCCTCAATGATGTCCAGACCAAGCGATTACCGTCGCAGTGTTTTCCACGTGCAAAAGCTGCCGGTTTCTGTCGGCCCGCGCCGCGCAGAAGTTTATCCCGAGTGCCCTGATCGGTACTCGGTGGTCGTGCTGACCCGTGCCTTCGCCCCGAATTCACTTGCACCCTCATCTTCGATTTACTGGGTAGCTAAAGGTGCCTCCCGCACCTATTTAGACGGACGTCAACGTGGAAGGCGATATTCTGCCACTGCAGCGACAGCCTTCTCTGCAGCCCGAGCGATCGATGTATGTCCGCGAGCCGAGTTTTTTGTAATACTTACACTACGCGTGGTTCGCGTAGGTTCGATTATTCATTTCAAACCCCTTGGCGCTCCACCCATGAGACATCAAGATTTCACCTGGCACTAGATCTGATGGGTTCATTGGGTCTCAATACTCAAATGTTTGGAACGCAAAACCGTCTCCTGGAACCCTACCCACCCGGAGCGTTTCGCCTTCTAGTTTCACCCCCACCAGCCAGTCGATCCGACGACTCGCCCCGAAACTCGCGCTATTGTAGATTGGAGGTGTGCCGGGTGGGCTGGCGGTAAGACCGTATGGGGAGGACCATGGCGTGTCCGACCGCCCACTTCAACGAAACGGAAGAATACAACCACGGCATGCGGGAGGTTGGATTACAGTAATTCACCGGACCCTCAGGAGGAAATGCATTGCGTCTGGGGGGTACGATTCTACGCGAATACGTTTGATGCGACGGACCATAACTTGTAAGTGTTTCGTGGTTCTGGTCATAACAGTAGCGGACACGCGGGATTTGACCCTCGCATCTCCTCAGAATCTGTCGCAAAATTTCTTGGTGGATTATAATCAAATTCGTTATAATTATCCGGAGAAATTTGCGACAATTTTCGGGGGTCGATGGCGGGCACCTATTCGTGTAATCGGTGAATCCGTAGCCCCTAACGCGGTACTGTTACTGACGTACCCTCCAGAACACGACTACAAGCCGGTGAGTTTAAGATGTCCTTCTTTCCCGACGAAGTTGGGGTGACGGTTCGGTTGCGTGTCAGTGGGGAGGTTGCGTCCCAATGACGCGTCGGAACCGATGTCTGATCCCAACCATACCCAACTCAAGAAAGCCAACCACGCCACGGCGCGGGGCGGGGCGGGATGACTTTGCCTTACCGCTCGGTCCCGAGATATTTTATAACCTCGAGATCAGATGGGCATGCAGATGGTGCCCGCGATCAATCATTCCCGACGCTGATTAGATTGGTTTAATAGGTGTCCAGAACGGAAACCATTGGTGAAATGCGATGTGGGTACAGGGTACCCAGATATCCAACTACACACCCAACCTTAAACCACGCTGGGGCCCGAGAGTCTTCTTTGTCTGGATTTTGACTTAATTTTAGTTTCTGGTTGGAACGGATGAACAATTTTTATCGTCTCCTCATTCGCCATCGCATGCAGAACCCGTATGTAGGGGTTACGTTCATCAATGGTCATCACCAATTGCATCTTTCAAGCTCTCCGGGAATCAACAGGTCTCTGGATTCTTTGTTCATCGGTACTCCGGCCCTAGAAGCAGCTTCCTCAAGGGGGCATGCCACTCACACCTAACAGGACCAGGAACGGTGGCCATACATCTTCAGGCACATCCAAGACCAATCCCACACAAACCAAAATGAATGCATGGTAGTTCAGAAGATTCAAGTGACAAGTGTACGGTAGCCGTTAAATGGTTCCGTGGCTCGCTTGTTCTACGCGGCGAGTTTCCCTGAGGTTGGTTTTTCCGGCAAGTAAGTGCTGGGTACCTGGGTCCCAGATCTCGTGCGTAAGATACCGTAATTTTATCGGAGCCATATCGGATAAGCCACGCTCGTGGGTAAAGTCGCCCGGGGGTGATGCCCATGGCTCACCTCCGCCAAACGGGTTTATTGGTACATCCCATGCAACTACACAAGCGGACCGTGGCCACCATGCACGTCGGGGAAGCTCGATGCGGCAGGTTCTACGGGTCTGGCCCATAGCAGGACGCACCCCCGGTGAACCTGTGGGTTTGGTAATTGGGACGTCCGCTCCGACAGGTCCCGGCTGGGAAGCACCCGCAGAGGAAATGGATTGTTCCGAAGAAAAGGCAACAAGTACCGCACACCCTAGTAATTACGCCGGCTCGGATGGTGCCTCGTCTGTTGTTCACATGGTGTAACCATTCACTGAACGGCCCAAGCAACCGGTTTGAATTTGACGGCAGCGTCCACCCAGAGGGTGACATGGTCCCAAAAAAATTCTCTACGGCGGCTGTTCGTCCTGTAACCTCCTCGTACTGGTTACTTGTTGATATTGCGGCCACGGGGGTCCCCTTGTGATGATGTGGGGGTGGGGTCCGGAAGGGAGGACCGGGGGATCCGAAGGAAAGCCGGAAGATGACATAATCGATCACCCGGTTTAGTGACCGGATGCCCGACCGTCCGACGTTAGCCCCGCAACGACGTTACCCTGCATTAGTACGTACGGCAGATAACAACACCACATCCTCCCACGTCACCCCTGACCCTTACGGTCACCACCGGCCAAAGCGAAAGATCTCTCACACGTCCAAGCGATGGACAAACCACTCGCCCCGTCTAGGTCCAAATCACAACCATTGGGGCATTCATCTATGGAGCGTTCTGTGGCAACAGGAGGAAGCCCCCACCCGAATCACCCGTTCGAGAATTCCAAAAACCTCTTAGTCGTATTGCCGAATGATGCAATCGATGTGGAAGAAGAAGCGAGACTGTATGATGAACTATGTGCAGCCACGCAATCTGTGAGTCCCGACCATCCGACATTCCCAAACATCTCGCCGAATACTTCGCACCGTCTTTCTAATTATCCTATCCGTGTACTATTCAGGACGACGATGACGAGAATTACCTACAAATTCTGAAGCGGCATGAAACACACGTGTCGGTCAACTTACAACATTCCTCCTCTCAATCATCGCCCCGGAATGCCGGACGGAGGCCGAGGTCGTCCGAGCACAATCACCCGCCCTCCATACTCTCCAATGACATATGGTTGGGTGACAACTCGGGTACCTCGTCCTTGTTTGCCCGAGAAGTAGAAATCAGGGGTTGGACGAGCGTAGGTGATAAGCTTGGTGGTGCTTACATCGGTTAGTGGAACGTTCGGTCCAACACTTTCAGGGACCCCGTTTCTTCTATCACCATCCCTTGTCGTAACGTCATCTGGGCTGACTGCGCGCGTAGTGTATGAATGCGTGGTCCGGACCAAGGAGGTGAGCGGTCGTTCTTCTTCGGGTCCCGTTCACCATCCCCTCAGGCGTGCGTGACGCGGGGAGTCGGGGTTCTAGGTTCCATACCATCGTTACCACTGCCCGTTGCATCCGCTGAAACTCAGCGGTGAAGGCTGACCTTACCCGGTAGGGGACTGTGATATACGCCCATAAGCGTTACAATGCATTCGAGGAACTCTTCATCGCGTTGCATCATACCCTTCCCGTACGTCCAGTCCCTGCGATCGTTCCACGTGGGTGCGCAAAGTTGTTGTTGGCGTTCTTTTGCCCATATGGCAGATTGCACGCTTTCGTGAAACCCCTACCATCCTTTTGAGCTGAGACCTACCCTGGAAGCTGCGTATTGATCTCTGCGACCTCCTTCTCCCTCTATCTAGCGCCAGCAACACCGCATTATCCCGCCGCTCCCACCGAAAGCCTCCCTGGCAAAATATCGGTCGACCTTCCTGGAGAAAAGGAGAAGGCTGTTGCAGCATTGGCTGTCATCGGTGTTACTCCATCCAGATCTTGGCGGATGCCAGGCTGTGCGAAGCTGGTTGCTTGATTGAACCTGGGGGGTAGGAATTGAGTCCTCGGATCCAATGCTATAAAACGTATAATCTTTCCTGGCCTGTACAGGGATGAAGATTCCCTTCACTGGTCGGTGTTCCGAAGCATCGCACCGCGCTTTATCTATTCTTGTGAGACGTGACTATACCGAGCAATTCTATTGGTATATACACATCTATTACGCCTTGGTTCGTTCGTATACATGCTTATGAACATTACGGGATTTATACGTTTCACGAAGCTGCCAAAATTGAGTGGAATGGAAAGGAATCGACGAAAGACATATCAAAGGGCCTTAATGGGCTCAACTTGTGTTGGGGGACAACGGATCCTGACCACGCCATCGTCCTTCTCGACCTCTGCTTCCTTCCTAAGGGAAGAAGAAGAGGACGATTTGGAGACGTTGCCTGGTCGGTAGGACGCCATCGTTATCTGCGATCTCTTCCCGGCCTTTCCAGCGGTCAAAGACATGACCGCGTATCCCTGGTTCTGCGGGTGAGTAGCCATCGGCCCACCGCCTGACCTAGTTTGTGACGGTTGGCTACCCGGAGATGGGGAAGGACTGGGCGAAGGCGGCGCCCTCAGCATCGGAAACGCTCCCTCCCGCATCCTCAGCTCCTCCGCAGCAAGGGTCCGCTCGTCTTCTTCCTTTTTGAGTTGATCCTTAATCTCGGTTTCGATCCGTGCGATCAGCGGCTGAACTTGTACCCGGAATGTGTCTGGGGTGGATGAGAGCAGCGAGGTTTGACAGGGTGGGTGGGGACAAGGATGGTACGGGAGATTGATGGAACAGAGGGGGAGTCCACATGCGTGGCATGCGGAGGTATAATTTGAGAGAGGGTGGATTCTTCCTATTGGATATCATCAAATGGGAGCGCACAGGCGGTAGGACGTGCGGTGGGGTCGAAGTTGCATTTTTTTTTTGGCGGTTCACGAAAAATTGAAAACACCCGAGGTGGAGCACGCGGCGGGAGCGTATGGATTGATATGCAATATTTCAGCTTTGATTCTCCGGCGCGGAATAGAAACGGGAAGGTGGGACGACTTGCCTTGACAAAAGCAACCGCCCTTTGGATCTGGACCTTTCTCGTCAAGAGGTCCATCCGGCTTGAGACTGCGTAGACCAGAGAGAATAAGCTCGAGGCGCTTGATTTCTTTACTCTTCGAAAGATCATTGGTCGGTCTGTTATTGTTTCCCGAACCCTTCTGCTTCTGCTGTTGGGGTTTCGGGGGCAACCTATCGGAAGGGAGGGAAGAGTGTGGGACGCCAGCCCTGATCGGGGGAGTTCTGGATGGGGTGGGGTTCACCCAAGGCGTTCCAGAATGCATGAGATCTGGTGTGTCAGGGGGGTTTAAGGCTGAAAGCCGCAGCACGTTCGGACCCTATCGACACGGCGTTTTTCGAATGTGTAGTTAGGTTAGACCAAGTTGAGATCTCACGAGCCACAAAGTTGCGAGTTCGGCGCCGTTCGTGGACCGTGGGTAACCTTGGACGTAGTGGTGTGGGACAAAAACGTAGGCTGCATTGATAGATCGATCGAGGATTGATCTCGCCCGGTTTACATTTTATTACCACTTCGAGGAGAAGAGGGAGTTGGCACCGCCACAGAGATGGGAACAGTAAGGAAGCGGGCTGGAGAGAAGGAGGGCTACTGGCAATCTGCGGTGACATTTACCATGGCCGTGAAGTTCCCGTTGGCTTAATGATGTGAGAAAGGGTCTTGGCTGGTCAGGTGTATTTCTCAAGAAGTGCTCAAGGGTCAGAGTGGGTCGGGTTCTATGCTCGTTGTCGGGATCATCATGAGCCGTTGATTGATGGGCGAGTTAATCGAGGGAGGGTATACGAATACCGTATCACTCTACCATTGCGTAAATGGGGAGGGAAGTTAGCGAAACGACCAACGATGAATACAGACAGGCTTAATGCGAGGGTTAGGTATACGCGAGTGAACGGACGAAAAGGCCGGGTGGAGATCTGCGATCATCTCCACCGATGGGAGAGGTGTTGGTTAGGATGCCGGTATGATGACGAACTCACCGGCCTTGGGTCGTTGGTCAAGCGCGAGTGAATAGTGATAGCAGTCTGGACAGGGTGTGACAACGGGATTGTGGGCCGGATGAGACAGACCGGAGCAGGAGAACAGCTTGTCCGATCTGCAGGCTCAGGTAATCCGGCCGTTTGCCGCGCAAGAGAGCTTGGCGACCGGGGCCGAAGGGCCGCGCAGGAGCGAGATACGAGTTCAGGGTATGTATGGCGAAACGATGGGTGTTTCACAAGCAAACACTCGGAGGGGTTGTTGGGCTTCCTGATGGCGACGAAGCAAAACACTCTGGCCCAGGTAAGGGTGGGGAGGAACGCTCGGTAGGGAGAGAACCGGCCGATGTGCTGCTCACGACCTGACTGGGGAGGATTTACGCAGCGGGGAGAGAAGAAGGCGTGCCAACTTGGCGAGAACCGCGGACGAAAGCATATATTGAAGCACCAGAGGACAGTTGGACACGGACACAGTAAATACATTGTACAGCGGGGAGATACAATAGACTGTTCGGCTGAGGGAGGACGACGAGAGCGTGAGAGATCACAGAGACGGGATTCAGTCTGATGGCCGAGTTGGGAACTGCGGTTAATGGGATTTGGGATACGGATGAAAGTACAGGAGAGGTTGCTACAGAAAGAAACGGCAAGTACATAGAGAGAACAGGAGAGAGGAATAGAGAGGCGAGAGAGGGAAGAGGGAGGAGGAAGGGAAGCGAGAGTTATTTATTTATTTATTTATTTTTGCGGCCGGGTGTATTTATGTCAGCTGGCCGGGTGATCCGGAGGAAACTGGGCGTGAGTGTGTGGGGGGAATCTTGTGTTCGCATTTCGTCTGTTTTGTTCGTTGACCAGCTCGTCCACTTCTTCACCGCCTTTTTTGCCGTATAAAAAAAAGATGAAGCTGTTCGTCCTCGTCCTCTTCTGATTTAAATCTTCCGTATATATAAATCCTCCTCACCCCTTTTTTCCCAACAGTGACTCTTCGCCCTCCCCCTCTCCAAAACATTCCCCATCATCACCATCAGCCCAAGCTGATCACCAGCAGCAGCAGCGTATCAGCATAAACGTCTCCGTCTCCCTCGACCCCACCAGACAACGTTCAGACTCCTTCCACAGGTATTTCTCCCCCAACCACCTCTCTTCTCTCTCTTCCTTACCCCTCCCATCCAAAGGCAGGACAGACCGGACGAACGCGTCCAGTTCCCGCCCCCGCAGATTCAGTTCCAGAAACCGCCCCCGACGTTGGCTACGGATCGCTCTTCCAGGTCTCCCCCTTCTCCCCACGTAAGTCGCTCCCAGTCGCGTCCTTTCGCTTTCTTTCTCACACCCCTCTTTCCAGCTCCCTCCCCAGCCTCCGAGGCACTTTTACCCCCCTCCTCCCCACCCAGATCAAGTCATTATGCAGGCAGGATACGCCACTACGGAAGCATACGGCTTCCACCACCAGCCTCCCCCGCCCCATTACTATGGCTCCCGATACCCGCAGCCGTACCCTTCCTCCTATTCTTACCCCCCTGCCTCCTACCCGGTCCCTCCCAGCCCAATGCAGGATTTCAGACCTCCTTACCAGTCCCAGAACTATCAGCCTCCCGCCAATAATTTGGTTGGCTACACGGACGATGCCGCGACCAAGCTCACAGACCGTGTCAGGAGGAAGTGTTACAACTGTCGTACCACCGACACCTCCACTTGGAGGCGCTCCAACCTCACTCCGGGTAAAGTTGTACGTGTCTCTCAGTCCCGCGCGCGCCCATTCAGCCCCCGCTGATTCGCCGCTCGCTAGCTTTGCAACAAGTGCGGTCTTTTTGAGCGCACTCACCTTCGCCCCCGCCCAGAGCAGTTCCCGCACAAACGGGGGCCCATGTCCGCAGGAATTACAAAAACATCGAGGACGAATTCCCCCCCTAGTGTCAAAATGTCTCCTATGTTGACCCCGTTGCCCCCATCGGGATCAGTTGGCGTCCATCACCCACATTCTCACCCATCATCAAATGGTGGCCCCTCGGCTTCTCCCCCCTACCATCACTCTCCGGCGCCTAGCCAAGGGCTCAACGGACCCCCCTCGGATTTCGATGGTTCGAACCAGAGGCAGATGCATCAAAGGGACTACCCCTCACCGCAGCTCCATCACCTCCATCAGCAACAACCGCCTCAGTACGGAAATGGTGGGGGCTCCATCCATAATTCACCTCACTCGGCGCCGACAAACTTGTCCTCGAGAGACGGCCCTTCTGGCTCTGGACCTCAACAACCACAGCAACAGAGCCCACAGTTGACCCTTCCATCCCTCTCCAGGTCTTCCAGCCCGCCCATCCCACAGGTCCAATCTGCGCCATTGCCTTATTCGAGGGATAGATTGTGACCACAGTCGCGTTCGCTCGCGATGTATTTATTTCTTTGTATACTGCTCGCCCTTCCTCCAGCTGCCTTCTGTGTCATTAGCTTCCACCACCACCTCCTCCATCTCTCTCTGCGCCATCGAGTGTGTGCGAAGTTTTTGGAGGTATTTATTTACAGATACCACTTACCCTCTGTGTGCTCTTTCCCGAACCAAATTCGTGTTTTCTACCAAGAAAGTCGC
>Ga0307516_10010254_pt1 | contig 10323 bp, 8 predicted proteins | sample 19_EM_MG_FD_203310 | JGI IMG/M metagenome (GOLD analysis project Ga0307516, IMG submission 203310) | Populus trichocarpa ectomycorrhiza microbial communities from riparian zone in the Pacific Northwest, United States - 19_EM | ecosystem: Host-associated > Plants > Roots > Unclassified | place...
GTTCCTCTCTCCGCACACCGTCGACACCCATCTTCGGCGCGTGTTCTCGAAGCTCGACATCAATAGCCGGGTCGAATTGACCAGGCGTTTCATTACACAGGAGTCGTCTCCCCCGGGTGACGGCGGACACGCGTCAGACTGCGGCTGTTCACCCGCGCAGGTGACCGCGTCCTAACAGTCGCCCACCCCCAACCCGAACGGCGGGCGGAGTGTGCGTTCGTCGGCGAAGGGCGCGGCGTTACGCGTACCAACCGCTCATTGAGTCTTGAGAGTGCTGCTGTTCGGGCGGATGAGTAGGCGGCGGGTCTGTCGTTTGACGGGTCGTCCGCGGTCGTCCGTTGATCTTCTTACCCGGCGTCGTAGCCGCGGCTGTCGCGTGCGGCGGTGTCGGCGCCCTTGACCGACTGCGAGTCGATGATTCCCGCCGACGGCTACGGGTCACGACCCTGCGCGATGCAGACCTGCTCGCGGAGTTCGTCGAGGATCCGGTCGGTGACCCGGCGTTGCTCCCACCGCGTGTCGGTCAAGTCAGACGGACACCGTCGCTCGCGCTCCACACCGCGCTCATCGATCCGCCCCGGCCGGCAGCACAGACTCGCCGTGCGACCCCACACTCAAACACTCAATCAGACAGCCTCGTCGTCGAGGTGCTCGGAGGCCGCCGGCTCGTCTTCCATCGAATAGATCACAGCTCTGCTCGAATAGACGGCAGCCTTGTGTGCCAACTCGACGCGGCTGTTGATACCCAGCTTCTTGTAAACCTTTCTAAGGTGATAGTTCACGGTATGCGCCGACAAATGAATCTGCTTGCCTATCTGTCGGTTCGTCATGCCGACGCCCACGAGGTAGGCGATACGTCGCTCCATATCCGACAGGATGGCCCAGCAGGCACTGGCCCGCGCCTGGGCTTCTTCGGACAGGGTCGGAGCGGTTACCCGTCGCCGCGCCGGAGCATTGGACGCATAAAGCTTCGTGAGTTCCTCAGTCGCCAGGGCCACCGAGATGGGATCCGGTGACTGCGCGATGATCAGGGCCAGTGCGGCGGGAGCGCTGTTTGCCAACGCGTTCGCGTGCATGGCGGTAAGGCCGACGACTGAGAAGCCGGGATTGTCGCGCGCGAGACCGTCGACGGTGTCGAGAACCGCCCGGCTAAGCTCCAGGTCGCCTATGTCGCGAGCCAGAAGCACCAGGAAGGCGGCGGCACTCGGAACCTCGACGTACAGACTTCGCTGGGTCGGGAGCTCGCTGTACTTCTCGGACATCAGCTGGACCGCCGCCCGCGGCCCGTGCTGCTTGACTGCGATGAGTATCTCTATCCAGGCGTACTGCGCGGACCCGAGCACCACCTGGCGCGCCACGTCGCTCTGCATCTGATTCATGTACTCGATGGCGGCGGGCAGATCCTCCATGTACACCGAGACGGTACTGAGTACGGAACTGGCCAAGGGCCGCAGCATGGGTACGGCGTCCCGCCCCACCGCGGCGGTGACCGGCTCGGCCTCTCGGCGCGCGTCGCCAATTCGTCCGGACTGGAGGAACAACCGGGAGCGCATCGCCGCGGGGGCAGCCGTCCAGACCGGCGTGGGCAGTCCATGCAGGCTGGCTTCCGCGTCATTAATCAACGATTCCGCTTCGTCGAATTCACGCAGATTAGCGAGCTTTCCGGCCAGCGGGAGCTGGAAATGGAGGCGCCAAACCGGATCGGCACTTTCGCTGTAGCGCACCGCCGTACGACCCAGCTGCAGCCCCGCCGCCAACTTTCCCGCACGCCACAGCAGGTTGGACTTCGTGGTCAGTGCCATCAATGTGGCAATATCGTTGGGCGCCGTCCCGCGATCTCGCAAGATCTTGTCGGAAAGCCTTTCGGCCTCCTCACTGCCAAGGAGGAAGTGACCCAGGATCAAACATGCTTCGGCGTCGAGCCGAGCATGAATCGACGCGTCCGCGTTCCTGAGAATACGTTCTGCGACCTGTACACCGGCGTCCGCATGGCCATTCATGATCAGGCTGTGCGCCGTCGAACACAATCCGCGGGTTTCCTCTTTGGCCCCGCCGCGAGGTTCAATGGGACGCTCGGTCACCCAACGCTTCTGGTCGTATGCGGGGTTACGCCGCCAAGCCAGACTCATCGCCTCCCGCCGCAAGGCGTCACGTGCGGGGGCCGGGATCGACTCGACGGTACCGTGCCAAATGGAATCGCTTTCGAACGCGAGTTCATGCTCGGCGGCAACCACGAATCCTGCGGCCATTGCTTCGTCCAGCGTGGACAGGAAGGCGGCCGATGACCGGTTTAGCATTGTGGAAACATCGTCCAGCATGAAGCGTTTTCCCAGTACCGCCGCCACCTTCAGGAATTGCTGGCAGCCAGCGCTCAACTCGCTCAACTGGTCCATCACAGATTCCCGGGTGCGGTGCGGGATCTGCCGTGCGGCCAGGTACGCCCGACCGTTCCCCTCTCCTACCAGCCCCTCGTCGGCGAGCCCATGGGTGTCTCCCGACAGACGATCAACTCGCTGGAGGCCGTGAGCCAGGGCGAGTTCAGCGAGCACGCCCCGGCTCCCGCCGGCGTCAGCCGCGAAGTCGACCAGGTCCTGGTCCACGTCTGTCCCGTCCTCGTCCACGTCGACCCCGTCCCGGTCCACGTCGATCCCGTCCTGGTCCACGTCGATCCCATCCTGGTCCACGTCGGTCCCGCCCTGGTCCACGTCGGCCCCGTGGATGTCGCGCAGGTCGCCCTCGTCGGCAGAATGATCCGGCCGCCCCGGTCCCACACCCCTAGCGACTGGTACCGGAACCCGTTCGGCTTCCAGCCTTTGTTCATCCAGCTCTCGCCTTGTCGCCATAATCCCCCCGCTATGAATCCCCCTGCATAGCTTATGCCGACACACCGCAAGAATAACCCGAAACCCGAGCAATTTCCCCCGTCGCGATGTCGCTCATCTATGTCTTCCGTTAACGCTGGACCAAGTTTCCTGCAGTAAATCCCGAGTGTCCGAACAGTCCACCTTGTACACAGACTTTCTTCCGGCACCCACGTCAATCCATCAAAGAGTACGCGTTCGGCCACCAGATCGCGACTGTATGTATCCGGACACTCACCGACCGAGGTTATCCCCAGATCCGTTCCACACCGTTTGTCACGAGCAGCCGGGAGGTGTCCAGATATTGCCGCAACCCATCACCGACGTTGCAGAATCCGATTGGCATCGTTCTTTCCCAGCTACCAGCGCCCACGCCGCGGCCGGCCACGAGGCACCGGACTCCCGTCCCAATACCATCCACTTGTCCAATCGCATAACGCTTTGCCGGAGATCACGCAGTGAGTCCGAGAATGGGCAATGGGCGCCGCACGTCGCGGGGTTGTCGCAGATCGCCACGGCGACGCGGGCCGGTTGACCGCGCGGCGGGTTGATGCTGGTCACCCCGAGGATCGCGGCGTTCGACATTGATGCGCCGGTCAAGTCGGTGACGGCCGGTTCGCACCGGAACACCTGATTGCGGACGAGGCGCCGGCGCTGGGACAGGTCCCGAGTGGTGGCGCACCACTGCTCGTTGACTACTCAGTCATGTAGTGGACGGAGCGAGTGGCGTCGCCAATCATCAACTTCGATGGACGCGTTCGCCCTCGCGTCAAGCAGGGGTGCGGCCTCCTGCCGGCAACCACAGAGAGGGGCACCTTCATGACAAGGTTCGGAACCACACCGGCCTCCGGGTTCTCACTGCGCCACAGGTCGGTGTTGCTCGGTGGGCTCGGAAGCACGTCAGCCGGGGGCACTGGTACTACAGCCCCACTTCCCAAAAGTCGGGAGCTCCGTCCCGAAAAGTAGGATGCCGCGGTGACTCAGCAGAGCTGGATGTTGGTAATCTTCAGCCAGGTGTCGCGCTCAAACGCGAAGTACTGGGAGGCCAACCCGACCTCGCCCTGCCCGGTCCAGTAGACGCCTTGCGAGTGCTCATAGAAGGCCTCGTTGGTGAGATGGTTGTACCTGGCCTCCAACTGCGCACAGCTAAGCCCTCCGCCGGCGGCCGAGGCTGGCGCCGCCGTGCTGAGCAGGGCGGCACCGGCCAGCAGCGCCGTCGCCACGCCGCTCACCAGAACCTTCTTGACTCTCATGGTTGATCCTCTCGGTCTGCGTCTCTTCACCCGGGCGGTCTTCCCCTACCAGCCCCTACCTATGAGCCGTTCCATCCCGTTCCAAGCGTGTCCCGGTCGACCAGCGGGAGCCCGGTACTACAGCCCCACTTCCCAAGAATCGGGATATCCGTCCCGGAAAGTAGGAACCCACTGTCCACCGCGCGAGAGCAAAGTGGGCCTAAACGCCCTGAACGACCTACTCGGCGGAGGCTCTTCCGCTGGTGGAGTGCGCGATTTGAGGAAGTGGGGCGGCAGCCGCCCCGATGTGACCATATTGCACCGCTACATCCATTATTCGGCCGCTTCTTGGTTCGATGCGATCGCCCACTACCACCCGACCGCGGTAGGCGTGTTCTCCCGGCTCGGTCGCCGTCCCGCCGGCGAGGCCGCCACCAACCGGAACAAGAACATCGCCGCCCTGTGCGCCGAGTTTCAGGGTGGGACTACAAGCGCTCGGTGGACGAGGTTCTCGGCGCGCCGGCCGGGCTGACCGACGAGCAGAAGGCGAGCGTGGAGTTCTTCGACGACAAATGGCTGAGCATCGGCACGTCGGTGGGGTACGCCGCGCTCGCCCACCCGGACCTCGAGTTGGACGGCTGGGTCCATGTGCAGTTCGGCGGCTCGGTCGCGATCTTCGACGCGCTGGCCGCCGCCTGGCACTGGAAGACCAAGGGCAGCCAGTTCGGCGACCTGGCCTACGAGTGCGTGCAGCGGTACATCAGGGCAAGGTCGATTAGTCGAGCAGCCGAAGACGACGGGCACTGTCCGGTTGGGACAGCGCCCGTGCGCGTGAACGGCCCGATCGGTAGGGGCGCGCGGCGGGCGTCCGTCAGGGTCAGGTGACCGGCGTGCTGCTCTGCGACCTGAACGGCTTCACGGCGTACACCTGCCGCCGTCGGCCGGCAGAACATCATCGAGGCCGGCACCACCTGGACGCCCGAGTTCACCGTGAAACAGGCACAGGCGTGCACGCTGTGATATCACCCCCATGCCGGCGCCGAGACACCCACGCTGGGACTGGCGGAAAGCCGGGTCCGACTGCGGCTGCTCAATGTCTCGCTGGTCGACTTCATCGAGGTCGTCCGCAAGGACGGCGCGACGCTGACCCAGGTCGCCAGTGACGCCGGCTTACTACCCGAACCCTTGGAGGTCGCTTCGTTGCGCCTGATGCAGGGCGAGCGGGCCGAGATCGTCGTCGACCTGGCCTGCGACGAGCGGGTGATCCTGCAGGCAACCCCGAAAACCGTGAGCAACGCGTCACGCGCGACCGTCGACCTGCTCCAGATCACCACCACCGGCACGGGTACGCCCGACGCGGGCACCAGCGTCACCGCGATGGAGCAAACATGCTCACCGACCTTGCTGGCCTGCCGGATGGCCGGGCCGGCCAGGCGCGCTCGCCCCCGACATCGCCGGCGTCGGGGGTCCCGGGACACCCGATGACAGAGGAGAACCTTGATCCGGCCGCGCCAGGGCCGCAGACCAATGAAACGGGGTGACCTACGTTTCCGCAGGTCACCGGCCACGTTTTGTCGGGCTGACAAGATTTGAACCTGCGACCCTTGGTCGACCAGACGGATTGGCTACGTCGTCTGGATAATGGCACGCCAGTCGCAGGCGGGTGCACTCCGCTACGCGGTGATGCCTGCCTTCTCCGCATTCGGGGCGGCCTGTTCCGGGGCCTGCTTCGCCCCGTCGGCGAGCTGCGGGCGGCCAGGGTGGCGCCGGGCCTGGGCACCGCGGTACAAGCCGCGCAGCCACATGGTGGTACCGCCGCCGTGGACGCCGAGCACGAGCGCGCCGAAGACGGCGAAGTCGAAAGAGCCGTACTGGCTGTGGTTGCCGGTCACCAGCAGGGCGAACTGGGAGCCGTAACGCCATAGGACGGGGACGATGAGGTAGCCGTAGGAGGCGAGGGCGATGATCCGCCCGAAGAACCAGGCCCACGCGAACCGACGGATAGTCTGCATCTCACGGGCTGGGATTCCGGACTGGTCGACTCTCTGCGGGGCCCCGCGGAGCCGGGCTCGCAGGTTGCGCATGTAGTCCTCGGTGTCGCCCATCAGGTTCTTGCACTTCTTGGCCGCGGTGATGATGAAGTAAACGTCCGTGCGCAGGTAGAAGAAGCACTGCCAGAGGATCCGCGCGAGGTTTGAGAGTAGTAGCGCGGTAGCCAGTAGCACGGTCCACTGGGGTGGGTGGATCAAGCCTCGGTGGGCGGGCCAGATGAAGGCGATCAGGAAGGCGGACGAGACGCCGTCGACGATGGAGCCTGCCGCGAACGCGAGATAGCGTTGGCGCGGCGGCGCCAGCCAGATGCTGGTCATGTCGGTCTGCGCAACTATCCACCAGAGCAGGTTCCCAAGCCCGATGCCGGTGGGTACGCCGGCGGCACGGGCGGCGACCACGTGACCCATCTCGTGCAGGAACAGGCCGACCAACGACAGCGTGAACCAGGTCAACATCATGAGCCCGACATGGGATGGGAACAGCAACGCGTCGCCGCCACGGTAGGGCATCACCGTCGGGTCTTCGATCGCCAGGGCCAGGCCCGCGACGACGAGCACGCCATAGACAACCAGCGCTGGGCGGCTCACCAACCGCTGGGCCGTCCGCTCGGAGATCCAGCCAAAGCGCCACCGCCAGTGTAGCTGCCGGACCTCCGGCACCTCGCCGGACTCCATGGCCGAGGTCTCGCCGATGAAGCCCTCCTGCTCGAGCGCCTCGAGAAAGTCCTCGATGTCTGGGGTGTCATGATACTTCTCTTCATACAGGTCCCTCGCCTCGCCGACCGTCCTGCCAGCAGCCAACGACTCGAGAATGTCCAGTCCCTCGGCAGGGATGGCCAGGAACACCTGGCGATCAATGTCCCCGATGATGACTGTGTCCCCATCGAACCGATGGTTGAACGGACGTACGGTCACGAGTGAGTTCGGTGGGTACGCGGCCATCTTGCCTTCCTTCCAAGTTCGTTGGCGGTGGCTCTGCGGGGGCCGTGGGCCGTCGGCCCACGGCCCCCGCAGGCCTGCTGATCATTCGATTACGCCTGGGCGACGCAAGCGATAGAGGCGCTGGTCTTCACCGTCTCCAGCCGGCGCACGGAAAGCTTCTTCATAAGATCACCTCCTCCATTCCACACTCGAGGCTACGCAGAACATGGCTGCAAATGGCACGCCGAAGCCCTACCCGTGTGAGTAGTCCATAGGTAGGCCAACGGATCTACCCGGGGCGCGCCCGACCGTGAATCCAATCCCTTCGAACTAGGCATCGCTCAGAAGTAGCTAGCGGGTTTTTGGTATCGGTGTCGTTGAATGTGCTATTGACGGATCAGACCGAAGACCCACAAGACGGTGTGGCCCGCCATCGTGATCGAGGCCGGCCAAGACGCCGCCCGGCGGATCCTGACCGACCCGGCCCGCAAAGGGGAGCGGACGTCGAAGCAGAAATGGCTGCTGTCCTATCTGATCCGCTGCGGAGTGCCGGGCTGCGGTGAGTACCTGCATCGGATTCCGCCTCGTGCGTCCCGTACCCGCTGTAGGCCGCGGTGGTGCGTTTCACGTCGGGCCGGTGGCCGCTGAGGTTCCGCCGGTCACCTGCACCACATAGGAGAACCCGCGCTCCCCCAGGCCGTGGCGGAACTCGGCGGCGCCGCTGTGCGACGTCCGCGCTCGCTTTGGGCGAGGCAGGGTCCCAGGACTCGGGTACGAACAACCGCCAGTCGACCGGGCACGACGCCGTGTCGGTGACCAGGCTGACGCTCACGGCGACCTAGTTGGTGATCTTCCCCGCCGTGCCGGTGTACTGGCGAGCCACGGCGACGCGCTGCCGCACTTGAGCAGCCCGGTGTCATCGATCGTCCATGCTTGCGGACTGACCGCCTCGTCGACCAACTCGGCGATGCGTGCCCGCACCGGTTCAACGTCCCACGGGCTGTTGGTGACGAAATTGTAGGAGCGTGTCGGAAGTGCGTGTCGCACGACGTGTCCGCCGGGACCGCTGCTTGGATGTAGTTGACATCATCATCGGCGGACGTGGACATGCCTCGGATCCGCGTCGAGTGTCGACCTCAAGCACTCACTTGCTTCACGCTCGCGCGGCGACCAGGCGACGGGCTAGGCGCAGCGAGAGCCTGGTGATGACCGCGGTAACGCGTGCGTCCGGTCCGACTAGGTACCGCGGGTGCGGGCGTCGTACGGTGAGCGCCTCGCGGATGACCCGGGCGACGCGTTCGGGTGGCAGCCCCTTCTCCGCGGCCCTGGCCGCGTTGGCCTGCGCGGCTGCGATCTGTTCGGCGTACCGGTTCCGTGCCTGCTCGGTGAGGTGTCGGACTACCTCGTCGCCGGCCGACCGGCCGCGGCTCCAGATCGGGGTGGCAATGGCGCCCGGCTCGACCAGCACGACCGGGATGCCAGACGGCGTCAGTTCAGCCCGGAGCGAGTCGCTCAGCCCGACCAGCCCGAACTTCGACGAGTGATACCCGCCCAGCATCGGCCCGGCAATCCGGCCCCCGATCGAGCCGATCATCACGATCCGCGCGTCCCCGCTCCGTTCCTTCGCCATCCGCAGCGCGGGAAGCATCGCCTGGGTCACCGCCAGTTGCGCTATCAGGTTGACCTCGACCTGACGGCGGAACACCTCGATCGGCACATCTTCGAGTGGGCCAGGTAGCGCGACGCCCGCGTTGTTCACCAGGCCGTGCAGGGGGCCGGCCTGGCTGACCGCCTCGCCGGCCGCCTTGATCGAGTCACGGTCAGTGAGATCCATTCGCAGCACGCTCACCGCACCGGGGTGCGCGGAGCGCAGGGCCTTCTCGTCGGCGTCGCTACGAACCGTCGCCCACACGTGAAAGCCGTGCTGGGCCAGCTCCGCAACTGTTGCTCGGCCGATGCCGGTCGAGGCGCCGGTAACTAGGACTGGCTTTACCCCAGACATCATGGTGATCTCCGCTCAAAATTCTGGGACTGAGTTTCATTCGACTCTCCGTACCGTACGGTAGACTCACCCCCAATGGAGCACAAGGGCACGCTCCCTCTGCGTGAGCGCAAGCAACGCCGCACTCGGGAGACGATCATCGAGGCGGCGATGACGCTGTTCGCCGAGCACGGCTTCGACCGGGTGACGGTCACCGCCATCGCTGAGCGCGCCGAGGTCGGCCGCAGCACATTTTTCCGCTACTTTCTGGACAAGCAGGAGGTGATCTTCGCCGACGACGCGGAGCTCCGGCAGCTGCTGGTTTCCGTAGCCGATGAACGGGCCGTGGCCTTGGCGCCACTCGGTGACTCCTTGGCCACGGCGCTGATCGTCGCGAACTGCGGGGTCCTCGCCATCAGTGAGCGGATCGCCGAGCACTCCGCCTGGCTTCCGCTCCGGGAGCGGCTGATCGAGGACAACGCCGAACTGCACGCCCGCAACCTCGTCAAGCTGCACGGGTATGTCGCGGCGGGCGTCGAGGTGCTGCTCCGGCACGGCGCGACTCTCGAGGTCGCCGTGCTGGCGTCCAACCTAGCGGCTGCCTGCTTCGCGGCCGGGCACGCCCGCGCGCTCACCGGGGAGCTCGACCTGCCGACCGCCGTCAACGACGCGTTCGCCCGACTGTATATATTGGACACGTTAGCGCGCCGCGACCCAGCAGACTGAGCCAGCGTCTCGACGGCCTGCGCCGACCGCCCGGATCGGGGACGTGTCGTCGGCCCCGGCACCCGCGCGGTGGTCCACCCTCGGCCGCCGACCCGGCCCGCAACTCCCAGCGCCACATCCAGGCCTTGGGGCAAGAGCACCATCCGGGTCATCCTCACCAACCCAGGAATGGGTCTACTCCATCACGCAGGCCCACGAAGCGCTCGTCGATGACGAGACCTTCCAAAGAGCCCAAACCATGGACTACCAGCCCGAGCCAGCGGCCGCGTTCAGTGCTGAGCAAACTCCTTGCGCGCTGACCCGGTCGCGGCCGGCCGCGCACGACGAAGCCCGCCGCGAATACCACGCTGAACTGCCGCTGGTGGGAAACTCCGCCTGCGCCCGGCGCTGCAACGGTGTGTGATGGTGCCGCTGGAGCCGGCCGTGCAACTCACCGCGACGGTCCCCAAGGACACTCTCGGCGCCGTGCTCGGCGACATCGCGGCACGCCGTGGCCAGGTCCAGGTATCCAGCGTGCGCGCCGACACCGTGACCGTGACCGCCACGGTGGC
>Ga0307516_10010255_pt1 | contig 10320 bp, 8 predicted proteins | sample 19_EM_MG_FD_203310 | JGI IMG/M metagenome (GOLD analysis project Ga0307516, IMG submission 203310) | Populus trichocarpa ectomycorrhiza microbial communities from riparian zone in the Pacific Northwest, United States - 19_EM | ecosystem: Host-associated > Plants > Roots > Unclassified | place...
TTTCGCCGCCAGCTCGACGCCGGCGCCTGGGGACTGACCTTCGCGACCGTCACGCAGCTCGCGGTCGGCGTCGCCGCTGGCGCGCGCCGCACCGTGATCGCGAACCAGGTGTTCGACGACGACGATCTGGCCGGCATCCAGGCGCTGCTGCGCGCGAACGCCGGGCTGCGCATCGTGTTCCTGGTCGACTCGCTCGCGCAGCTCGCGCTGATCGAGGCATGGTTCGACGCACACGCCGGCAGCGTGCGGTTCGAGGTGATGCTCGAGATCGGCATTGCCGGCGGACGCACCGGCTGCCGCACGCACGACGAAGCGGCCGCGCTGGCGCGCCGGCTGCACTCGAGTGCCGCTGTGCAGCTCGTCGGAGTCGAGTGTTACGAAGGCCTCGGCATCCAGGGCAACACCGAAGCCGACGCTCCGCCCGCCGCGGCGCTGATGGACCGGGTCGAGGCGGTGGCGCGGCTGTGCGATGCCGAAGGCCTGTTCGACACCGACGAGGTGCTGGTCTCGGCCGGCGGCTCGGCGATCTTCGATCTGGTGGCCACGCGCCTGAAGCCAAACCTGGCCCGCCCTGTGCGCGGCCTGCTGCGCTCGGGCTGCTATGTCACGCACGACCACGGCTTCTACAAGCGGCTGGTGAACGTCGTGAACCAGCGCTGCGGCTGCGACGATACGTTGCGCTCCGCGCTCGAGGTGTGGGCCGCGGTGCAGTCCCGCCCCGAGCCGGGGCTTGCGATCCTCACCGTCGGCAGGCGCGACATCTCGTTCGACATCGAGATGCCGATTCCATTCGCGCGCGCGGCACGCGGTGCGCTCGCGGCCTCGAACGTGCCGGCGAGCTGGAAGGTCACCAGCCTGAACGACCAGCACGCGTATCTGCGCTGGGATGCCGCCGACGAGGGCAGCGCACCGCAGGTCGGCGAGCGCATCGGCCTCGGCATCTCGCACCCCTGCACCACCTTCGACAAGTGGCGCTGGATGCCGATCGTCGACGACGAGTACCGCGTGGTCGACGCCGTCGCCACCCATTTCTGATCCCATGAACCACCCGTTGCTGACCAAGGTCGACGAGATCCGCACGCGGGCCCCCGCCGCGCGCCGCGCGATCCTCGACCTGATCCTCGAAGACCCCGACCGCGTGCTCGAAGAGAGCTTCGAGCAGCTCGCCGAACGTGCCGGCAGCTCGGTGCCGACCGTGATGCGCACCTGCCGCGACCTCGGCTTCGCCGGGCTGCGCGAGTTCAAGCTCGCACTCGCGCAGGAGCTCGCGCTCGGCGGCTCGCCGCTGCACCGGCGCGTGAACATCGAAGACGCGGCCGACGACGTGGTCGCGAAAGTCTCGCGCAGCGCCGCCGCCTCGGTGGCCGGCGTGCGCAACCAGCTCGACATGACTACGCTGTCTGCCGCGGTCGCCGCGATCGCGAGCGCGCAGCACATCGACGTCTACGGCGCCGGCAACACCTCGTGGTTCATGGCCGCCGACCTGCAGGCCCGGCTGTTCCGGCTTGGCCTGTCGGCCACTGCATGGTCCGACTACCACCTGCAGCAAGTGGCGGCCGGCGCGCAGCGCCCGGGCGGCGTGGTGATCGCGATAACGCACGTCGGCGGCATGCCGTCGCTGCTCGATGCGGTCGACATCGCGCGCTCGCAGGGCGCGAAGCTGATCGCGATCACGCGCCCCGGCACGCCGCTCGCCGAACGTGCCGACCTGCTGCTCGGGCTGACGGTACCCGACGATGCGGTGATGCACGTCGGCATCGACGCCTACCTCGTGCACCTGACCTTGATCGAGATCCTGACCGTGCTGGTCGCGCAGCGGGTCGGTGAACCCGCGGTGCAGCGCCTGCGCGGGCTGCGCGAGGCCTTGCAGCGCCACGGCATCGACGTGCGCACGCACCCGCTGCAAAGCTGGGACGGTGGAGGCGTGAACGGTGCCTGACGCCACACTCTTCGAAGCCGGCCTCGTTGTCGACGGCTCGGGCGGGCCGTCCTGGCCGGGCGACGTGCTGATCGCGGGCGACCGCATCGTGCAACTCGGCGCCGGCTTGCGCGAGCGCCTTCCGGAAGGCGTGGCAATCGAAGACGTGCAGGTCGTCGACTGCCGCGGCCAGGTCATCGCGCCGGGTTTCATCGATGCCCACACGCACGACGACGCGATCGTGCTGCACGACCCGGAGTACCTGCCGAAACTCTCCCAGGGCATCACGACCGTCGTGACCGGCAACTGCGGCATCTCGCTCGCCCCGTACCGCACGCCGCAGGCGCTGCCGCCGTTGACGCTGCTCGGCCCCGGCTCGTTCCGCTACCCGACGATGGCCGCGTACCGCGACGCGGTGAATGCGGCGCAGCCGGCGCTGAACGTCGCGGCGCTGGTCGGCCACACGACGCTGCGATTCGCCACGATGTCCGACCTGGGCCGCGCCGCCAACGCCGACGAACGTGCACGCATGGCCGCGCTGCTCGAGATGAGCCTCACCGAAGGTGCACACGGCTTGTCGTCGGGGCTGTTCTACGAAGAGGCGTACCCGGCCCCGGCCGACGAAGTGACGGAGCTGGCGCGCGTCGTCGCACGCCACGGCGGCGTCTACGCGACCCATCTGCGCAGCGAGATGCAGAACATCATCGAGGCGATGCATGAAGCCGGCGACAGCGCCTTCGCAGCCGGCGTGCCGCTCGTGATCTCGCACCACAAGTGCGCCGGCCCGGCGCAGTGGGGCCGCACGCGCGAGACGCTGCCGCTCGTCGACGAGTTCGCGCTGCGCCAGCCGATCGCGATGGACGTGTACCCGTACATCGCCGGTTCGACCGTGCTGCGCGAAGACCTGGTCGACGGCGTGATCGACGTGATGCTGACCTGGAGCGATGCCCACCCCGAGCACACCGGCCGCCTGCTCTCGGCGATTGCGGCCGACTGGGGCGTCGACGAGAAGACCGCGTGCCGGCGGCTGCAGCCGGGCGGCGCGTGTTATTTCCAGATGGTCGAAGAGGATGTCGAGCGTGTGATCTCGCACCCGCGCACGATGATCGGCTCCGACGGCCTGCCGCACGACCGCCATCCGCATCCGCGCCTCTGGGGTGCGTTCCCGCGCGTGTTCGCACGCTACTGGCGCGAGCGCGCGCTGTTCTCGCTCGAAACCGCGGTGCACAAGATGACCGGGCTGACGGCACGCAACTTCCGCATCGACGATCGCGGCCTGCTGCGCGCCGGCGCGATGGCCGACGTCGTCGTGTTCGATCCGCAGCGCATCGCCGACACCGCCACCTACGACGCGCCGATCAGCGTGAGCGCCGGCTTGACGGCGGTTTACGTGAACGGCGTGCGCTCGTACGCCGAGGCCGACGGGCTGCGCGTGCAAGGGCGCGCCGGGCGCATGCTGACGCGCGGCGCGAAACGCTAGGGCCTGTTCACGTCGACGACGAGGCGCCCGCGCTGCTTGCCGTCGAGCATGGCCGGCGCCGCGGCGATCGCACCGGCAAGCCCGACCGTCGTGACGGTCGACGCGAGCTTGTTGCGTTCGACGAGCTTGTCGAGCAGGGCCCAGGCCTCGATGCGGCGTTCGGTGCTGGCCATCACGCTGTCGATGCCGAGCAGAGAGACCCCGCGCAGGATGAACGGCGCCACGCTGCTCGGAAAGTCCATGCCCTGCGCAAGCCCGCAGGCGGTGACGACGCCGCCGTAGCGCGTGGTCGCGCAGGCGTTCGCGAGCGTGTGCGAGCCGACCGAGTCGACCACGCCGGCCCAGCGCTCCTTCTGCAGCGGCTTGCCGGGTGCGGACAGCAGCGCGCGGTCGAGGACCTCGTGCGCGCCGAGGTTCTTCAGGTAATCGGTTTCGGCGAGCTTGCCGGTCGTCGCGACGACGGTGTAGCCGAGCGCCGCGAGCAACATCGTCGAGACACCGCCGACACCGCCGGTCGCGCCGGTAACGAGAATCTCGCCGTCGCCAGGCTTCACGCCGGCGCGCTGCAGCGCGATCACGCACAACGCGGCCGTGTAGCCGGCGGTGCCGAGCGCCATCGTGTCGGCGGGTGCCAGGCCGGGCGGGCGTGCGATCAGCCATTGCGGCCGCAGGCTGGCGCGCTGGGCCAGGCCGCCCCAGTGGTTTTCGCCGACGCCCCAACCGTTCAGCAGCACCGAATCGCCGGCGCGCCACGCGGCGCTCGTCGATGAGCGCACCGTGCCGACGCAGTCGATGCCCGGCACCATCGGAAACTTGCGGACGACCGGCGAGCGGCCGGTGATCGCCAGCGCGTCCTTGAAGTTCAGCGTCGAAAACTCGACGTCGACGACGACCTGGCCATCACCCGGGATCGGCAGTTGCGCCTCTTCGATCTCGACGACCGCCGCCTGCGTTGCGCCGGCCTCGTCCTTGTTCAGTTGAATCGCCTTGAACATCGCTCTCGCCCCATCAAGTGTCGAGAGGCGATGCTCGCACGTTTGGCGCGCCGGCGCGGCGCAACGGGCTCAGCCCGAATGAGTGTCCTTGGGCTCAGGCTCGCTCAGTGTCATCAACATGTCCGCGTACCACGCGCAGTTCAGGCCGAGTGATTCGTCCTGCTCGAGGTCGCGGCTGACGTCGAGCCGCGCCGAGTGCACGCCGAGCAGCTTCCACGGCAGCGGGTCGTCGCGGCCGGCCGTGGCGTCGCGCATCACGACCGGCGCGCCGCTGGTGCCGCGGTGGGTGCGCGCATCGGTCAGGAAGTAGCCCTGGCCCTGGAACCGGATCCCGAAGGCCGACGCGATCACCGACTGGCGAACGACCGGCAGGTGGTGCAGCTGGTCGTGAAAGCCGAGCGGAAAGCCGACGATCAGCACCGAGCTGCCCACCTCGATGGCTGCATGCCCCGGCTGCAAATGGCGCGGCGTGAACGCACGCAGCACGGCCGACTCGGGCAGCGCGCTGCGGTCGAGCTCGATCATCGCGACGTCGATGTCGCCGCCGCTGTCGCTGCCCTGGTGCCAGGTGCTCTTGCCGTCGCGGTACAGCAGCAGCGAAAACCCGGTCGACTTCCCGAGGTCGCGTTCGCTCGTGTGCAGCTCGATCTCGATGCGGTTCGGAAAGTGTTCGCTCGGCGCGTCGATCAGCACGTGCCGGCTCGTCACCAGGTAGAGGCGCTCGTCGCGCTCGAAGAAGAAGCCGGTTGCGTTGGTCAACGCCCGCTGGTGCTCGAAGGTGCCGATGCGGGTGGCGGCAAAGAGCAGCGAGTCGATCGGAGGGGCGATCGGTGAAGCGGCCGGTGGGGCGGCGGGTGTGGCGGCGGGGGTGGCTTGCGGCGGCGCGGGCATGTCGGCTCCTGGCAAAAGCGAGGCGCACGATGCGCGACGGAGTGCGACAACCTTAACACCCGGCGTGGGAGCTGACACATGCGCGGTGTTATGGTCGCGAGTGTCGTCACTTCCACTGCGGAGCCTATGACCACGTCTTCTGTCTCGCCCCCGGCGCTGCGACGCGAGGCCCTGCGCGAGGCCTTGCTGGCTACCGTGCAATCGCTGAAGGAAAGGCGGGCTGCCGAGATCGACGAAAGCCTGATCGACGACTACGTCGCTCTGAACTGGCTCGAATGGAACGGCGGCGGATTGCGCTTGACGACGACCGGCGACAACGTCTGCAAGCAGCTCAGCAGCGGACGCGTCGCCTCCCTCTGACGGGCTGATTCCTCAGTGCGTCGCCTGCACGGCGCCCTCGCCTGAGCTCGGCGCGCTCGCAGCGCGCAGCAACAACCCACCCAGCGCCGCAGCGGTCGCTGCGAACAGCGCGCCGACCAGGAATGCCGCGTGGTAGCCCGCGTTCAATGCCGCGGCGGCATCCGCGCCTGCTGCGGTCGCCCCTTGCGAGCGCGCCGCAGCAAGGCTCGCGAGCACCGCAAGGCCGAGCGCACCACCCATCATGAACGAGGTGTTGACCACGCCCGACGCCAGCCCCGACTCGCTCGCCGGCACCTCGCTCATCGCCGCCAGCAGCACCGGGTTGAACGCGATGCCGGCACCGAGCCCGAGCAGCACCATGCCGGGCAGCACGTCGGCCACGAAGCTGCCGCCGGCCGGCGCACGTGCGAACAGCGCGAGCCCGAGCGCCGCGATCAGCAGGCCGGCCGCGAGCGGCGCGCGGATGCCGAAGCGCATCACGATCTTCGCCGAGAGGCCGAGCGAGAACGCCGCCATGATCAGGTTGGCCGGCAGGAACGCGAGCCCGACCTGCATCGCGCTGTAGCCGAGCACGAGCTGCATGTAGAGCGCCGAAATGAAGAACCAAGCGAACATCGCCGCCGCCCACAGCACGCCGACGACGTTCGCCACCGCGACGCTGCGCAGCCTGAACAGGCCGAGCGGCATCAGCGGCGCCGCAACGCGCGCTTCGATCGCGAGGAACACCACCATCAGCACGACCGCGGCACCGAGCAGAACGAGCGTCTGCATCGAGGCCCAACCGGCTTCGTTGCCGTTCACGATCGCGTACACCGCGAGCATCAACGAGGTGGTCACGGCAACGGCGCCGGCCACGTCGAGCCGTTGCCCCGCCGCCTGCCCGCGCACGTTCGGCAGCAGCGCCACGCACGCGGCATAGACCGCGGCCCCGATCGGCAGGTTGACCAGGAAGATCCAGTGCCAGCTCAAGGTGCTGGTCAACAGCCCGCCGAGCAGCACGCCGATGCTGCCGCCGCCCGCGCACACGAAGCCGTAGATGCCCATCGCCTTCGCGCGCTCGGCCGGCTCGGTGAACAGGTTCATGATCAGCGAGAGCGACACCGCCGATACAACCGCACCACCCAGGCCTTGCACCGCGCGCGCGGTGATCAGCAGCTCCTGCGAGTTCGCGAGCCCGCACGCGAGCGACGCGACCGTGAAGCCGGCGATGCCGAGCAGGAACAACCTTCGATGCCCGTACAGGTCACCGAGCCGCCCGCCGAGCAGCAGGAAGCCGCCGAAGGTCAGCATGTAGGCGTTGACGACCCAGACCAGCGAGGTCTCGGTGAAGTGCAGGTCGGCGCGGATCGACGGCAGCGCGACGTTCACGATGGTGGTGTCGAGCACCATCATCAGCACGCCGAGGCACAACACGATCAGCGCCCACCAGCGCTTGTGGTCCTCCAGATGTTCCTTCATGCGGGCGGCTCCAAAAACGGGCCGCCAGTCTAGTTCAGACCTGAAGCTCGGCGCGCACCAAGGTCGCATCGGTCGGGTGCCGCGCAAGCCCGCCGCCGAGCGCGCGCACCAGAGCGATCATCGGCTCGTTGCCCCACAGCACGTCGCCGTACAGAAGCCGCACGCCGCTCGCACGCGCGTGCCGGCCGAGGCGCTGCAGCAGCTCGCGACCGAGACCGGCGCCCTGCCATGCGTCGGCCACCATCACCGCGAACTCGGCTTCGTCGGTGTCCGCGCTGCGCACATAGCGTGCGTCGGCGACGATCTCGCCCCGCACGGCATCGGCCGGTCGCGCGACAAGAGCCACATGCTGCCACTGGTCGATCTCGGTCATCTCGCGCACCAACTGGTCCGGCAGCTGGCGCATCCCGAAGTGGAAGCGCCGATAGCGCGAACTCGGCGACAGCGCGCCGACGAAATTCTGTTCGGCCAGCGCGTCCTGCGGATTGACGGGGCAGACGATCACGCGGCGTCCGTCGATCAGCACGACGTGTTGATGGCAATCGGCGACCGATCGCACATTGCCGGCGGCTTCGGGATGGATGAGGGCAGCGACCATGACGGAATGATCGTCACCCGGGCGCGAGTGCTCAAACGGTCATTCCGAATGGCTCGCATTCCTCACGCGCATGCAGGCGGCCCCGCGCGAACGATTTCAGCGCGGCGACACGAGCACGTAGCCGCGGTTCTCCACCGTGTCGAAGGTGCGCATGCCCTTGATGAGGGCGGCGGCCGGCATCCAGACCCACGCGGCCGCCGCGGGGTTCACATCGAGCACGAGGAACGAGTCAGACTGCGCGTCGTACGCACCGAGCGGCGAGATGTGGCCGCCGCCGGGCTGGCCGACCGCCTCGCGCCGGTAGTTGACGATCGCGTAGTCGTCCGCTCGCGCCAAGTTTGCGATCAGGTCCGCACGCACATCGGCCTCGGGCTTGTTGTCGTCGACCACGACCACGCGCGTCACGAGGCCGTTGGCCCTGAGCATCTGATCGAACTGGCGCAGCTGGTAGCCGAAGTCGCGCGCCGACTTGCCGTTCACAACGACGGGCTCGCCGAGCACTTGCGCGCGGGTCTTCTCGCCCTTCGCGATCACGTTGTCCTGCGTGTAGCGCGGAGCAACGGGGTTGGCGTCGCTGCGCAGGTTTCGAAGGTCGTCGGGACTCAGGCGCCCACGATCGCGCGGTAGGTCGGCACTTCTGCCGCGCACGGCGTTGAGCACGATGGCCGCGCTGGTCGGGCCGCAGAAGAAGATGTTCGACTGCGCCTCGAACTGGTTCGCCAGCGTCGGGAAGTCGGCCTTCGCGCTCGCGTGCGACAGGCGGGCGAGCCCTTCGTCAGACGCGAAAGCCACGAGACTCTGCTCGGTCGCCGGCTTGGCCGGCGCCTGAACTGGAGACTGGCAGCCTTGCGCCGCAAACAGCAGCAGCGCGAGGGCGATCGTGGCCCGCATCGACATCGGTCAGTACCCGAGCGCAAGCCCCGAGTTGCGGCGCGGATCATTCGCGCCGTAGAAGCGGTTCTTGCCGACCTGCTTGCCGCCGAGCGACGGCGCGCCGACCAGGATCGCCGCGAGGTGGTTCGCCGGCTGCGGGTTGCCGAGCTTGTGGCCCATGCCTTCGAGGATCTTGCGCGTGTCGGGGCTGAGCGCGAAGTTCTCGACGTTGGTGGCCTCCGGGAGCCACTGCTGGTGGAAGCGCGGCGCGTCGACCGCCTCCTGCACGTTCATGCCGTAATCGATCACGTTGATCATCGTGTGCAGCACCGCGGTGATGATGCGGCTGCCGCCCGGCGTGCCGACGACCATCACGGTCTTGCCGTCCTTCGTCACGATGGTCGGGCTCATCGACGACAGCGGACGCTTGCCCGGCTCGATCTTGTTGGCCTCGCCCTGCACCAGGCCGTACAGGTTGGGCACGCCGATCTTCGCGGTGAAGTCGTCCATCTCGTCGTTCAGCAGCACGCCGGTCTTCGGCGCCGTGACCTTGGCGCCGAACCAGTCGTTCAGCGTGTAGGTCACCGAGACCGCGTTGCCCCACTTGTCGACGATCGAGTAGTGCGTGGTGTTGCTGCCTTCGTGCGGCGCGACACCGGGCTTGATGTCTTTCGAGACGCCGGCCTTGTTCGGGTCGATCGCCGCGCGCAGCTTGGTCGCGTAGTCCTTGCTCAGCAGCCGGTCGAGCGGGTTCTTCACGAAGTCGGGGTCGCCCAGATAGCTGTTGCGGTCGACGTACGCGTGGCGCATTGCCTCGATCTGGTAGTGCACCGACTGCGCCGAGCGGAAGCCGAGGTCCTTCAGCGGGTAGCCTTCGAGCACGTTCAGGATCTCGCAGATGATCACGCCGCCCGAGCTCGGCGGCGGCGCCGAGATCACGTGATAACCGCGGTAGTCGCACTCGACCGGCGGCATCTCGCGGGTCTTGTACTGGTCGAGGTCGGGCTGGGTGATGATGCCTTTGCCAGCCTGGCTCGAGGCGACGATCGCGGCGCCGACCGGCCCCTTGTAGAAGCCGGCCTCGCCCTTGTCGCTGATCGCCTTCAGCGTCACCGCGAGATCCTTCTGCACGAGCCTCTGTCCGGCCTGGAACGGCTCGCCCTTGTTCAGGAAGATCGCCGCGGTGGCCGGGTCCTTCTTGAAGTCCTCGGTCGCCGTCTGCAGCAGGTCGACATCGCCCTGGTCGAGAACGAAGCCGTCGTGCGCGTACTTGATCGCGGGGGCGATCAGCGCCGCGCGCTTCATCGTGCCGTATTTCGCGAGGGCGTATTCCATTCCCGAGACGCTGCCGGGCACGCCGACCGCGAGGTGCCCGAGCGTGCTCGCGCCCTTGATGACGTTGCCGTCCTTGTCGAGGTACATGTTCGCGGTGGCGGCCAGCGGCGCCTTCTCGCGGAAGTCGAGGAAGGTCTTGCGGCCGTCGGCGAGCTGGATCGTCATGAAGCCGCCGCCGCCGAGGTTGCCGGCCGCGGGGTACACCACCGCGAGCGCATAGCCAACCGCGACTGCTGCATCGACGGCGTTGCCGCCGTCTTTCAGCACGTCGACGCCGACGCGCGTGGCCAGGTGCTGGGCCGTGACGACCATGCCGTTCTCGGCCGCAACAGGCGCTTGCGAGGCTGCCTGGGCTGCGCTGCAGGCGATCGCGATCGCCGACAGCAGCAGGGTTTGACGCAGGGAATCGAAT
>Ga0307516_10010256_pt1 | contig 10320 bp, 4 predicted proteins | sample 19_EM_MG_FD_203310 | JGI IMG/M metagenome (GOLD analysis project Ga0307516, IMG submission 203310) | Populus trichocarpa ectomycorrhiza microbial communities from riparian zone in the Pacific Northwest, United States - 19_EM | ecosystem: Host-associated > Plants > Roots > Unclassified | place...
CCGGTCTAACTTGAAAGATGTTAATGCCCCTTTAATTGCGACGCCTAAGCTCATAACCATATCCATGAATTATGATCACCATTAAGGAAGCTCATAGGAACTCCTTAATTTCTAGTTGCTTCTTAATTTGTCTTCCTGGACATGCATGTGATCTAAAGGAACAAAGGGAAATTAAATGCTTAAGCATGAATGTGATCGTTCTATATATGTTCGTCTTCAAGCTTTGAAATTTTTATAGCCCAATTATTATTATTTTTTAAATTTTTTTATGTGGGAAAAGAGTATCAAAATTGTGGGAAATATATATTAGAATATTTCATGGACTGTATGATTGTGCATTTATAGGGAAATTAAATGCTTAAGCATGAATGTGATCGTTCTATATATGTTCGCTCTATGATTGTGCATTTATAGCCCAATTATTATTATTTTTTCTTTTTCCTGTTAATTGCATTTTGGAATCCATTTGATTTGATATAATTTGAACTGGAAGAATGAATTGGGTTCGCCTTCATTTGTTCTGTTTTAATGTGACTGAGAGCCTTATTTTTTAAATGTGTTGTCACTCATTTAGATACTGACTTAGTAGAGTTTGAAGTCAGATTAACATACAGTATTCATTCATTCCATTAAGCCTTAATGGAATAGTGAATGAATAAAATGACTTTTATTATATGTTCTTTGCCTGTGGTCCTCTACTACTTGGATGCTGAACTGGAGCATTGGAGGTTCCCACATTTCTCCATTGTTGGTATATTTGAGCAACTCTGAAACATGAAGTTGGCCAATAGGTGTCTATAAGTAGTACAGAGATTTTACAATAGAAACTGTTCAAGTAAAATTTTGGTGCAATCAGTGTTCTATATGCATGAAACCAACTTGGGGCTTCACTGGACTACCTCAGATACGCTCAAAAAATGCTTCTTGGAATTCGGAAGCTTAGATCATCGGTTAACATGTCAGGTGTTGGTGCTTCAAGAAATGATGTTACCTTTTCTCTTTCTGAACGTTATTTCCAGGTTGGAAACTCAAGTAATTAGTTCAAATCCTAGAAGATGATTGGTGGCTTAGAATACTGTGAAAAAATCATTCCCTTGTTCATTTTCCAAATTAGAAAAGACAAAACTTTTTGCTTGAACTTTTAGAATATAAAAAATCATACTTTTATATGTAGACACTTTACATCTATGATCTTTAAATCTGAAGACATATCATCTGGTTTAATGAAAGTTCTATTAACATACCAAACTTTATTAGATTGTTGTTGTGCACTTAGGAAGGAATAAAATACTTGTCCTCCTTTATTGTTTTCAATAGCATAATCAGCTTCATAGTTTTCTACGTTGTCTTTTTACCAGAAGTACCTTTGTGAATGTTTGGGATTTCTGTCTTTTGCATCTATACGAGCACTCTTTTACTTAGTGTCCACCTCATTTTCAAGTTCTTTGTTCATCTATGGTGACACCTGTGTAGTTTAAAGTAAGGGAATATCAGAGTACACAGTTATTCTAGCACAATTTTGAGATACTTTTTAAGGGATTGAGATTTTTATTGGCTGAGAGCTCCCTATAAGGTACTTGGATGGTCAGCCAACAATTTAGTGATATTTGACCGAGGCATCTCCTGTTTTTGAAACTTCAACGGTAATGACCGTACATTTTTCAAGACTTTGATTATATAAATTTTTCCAGTTAGTCTTATACAGGACCTACTATCTACTATCAGACCACATGTCAGCTTGACTATGTTTGTTCTTGCTGGTATTATTATTTTGCTTGTTGATTGCATTTGTTTTTCTATGCAAGATGTTTTTCAAGCAATTGCTATCTATTTGTATGTCTGCAATATGCTAAGTTTGAGAATTCCTTTCTTTTCTCCATTCAGAGCGGTTGTGTGCAAAGGATGAATAGATGTGAACCTGCTATTGATCAATGGTAGAGATTTGGTTCTGAAGGTGGCTTGATCAAGTTATCTTTGGAGTTGGCATTTTTACACATGCAGAAGAAACTTTTCTTGTATTCCCAACCCTGATACAATATTGTTGGTCTAGTCTTTGGCATTACCGCCACTGAGGAGCGAACCTCCTATTGAATCTGGATTAGTTACAGAATTTTAAAGACTTTTTAATCCGCCTGAGATTCTAAGCACCGATTCTTTTACTCTCCCTAGGAACGCAAGGTTAGGATAAATGAGTCAGTTAGATGCTCCACTGGTATATCCATTTTTCATCTTGCATAGCTAGTGTATTCTTGTAGCAAAACATTTTATCCGTTGCAATTATATTGTGATTTTTCCATTTTGAACACGAGAAATTTTAGTGTAGTATCTGGAACACCACAGAGTTATGTGCTTCGGCAGAAACAGTTGTATACCTGAATGAAATCTCTTTTCAATAATAAGGTTTGATTACTCTTTGGAACTCATTTCCAATACATGGTTCTCTAGTTACATGCAAAAGCTGCAGGTTGTTCAAAATGGTGGTTATTTTGGTTTTGGTGATTTAAGCACTCATTACTGCAATATCAGCAATGAGAAAAAGCAACTACTGAAAATTGCTCTTAATGGTGAAAGCATTATACGTCAGGCTTCCTCGTAGTGAAAGCTAGCCAAAGCGATGCTTTTGTTTACTGAAGGTGTTATTTGCAGCAGTTCGCATGCCGTGCATCTGCTTGCATAATTGTTACTGGTTTCCAGCTTGGATAATTAATTGGTGATGTTGGATTGTGTTGCGGCAAACAATTCTTGCGCTGGGATTCTGATGAATCGCGGTGTGATTTTTGTACTCAATGTCAGAAGGTAACGCATACCATTCATATTGATTTATTCATCTTATTTCCGGGAGCAATGAACATAAGTGGATAATGAGATTTGGGATGCATGCTTGGAAATGTTCTCACGTTTTTGGTTCGACAGATTGAAACAATCTGCACATTTCTTCTTTCTCTTGTTTCATTGAAGTGAAACTAACTAAAACATTAAGGAGTGTTTGAGAATGTAGTAGTGATTGCGGTTTAAAGTGCTTTTCGTTTATAAATAAATCAAAATAATATATATTTTTTATTTTTTAAAAATTATTTTTAAATTCAGTACATCAAAACGATTTAAAAAAAAAAAAACAATACTTTTAAGAATTTGTTTTTCAAAATTTGGTGGAACGCGGTTCGAACTGCGTTTCCAAACAAAGTCTAAGTCTAAGTATAAAATTAAAAGTATGAGTTTTTCACCGTGCATGATCTTACTATTCATTCTCTCACACATTATTGTTGATGGACTGTGCAAATTTTTTTGTTTTTCAATTTGGTTCTTAACCTTCTTTTTCGGCAATTTAATCATAATTAAAGATCAATAAATTTTTATTTCTTATGAAAGAATGATTGAAAGAAGAGGGATCTAAATGAAAAAGGCGTCAAATATGGTGGTGTGCCTTAAGTTTTGAAAATGATGCACTTTGGTCCTTGAATTTTAAAAAATAAAGATTATACAATTTCGATACCTATTTTTCAATTTAATTTTGGTATGAAAGTTTATTCTTGTTATTTTTTAGTTCCTGGTTGAGAGAGAAGAGAGGGGTCGCTGGATTTCAGCAGTAGAGAGAGAATCATGTCGTTGACAATGATTTAGACCACTAAAACGGATGCTATTTGTGTCAAATAGTTCTTTTTAACTAGGAGAGTTTATATTAGGTGTTTTTCTTACCTTTAAAGTTCGTGAAAAAACAAATATGATCTCAGGTTGATTTTTGGTTTCAGGTTCATTTATTTTTTTTGGAGGGTTTTTGGTTTTTTTGAGGTCATGAATAGGTTTATCATGATTTTTAAGGTTTTTTATACGTGTTTTGGGTCAAAATGAGTTGTTGGATAAAAAAACTTAGGTCCTGATTTTCCGACCACCACAGTGGTCAGAATCTGGGCAAGATCAGATGACGTGTTGTCTATCTAAATAGGCGACGTGTCGTTTGATTTTTTTTTTTAAAAATAGAGGTGGATAACATGTCATCCGCTCCAAGTGCAATAAAAAAAAGGGCTCAGTCAGGCGAGCCCTGATGAAATGGGCCAGATCTAACAACACTTGACCTTTTTTACCCTATTTTTTCAATTAATGCTTCTTTTTATATGGTTTTTTTTTTTGTAAAAGAAAAAATCATTTATATTTAGATTAATACCTTTTTTTTTATTTTGTTTAGAGTCTCTTTTAAATTATGATTATTTTTTTGTTATGTTTTTAATTTTTGAAGAGGTTTTTCTAATTCATTTCTAATTCTTTTTTTTTTTTATCTTTTGTATAGATGAACTATATTTTTGAAAATAAAAAATATTTATTTTCAAATAATATTTCTAATATGTGTAGTCTTTCATAATATTTTTTTTATTTTATTCAATCAATTTAATGTGTTTGTCTATTTCTATTATCGTTTGATTGAATAAAAAAACATTTTAATAATCAAAATTTAGCAAACAAAATTGTGTAAATATTCCATCTTGCGAGATTAAATATCTTGATTTGCACTTGTCTCTTGATTTTTCAAGTTTTATTTTTAGGTATTGTTAATGACTTTTTATTTATTTATTAGCACACAGTTCTCGGTTTACTTGATTACATGTATGTACAAATCTTTTGATCTACACTTTAATTTTTTAAATTACAGAAATGCATTGAAAAAACCTGCACATACAATGTTTTTATAGAAAATAAAAATATCTAACTCGCGGTGAAGTGCATATCATATAACTAGTAGGTACTAAATTGAAGTGATAAAAAAATAACATAAAGCACAAGTAAATTGCATAGAAAAGTCATCAATGATAGAGGCCCCTCCATTTATAGATAATGGAGCATCGATTCTTAAGTTTTGGGAGACACATAGTGGCCGAGTAAGTCTATATTGGATCCATGTGCTTGCAAGTAATAATGGATTCTCATGAGTCCTAAAATCCAACATGCTTAAAAATAAGGTTGATGTGTTGGATAATTGGTTAATCTTTTAGTTCAAGCAATCTGATCCATTTTTTATAGTTAATGCATCTAGTGGCTTGATATGAAAAGCCTAGAGGGTTGGTAACTGGTAGCAGGTGATGTCTAGTAAGCCAGGTGACTGGTAGCTGGTACCTGCAAAAAGTCCCCTTTGATGGACGTGGGATTCTTCGAAGGTAAAGTCAATAGCTTTATAAAGAGAGAAAGTGCAATAATATTTTAGAGAGAGAATTAACTCTGAAAATATATATGCAGGAGAGAATGAAGAGATTATGAACATTTGACTTGAAGGATTCATGGTGTATTTATAGCTCATGAATCTTATCCTTTTATGGAGAAGAGGGGCTGAAGTGTAATTTCAACTTTGTGATATTTTAAGTTGTATTCTACTTAAAATAATATGTATTTGATCAATATAAAATCGAAAGACCCAAGTGGGGCCCGAAAATTTTTTTTGGCAAGTGTTGGGCTCAAATAAGGTGCCCGAGCCCATTAGAGGTGAAAGTGGGTTTGAGAGCGCAACCTGGACCAAAACACACTAAGCTCGGTGTGACAACCCGTGCCCACGAGGGCTATAGGGTGCATGCCTAACACCATTTGGGTGTACGCCCTGCATGGGTGTACACATATTGGGGTGCACTAAGCGTACATGCACTGGGCGCCCATACGCCCATGTAGGGAGCATGGGTTTGGGCTATTTGCTCGAGCCCATGTTCTTAGTGCGTGGGCTCGAGCTATCATGCCTAAGCTCATGTTCCTTGGGTGTTTTTTTTGAGTTTTTATCTCTTTTAGAGGATTTCTTTGGGTCTATTTTAGGGGATTTTTTTAGTCAATTTTATTTGTACCCATCAAATTCTGTTATCAATTTAAAAAGTTTGAAGAATATATTTTGTATATAAGTTTCTCATTTTCCATTCCTAACCAAACAACACATCTTGAAACACTAAACTATTTAAACCTTCAAATAAGGATCTAACTTTTAATGAAATTTAACGCCTTTCCCAGTATCTGACTAAGCAATGAATAGCTTCTACAATGAGGATTTTTTAGGAATTTTTTATAATTTGTTTTCTATTTTGTGTAAAAATTTAAATTTTATGTTTAATATTTTTATTTTTCCTAATTTATTTAGAATTTTTATAACTTTTTATTTTTATTTTTAGGTTTCTAGTTTGTTTAGGTTAGTTTTTAAGTTTATTTAAAGAGTTGTAAACCTCTTAGTGAGGAAGACTACATGAACATAAACTATTCAGTAGTAAAATTATAAATTAAGGTTCTCTGTGACAATTTTATTTAGCTTCAACGGAACCAGTGGTTATGTCTTTATAGCTTATTGTTTTTTTTGTTTGTGTTTCCGTTTATTAATTGATATTAGAGTCCAATGATACTAGTTGTTATTTGCTTGCTATGTGCTAGAATAATCATGACTAGAAAAGGTAGTAGAATAAGACATGCTTGTGTAGGAGGTGATGAAAAGGTTCCTCCTGAGAAAGGGATGTTCAAAAGATGGTGATAAAAGACATATAAAGACAAATTGCAAAATTGAAAAGAAATGTTCAGATGATGCAAGACATGCAAAAACAAATTGCAATATTAACTTATTAGTTGGCGGAGGTAAGGAGCCTAGGATATCTTGAGAAGAGTGATCATGAATCTATGGTTAATTTTGAGAACCTGTTTCAAATACGTAAGCACAAAGAAAATAACTTTTTGATCGGGATGAATATGACATTGAAACAATATTTTTGAAAATTCTAGTTTTTTTATGGATTAGAATCAAACATCAAAATTTGACAAGGATGATGAAAATGACGGCAAAGGAGAAGATTTAAATGCAAAATTTTTAATTAGTGATCTCCATGAGAAGAGAACAAAATTAGATGTGGTTATGAAACATGCCGTGAAGGATGTGTGTTTAAGAAAAAATTTAGAATTAATGAGGTGAAAGCTGATGCTATTGCAATTCAGCTCATGAAAGACTTTGAAGTCGTTGGCAGTATCCAATCGAATATTATAGACTTCGTCTAAGGTAGTTTACAAAGAAAGTACCCATAATAAAAAGTCGTTGGCAGTATCCAATTGAATATTATAGACTTCGTCTAAGGTAGTTTACAAAGAAAGTATCCTTAAGCCATGATTATAATAAAAAGTCTATATTTCATGAAAAAAAGAAAAGAAAAACACTACAAAGCTGAGAAAGGCAGACAATATCAATAGTCAAAATCTGAAGGATACTCAAATGAGTTTCGGAAATATTGAGGAGGGTGTAGGAAAACCTGAAATTGTACGAGAGAACACAACCCCATCATGGGTTGCTGTAATATGATAGAATGGAATGAAAAACATATTGGAATGATCAACAACTATCCCTTGATTTTTCTATTTTCTATTTGTGTAATTATCAATCTGTAAGTGTTTGTTTGGAATGCTAGGAATAGTAATCTAATGCATGAGAAGAGCGTAGAGCAGCTCAAAATCTAATTAGAATACAACATGTTAAATTTGTGTTCAGTGGAGACTATGAATGATAAGTTGATAAATCCAATTTGGGTAATGCTAATAGGAGCTGGCAGGCATTGTATTCTGAAGGTTTATCTGGAGGCACTGTATGTGTTTGGAACACTGATTTTTCACGGCAAATTCGATTGAAGAAGATGAAGAAAGAATCAATAACCATGCCTTTGTTCTAGGAAGCTGGGGATTAGTTTTGCTCGGTGTCTATGTATGAACTATGAAGGGCTAAAATCGAGTGATAGAATAGAGGATGGTGCAAAGGATAGCCTCGTTCCTGTCTCCTCTGAAGTCTCGAATCTCTTTTTGGCTGTTGTTTTAGCTGTCTTGATTTGTGTCAATTTGCCTTCTATACCTGAAGATTTGGTTCATGTTTTTTTGTCTGTTTTTTTGTTCTCTCTTTCCACGATAGCTTTTGCTGTCTTGTGTTCTACAAAGATTGGCTTATGAAGGAAAAAGAAGACATTGTCACACAATTAATTCTATCGAAAATGAAAAAAAAAAAACCCTTAATTAATACTTCAGAATCATGGAAACGAGTTTGGAATATCAATATTTATGAGCAATGCAAATTAGGACCATCTACACCATCAGTTGCTTGGCACTGACCGCATGCTAACCATAACATCAAGCTACAACAATATCATGGATATATGCAAAACACAAGCTCAGGATTCTACAGTGGCACCAGGTCCACTTATAACAAATTGAAGCTACTATTTATATATATAGACATGATCTAATGCTAGCAAGCTGCGAATCATATATTTTAAGCAGCCCACATTGAGAAATGATTTCAATCTCATCTTGCCTTTGGGTCCATTATTTCAGAAAACACACCCCTTGCTCTTTGATCTGGATCACTTTGGGTGACACTTTCATGAGTGCTAACTGTGCTCCTTGAATGTGACTCTGCTCCACTAAACATGTCATCGTCATCAGTGGTCATGACATCTCGATGTGGTGATAATGAGCTTTTATTTTCCATATTGATCCCATCTACACTGTTGCCATTTTTCTCAGCAGTTTGTTGAAGCTGCAATGCAAATTCAAGGCCCCAAACGACATCACCCATTTTTGGGCGTTCAATTCCTTGAACATGTAAGCAACTGTTAGCAATCTCTGCAAACTTATTTAAAGAGACAGAGGCAACCTCGCCCTTTAAATGTGGATCCACGATCTGATCAAGGGTTCCTCTTTGGTAACATCTTCGTGCCCACTCAGCTAAGCTTGCTTGGTCTTTCGGTGAACTTGGAATCACTGGTGGCCTTGCACATAGCACCTCAAACAAAACCACACCGAATGAATAAACATCAGATTTCTCTGTTACGTGTTGCCTACGGTAGTACTCTGGATCCACATATCCAATGCTACCTCTAACTACAGTGCTAACATGGGTTTGGGATGTACTAGTGGGACCCAATCTGGACAGCCCAAAATCTGAAACCTTAGCCACCCAATTCTCATCTAACAATATGTTTGTTGACTTCACATCACGGTGAATGATTGTGTGCTTTGCTCCTGAATGAAGATAATGCAACCCTTTTGCAGCACCGATGCATATTTCTAGCCTTTGCTTCCATGGAAGAGGAGAGCTCTTTGTTTTGTATAGATGTTCTCTAAGAGTGCCTCTTGACATGTAATCGTATACAAGGATCATCTCGCCATGATCATCACAGTATCCAATCAGTGACACTAGATGGAGGTGGCGAAGATTGGATAACATCTCAATCTCTGTCTGGAACTCACGTGTCCCTTGCTTTGATGATGAATCTAGTCGTTTGATGGCTACTGCGATGAAACCGTATTCAATGTATGCTTTATACACAGTACCAAATCCCCCTGAACCAATAATATTTTGATCATCAAAGTTTCCTGTTGCTTCGTTGATTTCGAAAAATGTAAACCGTCGGCAAAGATCAGTAGGTAGTGATGGAGAGATTGTAGTCGTGGACCTAGATGTTTGTGATATTATAGTCCAGGAGGATTTTTCCTCACTCTTGCTAGGGTCCTTGACTCGCTTCTGATTGAAAGCAAAGAAATAAAGAATAAGAGAGCAAGCAAATACTGCACCTATGGAACCTCCAACGATGCCTATAACCGTAAGTATTGATGATCTTTTGCCCGTTCTTCTCTCTGGATGTTGTTCTGCTGGTGGAGGAGCCACTGTTGGCTCAGGGTTGAATCCTGCAAGATTTCCATCTGTTGTATTCAGCTTGAATATTTCCAAGCCATTCAAGATTGCATCAGCATAAGTAGGTTTCAGTTCCATGTTAGGGTGTAGTTCGAGCCACAAATCCTGCTTGCTCTGGCTCCCTGGAGGGACCAGCACGATGTAGTCTTTGTAAACTGGAATGCCGTTGCCACCGCTCATATGGATCACATCTGCATCATGCTCTGCTGTTTGATTGTTGATGAATATTAAAAATACCTGTTGATTTTCATTTTTGAACTCCATTCGAGTCTCACAAAAGTGGAGTCTAAGGAGATAAAGGAAACCAGCATCAACTGGGAAGATCCATGTGAGATTGTAATTCATGTTAAGACGTGGTTCAGGACCCATTGAACGCATAGTACTATATACCATAACAGGTGCAGAGTAAGCTGGCGTTTTGGTTGTGTACTTTATCTTAACGCCTGGGAGATATGGAGTGTTTCCAGCTTCTCCAAAGAGATACTCTGAATCTTGATGCCATGTCCTGTACATGCCCGTATCTCCTGTGCTGCCGATATCTTGCCCCCCAACATTCAGTCGATAAACTGTCTCAAGCGCAGTTGTGTTATACAGAGAGCAGGGGTTATCGGTGCCCACATAGGTCGGTGGATTATCATCGCCAC
>Ga0307516_10010258_pt1 | contig 10320 bp, 2 predicted proteins | sample 19_EM_MG_FD_203310 | JGI IMG/M metagenome (GOLD analysis project Ga0307516, IMG submission 203310) | Populus trichocarpa ectomycorrhiza microbial communities from riparian zone in the Pacific Northwest, United States - 19_EM | ecosystem: Host-associated > Plants > Roots > Unclassified | place...
GGCAGCGCGACTCGGGCCGCACCCGCGAACAGGCCGCTCCAGTCGACGGCGACACCGTTCGCGTACGCGTGCCCCACGGCGACCAGGACACTTCGCAGGTCACCCTCGTTGCGGCGCAGGGTGCCGACCACGACGGCCGGGGCGTCCCCGCTCTGATCGATGATGTCCTGCATCGCAGGCAGCATCACCGGGTGCGGGCTCACCTCGATGAACGCGTGCGTGCCCGACTCGATCAGCGCGCGGACGACCGGGTCGAACGACACCGGCTCACGCATGTTCGAGAACCAGTAGCCGGCGTCCAGGGCGCCGGGCTCGCGCGGGCCCGGGTGGACCGTGGAGTAGAACGGCACCGAGCCCTTCCGGGGCCGGACCTCACGCAGCAGCCCGGCCAGGTCGTCGGCGAGGTCGTCGACCAGCTCGCAGTGGGTGGCCACCGACGAGGCGATCACTCGCGCCCGGATCCCGTCCTCGGTGAGCCGCGCGGCGAACCCCTCCACCGCGTCCTGCGGCCCGGCCACCGTCACCGTCGCCGGACCGTTGACACCGGCGATGCTCAACCCCTCCGGCAGCAGCTCCCGCACCCTCACGACCGGCAACGCGATCGAGGCGAGTACCCCCCGGCCGACCATCCGCTCGGCCAGCAGGCGGCTGCGCAGGGCCACGATGCGTGCCCCGTCGGCCAGGGTCAGTTCGCCGGCCACGCAGGCCGCCGCGATCTCACCCTGACTCGCGCCCACCACGGCGGCCGGCTCGACACCGAACGACCGCCAGACCGCCGCCAGCGACACCATCACGGCCCACAACGCGGGCTGCACGACCTCCACCCGTTTGAGCGCGGCCTCATCACCGAGCACGTCGGAAAGCGACCAGTCCACGAACGGCGCCAGCGCCTCGGCACACTCGCGCATCGACTGCGCGAACACCGGCGACGACTCGCACAGATCCTGCGCCATGCCGACCCACTGGCCGCCCTGCCCCGGGAACACGAACACCGGCGTGCGACGGCCCCGGGTGCTGCCCTGCACGACTCCGGGGGCGCTCCGGCCTGCCGCCGCCGCGCGTAGGCCGGTCAGCAGCGCGTCCCGGCCCGCGCCGACCACCACGGTGCGATGGTCGAACACCGCGCGCGAGTTGAGCAACGACCAACCCACATCCGCCGGCCGCAGCGACGAATCGGCTTCCACATAGGAAACCAGTCGCGCTGCCTGCGCCCGCACCGCGTCATCCGTCTTGCCGGACAGCACCCACGGCACCACACCGTCGTCGGCGACTTCGGTGGGGGCCTCGATCTCGGCAGGCGCCTCCAGAATGACGTGGGCGTTCGTGCCGCTGATGCCGAAGGACGACACACCCGCCCGGCGTGGGCGACCGGTCTCCGGCCACGGCATCGGCTCGGTCAACAACCTGACCGCGCCGGCCGTCCAGTCAACCTGAGTCGACGGCTCGTCGACATGAAGCGTCTTCGGCAGGACACCATGACGCATCGACTGCACCATCTTGATCACACCGGCCACGCCCGCGGCGGCCTGCGAATGGCCGATGTTCGACTTCAACGAACCCAGCCACAACGGGCGGTCCGCCGGCCGGCCCTGGCCGTACGTCGCCAGCAACGCCTGCGCCTCGATCGGATCACCCAGCTTGGTGCCGGTCCCGTGCGCCTCCACCACATCCACATCGGCCGGTGAGAGCCCGGCCGCCGCCAGCGCCTGCCGAATCACCCGCTGCTGCGACGGACCATTCGGCGCCGTCAAACCATTCGACGCACCATCCTGATTCACCGCACTCGACCGCAGCACCGCGAGCACCTCGTGACCATTGCGCTCCGCGTCGGACAACCTCTCCAGAACCAGCATGCCGACACCCTCGGACCAGCCCGCGCCGTCGGCCGCGTCCGCGAACGACTTGCACCGCCCGTCCGCGGCGGACGCACCCTGCGCCGTGACCCCGATGAACGTCTCCGGGGTGGCCATCACCGTGATGCCGCCGGCCAGCGCGAGCGTGCACTCCCCGGACCGCAGCGCCTGCGCGGCCAGGTGCATCGCCACCAGCGACGACGAACACGCCGTGTCCACACTCACCGCGGGACCCTCCAGGCCCAGCGCGTACGCCACCCGCCCCGAGGCCACGCTGCCCGCGCCACCGGTGAAGGCGTGCCCCCGCAGCTGCTCGTCGGCGGCGGTCACCAGGCCGGCATAGCCCATCTGGTAGGCGCCGGCGAAGACCCCGGTGCGGCTGCCCTTGAGCGAGAGCGGGTCGATGCCGGCGTCTTCGAGGGCTTCCCACGAGGTCTCCAGCAGCAGCCGCTGCTGCGGGTCCGTGGCCAGCGCCTCGCGCGGCGACATCCGGAAGAACGCCGCGTCGAAGTCGCCGACGCCCTCGACGAAGCCGCCCACGGAGGTCGCGGACTCGGGGGCGTTCCCGTCGGTGCCGAGCAGGGCGCCCAGGTCCCAGCCCCGGTCGGTGGGGAACGGCCCGACGCCGTCCGCGCCATCGCTGGCCAGCCGCCACAGGTCGGCGGGACTGGTCACGCCACCGGGGTAGCGGCAAGCCATGCCCACGATCGCCATCGGCTCGCCGGCGGCGTCGGCCAGGACCTTGTTCTCCTGCCGCAGGCGGGTGTTGGCCAGCAACGAAGCGCGGAGGGCATCCGTCAACTTGTCCGCGGACACAGCCATTGCTAGCTCCCGTTCATTGATCGCGAGGGGCGACGGTGATGGAGTCGCAAGGAGGGCGAGGTTTCAAGCTATGCGCGGTGCTCGATGCCGGAAATTCCCCAACCTGGTAGTCCGGCGGACCGTGCAGGACCACCAGCACTGGTGGTATCGCGGGCCGGTCGGCGGCTGGGACGCTGACGGGCATGCCTGACGCAGATGACCGCGACGCAGCTGACCGTGATCTGGTGGTGGAGACGTCGTCCGGCCCGGTGCACGGGTTCCTGGACCGGGGTGTGCCGAGTTGGCGTGGTGTGCCGTACGGCCGCGTCGAGCAGCGGTTCAAGCCGCCGGTGCCGGTCACCGCTGCCGAGCGGATCGACGGGCGGCACTGGGGCCCGGTCTGCTGGCAGCTGCCGATCGTGCCCGGCAAGAGCCCCTCGTCGATCTTCCCGGACGTTGCCGAGAGCGAGGACTGCCTCAACCTCAACATCTGGTCGCCGGGCGCGGATCCGGACGCGCGCCGGCCGGTGCTGGTGTGGCTGCACTTCGGCAGCCGCGCGTACGGCGCCGGCAGCACCCCACTCATCGACGTGTGGCACTTCGCGGCCCGGCACGACGCGGTCGTGATCACCCCGAACTACCGGATCGGGCCGTGGGGCTGGCTGTATCTCGGCGCGCTGGACTCCGACTACGACGACAGCGCCAACCTGTGCCTGCTCGACCAGTTCCTGATGCTGCAGTGGGTGCGGGACAACGCCGCGGCGTTCGGCGGCGACCCGGGCAACGTCACCGTGTTCGGCATGTCCTCCGGCGGCTCCGACCTGGGCGCGCTCCTCGGCGCGCCGGCCGCGAAGGGGCTGTTCCAGCAGGCCGCCATGTACAGCGGCGCTCAGCCCCCGATGGCGGAGAAGGGCGCCGCCGAATTCGCCGAGGAGTTCCTGGCGGCTGCCGGCCCGTTGGCGAGTACGCCGGCGGAGCTGGCCGCGCTGCCCAACGTCGGCCTGCGCACCGTGCACCGGCGGCTGCTGCGGCAGGCCGTGGCCCGCGCCGGCGGGCCGGTGATCGTCCGGTACGGGCCGTTCGTCGACGGCGTCATCCTCCCCCGGTCGCCGCTCGACTCGCTCGCGTCCGGGCTCATGGCCGACGTGGCGCTGCTGGTGTCGAACGTCGCCGAGGAGGCCGGGGTGTGGGAGGCCTGGGGTTCGATCGACCACGTGTTCGCGCGGGTGTTCGCCGACCGCGACCAGGACGTGTCGCACGCCGAGAAGGTCCAGGCGCTCTCCGAGATGCGCTGGGTGGGACCGGCCCGCAAGGTGCTGGACGCCCACCACCGCGGCGGCGGCACCGCGTGGAACCAGAAGTTCGACTACGCGCCGACCACCAACTGGCAGACCGCGCTCTCCTTTCCCGAGCTGGCCAAGCGCCCGGTGCACGGCGCCGACGTGGCCGCGCTCTTCCTCGACCCGCAGGGTACGGACGGCACCGACGACGACCGGGCCGTCGCCGCGCTGGAGCAGCAGGCCCTGCTTGCCCTGGCCCGCGACGGGCGGGCACCCTGGGCGCGATGGTCGCCGGAGAACCAGATTCCGCACCGTATCGCCGCGCCTTCCCACTAGACCGGCCAAAACGGCCCCGGACCGCTTGGTCCGGGGCCGTTTTCGCGCGGGTCAGCGCACCGGCGTCGGGGCCAGCGAGGCGGTCAGCCGGTTGAAGCCACGCAGGTTGCGGGTCGGCTTGCGCTCGCCCTCGTCCAGCAGCCGCAGGTCGGGGAAGCGGCCGTAGAGCGCGCGGAAGCCCACCTCGGCCTCCATCTTGGCCAGGGCGGCGCCCAGGCAGTAGTGGATGCCGCTGCCGAACGCCAGGTGCTTGCCGGCGTTCGCCCGGGTCACGTCGAAGGTCGCCGGGTCGGCGAACACGTCCGGATCGCGGTTGGCCGCGCCGAGCATCACCACCACGACCTCGCCCTGGGCCAGGTCGGCGCCCGCGATCCGGGTGTCGCGCAGGGCGCGCCGGGAGATGCGCTGCACCGGGGTTTCGGCACGCAGCATCTCGTCGATGGCGTTCGACCACAGTTCGGGCCGCTGCGCCAGCAACGCGCGCTGATCGGCGTGCTGTTCGAGCAGGGCGATGCCGTTCGCCATCAGGTTCACCGTGGTCTCGAGGCCGGCCGCCAGCACCAGCATCGTGGTGGCCAGCAGCTCCGACTCGGTCAGCCGCCGTCCGTCGGCGTCCGTCGAGTTGACCAGGTCGGACATGATGTCCTGACCGGGGCGGCGGCGCAGTTGCTCGAAGTGCCCGCGCAGCCAGTCCAGCAGGGCGTCGATCTGGCGCTGGTCGGCCAGGAACTGCCTGCGCGACATGCCCGGGTCCAGCGGGCTCGCCGCCGCGTCGCTCCAGGCCAGGAACTGGTCGCTCATGTCGGTCGGCGCGCCCAGCATCTCGCAGATCACCACCGACGGCAGCTGCGAGGCGTACGCCTCGACCACGTCGACCGGCTGCCGCAGGTCCCGCCCGGCCATCTCGTCCAGCAGCCGCGCGGCCACCTCCTCGGTGCGCACCCGCAGCGCGTTTACCGCTTTCGCGCTGAACGCGCGGACCACCAGCTTGCGGTAGCGGCTGTGGTACGGCGGGTCCACCGCGACCATCGACGGCGGCTCGTAGACGCTGCGCGCCGCGCTCGGGGCCGAGGCGGCCAGTACCCGCCGGATCGGGCCGGGTGCCCCGCCGAACGTGGCGACGCCCATCGCGTCGGAGCGCAGCACCTCGGCCGCGACCTCATGACGTACGGTCATCTTGCTCGCCAGGCCGCCGACGAACGGCTCATCGGAGCGCATGGAGTCGTAGTGCGCGTACGGGTTCAGCCGCACCTTCGGGTCGGTGATGCGCCGGGTCGCCGGGTTGCCCTTCGCCGCCTCCCGGCGCTGGGCGAACCTGATAAGACCATGGGTGAGTGCCCAGCGCGCCGAGTCAGGTAGATACAAGGGTGCCTCCTGTGTCGGGGAGTTCGTCGGTCACTGATCGCGAAGCGCGATGTTGATGAGGTCGTCGACGTCCGCGTCGAGCAGCTCGGCCTCGTCCGCGTGGCCGTCGCCGCTGGATTTGTCGCCGCCGGGTTTGTCGCCGCTGGGCTCGTCGGCGGCGAGGTTCAGCAGGGCGTCGAGCAGGCGCGCCTGTCGCAACCTCGCCAGCGGGATCGTCCGCAGTGCCCGGCGGATCGCGTCGTCGGAGGGGCCGCCGCCGTCCTCGTCGGTCTCGGCGAAGCCGAAGAGGGTGTCGACGTAACCGGCCAGCTGGGTGACGGTGGGGTAGTCGAACACCACGCTGGACGGCAGCGCCTTGCCCGTCCGGGTCCGCAGCAGGTTGCGCAGCTCGACCGAGGTCAGCGAGTCGAAGCCGAGTTCGCTGAAGGCCCGGTCGGCGTCGAGCCGCGCCGCGGTGGCGTGTCCCAGCACGGCCGCGGCGCAGGCCCCGACCAGATCCGTGAGGATCTGGTCGCGGTCGGGACGGGACAGCCCGGCGAGCCGCTGCTCCAGATCCTCCTGGCCGGTACGGGTGGTGCCGGCGATGCCGGCGGCGGCGCGGCGCGGCGCAGCGCCGGCGAGCGAGCGCCAGAGCGGCGCGATGTCCGGCTGGGCCCGCAATGCTTGCGGGTTCAGCCGGGCCAGCCCGAGGACCGCGTGGCCGGTACGCACCGCCCGGTCGAACAGCTCCATGCCCTGGTCCACGCCGAGGGGCGGCAGGGCCGACCGGTTGATCCGTTCGAGGTCGACGCGGGACAGGGTGCCGACCCGGCCGACCTCCGTGGTCCACGCGCCCCAGGCCAGCGACAGGCCCGGCAGCCCCTCGCGGCGGCGGTGGCGCATCAGCGCGTCGAGGAACGTGTTGCCGGCGGCGTAGTTGCCCTGTCCCGCGCTGCCCAGGTGTCCGGCGAGCGACGAGTACACCAGGAACATCGACAGGTCGAGGTCGCGGGTGAGCTCGTGCAGGTGCCACGCCGCGTCCACCTTGGGGGCGAGCGCCCGGTCGAGTTGGTCGCGGGTGAGCGACCCGATGACGCCGTCTTCGAGGACCGCGGCGGTGTGGACCACGCCCGTCACCGGTCGGTCCGGGGGCACGGACGCCAGCACGTGCGCCAGAGCCTGCCGGTCGCTCAGGTCGCAGGCCGCGACCGTCGCCGTGGCGCCCTCCGCTGCGAGTTGCGCCACCAACTCCTGGGTGCCCGGGGCGTCCGGGCCGCGCCGGCTGATCAGCAGCAGATGCCGGACGCCGTAGTCGCGGACGAGATGCCGCGCCGCCACCCCGCCCAGTCCGCCGGCGCCGGTGATCACCACCGTGCCAGTCTGGTCCGGGCCAGTCTGGTCCGGGACGGGCTCCAGTGCGGCGGGGATGGTCAGCACCAGCTTGCCGACGTGCCGGGCCTGGCTCATGAACCGGAAGGCGTCCCGCGCCTGGCGGACGTCCCAGTCCGCCACGGGCAGCGGCTTCAGCGCGCCCGCCTCGAACAGGTCGACCAGTTCCCGCAGCATCTGCCGCACCCGGTCGGCGCCGGCGCCCATCAGCTCGAACGCCTGATAGCTCAGCCCGGGGTACCGGTCCTGCAGGTCCTCTTCCGACCGGAGGTCGGTCTTGCCCATCTCCACGAACCGGCCGCCGGGGGCCAGCGTGTCGAGCGAGGCGTCCACGAACTCCCCGGCCAGGGCGTTGAGCACGACGTCGACGCCGCTGCCGCCGGTGGCCGCGATGAACCGCTCGCGGAAGCCCAGGTCGCGCGAGGAGGCCAGCCGGCCGTCGGCGACGCCCCAGTCCCGCAGTACGGGCCACTTCGCCGCGCTCGCGGTGGCGTAGACCTCCGCGCCGAGGTGCTGGGCGAGCTGGATCGCCGCCAGCCCCACCCCGCCGGCGCCCGCGTGCACCAGGACCGACTCCCCGGCTCGCAGCCCGGCGAGGTCGACGAGCCCGTGATAGGCGGTCAGGAACACGATCGGGATCGAGGCGGCGGTGCTGAACGACCAGTCGTCCGGGATGGCCGCCAGCAGCCGGTGATCGGTCACCACCAGCGGCCCGAATCCGCCGAACGCCAGCCCCATGACGCGGTCGCCGGGCTTCAGGCCGGTCACCTCCGCGCCGACCTCGACGACCACCCCGGCCGCCTCGCTGCCCAGCGGGCCGGCCTCGCCGGGGTACATCCCCAGGGCGTTGAGCACGTCGCGGAAGTTCAGCCCGGCGGCTCGTACCTCGAGCCGGACCTCGTGCGGTGCCAGCGGTCCGGCCATCTCGGGGGCGGGCACCAGGACCAGGTTGTCGAGCGTGCCCTTCTCGGTGAAGTCCAGGCGCCACGGCCCGTCCGCCGGCGGGACCGCCAGTTCGTCGGCGGGACCCACCTGGGTCAGCCGGGCGGCCTGGAGCTGCCCGTTGCGCAGGGCCAGCTGAGGTTCGGCCGTGGCCAGGGCCCGGCCCAACACGGCGGCGTCCGGGTCGGCATCGGTGTCGAGCAGCACGATCCGGTCCGGGTTCTCCGACTGGGCCGAGCGCACCAGGCCCCACACGGCGGCCGCGGCCAGGTCGGTCACGGACTCGCCGGCGTGGGTGGCGACCGCGCCGCGCGTCCACACGATCAGCGGGACCGTGGTTTCCGTGCTCAGCCACCGCTGAAGCTGATCCAGCACCCGGCCGGTCAGCTCGTGGGTGGATGCCACCACCGCGTGGGGGTTTCCGGCGGCGGCCAGGACCACTGCTTGCGCATCGTCGCCCGCGTCGGTGGCGACGACGCTCGTGGCCCATCTCTCCAGTGGCGCGGCGTGGGCGGGAGTGGCGTCGATCCACTCCAGCTTCAGCAGGGTCCCGTCGCCGGTGCCGGCGGTGAGGCTGCCGGCGGCCACCGGGCGCACGGCCAGCGACCCGATCGACAGCACCGGCAGCCCGGTGCCGTCCGCGACGGCGATGGCCACCTCGTCCGGGCCGGTACGGGTCAGGGCGACCCGCAGCCTGGACGCGCCGGAGGCCCGCAGCACCACGTCGGTGAAGCTGAACGGCATGCCGCCCCGCTCGGCCGCGTCCAGGTCGGCGAAGACTGTGGCGTGCAACGCGGCGTCCAGCAGCGCCGGGTGGATCCCGAACGACTGTGCCCTGGCCGATTCGGGGATCTCCACCTCGGTGAGAATCCGGTCCCCGCTGCGCCAGGCCCTGGTCAGGCCCTGGAACACCGGCCCGTAGTGGAGGAACCCGGCGGCGGCGAGTTGCTGGTAGAACCCGGTGATGTCCAGTTCCGTCGCGCCCGGTGCCGGCCAGGCCCGGCTCACCGGGTCGAACTCCGGACCGGTCGGCGCGGCACCGGCGCTCACCGCACCGGTGGCGTGCCGGGTCCAGTCCTGCCGGCCGTCGAGCCGGGCGTACACCGTCACGCGGCGCTGCGCCGTCTGCGGCTCGGCCGCGCCGACGACGACCTGGATCTGTGCGCCGCCCTGAGCCGGCAGGACCAGCGGGGCTTGCAGGACCAGTTCGTCCAGCCGGTCGCAGCCCACGCTGTCGCCGGCGCGGATGGCCAGCTCGACGAAGCCGGTGCCCGGGAAGATCACGGTGTCGCGGACGGCGTGGTCGGCGAGCCACGGGTGCGTGCGCAGCGACAGGCGGCTGGTGAACAGCACCCCGTCGGTCTGCGGCAGGGATACCATCGCGCCGAGCAGGGGGTGCTCGGCCGAGCTCAATCCGGCGGCGGTGAAGTCGGCCGGACCGTCTGCGGTTTCGGGCCAGAAGCGCTCGCCCTGGAACGCGTACGTGGGGAGCGCGACCCGGGTCGCCCCGGACCCGGCGAACACCGGGGTCCAGTCGACGGCCACGCCGTACGCGTAGGCCTGCGCCACCGACGCCAGCACGCGCCGCAGGTCGCCTTCGTTGCGGCGCAGGGTGCCGACCACCACGGTCCGGTGTCCGCTCTCGCTCTGTTCCGCGATGTCCTGCATCGGCGGCAGCAGCACCGGATGCGGGCTCACCTCGACGAACGCGTGGGGCCCGGCCTCGATCAGCGCACGGACCACCGGTTCGAACGACACCGGCTCCCGCATGTTGGCGAACCAGTAGTCCGCGTCCAGCGTCCCCGGCTCCCGCAGCCCCGGTACCACCGTCGAATAGAACGGCACCGAACCGGTACGAGGTCGTACCTCGCGCAGCAGTTCCGCCAGGTCGTCGGCGAGGTCGTCGACCAGGTGGCAGTGCGTGGCCACCGAGGAGGCGACCACCCGGGCGCGGATCCCGTCGTCGGTCAGCCGCGCGGTGAATTCCTCCACCGCGGCGGTCGGTCCGGCCACGGTCACCGTCGAGGGCCCGTTCACCCCGGAGATGCTGAGACCGTCGGGCAGCATTTCCCGTACGCGGTCGGCGGGCAGGGCGATCGACGCCAGCACACCCCGACCGGCCATCCGTTCGGCCAGCAGCCGGCTGCGCAAAGCCACCACCCGCGCCCCGTCGACCAGGCTCAGCTCGCCGGCCACGCAGGCCGCCGCGATCTCGCCCTGGCTCGCACCGACCACCGCGGCCGGCTCCACCCCGAACGAACGCCACACCTGAGCCAACGACACCATCACCGCCCACAGCACAGGCTGTACGACGTCGACCCGCGCCAGCATGGCGTCATCGCCGAGCGCCCGCTCCAGCGACCAGTCCACGAACG
>Ga0307516_10010259_pt1 | contig 10319 bp, 9 predicted proteins | sample 19_EM_MG_FD_203310 | JGI IMG/M metagenome (GOLD analysis project Ga0307516, IMG submission 203310) | Populus trichocarpa ectomycorrhiza microbial communities from riparian zone in the Pacific Northwest, United States - 19_EM | ecosystem: Host-associated > Plants > Roots > Unclassified | place...
CATCGATGCCTACAACCAGCGCTGCGAACCGTTCCGCTGGACCAAGACCGCCGACCAGATCCTCACGAAAGCCAACCGTCAAAAGAAATCAGACACGCGACACTAGCGGGCAGTTATGTCAATTTCTGTTGAGATTGACCATTGTATTGATCATCTTGGCGGTAAAGCGTGGCCCAAGGTTGTGCGGGGGAGTCGACCGATGCACCTGCCGCATCTGAAGCCGGAGCCATGCACTGGCAGGGTCGCACGGTCAATCGCAGTCGGAGTAAGGAGAAGTCCGTGTCGCTCCAGATGAGATGCTGACTGGGTGGGGGCTAGGTGGTTCGAGCTTGAAGGAAAACCACGCCCGTGCCCGAAGTTCGCGTGATCTTGTGATCGGCCAGGTCGGGGCGGCTCTGACCGCGCTGCGGGGCGATCCCGGCCTAAGTCCGGCCCAGCTCGGCGACGAGATCGGCTGGCCGCTGATCAAGGTCCAGCAGACCGAGAACGCCGACGCCACGGTGTCGCTGCAAGACCTGTGCGTCCTCATCGACCTGCTGCACGCGGACGCCGAGGCCGAGCTGATCCGCAACGCCCGCCGGGGCCGCCGCCCGGGCGACCTCGACCCGCCGTCCGGCCTGGAGGACGAGGTCGTGCTGTCGTCCCCGTTCGCCCCGGGACGGCCACGACATGGCCGACCTGAGTCATCGCATCACCGAGATCGTCCACCGGGCCATGGAGCAGTGGCTTGGCCTGAGCCAGGACCTGGACATTCACGTATGCCGACCCGGGCCCTTGTCGACGTCGATCGACGTGACCGTTCCCGCCACCCGCCTGACCATCGAAACCGGCTGGGTCTGCGAGGAACTGGCCGCGGCTCGGCCCACACCGCGGCCCCCGCTGCCTATACCGACATCGCCCGTAAGTCCCTGCTCACGCCCTGCAATCCGGGCCTACCTGACGGCGCACGTGTTGGCTGGCTACGTTACGCCGATCATCGGCCGGCCGCACGCTGAGCCGGTGCGGATGAAGCCGGACCCCGGCCCGGTCCTAGCCGCTGTGCAGGCACTGAACGCCGTGCCGCCTAGTACGGCAGCCGCCATTCGTGATCATGGCGGGAACTCAAGGCTGAGACGGTGTGCGTAGTGGGCTCGTTTGGCTCGCGCCTGGTGGTGTAGTCGCCAGTCTGACCAGGGCAAACGGTGTGCGGTGCTGCCGGTTGGGTGCAGGATCAGGATGTTGATCAAACGGCGGATTTCGTTGATGCTCAGCCGGATCGTGTCCGGCTGAGCGTGGTCCTGGATGGTGTCGGCGGCGCAGATCGCGAGGATGGCGAGAGCGGCCAGGGCGAGGGTGGCGTGGCGGTGCCAGGAGTTCCATCGGCGGACCTGGTGCTGGTCGAGACCGACTTGTCCTTTCGTGGTTTGGAAGCCTTCTTCCACGATCCAGCGGGTTCCGGCGACGTGCACGAGCCGGGTGAAGCCGGTGGGTTCGGGTGTCCAGCAGCGGTAGAAGGCCAGCTCACCGGGGCGTTCTCGATCCGTCCGGCGGTGCCGGTGTATTGGCGCTGGACGCCGACAGAATGGACGCCTTTCTTCAGGTCGCCGGTTTCGTCGACGACCAGAACGCCGTCGGGGTCGCCGAGCCGGTCGATCACCACCGTGCGCACGTCGTCGCGGACGGCGTCGGCGTCCCATTTCGCCCGGTACAGCAGGCGTTGCATCGCGTCCGGGCGGTCATGCCCGGCATGTTCGGCCAGTTGCCAGCTCGTTTTGACCTCGAGGTCCGCGAGCAGACCGGTGACGAACTCGGCCGCCGTGCGCCGCGTTTCGACCCGGGCGAACCGGCCTGCGAAACGATCGAGTACCAGGGCTGAAACCCGCCGCCAGCCGGCGGCGTTTAGGCTGTGACCAGCGGCCACCGCAAGATTTGGATGTTTGTCCACAACAGACTCAAGATCACGCGGTGGCCGCCCTGTTCCCGCCGGCTTCAGCCATGATCACGAATGGCGGCTGCCGTACTAGGGCCTGTTGCGAAAGTAGATCTTGAGCATGAATGATCATGCGCTGTGGCGCGTGGAGATCTGACGGACGAGCAATGGGCCAGGCTGGAGCCGCTGTTGCCGAAGGGCAAGAAGGCTGGCCGGCCACCGATATGGTCGCGGCGGCAGCTGATCGACGGCATACGGTGGCGGACCCGGGCTGGGACGCCCTGGCGGGATGTCCCCGAGCGGTACGGACCGTGGGATCGGATCTATGACCTGTTCCGGCGCCGGCAGCGCGACGGCACGTGGAGGCGTATCTTCACCGAACTGCAGGCCCAGTCCGATGCGATGGGCCTGATCACCTGGGATGTCAGCGTCGACTCAACGGTGTGCCGCGCCCATCAGCACGCCGCCGGGGCGGTCAAAAGGGGGATCTCCAGAAGGAGCCGCCCGGCGGCGTTGAGGTCGAGCCGGACGACCACGGGCTCGGGCGCTCGCGAGGTGGGCTGACCACCAAGGTCCATCTCGCGGTCGAGCACGGGCAAAAGCCCATGTCGATCGTCATCACAGCCGGACAGCGCGGGGACTCCCCGCAGTTCGAACCGGTCCTGGAACGGATCCGAGTCCCCCGGCTGGGGCTGGGACGTCCTCGCACACGACCGGACAAGGTGCGTGCGGACAAGGCGTACGGCTCCCGGAGGAACCGCGCCTACCTGCGCCGACGCCAGATCCGATGCACGATCCCGGAGAAGCGGGACCAGATCCGCAACCGCAAGAAGCGCGGTTCCCGCGGCGGTCGGCCGCCGGCGTTCGACAAGGCTGATTACCGCGAGCGGCACGCTGTGGAGTGCGGCATCAATCGCCTCAAACGCCATCGGGCCGTGGCCACGAGATACGACAAGCTCGCCGTTCGCTATGAGGCAACCGTGCTGATCGCGGCCATCAATGAGTGGCTGTGACCCCACGGTCGCACCGGCCTTCAGTTAACCCTTTGCCGAGGAACCGGTGGGCCAGCTAAGTTCACCCAGCCGGCCATCTCGTTCTGGACCGGTGCTGTCGACGAGGAGGTGTGGAGCACATGCGCACGAGTGCCCAGCAGGTGAGCACGCGTACTGACCTTTGCCACCTCCTCACGACGGAGACACCTTGTCGCTTCGCATCACCCCACTGACCGACCCCGCTCACGGGGCGCACAGCCGACGCCTTGCATGGCTGGCGTCCGACGCCGATTCCATCCCCGTCGGGACGGCCTTTCTGCGCCTGTTCGATGGCGGACAAGAGCACCTGGCCGAACTGACCCTCCACGTCCATCCCGTGGAGCGCCGCCAGGGCGTCGGCTCCCGACTCCTTGACACCGCCGTGACCGCCGCCCGGGACAGCTCCCGACGCTGCGTCAGCGCGCAGGCCGAGGCTGGATCGCCCGGCGACCGCTTCCTGTCGGCCCGCGGGTTCCGCAAGGTGCTCACCCTGAGGTTCGCCCGCTTGCCACTGGCCGACGTGGACCTCACCGCCCTCACCAAGATCATCGAGCGTCCGCATCCCGGCTACCGTCTGGCGTCATGGCAGGGAACCGTCCCCGACGACCTCGCCCAGACGTTCGCCGCCTCACGCCGCGCCATGGACGACATGCCCATGGAAGACACCGACTACGGCACCGTGGCCTGGGACGTGGACCGGGTCCGGGCCGCGGCGAAGGCCGTTCAAGACCGCGGCGACCAGCTGCACACGGTCGTCGCCATCGATACGACCGACGACTCGATCGCCGGGTTCACAGAACTCGTCGTCCCCGGCAACGGCACGGGTGATGGCCAGCACTACGGCACCGGCGTGCTGCCCGAGCACCGCGGACACAACCTCGGCCGATGGATGAAGGCCGAGTCGATCCGACAAGCCCACGGGCGCTATCAAGACCTCGGCGGCCTCCTGACCGACACCGCCGAAAGCAACATGCACATGAGACACATCAGCGACAGCCTCGGCTACCTGCCCACACACACGACACTGCAGTACCAGCTCGACCTGTAGAGACGAGCGGACGACGGGCCGGACCTGGGCATCACCTGGTTCGGCCCGTCGGTACTTTCACAACAGGCCCTAGCACAGGCCGGAAGCGTGGGCGCTGTCTGTCCCGGCCCATCCATCGCCAGTGCGCCAAACAACAGCAATGCCGATCTTGTTGAAGAAGCCAAGGTGTGCATCGCCGAGCGGCTCGTTGAAAAGGGCGACTTTCGCGACTTCCGCAGTGTGGTCGTAAAGGAAATGTTCGTAGAACGCGAGCTGTGCGAATGCCTCACGCGCGGCGGTCTCTGCGTCGCCGGCTCGGATGGCCTTCGCCTCAATGAGCCAATGGCGGCCATCGCGTTCCGCGGTAAGATCTCGTGGATGTGGAGACGCGGTCGCGAACCGGCGGCGGCGCAGGAATGCCTCGTAGTCGTTGACAAGTGCTTCGTGTCGCCGTTGCTTAGTAACCTCCCGAGCCGCAATCATCTGACGGTATTCCCCGTCATTCTTCGGCTTGAAGGCAACGGATTTCTTCTTTCGCGGCTGGTCGCGGGGCGGAGTGACGATGCCCGGTTCACCGCGTTGGCTGCCTTCCTCGCGGGCTTCCAACGCAAGGTCGTACAACTGCACGAATCGCTGAAGGTCGGCGACCATAGTCGCCTCATCTGGCAGATCATCGATGGCATAGGCACGCGAGAGGATATTGGCGTACTCGTAGTCGCGCGGCAGGCTGGCCTTGGATCGCAGGTCGATCGCGTCGTCCAGGTCGTCAACTGTCGCTTTGTCGAAGGCGTCACGAATCTGAGCGGCTTCCCGTTGGAGGGCTGCGCGGCCCGCACGCCGGCCCAGACGTTCACCGATCTCCGTCACGCCTTGATTGAGAGTGAGAAAGACACGTTCCATGTCGGCGGCGAAGAGGTAGACGACATACATGCCTCGCCTGGCGGTCGTGGTCTCAGCCGTGTTGAAAACCGCAATCCAGGGGGATTCCGAGGCGTTGCCGTTGCCACCGCTTCCTTTGACCTTGTAGTCACCAGGAACCCACTGCCGGAACTCGCGAGACGCGCTCCGGAGTAGCTGTTGAGCCTCGCTCGACATCGGTAGGTTGCGGTCGTATGTCGTGCCGATGGTTCCGATCAGGTCTCGCAGCTGCACAGTTCGGCTCCTCGGTGCTCGGTGCTCGGTGCTCGGTGTGGCTGTGAGGGTAGAGCACCTGTACGACACTTTCGGAACGCGTAGCGGCGAGTGCGCCGGCCCGCACGAGGAGAGCGCACTCCATAGGCTGTCATCTAATTGTCGTATGTTTCGAGGATGATGGCCGTATGGCAACCGCACTAACCCCTCGCCGTCGGCGTCGCCCTGGGCCGACCGGCAAGCCGCTCTCCGAGACGCACGTCGATCTTCTGGCTCAGGGCCCACCCGGACCTCAGCCAAGGCCTCTCTCGTGCGCTGACCGGGAACGTTCACCTGGTTGATATTGGATGTGCGGCGGAAGGCGGAAGCGGAAAGGGAGTCGTCGTAGGTTTTGCTGATGAGTAACCCGCGCCATGGTCTGTACCGGTGGCGGATGTGCCTTCGGCGGCGCTTGCCGTGGGTCCTGGTCGATGGGGGTGTTGCGGGCAAGGGAACGACCGACTGCGGCGATCATGACTGGTACAACACCGACGGTGTGGTTGAGCACAGTTACTACTGCACGGTAAGCCGCCGGCCGTACGATTCGGCGCATTTCGACGCGTTGGGCTGACCTCAGGCTGCTCGCGCCGGTGCGGGTCGGCCCCAGCGTTGTTTGAAGGGGTTCCCGCTCACCAAGAAGCCTGATTGGTGGCAGCGGCTGACGGTCATCGGCGGCCTCGCATCGGCCCTCATTGTCGGTGTCGGGCTTTACAAAACGAGCAAAGATTCGACCGAACAGCTCCGACTCGCCACTCAGGGACAGGTTCCTGACCGGTTCGCCAAGGCCAGACCAGCTTAGGCAGTCCGGGCCTCAGATGATCGGTGTGCGGCTGGGCGCCATCTACTCGCTGGAACGCATCATGGGCGACTCGCGCAGGCGCAGCTGGTCCACGAACAGCCCGTTCCGAACGAACTTGGGAGTGCTCGGCCGCGTTGCACGAGCTCTCCGGCAGCGCCGCCACCGGGTTCGTGCGGTGCGCAGCGGTCGTTCCCGGCGGTGCCGACCGGCCGCGCGGCGCGACCTGTCCTGGTCGGCAAGGTGCTCCTGGAGTTCAGCGTTGCGGAACTGGTAGGTCGCGCCCTCCTGCCGAAGTACCTGTCGTTCGGTGAGTGCGTCGAGGAAGCTGATGAGGCGCCACGGCGCCCGGCGCGCGAGTGCGAACCAGAGGTGCGCGGCGACGTAGGTCGGCCATGCGGTGTTGAAACACGCCACGATGACGCCGATGGTCATGCCGAAGAGGACGCCGTGGACGGGACGGATCTCGACGCTGGTGTGCAGCGGGCCGCGGAGCAGCCCGATGCTGCCGCCTGCCGCCGTCCCGATGAACAAGATCGCAGCGAGCGGAGCCACCATGTCCCGCAGGTTGGTAGTGCGAGGGGTGGCCAGAGTGTGCTCGGTGCCGGGCCGATTCAGCCAGCTAAAGACGCCGCCGATGATGCCCACCGGTAGACCGACCACGAGCCCGAAGACAACGGCTACCTGGACGCCGTGGTGCAGGGACCGGGTGACGCCGCCGACCAGGCCGCCGGCCAGCCCGACCGCGGTGCCGGCCAGGATGCCGAAGGAGATGTCCTGGCCCGGCCACCCGCGGCCGGACACCGCCAGCGACAGCGACGATGGTCGCATGGTGACCTTCGGCGTGGTGAGCAGCCGCGCCGCCATCACAGCCACTCCGACGCCGAGGGCAACTGCGAGGAATACCCCGAGGAACGGCCGCTCCGCGACGCCCATCGCGGCCTGCGCGGCCCAGGTCGCCAGTGCGCTGCCAAAGCTGATCACCAGTACCGTGGCGAGCGCGTCCGGCCAGGGTAGTAGCAGACGGCCTCTCCACAGGAGGGCGAGCAGGAAGGCCACCGCGATCTCCGCGGTGTCGATGATGGCGGTCGCCGGTCCGGCCTGCACGGTGCCGATCGACCCCACGACCGCGGCCACCATCGCGGTGGCCGGCAGCAGATCGCGGCCACGGTGATCGATACCGCGCATTAGGCCCAGGCCGATGCCCACCACGCTGCCCAGCCCGAAGCCGCGGGTCAGGCCCTCCGGCAATACCAGTGCGAGCAGGTAGGCCGGGATCATTCCGAGGGAGAGCATGGCCGGCAGGACCCAGCCGGGAAGCGCGTAGTGGATGCGCCACCACGCCAGCACGGTGACCTTGCGGCCGGTCATCCCGGTGGCGATGGATTCCAGCCACCGCACGCCACGGCGCCGGTGCCGGCCGGGCAGCGTGGCGACGGCCCCGGTGACGAACCCGTCGAGCAAGCAGGATCGCACCGCGGACGGGCCGCCGTACCAAAGCGCGTCGTTGACGTCGTCCAAAGTCACCGTGCCGGCGATCAGCAGGGTGCGGAACAGGTCGAGGTAGAAGACCGAACCGAGGATGTCGACCAGCGGCTCGTGCAATTCGGCCGCCCGCCGACGGGTCCCCGGCTGCCGGTTCAGCGGGTCGTCGGCTTCCTGGAACACCTCGTCCAGGTAAGCGCCCGAGTCCGCACGGTCGGGCCCGCCCATGGCGAGTCGCAGCAGCGGGCGGTCGCCCTCGATGCCCGGCAGCAGCTCGCTGGTGAACACCACCACCGGGCACCGGTCACGGAACAGATCGATGATCTGGCGCAGCGCGTCGCGACGATCGCCGGTGGACGGCAGCTCGTCCAGGCTGTCGAGGACGAACTCCACCGGTTCATGCAGCAGGACCGTCAGCCGGCCGCCCCCGTCCGGGCCGAGACCGCGGTACGCCGAGTAGACCTGCCCGAGGTTGCGGTCCAGCCAGGTCTCGAAATCCTCGGCCACCGGGTTCCACGACGACAGCGAGAGGAGCAGCGGTAGCCGGCCGCGGCGGTTCGCCAGACGAGTGCTGGTGAGCGCGAGGGCGGCCGTCGACTTGCCGCACCCGCGGTCGCCGTGCACGAGCCGGGCGACGCGGGAATCACCGACTCGCCGGCTGACTACCTTGCCGTAGTCCGGCCAGCAGCGGCCCGTGCGGACGGTGTCCACCGCCGTCGGCTTCGCGGCGCTCACGCTCATCAGACGTACCGGCAGGAACGGCTTGTCTATCAGGCCGCGCTGGCCGGCCTGCCGGCTGATGGACTGATCGGCCTGCCGTCGCATGCGCTCGATCACCAGGCTCGGCGCCGGACCGGCGGCCGGGGGCCTGGCGCCGGCGATGACCGAGATCAGCAGGACAAGCCCGCTGATCACACTCGATACCTTGTCGGCGGGGTCGCTTCCGCCGGTGAGCAGCGTGGCCAGCAGCCAGGCGAGCGCGCCCAGCGCGGAGGCAACGGCAAGTCGTCGTTGGAGATTCAGGGACGGACGCATGCCTCGATCGTGCGTACGGCACAGGCCGCCGTCAGCGAATCCGGATGACGCCGGACGACGCCGGACGACGCCGGACTACGACGTGCTGACATGCGACACTTCACCGACCGGCGACAAGTCACTCAATCCGGTTCAATGAATTGATGACCGATGGCGGAGAGGCATTGCGGGACTTTTGCGCCCAGCTCAGGGAACTGCATGTGCAGGCGGGCGGTCCGCTCGTCGACTCGATGGCCGTGGACGCACGGTTCCCGTTGCGCCGCTCACAGATCTACCAGGTCCTCGGCGGGACGGTGCGCCGACCCCCGTCGTGGGAGTTCGTGACCGCATTTGTGCAGGCGTGTACCCGTTACGCGAAGAATCATCACCGCGAAGTCTCCCTGCCCACCGATTTCGACTGGTGGCAGGCAAAGCACGACGAACTGGTCATCGCGATCGACCGTCGGCGCCACGCCGCCGAGCCGCCCGACGACCGTGACCGGCCGGTGCCGCAGCAGCTGCCGCCGACGGTGGCGAACTTCGTTGGACGCGAGGCGGAGCTTCGGGCGTTGTCGGACCAGCTGGAGACCCTCGGCATGACCGGCGTGCCGATCGTGATCTCAGCGGTCGTCGGCACCGGCGGAGTGGGCAAGACCGCGTTGGCGGTGCGATGGGCTCACCAGGTCCGCGACCAGTTTCCCGACGGCCAGCTGTTCGTCAACCTCAGGGGGTTCGACCCCGGCCACGTCGTACCGGTGGCGAACGCGCTGGCCGGGCTCCTGATCGCGCTCGGTGTGCCCGAGGCGAAACTGCCCAGCTCGACCGACCACCGATCGGCCGCGTTCCGGACACTGGCCGCCCGCCGGCGCCTGCTCCTCGTGCTGGACAACGCGGCCGATGCCGAACAGGTTCGGCCGCTGCTGCCTGGCAGCGGCGCCTGCGTGGTGGTCGTGACCAGCCGGGACAGCCTCCGTGGCCTGGTCAGCGTCGACGGCGCGAACCGGCTGACGCTCACCCCGCTCGACGAACGCGACGCCGTCGCCCTGCTGCAAGATCTGGTCGGTGCCCGGGTCGTCACCGAGCCGGCCGAGGCGACGTTACTGGCGCAACAGTGCTGCCGTATTCCGTTGGCACTGCGTATCGCCGCCGAGCTGATCGCCTTCCAGCCCGACGTGCCGCTGCGGACGTTCGTGGCCGAACTGGCCGACGTGACCCGCCGGCTGGATCTCATGGACGCCATCGACGACCCGCGCAGCGCCCTGCGCGCGGTGTTCTCCTGGTCGTACCGCTACCTGCCCGAACCTGTCGCGCGAGCCTTCCGGCTCGTGGGCCTGCACCCCGGCACGACCGTGACCGCACAGACTCTCGCTGTCCTCGCTGGCGCCCCGCAGCGCATGGCGCAGGACTGGCTCAACCACCTGGTGCGAGTCAGTCTGGCCGACCCGTCCGTCGGGGGACGGGTGGCAATGCACGATCTTCTACGCGCGTACGCCCGCTCGCTCGGCGAGGACGACGACACCGATGAGGAACGCAGACAGTCGCTGGACCGGCTTGTAGAGCACTACGTCCGGACCGCCGCCGACGCCGCAGTGACTCTCTTCGCCAACGCCCCCGATCGGGACATCAAGTCCGCGCAGGGCTGGCTTGACGGTGAGCGCCACAACATCATCCTCGTGGCGGGGTTTGCCGCCACGCATGGATGGCCGGTCGCAGCAGGCAACCTCTCGAGTTCGCTGTGGCGCTACTTTGTGGTGCACGGTCACTTCGAACTGGCCATGGCCATCCACACCCACGCGTTGACGGCGGCCAAGACAAGCGGTGACCTCGGCGCTCAGGGTCGCGCGCTGGGCAACAGCAGCACGGCATATTGGCTCGTCGGGCGCAACG
>Ga0307516_10010260_pt1 | contig 10319 bp, 16 predicted proteins | sample 19_EM_MG_FD_203310 | JGI IMG/M metagenome (GOLD analysis project Ga0307516, IMG submission 203310) | Populus trichocarpa ectomycorrhiza microbial communities from riparian zone in the Pacific Northwest, United States - 19_EM | ecosystem: Host-associated > Plants > Roots > Unclassified | place...
ACGATAAAGTCGCAGGTGAAACGGGTCGATTCAACTAATTCGCTATCGGAACGAGGGACAAACGGTACCACTACTGCCACAGCATCGGCCGCTCGTGTAGAAAAACCTGTTCCTCTACCGCAAACGAACGGACGACCGATTCCAATGCCGAATGGTCCGCCACAAGACCCCCGTCCGAAGAAAAAGCTCAAACTCCCGCCGCGGCCTAATCCCGGAGCATCTCTGTTTATACCTTCCAAGAAGGTCTGTCCCTCTTCCTCGTTCTCGTCCGTATACACTGACCACCTTGCGCAGAGACCACCCCCCGACGGAGATTTTGGGGGACCGAGCAAAAGGCGACAATAAGCAACTAGAATACCCTGGCATTTCCTCGTTCATTGGCTTAGCGACTTCCTCATCAGTACACACACGGACGCTCTAATCCCCGGAGACATTTACCTCGCATCATATCGCATATACGTACACAACTTGTATCCATACCATCCACTAGATAGAACCAGCTCTCACCGGGGGAAGTTCCCAACCGGGACCGTATCGTGGGATGACCATCATGACCCCGTCTTTGTTTTTGACGGGATTTGAGAACGTGCAGAGGGACTTCGCGAGGGGAGCTATCCATGCCGGGTTGATCTGAGTTAGCCCTGTTGTGGGAAGTTAGTTGAACGTCTCCTTTCCAAGTGGCTGGGGAATTTTTGTCACCTTTCAACCATACTTGATTTGACCGGACCACTTCGTGATACACGAGATACTGAGGGGGAGACGCTGAGAACATAACAGAGGATGGATGGATGAACACGTCCTCTTCAATCCCGATGGCCCTGTACGGAACTCCTTTCGAAGTCAAGAACTTGTTCCCGGTCGCCTCCTCAACCAGATCCTTCCGGATCGCCACTTGATCGATGAAGGAAGCAGTCAAAAGTTGACAGAGGACTTTAACCTGGGGAGAAAGAGAGAACACGAGTCAATGGTGGCGGCCGGAAGCCCTAGAATACAGACACGCCTGGAACGCGTTCGGGGGACTGATCTTCGGTGTGAAATCGGCATCGGGGTCCGAAAAGTTGGCCTGCACGATGTTGCTTATTTGACCCCGGAGCTTGTGGATCTCTTCCATGGCCTGAATTCATCGACAATTAGAATGGTGTCCACGACGGCAAACGACGTTCCAAACCGACCTTCTGCCTCACAAAGTTCTCGGCGCAGAACTTCGCTCCTCCACCGGCATACTCGTAAGCCCCAACTACAGAAAGCAGTCGAAGAACGTCACTTGTGCCGTTTCCTAACGCGGAGTGTGTCTGTGCACCCCGCCCTCCGGATCAGCTAAACCACTAAGAGATATGTTTACGCCTCACCTGTTGGCTCTGGAAGAAGGAACGGCGCCTAATCCTCCTCGTTTCCTTGGCTTTGACCTTCTCGCTTTTGATGTGTCGTAACCCGTCGTCTCCGCTAACACCTCCGTTGGCGTCGTCATCATCACCTCCGTCACCATTGAGGGCTTCCTCGTGTAGAAACGGATCGCCGACCGAGAGCGCTGAGACGATGGCGATGACGTACGGAAGGCACCCGTGTTGCTTCCCGCCGATCAACATCCTTGAGTATCGTGGCGATAACGGGAACAGGCCCATGGATCGTCCCATATCCGTGATCTGAGCTTCGCCCGTCCCAACTTTCTGGAGGGCGCCTAGATGGGTGAGAAGTTTCTCCGACTTGAACAGCATCTCGCGCGGGGGAGGGGTAGGGAAGGGGAAGTTGACCACGGCGTCGATGTGCATGCTTTTCATCTGAAGAACTACGCCATCGATAGGCACACGGAGGATTTCGGGTTTGCTGAACTCGTCAAAGTAGTTCTCGAACACGGCAGAGGAATAGAGTCGGTAGCAATGGCCGGGGCCAGTTCGCCCAGCACGGCCCGCTCGTTGGGTTGCCGAAGCTTTCGAGATCCAGTTCACTTGGAAGGCTTGAATCCCATTGTCCAAGTCGTAGCGTCTCTACGAAAGTGGGTCAGATCGATCCTAAACTCAGTTGTCCAGATAACAACCTCACCTCCTTTGCCCTCCCACAGTCCACCACATATCGGATATTCGGGATGGTAAGTGAGGTTTCCGCGACATTCGTAGCCACCACAAGAAGCCGAGATCCTTCTGGCGGCGGTTCGAATACCTTTATTTGTTTCTCTCCAGGGAGTAGAGAGTATAATGGCACTATATGCATCGGTGCTGTAAATGGTGTTGATGAAAAACGTGGGATAGGAGAGGAGTCGTAGATGCTTACTGCCGACATCGTCCCAATTATCCTCCATCCCATCCTCGCTATCACTATCCAGTGCCTCATCGTCATTCCCATCCTCATCCATGACAGCATCATCGACGTCTGTCGCCAACTCTTCCCGTCGCACACCAAAGTCCATGTCCTCTGCTTCGAGGTCCCCTCGACTGGCAGAAACAGCCATCGGAGAATCAAAATTAGAATCTCCCGACGCCCTCCGACCCTTTGAGACGGAAGAATGCTTCCTCTTTTTCTCCGTCAGAGCCTTTGGACCAAACCTCGCCTCCAACTTTCTGCAAACCCCCGTTATCTCATTTTGCCCGGTGAGGAAAATGAGAATGCCTCCAGGAGGCAGGCGGTTGTGAACCTTAGTCGCCTTGCGAACAGCCTCGGCGACGTAATCCGGTCTAGTCCTCCTATTGAAATGAATAGTCACGGGGTGCTGACGGCCTGGGACGTTGATCGTGGGAGGTGGAGTCGCGAACAGATTCTTGTTCTCGGCCATGTCGCTTATCCTAAGAGTAGCGGACATAATGACCAGACGAAGGGGCTACAGATATCGGTTAGTGGGAATACTGGCCAGGCAGATTTTAAGCCGGAAGTGTACCTTGACATCGTCCTTTCCCTCTGTCCACATATCTTCCCGAAGTTTCAGCACCCTACTGAGAACGCCAATCAAGATATCCGTATTCATACTCCGCTCGTGCGCTTCGTCAATAATCAGGACCGAATACTTGCGTAGCAAGAAATCCGAAGAAAGTTCCCGAAGCAGAACGCCGTCCGTCATAAACTTGATGGAGGTGTTCGGGGAGGTAGTCGTGTCGTACCGAATTTGATATGAGACGCGAGAGGAGGAGAGTGAGAGTTCTTGAGCAACGCGATTGGCCATGGAGACGGCTGCCACCCTGCGCGGTTGGGTGATTCCGATCATCCCAGGGTTTTCTTGAGACGTGGACCCGCTCGATTAGATTGAGGCGAGAGGACGAGAAACAGAACGAACCTCCATCCGGATGGCCGAACCCAGCCTCGTACAAGAACTGCGGGACCTGAGTCGTCTTCCCGCTCCCGGTTTCGCCATAGATGATAGTAACAGGGTTCAACAAGATTGTCTCCACGATCTGCTGCTCCTCGGAGATGATTGGAAGTAGAAGGCGAGCGGCAGAAATTTCCGGCGGTCGTTGGATGTCCACGACTGCCTTCTTCCCCAGTCTTTGAGAATCCTGGACAGCCCGGGCGAAAGACGAAGATGGGACAGCGTAATCCTCTCCGAGAGGCCCGCGCATGAGCCCGTCGGTATGTTCCAGTTTTCGCCTCTTGGACGGCGGTTGGTGAGGGAGCTCTGCCATCGTGTCCTCTTCTGGAGCAGGGGCGACGTAGGGTTTTACATTGCTGAGTTGCTTTAGAGCCCATTGCTTGAAGGATCCGCGGTTCGGTAGCTCCGTTCGCTGCCTTTCGTCAGGGACCGGGCTGCCGGATTCGTCTGCGTCATCGGGCGCGTCAACGGCTCCACATTCTCGACCATCCTCTCCCGTCTCGTTCCCTTCGTCCTCCTCGCTCTCGGCCTCACTGATAAGTGCCTCGACTCCCTTCCATTCATCTCCCTGATCGCCGTCCGAAGAATCATAAGCAGAATCTGAGCTGTCGAAAGAATCCTCGGATTCGATCCGAGGGGGGGTCGGCTCTTTTGCCTCGCGTTTCCAACTTCGATGCTGAGAATGATGAGAGTTAGCCGAGGGCTAGCCGCAGCGTGGTTTCGCCTACCTTTGAATCCTTATTACGTTTAGGCAATAGCTTCGGTGTTGCAATACCCCCATTGGCATTCTTTCGCAGAGCACTCCCCACGGAGGCAGGGGCAACTGTGACCGCCGTTGTCCGCCCGTTGATCCCTGTAACCGAATCTTCATCTACGGAGCGTACATCCGGTGTTCGTGGCCGGCTCGTCCGTTCCGCTTGGGGGGTTCTGGATGGTTTCGTGACATCATCAAGGGGAAAGTCGTAATCTTCCTCGTCGGCGCTGTCTTCGTCAACCACGGGATCGAGTCTGGCCTTTCTGGAAGCCCTCCGAACTTCCTTATCCTCCAGACGGTCGAACATCTCCTTATGTGAGCTGGTTCGCCCAGTACCAAGGGTGGCGGATGACTTGAGATTGAGAGTGGGCAACTCTGCCTGGCTCTTTCTTGAGGTATCGTCAGGCTATGTTGGAATGCGGTCATGGGAAAACGCACGAGAGTTTAGCCAAAATGCCAACTCGCTCCTCTTGTTTCAATTTCTTTTCCTAGAAACGGAGGTGAGGACCTCGGAAAGACCTGAAGGTCATATAGCCTACGCACAATATATTTTTCCAGTCTTTTCTTCTTCTTCCTCGAGTGGCTCGTATCGGCGTCGATCACCATCTAGCATATGACCGAAGGGTCGACATTGAACAACTAGACCACCCACGAACGCAGAAAGGAGTACGCACCTGGCGTTTGACCCTCTCTCTCCTCTCCAACTCCTTCTGTTCGAGTGGCTTCAAACCGATAATTTCAGCATTCGGATCTGCGATGACCTCAATCGGCGCTCCCGCGTCATCGCCTCCGGTCGGACGGTTGGCACCCCTACGCTTCCGTTTCTTGTGCGAAGCCCCGCCAGCGACAGATTGACGAGCCCGAGAATTGTACCGTTCTCGTTTCTGGTCCATGCGTGGCGAGGGTGGTGAGGGAAGCGAGGGAAAGGTCGAAATCGGCACCGACAGAGGTGATCATGAGAAAAATGTGACCCCATTTCGGTCCCCCAGATCCGAGACCGCTTGAGAGCAATTTAGGCTCCGCCCGAATTTTCTCACACTTGCTACGCTTCCGGGGACGTCTCGCTGGACACAACCAGGGAACAAGCTCGGTAGAGGTTACTGATTCGTGTCGTACATTTCGACCTAGTCGTATCTGCCCTTCCCAATGTCGAAGTTATTCCCAACTTTCTTCTTCAAGAACTCTCCGTATTGCACGGGCTCGTGACTTCGTTTGACTTCGTTCTCTTTGCCGGGGTGCAAGAAGTTGGTGTCTTCAGCCTGCATACGAAGCGCCGCGTCCAACGGTCTAATCAACGCGTCAAAGTTTGGCTCGAAGAAGAACGGGATCCTGGTGGAGGTAAGGTCACGTCCTGCCCTAACGAGGAAATTTGAGGCGAGAAGAAAGCTCACGAAACCATACCCGTGTAAGAAATGTTATCCAAAGCTGAAAGATGATCTCACGCACCGATAATTGCTACCCCGGTGAATGACCCGATGCAATGTGCTCTTATACAGCCCATTCGACCAAATCTCCCACACTAAAGTCAATCCCAAAGTATCAAAATACCGTCTCTCCGCCCTCGGGCGATATTCTCAGAACGCTCACTTTCACCTATGTTGCACACAATACACCCCTCTAATGGATCAGCGTTGATCCAAATACCCTGTTCAACGGCTTCATCAGTAGCACCTCCATACGAAGGAGGCGTCTTGACGAGCAGTCCGGGCTGCTGGAGGAACACCTGTAGGGCGCCCTTTGTGTCATCGGCCCAGAGGAAACTAGACCACTTTTAGATTGTAAACCCAACACTGAGGTAGACCATACGTCAAACAGCCGTAATCTCTGAGAATAGAGTGTGCGATCAGGTGGCGATTGTTGGAAAGGTGGAACATAGACACGGACTTGTGCGCCCCACATGAGAATCCGTCGTGGTCGTTTTGCAACGGAGGGTACCCTGGACCAGTCATGCAACGTTTAATTACAAAGACGAGGAGGGGCGGGGAAACCAACGAACCGATGACCCGCATTACCCAGAAGCTGTCGTCAACGTTTCCTTTCAACTCCTCCCACTCTTCAGGCGTCGCACCCAACCCAACCGCCATCCTACCAACACAAACCAAATCAGTGAGCTCCACTACGTGCAGCCCCATAGCTGTGAATAAACGAAGGCTCACGCTTCCATAACAATCAGTCCAAGTTCCTTCATTTTCTGAATCCACTTCTCGTACTTGTCTCTAAACCCGGGAACACTCGGCCACTGGTTCTCTCCCCACAGGGGCTTTGTCTTGTCCGGGTTCGGCACAGGCTTATAGAAGTCGATTCCTTCATGGCTGTCGGCTTTCCCGTTCGTCACATTCTCCTTGAGCTTCTGGTAACCTGCACGAACAAGTCAGATGATGTCACCGCACCGATCAAGCGCGTTGGGGTTGAGGGATGCCACGCCGCAGAGATTTGTATACCCAGTTTCGACGCACCTCTCGCATTATCCTGCATCCCTAAATGGATCTGATTCTTCACCTCACTCGGAAGAGCAAAGAACTCGCGAGCGAGCGTCCCCAATTCTTCCGTCTCTTCGGGGGTAGCAAACCCCGTCAAATCAAGGTAAAAGAATCCAAATTCCCTACACGCTGCATGGAGGGCGGCTGACGTGGAGAGCCGGCCGTGCCCATCGCCGTCGGCCAGATAAGGTGCTAGGCGGATCACCGGGAACGAACAGAGCTGTGGCACGGAGTCGAGAGGTAGGTTGTCGACTAACATCTAGTTATCGTGCGCTGGTCGTCGCTGTAGTCAGTGTTGGGGGAGCAAGAGGTCCTGGTGGAATCGGAAGAAGGTTTGAGCCCCAGATGACGAGTGTGTATGCCGATAGGATCCCCGCACCCGCCCGGCTTGATCGGACTCGTGTGTATCGTGGGGTAAGCCAATCCAGTACTGCGGATCAGAGGTCCGATCGTCGCTGGTCCCCAGCCTCCAGCCAAGATCCAGAAAAGATAATCCAACGACCAGGGCACCCCCACCAGAGCCGCGCTGGCTTCGCCCTCATGGCCGGGGCGAGTACAGCGGTCATACATATCATGGTCATTGTTGCCTCGTTTTCGGGGGTGGCGTTTGGGACTTTTTCCCGGCGAAAACCACTCCGCTGGACCAGAGCCAGCAAGAGACCAAGTTAAGGGTAAGAAGTACGTGCAAATTGTTGTAACTCCTAGCCTCCGTGTTTGTGGATAGATGATACTTGTAGTGCATTATAATGGGAACAGAGAACGGTGAATGCGCGTTTGGGAAACGGTACGGTATGCAAGCTTGGAGGGTAATTTGATAAGGAACAAATATTTAGGCGTACGAAGGAGAAGGAAGGGGCACGAAACCTGGAACCCATGACGCGGGCGGAAGGGGTCCGTGAGTCGCATCACCCTTGGGGAAGCGGAATCATCGCTGCGAATAAATCGTTCGTCCGGGGTTGTCGTTCCCAAATCGCAGACCGTGATCTTGCAGGAATCCGCTGGCGGGCCCCATGAAATGTTGTGATGGTGGAGGAAGTGGTGGTAGATCGCCGCCGTTGGGATATGGAGGGCGAGCAACAACGTGAGGGTGGATTGGGTGAATGGACCAAGGTGGGGAAGGGACTGGAGGGAATCCGCTCTGCCCGTTCGGACCAAGTCCATTCGGTTCGACTTCGGGTTTTGGTTCGTGATGGGGCACAAACCCTGGCTGTTTCTGTTTTTCCTGACGTGGTTTCCGGGTCCGTGAGGAGGCGGAGGCAGAGGCAGAGGTAGAGGCAACTCCAGTGGGCTCAGCCTCGGTGGTCTCTGCGCTATTGGCTTGTTGCCTCTCCGCCTTCTCCTTCTGTCTTTTGGTCATAGAAGACGTATTGGGCTGTGGGGGTTTAGTTTTGCCATTGGCTGTCGTCCTCGTCTTTGTCTTGCCCTTCTGGGCGTTGGTCAAGGCGAGCCCCGACGAGGTGACGAATGAGGGAATGTAGGTTGAGGTTGATGAGATTGCGGGAGTATCCTCCAGCAGTTCTCTCTCCTTCGCTTGACGCCGCTCAAATGCGGCGGCTACCGAGATGGGTTGAGGTATGATTTCTGAATGAATCAGGCGGGAATTTATGCACGAGAAGATGTGGGGACGTACCGCGAACGATCTTGAACTCTTCATATTGCAGTGTCGCGGCGGCTGGATGGTGCAAGGCTCAGACGTGTTGGACGATCACCCAAGGGCCTAACAGCATACCGAGATGTCTGTACTCAACCGTATCCCTCTGTTCTAGGCCGCTCTCGCGCTGACCAGCCATTGCGAGCCTCTTGATGAATTCTTCCTATATTTGAACAAAGTTTGGGACTCGGAGCCTCGTGGATAGCAAACATGGATTCCACGGACCGTTGCAGCAGTCAAGATGAACATGGCCTCCTTTGACAAGGTGTTGGGGTTGTTCGCTACATCGCGCGCAGAATCAGCGTCAAAAGCAGTCGTCACTTCATGGCAACGGTGAACGGTACCATCGTTCTTGAGGATTTCGCTCAGCTTGGACGCGGGGAGGAGCGGCTGGCCAGGAAGACGCTCTCCGCTTCTCCTCCGAGATTTCTTGGTCGAACTGGAGGTGGGGATTTGTTCATCCTGGTCCGAGTCCGAGTCGAGTTGATCAATCTCCTCTTCGTCGTCTCCAGACTGGGAGAAAGCGTTGATGGTGTCGGTTGGTGGAAGAGAAGTGTGCTGGTGGAAGTTGTCGGTCATCGTTGCCGCTTTTGAGCCGGACGGGGACGGGGGGAGGGAGGGCGGGGAGGAGGAGGAAACGGGGGAGGGAATAGGGAGGGGGACGTGGCCGTGCGTTCAACCGACCACAGGTGGGGAGACCCCCCCGTCATTTACCGCTGACGCGCGGAGACACTACAACTTGTACCGCAACACACTCGAGCAACCAGGCGCGTCGACTCGAAGTCTCTTTTTTATTATGAGTGGGGAGGCTATATCTTCACAAACACGGGTGGTAAGGTACATAAGGCGGGATGGAAAAGCGGGCGGTCAACCATTCGACTTTACTCGACGTTGATCTTGACCCGTCCAGCATCCTCTGCCTTCGGAATCGTCAACGTCAACACACCATCCGCCAACTTGGCCGACACCTTGCTCGCGTCGACCTGCGTGGGTAGAGTGATGCTGCGGGTGAACGTCGTGTGCCCGGCCGACTCGCGCTCAACAGAGATTTTGGTCGACTCGGGTGAGGCTGTAACGAAAGAGTTAGAAACCTCGTCCGTGTGAGGTTGTTTCTCGATGGGTACTCACCTTCTTGAGCCTGTCCATTGGTCGACGCCTCGATGGTCGGCTGCTCCTGCCGTCCGGAACGACGGACGATCTTCCCCCCGATGGTCACGCTCCTACCGTTCTCTCCGATTTCGACGTTAATATCTTCCTTGCGGACACCAGGCAACTCAGCTTCGATGATGTACGAGTTACCCTCCTCCGCAACGTCGACGGCAGGGCGCAATCCATTCCGCGCCAGTCCAAAGAACGGGTCTTCAAACACTGAGCGGCCTCGGCCACCGTATGCGACAGGGCGGCGGCCGAAGAACGGGTCCTCGAGCATCCGGAATAGCGGGCGGAATTCGTGGAAGAGGTTACGGCTGAGAGACATGTTGTGCTAGTGGTGGTGAGGTTTTAAGTTTGGGTTTAGGGGCGATTGTCTAACACCCCCAGTTTATATATACTTCGTCTACCCCCTCCCTGGTAACTGCCAGAACATCCGAGAGCAAACGCGTACACCAGCTTGCGTCACGCCGAAGGGCCGACGAATCACCTGGCAGGTTCGAGAACCGAGTAATACTCACGTGAACAGAGGTGTGATAAGATAAGATAAGGCGATTAAGATATCGCCTGGGGACCTTTGCCGGTATGCCGGTCACGGGTCAGTTCCACGGTATATGTCATGCCGCCGTCACGTCAACGCCATGTCACGGTTGCCCTCTCAAGTTTGCGTGTTCACATGAAGATGCAAACTGCTGTACTGCCGGATTGGTACGGTGTTGATGACGTTAGTAACACAGAGAATCTAGATCAGACCCCCCCGTTATTGCCACGCTGAGGCCGGCGCTGACACCCAGACAGGCGCTTTTGACTTGGACATTCCTTTCGTTTTCACCCACGAAGCCCACCATCCCAAACGAAGCATCCGCGTCCTGTCGTCCATCTGCCTGGCAACCCGATGGGTGGAGCTGGAGGACGGTTGGTACCTCCAGTCCTAATTCTCATCGTCTCTCGTAGTCTTTTGTCATATCTGTCACGGCCTCAATTCAACTT
>Ga0307516_10010262_pt1 | contig 10318 bp, 7 predicted proteins | sample 19_EM_MG_FD_203310 | JGI IMG/M metagenome (GOLD analysis project Ga0307516, IMG submission 203310) | Populus trichocarpa ectomycorrhiza microbial communities from riparian zone in the Pacific Northwest, United States - 19_EM | ecosystem: Host-associated > Plants > Roots > Unclassified | place...
GGAAAGGCGATGTGGTGATGTCGATCGACCCTGGCAACCAGGCCAGCCAGATCACCGCCTTGAGCACGCAGATCGAACAGGCGCAGGCGCGCGCCGAACGCGAGACCGCCGATCTCGAGGTCAAGGCGGTCGATGCCGATGTGGCCCTTGCCGCAGCCGATGCCGCGCTGGCCAAGGCCAGGATCGATGCCGCCCTGCCGAAAAATTACATTTCCGCGCTCGACTACGATCGCTACCAGGGCGAACGCGAGCGCGCCAGCCGCGACCTCGAGGTCAAGCAGAGCCATGTGCGCAGCGCCCGCGCCGCGGTGGCGCGGCGCGTGGAGGACGGCCGGCTGGAGGTGCGCAAGCTGGAACTCGGCCTGGCGTTTGCAAAGGCGCAGATTGCTTCATCGAGCGTGACCGCCGCGATGGACGGTGTGGTCGTGCATGGTTTCAGCCCTTGGCGCGGGCGACGCTTCGACGAGGGCGAATCGGCCCAGCCGGGCAGTTCGGTGGGCCAGGTGATCGGCGATTCCGCATTGCGCGTGCGCACCTGGATACTCGAAGCCGATCGCAGCCACATCAAGGAAGGCGACGAGATGCGCGTGCGCTTCGATGCGCTGCCCGCCGTCGAGCTCAGCGGGCGTGTCGCAACCATCAGCCAGGCGCCCGAAGCACGTGCAGCCTGGGGCATCGGCCGCTATTTCCGTACCGACCTGGAGCTTCCCAGGAATATCGACATCGCGCTCGCGCCGGGCATGGGTGCCCTGGTCGAGCCGATGCGGCAGGCTGCGACGAAGCCGCCGCCGGTCGCAGCCCCGCGCACACTCGAACTCGATGGCGAACTGGTCGCGCTGGAAGTCTCGGCGGTGATGCCGCCGTCGATCCGCGACGTATGGAACTACAACCTGGTGATGCTCACGCCGGAGGGCATCAAGGTGCAGCCGGGCGAGCCGGTGGCCATCTTCGACGCCGCCGACCTCGGCACGCGGCTGCCGCAGAAGCAGAGCCAGCTCAAGGAAAAGACCACCCAGCGCAGCAAGCTGGTGCTCGATCACGCCGAGGCGGCCAAGGCCGCCGAGCTGGCGGTCAGCGAAGCGGCGAGCAACCTGGAGAAGGCGCGCCGCAAGGCCGAGCAACCGCCCGAGACGATCCGCCGCATCGACTACGACAAGCTGGTCGTCGAACGACGGCTCGCCGAACGCAATGCCGAGCTCGCCAGCGCCAGGCGCGCTGCACAGGAACGCGCGCGACGCGCCGAACTGGCCCAGCTCGACGCCGACATCGGGTTGCTCGAGATTGAAGTGGCCGAGCTCGCCGATGCGCGGAGCAAACTCACGGTCACCGCGGCGCGGCCCGGCGTGGTATCCCATCGCACTCAGTTCAATGGCGAGAAGTTTGCCGTGGGCACCTCGGTCTTCATGGGCCTGTCGGTCGCCGAAGTGGCCGATCCGTCGACCATCGTCGTGCAGGCCGTGGTGCCCGAGCCCGAGGCGCACCGGGTGCGTGTCGGGCAGACCGCGCGCGTGGCGATCGCCGGCGGCAACACCGTGCTCGATGCGACCGTCACCGAACTGGGCAAGGTCTACCGCGCGAAGTCGCGCACGCAACCGGTGACCGTGCGCGATGTGCGCCTGGTGTTCGATGCTGCAACCAGCCAGCTCAAGCCCGGCGCGAGCGTGAGCGTGACCATCGACCTGGGCAAGCCTGCCGCAGCCCTGGCGTCGCGACCATGAAGCACGCACTCGCCGGATCCTGCGCCGTGCTGTTCGCCCTCGCATTGTCGGGCTGCGGCAGTGGCGATGGCGCATCCGCGCCGATCGAAACCGTGGCGCCGCGCGAGTGGCGCGAGACGCTGGCCGCCGATGGCGAGCTGCGCGCGCAGAAGAATACGCCCTTGCTGGTGCCGGGCAGCCAGTTCGAGGGACGCCAGTTGATCGAGATCATTCCCGAAGGCAGCATGGTCGAGAAGGACCAGGTGGTCGCCCGCTTCGACGCGCCGCAGGCGCGCGTCGACCTGAGTCAGAACGAACTGGAACTGCTGCGCAACGAATTGACCCGCGTGGCCCAGGCCGATACCGGCGGGCTCAGCAGCCAGCAGCTGGCGACCGACCTCGCCCAGGTCGATACCGATCTGGGACTGAGCCAGCGCTACGCCAATGCCGACTTCAGTGTGTTCGCGCGCAACCAGATCCTCGATGCGCTGCAGGACACCGGCTTCCTCACGGAGAAAAAAGGCTATCTCGGCTGGCGCCGCGGACAGACCGACCAGCGCTCGGCCGTGGAGCTTGCGGTCATCGATTCGGCGCGTGCCACGGTCGCGGTGACCGTCGAGCAGAAGCGCGCCAGTCTCGACGCGCTGGAGGTGCGCGCGCCGCACGCTGGCGTGTTCCTGCTCAAGGCCAGCTGGGATGGCGTGAAGCCTTCGGCCGGATCCAACCTCTGGCCCGGCAATGATTTCGCCGAGATCCCCGACCTCAGCGGCCTGATCGCCCGCTTCAGCCTGCCGCAGAGCCAGACGCAATCGCTGCGCGAAGGCCAGCCCGTGCGCGTGCGGCTGGCCGGTACCGGCATCGAGATCGACGCCAGGCTCAGCAAGATCAGCAACTCGGCCTCGGTGAAGAACCGCGAGTCGCCGGTGAAGTACACCGACTTCGATGTCGAGATTCCGGTCGAGGCAACGCGCCTGCATGCCCTGCGACCCGGCCAGGCGGTGCGCGGCACGGTGACCCTGGTGCATGCACAGGATGCCCTGACGGTGCCCAATGTCGCCCTGATCCAGGAGGGTGGCCGGTTCTTCGTGCTGCGCGACCAGGGCCGCGGCAACGAACGCGTCGCCGTCGAACTGGGCACGCGCGGCCCGATCCGCAGCCAGGTCAGCAAGGGGCTGCAGAAGGGCGATCGCGTGGTCCTGGCGCCGGGCTTCGCGGAAGGCGGCAGCAAAGAGGTCGACAGCGATGCCGAACCGCGCGGCGAGCGCAGGGCACGCGGATGAACAAGTTGCTGCAGATGTTCGCGCGGATCAATCGCGCGCTGATCATGGAAGCGGTCGAGGAGCTGCAGCGCCGCAAGCTGCGTACCCTGCTCACTCTTCTCGGCATGATCTTCGGCGTCGGCGCGATCGTCGCGATGCTTGCGGTCGGCGAAGGCAGCCGGCGCGAAGCCCTGCGCTTGGTCTCCGAGCTCGGGCTCGACAACCTCATCGTGCGCGGCAAGTCGCTGGAGCCCGACACGCTGCGCGAACTGCGCAAGCGCTCGCTCGGCCTGTCGGCCGCGGACGCCGATGCCCTGCTCTCGGTCGTGCCGGGCGCACGCTCGGTCGCGCTGGAGAAGGAAATCAAGGTCGACCAGCTGGCCAGCCTCGGCCGCATCGCCAGCGCGCAGGCACTGGCGGTGTCGATCGCCTATGCGGACCATGCCGGGCTGCGGTTGCGCGAAGGCCGCTGGCTCAGCGAAGAGGACAGCGCGACCGCCGCGTCGGTGGCCGTGCTCGGCGAACGGCTCGCGACGAGCCTGTTCCCGGACGGACAGGCGCTCGGACAACGCATCAAGCTCAATCATGCCTGGCTCGAAGTGATCGGTATTCTGCAGAGCCGCGCGCTATCGAAAACCGAGTTCGAAGGCATCAAGCTCGGTCTCGACGACGAACGTCTGTTCGTGCCCTGGGAAACCGGTCGCACGCGTTTCCGTTTCCAGACCATCGAAGACGAAGTCGACGGCATCAGCCTGCGCATCGCCGACGCCGCCAAGGCGACCGATGCCGCGCGCGTACTGCAGGCGGTGATCGAACAGCGCCATTCCGGCGCCGACGACACCGTGCTGATCGTGCCTGCCGGCCTCTACCGCCAGCATCAGCAGACGCAGCGCATCTTCACCGTGGTGATGAGTTCGATCGCTGCGGTGAGCCTGCTGGTCGGCGGCATCGGCATCATGAACATCATGCTCGCCAACGTGCTCGAGCGCCGCCGCGAGATCGGCCTCAAGCGTGCGCTCGGCGCGCGGCGACGCGACGTGGTCGACCAGTTCCTCGCCGAGGCCCTGGTGATCGCGATCGCGGGCGCGGTGCTCGGCCTGCTCCTCGGCGTGCTGGTCGCCTACGCGATCGCCGCACTGGCCGGGTGGAGCGTTGCCTGGTCGCCGCTGGCGATGGGGGTCGCGATCCTCGCCTGCATTGCGGTGGGCGTGGCATTCGGCGTGTTCCCCGCACAGAAGGCCGCCGACCTCGACCCGATCGCGGCACTGCGCAGCGAATGAGCACCGCAGCGGCCAGCCGATGCGCGCACTGATCTTCGCCGCCGGCAAGGGCGAGCGCATGCGCCCGCTCACTGTGCATACGCCCAAGCCCCTGCTCGAAGTGGGCGGCAAGCCGCTGATCGTCTGGCACATCGAAAAGCTCGCCGCGATCGGCGTGCGCGACATCGTCGTCAACACCTCGTGGCTCGCCGGACGATTTCCGGAGGTGCTCGGCGATGGCGCGCGCTGGGGTGTGCGCCTGCACTACAGCTTCGAAGGCAGCGAGCCGCTGGAGACCGGCGGCGGCATGCGCCTGGCCCTGCCCTTGCTCGGCGACGCGCCTTTCATTGCGATCAATGGCGATATCTGGACCGACTTCGATTTCTCACGCCTGCCACTTCAACCTTCCGGGCTCGCGCACGCGGTACTGGTGCCGATGCCCGCGTTCCGGAAGGCGGGTGAATTCGAGCGCCTCGCCTCCGCGTTGCTGCCAGACCACGACGGCAGTCTGCATACGTTTTCCGGCATCGCCGTGTATCGGCCCGCGTTCATCGCGCATCGCGAGCACGGCACCTACTCGCTGACGCCCGAACTGATCGCCTGTGCACGCGATGGCCGCTTGAGCGTGGACGCACTGCGCGGGCACTGGCAGGACGTCGGCACGCCGGAGCGGCTCGGCGAACTGGATGCGGCGTTGCGCGGCGCGGTCGGACAGTAGCCTCGCGACGCTGCCCTGCGGAAACCTGGATGATGGTGTCCTTCTCCCGCTGTGCGGGAGAAGCAGTTGTGGTGGACGCCTGGGCAAGTCCCCTCTCCCGCTCGCGGGAGAGGGGATCTGCAGGCAGAGTGTCGCGCTGTCATGCGTTCGTGCACCCGACTTCCGAACATTGCAGCCCCGCGCCCGCTACGGCAGTATCGGGCGCTGACACCAGAGAGTACCCATCGTGCAGACCGCCCCCGCCTCCGATCCCGCCGCACGCCTGCCGCGCCAGATTCCCTACATCATCGGCAACGAGGGCTGCGAGCGCTTCAGTTTCTACGGGATGCGCAACATCCTGGTGCCCTTCCTGGTCACCGCGCTGCTGATGCACCTGCCCGAATCCGAGCGCGCGGGCGAAGCCAAGCACATCTTCCATACCTTCATGATCGGCGTGTATTTCTTCCCGCTGCTCGGCGGCTATCTCGCCGACCGCTACTTCGGGAAATTCAACACCATCCTCTGGTTCAGCCTGATCTACAGCCTGGGCCAGGGTTTCCTGGCGTTTTTCCCGGACAACCGCACCGGCTTCTTCGCCGGTCTCGCGCTGATCGCATTCGGCTCCGGCGGCATCAAGCCCCTGGTGGCGTCCTTCGTCGGCGACCAGTTCACGCAGGCGAACAAGCATCTGGCGAAGATCGTCTTTGATGCGTTCTACTGGATCATCAATTTCGGTTCCTTGTTCGCCTCCGCCTTGATGCCGTTCTTTCTCAAACAGTACGGGCCGAGCGTGGCGTTCGGCATCCCGGGCGTGCTGATGCTGATCGCGACCCTGGTGTTGTGGATCGGACGTCGCAGCTACGTGATGGTGCCGCCCAATCCGGCCGACCCGCACTCGTTCGGCAATGTGGTGCGCAGCGCGCTGATCAGCAAGCGCGACGGCGAACAGCGGCCGGGCCTGGTGATCGCGATCTTCGGGATGCTGCTCGGCCTCGCGTCGCTGGCGATGATTCCGAGCTTCGGCTACGTGATCGCGTTTTGCTCGGCCCTGGTGCTGTTCATGGCCGGCGTCGGCGGCGGTGCGTGGATCCAGCTGGAACGCGCGCGCGGCACACATCCCGACGCCGCGGTCGATGGCGTACGCGCGGTGCTGCGCATCCTCATCGTGTTCGCCCTGGTCACGCCGTTCTGGTCGCTGTTCGACCAGAAGGCATCGACCTGGATCCTGCAGGGCAACCTGATGCGGATTCCCTACTGGCTGCCGAGCTGGCTCAACCAGCCGGCCCAGATGCAACTGCTCAATCCACTGATGGTGATGATCCTCATCCCGTTCAACAACCTGGTGCTCTATCCGGGCCTGCGCCGCTTCGGCTACGAACCCACTGCCTTGCGCCGCATGACCACCGGCATCGTGTTCAGTGCGCTCGCCTGGATCGTGGTCGGCAGCTATCAGATCGTGATCGACGGCGGCAACCCGATCTCGCTGATGTGGCAGATCCTTCCTTATGCCCTGCTGACCTTCGGCGAGGTGCTGGTGTCGGCCACCGGACTGGAGTTCGCCTACAGCCAGGCACCGGCCACGATGAAGGGCGTGATCATGAGCTTCTGGTACCTCGGCACCACGGTCGGCAATCTCTGGGTGCTGATCTCCAACGCGGCCGTGCGCAACGACGTGGTGACCGGTACGATCGCGCGCACCGGCTTCAGCGAAGCTGCGTTCCTGATGTTCTTCTTCGCCGGGTTTGCGCTGCTGGCAGCCCTGGCGTTCGGCCTGTATGCGCGCCGCTATCGCGAGGTGGACAACTACCGCAGCGCGTGAAGTGCCGCAGCGCCGTGTGGCGGCGCTGTCCGGTGATGCCCTACAAGGGCCCGTGCTGCCAGGGACCGGTGATCGCCACGGTGAAACCCGGCCGATAGACGTTGGCGAACAACCAGCGGCCATCGGGCGAGAAACACACGCCGCACCATTCTTCGCCGCGGTAGTCCTGCATCTGGCCGGCGTCGTCCGCGCGACGCACGATATTCGCGGCCAATGCGAACGTGTCACCGGCGGCGCTCATGCCGATCAGGCGCTGCGACACATCGCGGACGTTGTCCTCGCAGATCACCAGCCCGCCGCGTGGCGACACGCAGAGGTTGTCGGGATAGTCCAGCGCTTCGAGCGAACGGGTCTCGTACAGCAAGACCAGGCGCTCCTCGCGCGGGTAGTACACGAAGACCTGGCCATGCTCGAGGTCGCCGCCATTGGTCGACGTGAAGAACACCGTGTCGCCGTGTGCGAAGCAGCCCTCGAGCCGCGAGAAGATCGCGCCACCGGCCTGCTCACCCTGCTCGAACACGCCACCGCCGACCCTTCCGGCGCTGTGGCTCAGCCGCTGCGGATCGGGAATATCGACCCAGTGCGTCGCGAACGATTGTCCAGGCTGCAGCCCCTTGCGCATGTCCTGGCGCCCGGCGCAGGCGAGCATCTGCAAGCGGCCGCCCTGGTCCAGCCGGCCGGGCACATCGGGCACGTAGCGGTAGAAGCCCGCGGCCATCGAGAAATCTTCGGTCTGGTACACGATGCCGGTCGCTGCGTGCACGGCAACGGCCTCATGTTTGAATGCGCCCATGCCGGGTATGCACCTCGGCGCCGTGTTGCCGGATGGATCGACCTCGAACACGAAGCCATGCGGCTTGCGCAGGCGATCGCGCGTATAGCCGGCATCGTCGCGATTGCGCGAGGGATCGAAGACGAGCTCCTCGCAGGACAGCCACGTGCCCCAGGGCGTGACGCCGCCGGCGCAGTTCTGCATCGTGCCGCCGAGCACGGCACGGAAGCCGCTCGCCGCACCGCTGTTGACGTCGAACTCGAACGCAACGCAGCCGCCGGCCGCCGGCGCGTCGTAGTGCAGGTGCGCGGCACCGATCGCGCCCGTCTCCGCCACCACTTCGTGATTGCGCACCAGGGTCAGCACCGAACCCCGGGCGGCAACGATGCCCATCCCGTCGTGCGCGCCAGGCATGATGCCGCCGCCAGGCAGGGGCGTCCCTTGCCATCCCATCGAGCGATAGCGAAAGCCGCGCGGCAGGCTGAGCAGGACCTCGCCAGTGGCCTCGTCGCGCGTCGGCTGCAAGGGACCGTAGCCAGCGGCAGCAAGCGACGCGCCGGAGGAATCACGCGCCTCGCGGCAGGCCGTCAATCCGAGCAGGCTGCCCAGCGGCAGGCTCGCCCCCAGGCCGGCGCGCGCCGAACTGGCCAGAAAGGCGCGGCGCGTGGAATGGCGCAACTCGCCGATGCCCATGGCTCAGCGCAACGACACGCCGCGTGCCTTGATGCGGTATTCACGCACCGGAACCGACGCGGCCGTGGTGCCGCCATCCTTGGCCATGTGCGCGATTTCCTTTTCGTCGAGATCGATGGCCTCGAGCTTGCCGTAGACCAGCACCTCGCCCTGCAGATCCTTGGGCAGGGCGAACTTGTGGTCGGTCATCACGCGGGCCAGCGAGTCGCCGTCACTGAGCGTCATCCAGCAGCCCTGCTTCTGGCAGACCTTGCCGACGCGGCCGCTGATCACCTGATCGCCCGCGTCATCGCGCTGCGCGGCAATGGCCTGCGCCAGCGTGCTGGCCTGCACCGCGGCGGGCATCGCTTCGCCGAAGCCGGTCTGGTTCACGGCAACGGCGGCGACCTGCCCTTGCTCGTGCTCATGGGCAGGCAGCAAGGGCGAGAAGAGGACGGAGACAGCGAGTACAAGCACTTGCGTGGCGTGGCGCATGAGAGAAGTCCGGTGCTGATCAGGGTCTCTCATCATGCCACGCGTCGCATTACAACGGAGGCGGTGGCGGCGGTGGCATCATTGCGGGCGGCATGGACGGTGGCGCCGGCTTGCGTCCACGCAACCAGAGGAATGCCGCGAGCACGGCCAGGATCAGGGTGACGCCGAGCACCGGCCGGTAGAAGACCCAGCTGACCGCAATCGTGAGTACCGACAGCACCAGGCTGATCAGGCCGGTGACGAGGCCGATGCCCCAGCTGCCGATCGTCCCCAGCATCGGCAGGATGTCGAGCACACGCGAGATCGGCGCGAACACCATCGCCAGGCCGATCCACATCGCGATCATGCCGCCCGCGCGCACCGCCCAGGTGATCATCGTGTTGCGTTTCTGCGCACCATCGAACATCGCGGCGGCGGCCATCTCGCCGGGTTCGACGAGCAGCACGCTGCGGCCATTGCTGGCGGTGTAGGTGTCGAGCGTCTCGCCATCCTGGCGCGCCACGATGCTGAAGGTTTCCTCGGGCTGGTACTCGTAACGGATGCGCATGTCGCCGACTTCGGGCACTTCGGGATCGGCCCCGCTGAACAGACGGCCGCTGCCGATGCCGCGGAACTGTTCGTAGGCATCGGGAAAACGCAGCGCCTTGGCCGCGTCGAGGTCGCGCCATTCGCCGACCGCGGCGCGTGTCGCATCCGACAGCACGAACGCACCGACGGTGGTCTTTTCGGCCTCGAACGTGGCCGATGACAGGGGCCACTCGGTGGGGTTGGCGTGCTCGTCGCTGTAGCGAAAGTCCGAGGAGTCGATCGGATCGTCGTTCCATTCGGTCTCGTACTTGTACTCGGTCACCGTTTCGCTGCCGCCGCCGAGGGTCTTCCTTTCCTTGCTGTCGCGGGTCTCCTGCCATTGATACATCTCGACCACGCGGCGCAGGGCCAGGCCGTCGACACTGACGTCGAGATCATCGTCGACGAGTTCGGGCGCACCTTCGACGAGCGCGGACACATGGACCAGCTTGCCCTCGTTGCCTGCGCCGACCGGCGCCGCCGCCACATGCACCACCGCGCCGGCACCTTCCTTGAGGGCGCGGTATTCACCGATCGCGCGGCCTTCGTTCCACCACAGTGCCGGAAAGGCCGCGATGAACATCAGGCCGCCGATGACCGCGGCCCCGATCGAATCGGTCAGGCGCTTGCCGAATCCCTTGCGGGTCGTCTCGGTGTACGAATTGCGTGCCATGCGGTTCCCCCGTTGCGCTGGTCAGCGATTGTCGCGGCAAAGCGCGCGCCTGACTACGTCTTTCAGGCAGGCGATGCGCGCCGCGAGCCCCGCGGCCGTGCCCGATTGCCGGGCGCGCACTCGCGGCCGGGTGGCGCCCTACAACTCGGCAGCGACCAGTTCGCGACGCTCGTTGCTGGTTGCGTAACGGCCCTGGGCATTGCGGCTCACATCGGCCAGCGCGCAATCGGGATCGTGGGTGAAGAACAGGCGGACGCCGCGCGCGAGCATGTCGTCGAGGAAGGCGCGCTTCTCGTCGATCAGCAGCTCCGGGAAACGGTCGTAGCCCATGGTGATCGGCAGGTGCACCCACGGACGCCCGGGAATCAGGTCGGCACAGAACACCACGCCACCCGCGCCGCCGATCTC
>Ga0307516_10010264_pt1 | contig 10314 bp, 23 predicted proteins | sample 19_EM_MG_FD_203310 | JGI IMG/M metagenome (GOLD analysis project Ga0307516, IMG submission 203310) | Populus trichocarpa ectomycorrhiza microbial communities from riparian zone in the Pacific Northwest, United States - 19_EM | ecosystem: Host-associated > Plants > Roots > Unclassified | place...
CCGGAAGCGGAAGGGTGGCGCAGGAAGGGCTTGGCAATGGGTATATAAGAAGCAAGCTCCTCCCGCTCGTAGATAGAATGACATGACTTTCTTCTTCTCTTCTTTTCTTGTCCGCACTGCGTGACACTTAGTGCTTCCCCGGTAGCTCGTGCGAAGTTATTGAGCGCTTGAAACTCCGTTAGGTAGGCACGGATAGACCCTTAGTACTTGAGCTGTCCTAGCTTAAGTTGGGCGTCCGCTGCTTCTCGTTTGTTTCGGAACTCCGTTCGGATAGCCGCGGAGTAGTTAACCCAGGTGTTGTTTTCTCCCAGTTCTCGGTACCGGTGGAGGTGCCATACTAGGGCGGTGTCGGTTAGGAGGGTTCCAACCCAGGCAATCTTCTGGCGGTCGATCATTTCTGGGTAGAATCCTAGGTACATTGTAACCGATTCCCACCATTGGTTGAAGGTGGACAAGCTTTTCCCGTCGAATTTTTCCGGATTCTCCATCTTGAGCCGCGAGGTGTGCACTCGGGTTCCTCTCTCCAGCTGTTCTACGGCTTGTGCTGCCGCGATTCCGGCTCCCACCAGCTGGGCTATTTCCCCCGGCGTGAGCATAGTTGCCAGTCGGTCTTGGGTGGGTTCCCTTGCCCCTGGTGGGGGCCTTCCGGTTGGTAGGTTCCGTTCATACAGGTCATTGTCATCTTCGCCAGGGGGGGGGGGGAGGCGAGGGCGGCGCCCTCCCTTGCGGAGGTCTCGGTGGGGGGCCACCTCTTCCAGCCACTCCCGTACCTTGGGGTCTGAATGGCGGGCTCGCAGCTGGGACCGCCGGGGGCCTTTGTCGTCATTGTTGGGTTCCTCCGAGCAAGGCGCTCCCCAGCATCAGTCGGGTTGGCGGTGCCCCTGGATTTGGAGTGGGCTGGGTCCGTTCGATCGGTGTGGCGGGCAGGGGAACTGCAGTTGCTACTCGCAATAGTTCGTTTTGTGTTTGGGCCAGCCGCTGCTCTAGGCCAGCCATTCGGTCTTGGTCCTCGTTTCGCTGTTGTTCAAGCATTTCTACCTTTCTTTGGTGGTCAGCCGCCCATTTTTCCACGTTCCCTTGGAATTCCATTAGGTGGACGTTTCGAGCCAGGTTTGCTTCCGACAGGAAAGCTACTGCGTTGTGCATTCGGACTACCTGTGTTGCTTCATGTACCCAATGCAAATCACTCGTCTTGGAGTGTTCCATGATAGCTTCCCAGACTTGTCTGGTAAATGCCTGGTATGCGTTAGCGGATACCATCAGCTCGTTCCTTACCCAATCTCCTGAGATTTGTTCCTTGGATTCTATCTGTTCGTAGACGCATTGGGCTCCTTGTGCCAGTCGGTTGTAGGCGGCTTCGATTCGCCTGATGTGTTGGTCCGTATGGTCCAACGTGTTGCCGCAGACATCCATTAGCTGGCGTAGGTCTTGCTCGGCCTGTTGCTGGTGGTTGGCCATCGCCTGTATCCATCCGACCGGGTTGGTGATCTCCAGGGTTTTTTTTCTGTTTCTTCGTTGTTGATAATTTGCAGCAGCCCGCGGGGCGCTTCCAGGCAAAGCATGTTGTAATCGGAGGTGGTGGACATCTTAATAGAGGTCGAGGAAGTGTCCTGTGTAGATTGTTTCGTCGTCGGTGAAATAATAGTCATAGAGATCTCGGAGCTCGTCTTCTGTGAACTTGGCGTTTTTGTGGCTGTGGGCGCAGTTGAACCAGTATTGCGTATACCATTTCCAGGGTTCGTGGTCGCCTTCTTGGTAGGGCGTAGCGATGGGTCCATCACTGAATGTATCACACTGTTCGTAGTTGGCTAGCTCGCTATCAATTGATTGGAACGTGTAGTCGAAGGAGTACTGAGACTTAGGTTCCAAGAAGGTAGATAGTTCGAGTAAGTAGAGGTGGTCTTCGAAGTAGGTGGTGTCGAGGCAGGCCATGAAAGTAGGGTGATGTTGAGATCAAGATTATAGTGTGACACTGGGGTTATATCATAACCGGAGTGAGGAGAGAATCAAAGGTAATCAGGCTACTTCCGATAATTCACAACGGAATAATCTTAGATCTTGTGCGTGGGTTTGGTGGTAGTGTTCTTTTGTGCTGAGGATTCTTTCTCGTCAGGAGGAATCCTCTTTTTATTCTGAGAGCAATAGCGTGAGAAGTGGTGACTCGGGTTTGGATTCCCCCGAGGCGTATAGACCCCGTGGGTGATCCATTGGTCATGGTCAGGGTGTAGATAAGGGAGATGAGCCTTTCATGCAGCTGAGCGGGGTGCTAGCCCCAGACTGCTCATACGTGGCCTCTCCCCGCAGGGACCCAGACCTCTTTGTCGTACGTGGTTCCTCTCGTGGAGAGCCCAACCAGTGTCTGCCTAGTTTGTCCATTCGTTCTTGCACTTCGACCCCTCATCCCGGAGTTTACCCCTTACGACCGGTACGGCCGTAAGCTAAACTCCGTTCCCTTAACTCCTGCCTAGACTCTGGGATCATCATCTGTCACCTGCCAGCCCTGTTGTAACTCTACCGCTATGTTCTCTAGATACTCAGGTGTAACAATCCTCCTCCTACATATATACCTTCCTTTTATTCGTAGCCCTTAATGACTAGTCGTGCTTTGTACCAAGTGGATCCGTCTGGATTAATCTTCCTCTTGTAGATCCACTTGCACCCAATAGGCTCTTCGACTGTCCTGTCAGTCATTGACGTATGGACTGCATTACCTTTTGCCATGACATCGAATGTGTTATTCTCGACCAATGCCTGCCATTCCTGGCGCATGGCTTCCTTCCATTGTCTTGCTTGCGGACTTCGTAATGCCGCTTTGTAGGTGAGCGGTTCACTCTTGTGGTCACATTCGACGGTAATGGGCTCGCTAGTTGGTTCGATTTCGGCGGTAATGGACTCGCTAATTGGTTCGATTTCAGCTTCATCTTCCAATGCCTCGGCAATCCCAAGCAGCAGAAATGCAGAGGCAAGGTATTCCGAAGATGTCAAATCACCCCCTTCTTCGTGAGCCTTGCTCATAATCGCTTTAATGGTTTCAAGGCGTGCCTTGCTGCGTGTCCGGGCAGAGACGTAGTCATTTTTGTCTGCCGTTTCAATCAGTCTTGGTCTCAATAATTGCAATCCACGTCACCAGTTCTCGCTATTTCGCGAGATATGCAACTGCCCAGCTTATTCGCTGAATTCGGCACACTGCCCAGCATTCGCTGAATTCAGCAGTCATCTGCCCAGCATTTTGCTGAATTCGGCACACTGCCCAGCATTCGCTGAATTCAGCAGTCATCTGCCCAGCATTTTACTGAATTCAGCAGGCATCTGCACAGCATTCGCTGAATTAAGCAGGTATCTGCCCAGCATTTCCCTTGAATTCAGCATACTGCCCAGCATTCGCTGATTTGGCAGGTATAACACATATCGTCCAGCCGCTCATAGAGTGATTTCACTGCATTTGATGAGAGAAATCGGATATTTGTTACTTACTGGTATTCTCTAGACCATGTGCGTCATTCATTTCATGGATCTCGTCCTGCGCTTCGTCGGTCTGATCGGTCTGCGCTTCATCGGTGGTGTCTGGAAACTGAATGGCTTCCGTCTGCTCTTCTGTGTGTGCATTTTCTTCCTCGTCAAACACTACACTTGCGCATTCCACTGCTCGTCCAGTTTTTCCTGATTTGAAATCCCAAATTTTCGAGATTTTCCTGGTGTTATGAACGTATCCCAGCATCATGCACATACTGGAGTGGTTTTCAAATTTCTTTTCCGTTCTCTGAACGGGTGGAAAATGTTTGTAAGCTCGGCATCCGAATCGTCGTAAGTGTCCGATTTTCGGAATGGTGCCGTACAATGCTTCGTATGGTGACCGGTTGTCCGTCAGACTCAATGTAGGTGACCTTCGATGCAGGTAGCATGCTGTCCTGATGGCTTCTGGCCAAAATATTGTCGGCACGTTTGCATCCAGCATCATACTTCGTGCTTTCGCATTCAGTGTTCGGATTATCCGCTTGGCCGTTCCGTTCTTGTGTTGGGTGTACGGGGGGGAGGGTTCAAACGTAATTCCTTTTTCTCCCAGTAGTCCTAGGAATACCGAGTTGCTCTATGCTCCGGATCCATTGTCACTACGAAATCGTTTAATGTGAAATCCCTGTGTTTCCACCCATGCTTGAAAATGTTGAAACTTGGCCGATATCTCTTCCGCGGTTTTTGTGATCAGAAAATACACCTCAGTGTATCTTGTACAGTCGTCAATATAGATGATGTAATATTGGGCGCCTCCGATACTATGCTTCATAGGCCTGCAGAGATCTGAGTGCACAAGCGCAAAAGGCATTGAGGACCGGGGTGCCTTAGTGCGTACAATATGTTGTTGTTGCTTCGCATGAACGCATGTCTGACACAATCCAGGTGTTTTCCACCGAGGACTCGTTTCCATACGATCCGTCACAGGCGCGACGTCCATAGGATCCGTCACCGGCTCGACGTCCATAGGATCCGTCACCGGCTTGATGTCCGGGTCTGTAAAGCGTTCGCCTGAGGGTTCCAGTAGTCATCTCAAGTCCTGATGATTAAGGTGCGCAAGACGTCGGTGCCACATGTTTGTTGAGTGGGAATGTGAAGCTGTTCGCAGCATCTTTATTTTGGAGATGTGTGCTGATCCATCCATTGATAGTATGTATAGGCCGTCTTCAAGGTTGGCGCCGAGAACTTTCTGTACTTTTGCATCGGCAATCGAGCATATCCCTGATCGGAATGTTGTTCTGTATCCGTGTGAGTCGAGTTGTCCTACTGACAGGAGAGATATTCAGAATTCCGGAACGAAGAACGCCTCAATATCCACTCCTCCCAGACGTACAGTTCCTTTCTTCTTTGCTTGTACTTGATGATCATCTCCCAACTTGATGATCATATTCGTTTCCTTAACTAAGTTCTTCCGGAAATCTCGAAGATTGTTGCCGTAATTGTGAGATGCTCCGGAATCAATTACCCAGGTCCTTGTTGTTATTGCCGATTGATATGACGCCACCATTACCTCCGAGCTGAGGGAGGTTGACCCCGCAAGTCATTGCTGCTTACCAGGGGTATTGTGAGTGCGTCCGTTTCCTTCGCGTCCGTCGCGTCCATTTCCTTCGCATCCTTCGCGTCCGTTTCCTTCGCGTCCGCCGCGTCCGTTTCCTTCGCGTGAGTCGCGTCCGTTTCCTTCGCGTCCGTCGCATCCGTTTCCTTCGCGTCCGATTCATCTGCTATTTCGTAAAGCCTGTCCCTTTTTTCTGGCTGGGCAGTCATTCTTCATATAACCTTCTTCTCCACAAGAGTAGCAGTCATTCTGATCTCGAGCTCGTTTGTCGTTCTTCTTACTCCAGCAGTTGGTGGTAGTGTGGGTGCCGGTTTTACACCAATCACACCACCCCTTCTGAGAACGCTCATTTCCCTGGTATCATCCCTGGTAGCCGCATCGTCCTCCTCTTCCTCCTTGCTGTGTGTAGAGAGCATCCAAGACTGCATCAGGTTGTGTTGTTATCGAACGATTCGTCTCGCATTCGTTGAGTGCATCAATGACTTCTTGAACAGTAACTTTCGCACGGGATTGAAGAATCTCAATTGTGACTGCATAGGCGGGAGGGATAGTCGTATAGATGTGATTCTTGAGGAGCATGTCGGAGACCGCTTCTTCGGAGCCAGCGAGCTCAGTGGTGATATCAAGCAGTTCGGCGAAGTAGGCATTGAGTGGCTGTCCGGGAGTGGGACGAAGAGTGCTGAATTTCCGAAAGAGCGACAGTCTTCTGACCGAGGAGTTGGCAGTGTTTGTGTGGGCCACCAATTCTTTCCCCATCTCGATGGGGTCGTCCATTCCTTTGACGTATACTTTGACAGCATTGGTGCAGGATCCGTAGATAATGGCCAAGGCCTGCAATTTCCGTTGCTTGTAGTCCTTGTACGCCTTCCGTGCCAGAACAAGGTTTCTGGAGCAGTCGTTGGGTCTTCCCGGATCTTCCGGTTCTTCTTCCCTCTCCATCACGATGTCCCAAGCCATTATTCCCTATAGGACCTTCATACAATCTTCCTTCCAGACTGCGTAGTTGGTACGATCGAGTAGGCGGATGTTGCCCAGCGGGTGTTCAAACGATTCTTCACTCATGATGACGACCGTTGTAGATATGCGTTGGGAGATATGGAGAGCGGGGAATCGGTCGTTGCCTGTTGCAATTCTTCTATCACACTGGCTCCTGAGGAGCTATTTATCGCGCGAGAGTTTGACGGGGATGAGGTTTGATCGTATGTGGAGCAGTTACGGCTCCGGGCTCATAAGCTGTTGAAGATTGCCCAATCACCGTTTCCTTTTGAGAGTCTTCACAAGTACAGAGAAAGAGAGAGAGAGAAAGAGAGAGAGAGAAAGAGCGAGAGACAGAACGAGATGATTTGATCGTTGACGGGTGATGAAATCGCTAGAGGTAGACGTAACGAGTACCTTCTTGCCACTATCTAGAAGTATGTAAGAGTGTCGAAGAAAGAATGCGACGGACACTGCTATAGAAGAATACCAAGCCGTCGTTGCCAGGATCTCCTTGCCATTGCCGTTGCTATGGCGTTGCTCCCCACAGCGTTTCTGCCGCCGCCTTTGCTGCAGTGTCGCTTCCATCGGTGCGCCACACCGGAGCGGCAAGAAGCAATTCCAACACCAACTACTTGCTGCCACTCACTTGCCGCCATTCATTTGCCGCCAGCCAGACGCCGCCATCCGCATGCCGCCATCCACATGCCGCCATCCGCACGCCGCCATCCTCATCACCAGCCGCACGACGCCATCAACTCGACGCCAGCAGCACGCGGCAATCCACACGCCGCCTTCGACTTGTTCTCGTAGCCATCCAATCCCTGCCAACATTTCTCCGCCATCCACACGCCGCCATCCACACGCCGCCATCAACTCGACGCCAACCACACGTGGCAACCAACACGCAGCCATTCCCTTGCCCACTGCCACACACCGCCATTCGCTTGCCGCCTGCCACACGCGGCCATCCACACGCGGCCATTCACCCCCCGCCAGCCATACACCGGGACCCACTCGCCGCCAGCCACACACGGCAATCCACACGCCGCCATCGACTCGTTCTCGTTGCCATCCAACACCTGCCAACATCTCTTTGCCATCTACCCGCTGCCGCTCACTTGCCGCCATTCAGTTGCCGCCAGCCATACGTCGCAAACCACACGCCGCCATTCACTCGCCGCCATCCACATGCGGCCACTCACCCCCCGCCTGCCATACGCCACGACCCACTCACCACGAGCCACACACGGCAATCCACACGCCGCCATCGACTCGTTCTCGTTGCCATCCAATACCCGCCAACATCTCTCTGCCATCTTCTCGCTGCCGCTCACTTGCCGCCATCCATATGCCGCCATCCATATGCCGCCATCCACACGCCGCCATCATCAACGCCAGCCGCATGCCGCCATCAACTCGACGCCAGCAGCAGGTGGCAATCCACACGCCGCCATCGACTCGTTCTCGTTGCCATCCAATACCTGCCAACATCTCTCTGCCATCTACTCACTGCCGCTCACTTGCCGCCATTCACTTGCCGCCAGCCATACACCGCGACCCACACGCGGCAATCCAGACGCCGCCATCGACTCGTTCTCGTTGCCATCCAATCGCCGCCAACATTTCTCCGCCATCTACTCGCTGCCATTCACTTGCCGTGACCCACTCGCTGCCAGCCACACACGGCAATCAACACGCCGCCATCGACTCGTTCTTGTTGCCATCCAATACCCGCCAACATCTCTCTGCCATCTACTCGCTGCCGCTCACTTGCCGCCATTCACTTGCCGCCAGCCATACTCCGAGACCCACACGCCGCCATCCACATGCCGCCATTCACTCGCTGCCAGTTAGATGCTGCCACCCACACGCCGCCATCCACACGCTGCCATCCACGCGTGGCCATTCCCTTGGCGCACTGCCACACGCCGCCATCCACACGCCGCCATCCACACGTGGCCATTTCCTCGCCGTCTACAATACACTGCCGTCTACTTGCCTGCATATATGACGAATGTGAGTTGCGCGGATACGTATGAGTGGGAATATACATGTATATAAGTAGGGCTCTCTTATGCGTGTTGCCTGTTCTTTCTCTCTCATGCGACCTCTTGTGCTAACTTCTTGTATTATCCTCGGTATCAAATAAAAGTCGTCCTCTGTTCTGTCCTCCGTTCGGCGCTCACTCGTCCAACGTCTCCCTATTGAACTCATTCGAGTACCTTGGATTTCCCGCCGCTGCCGTCACATGCACGGTATTATCCATCTATTTCTGAATCACTACTTTGCACTTGGGCTATATCTTCTTCTCCCACGGTAGTCGCCCAATTGTAGGCTCCTACGACAGGGAGATTTCTTGCCAGAACCGGAAGTTTTCTGCTTTGCATATGACTGTCGATTGCGGAACGTAAAAATCTATAGCTGTTAGCTAATTCATGCAATATTGTCACAGAATGTAACTGACATGTACACAAACTTGTGGTCAGGTTCATTGGTCAACACATCATATCCTGACTCCTTTACTGGTAATGTATAACCGGCATCTAGCATTGCATTCTGGCACCACTCTTCGGTAGCGGGAGTGAGGGACAGAAGAGGATCTGGAATTTCAATCAGTTTTTATACCTTCGAAGATATAATAATTCCTCCCATATGTTCCTAACATAGATTTTATTTCCTTTACAACAGCATCATGTACTGGATGTCCACAGTCGACAGCAGTATCATTCACTATCTTCGGATGAAAATAATTGAGATGTGGTTTCCCAGCGATCAGCCATGGCCTGTTCTTTTGCTTTCGGATGTTGTGAATATTCCAGATGTCCGTGAAATGTTCAACCTGTCGACGTAAAATCGGAAGGTAAATAAAATCTATAGCTATCATTTCACTGTCCTTGTTTGTGAACATTCCTTCCCGCTTGAGTTTACGGAACCACTCCTATCGATAATCAGTTTGATGGTATTTAATGAAGAATTCGTTTCTCTTACCCTCCACTGCGTCGTCTGTCCGGCTGACATCTGATTCCACCAGCCTTCTATACGGCTATTTGACTTAGATGTACCATATCGATAGCAACTATCAATAGTGGCGTCAGGATCTTCAAACTGTTTGAACTGTAGTTGCGTGTCGGCCAATAACATCGTTTCAGAACCTCGATCAGATCGAAAGAATTCCGGCCGGATGCCAGTACTCTCCATAGCGTTGACCATCTGCTTGACAACACTAACAGCTGGAGTAACCGAAGTTCCAACAAAGACTGCTACAACATAACGTGAATATGCATCGATCATGGCATAAATACCAATTCCATATTCTCGAAACTTGAGATGCCCATCAACACACCACATGTAATTGGGATCAGGAACTTCAAGCCGTCCGGTCCTATCTCGGTTGCGTCAAAAAGTCGGTTGGCGTTTCTGAATACCTTCTGAATCCAATTGGTTCAAAATCGCAAAGGCGCATGTCTTTGTCGTTGGGATACCCTCTGCTCGAAGATGTTGAAAAAGATAGTCTCGTCCATAACTACCCATATAACCCTTGTCCAACTCCTTTTCCAGTGCAGCTGTAAGCTGAACAGTAGCTTCTTCGATAAAGATGACACTCTGAATCCTCTGTGGAAGACCCATGTCTCGTCTGATCATCTGCATTGTCCGCTTGGTAATCGTGTATCCTGTTTGATATAAATAACAATACAAACCAAGAAACACAGCAGTACCGGAGAGTACATATCTTCATCATTGAGCACAGCAACGATCTCGTCATCTTTGAGGCATAATAGAAAGTAGCAAGAAGCAATACGCATCCTTAGCTGTATAGTATCATGTTGTTGGTTGCTATTGTTCTTGCGCATGTCCTATTCTCCAAGTGTGTTGAAGAGTGCACTAGTGGAGACTTTGAAGTAGTAAGGTTCATTGGCAAGAATGGTGAGAACTTCTGAGATGGGAAGCTTCTTTTCAATGTAGAGCTCTTGAATGAGATCTTTAAATCTGTCGATGTTTTTGCTAACTGGCATGGTTGAGGGTGCAACTTGTCGGGGTTGGGGTCGCAGTCAACGTAAAGCTGTAGTCCGATTGGACTCGCTGCGGGGACGAGGGTCGCGGTCAACGTCGAGCTATAGTCCGATTGGACTCGGTGCGGGGACGTTGGGGGGTGGGTAGCAGTGTAGAGCAGCTGTAATAGTGGAGCGAGCGAGGGCGGGCAGCTGAGTAGTGGTGGAGGGGGCGTTGATGAAGGAGGTGTTGATGTGTATGTGGAAGGATGTGGAGACGCG
>Ga0307516_10010265_pt1 | contig 10314 bp, 12 predicted proteins | sample 19_EM_MG_FD_203310 | JGI IMG/M metagenome (GOLD analysis project Ga0307516, IMG submission 203310) | Populus trichocarpa ectomycorrhiza microbial communities from riparian zone in the Pacific Northwest, United States - 19_EM | ecosystem: Host-associated > Plants > Roots > Unclassified | place...
CTGTACTCCTACGCCGGCTTTCCTGAAAAGTCGTGGGTCATATCCGATCGCTCGGGCAGCAGCGCTTTGCGCTCGGACGCAGGAACTCGGACGGCGACAGTCAACGAACATGTGGATCAGGAGAAAGGTGAGGGAGCCACCGTGACGGTAACCGCGTCTCCGGATCCTCCTGCCACGGACGGTCCCCGTCCCGCCATCCAGCCGTCTACCGACGCGCCCATCATCAACACGGAACTGGAAGGCCGCACCGAAAAAGAGACGAGGGTCAAGATGAACGTCATGTCCGGCCTGAGCATCGTCCTGACACTCATGAGCATCCTGGTCGCATACACGTGCGTGATCTGCACCCCCAGGTGGGATGTCGCGTCCATGATGAATGGTATTAAATAATTCAATAGCATCGCCATAATCGAGATCGTGGGGTTGATCGGGGACCAATGTCGCTCGTGTCGTGCTGCTGCAGAAGCAGGGGACGGCGGTGGATTGGCTGGAAGCTGGTGGAGGGCTTGGGCGAGGGTGAGTTTCATGAACGATGATTGGGCCCAGTATTTTGACTGAGACACCTAGGCAAACGACAATTCTGGATATATTGGAGCTGCTCTCGTCGGTGTCTTTATCCTTGTCGTAGGGGGATGGTATAGTTACCGATGGGCCGCTCGCAAGGTGGCGAGATGAAGGACCATTGACATGGCATATATCTCAATGGATTGACCGACACCGATTGAATATCATTGGCTGTGCCAAGTAGGCTACAGGGACGCGTTTAAACAGAGCTATGTATTACTACGAGACACGATGACGTCGATACTCAAAAAAAGTTCTCAAGTAAAAGGATGGATTATACATACATGTTAATCGAGGAGAATAAGAGACATATGTGGAGGAAAGAAAGAAAAAACGTCAAACCCGCGCAAGAGAAAAATCGTTACGATTGCACTACTCCACTCTCACCGACGCCCGTAGTGGCCGCCTTGACCGACCTGAGGCTGTGGCGGGGTCCAGTGTCCATGCTGAGCAGCAGCAGCAGCAGCGAGACCACCGAGTTGTTGGCCACCTTGAGGAGGGGAGCTGCTGGGTCCCTGATAAGGATATCCGCCAGGTGACAACATGTGGCCCCCATAGAGCCCGGGGTCATGCTGAGGTTGCTGGTGATGCTGTGGTTGCTGTTGTTGTGGCTGGCCAGGGTGATGACCATATGAAGGGGAGTATTGAGCTGGAGACGATGAAGGCACCTGCTGGTGTTGTTGCTGGGGCGAGGTGGGGGAGCCGAGGGATATCTGCGAAGGGGGAGGCTGCTGCTGGTGTTGCTGGGACTGGGGTTGCTGAGCGGTGGTAGGAATGGAAAGGGGAGGGATGGAGGCGTTGGGAGAATGAGGCGAGGTGGCTGAGCGATTGGCATTGGCACCAGAGACGGCTGTTGACGAGGCGCGACGACGACGCTTGGATGTGTTGGTGCGAGAGGTATCTTCGGCGTCGTTTTCGTCGTCGGGCTCCTTCGTCGAGTTGGCGGCGGGGGAAGGGTTGATGGAGAGACCGCCTGGGAGGTTCGTGGGGGAGGGGCCCTGCATGCTGGCGCGACTGATGGGTGCGCCGACGGGCATGGGGGGAGCATTGGTGTGGGGCGCGTTGAGACAGGCCTGGATGAGGTTCTTGCCCTCTGGCTGGGTGACGAGGGGCTGGAGCTTTGCGGTTGTGAAGGTGTATACGAGACCGGTTTCAGACACGACAAGGAGGAGGACCTGTGTGCCGGTGAGGGTCGAGAGTTCGTATGCCTGGGGCAGAGGCGGGTCGATTACGGGGTAAGAATATAATAGGAAGAAATGTTACCTTTTTCATAATACCTGAAAATAGGCATTGTGAGAAGGCCAGATGGATAGTGTGGCGAGACATACCTGCTTTCCTTTTGGAGAACGTTATGTGACGTCTCGATTTATCCTGGATAAATTCAATCTTGATCTTCCGTCTTCCTGCCTTCTTGTCCGACTTGGGTTTTTCGTCATCATCGTCGTCGTCCCCCGCACTGTCTACAGCATCGTGGTCGGCGATGAACGCGTCATCACCCACCGGCGGCGGGCCCCCGGAAGAGGATGGATGGGGCTCGGCAGAGGGAGCAGGGCCGGCATGCATGTCCATGGGGCGTTGGCGCTTGCGCATGGTCGGGGAGGGAGCAGATGGGGGCTGTTGGTCGTGAGCGGGGAGAGTTGGCGGGTAATATGGAGGAGGATCGTTCTGTGCAGAGCGACGGAAAGCCATGCAAGAAAGCGGACACTGGCCAGAAAAGGATATCCTGGCTGAGAGGGCGAAAAGGGAAGTTTGATCGTTTTTCAACACATCCGGCACATATATGCCCCCATCAACTCACAAACAAACCCCATCCGGATATCTCCGCTAATCCTCCCACGCTTACCGCAACCGACGTCACACGCACAAGATCAACCCCTGTATACAATATTAGGTACAAGCTAAATCAAAACATGTTTTTTTTTTTTCGAAATCCCTTTCCCACACATCTTCAGAGCCTGCCTGGTCAAGACGAAATCCCAGAAAGGAACGGGTGGAACAGAGGTTGTGTTCAGTTCAAAATCGCGTCCAGACTCAACACAGGCGACCCCAGAGATTGGCGCAACGCGCTCTTTACACAGCCTTGATATTACACGTCCAGGGGTGTCGTCCTCAGCTTCGGTCTTCATCTTTTGCATAGATCGCCGGCGCAGCCTTCACGGCCATACATTCCATGGCCTGCAGGGCGAGGGACCTCATCTCCCGCGGACCTGCCTACGTAAACCAGAAGGGTTCAGCAAGGCTGGACGGCTGCAAGTGCTTGGTCAATGCGCTGCTCCAAGTCCATCTGCGGATTCTTTTCCCGGGCTTGCTCCAGTGCCGAGACCAGCTTGAGAAGGTAACCTTTCTCCTTCACCCAGCTAACTGGCAGCGTGTTGAGGAGGTATTCAGCCGTTTCTTGATCTGTAAATAGAGCAAGTCATGGGAGTACGGCAAGAATAAAAAATAAAAAAGATGCAGTGCATGAGCCAACCCAACAGTCAGTCAACTCATGGTCACGCACCACTGGGTCCCCCACGCTGCCCGGTTATCACACTCAGATGGGTGTCTTCGCATCCCACATCGCGGCACACACCTCCCCCCGGAACTTCGTACCGACATATCCGCTTCAGGGGATCCAACATTTTGCTTGCTGTAGCGAGTTTTAGGGGTCCAAGGTCCAATCCTGAAAGTGTGAGCCGATGACTGCTAGTCATCTCGGACGAAGAATGCGAAAACGACGAAATAGAAGACGACGAAGGAAAAACAAAAATCGAAGGGAGAGAAGATGACGATCGAGATGAGGAAGCTATTGATGACGATTCAGGGAGCCCAGTGTGGTGAATCGGTCTTGATCGCGACACCAGCAACGGATATGATCGAAGAGGTGACTCGTATGTTGTTGATAGCGGTGCTCCCTGCTGCCACCGGTCCGGATTGTCGTCGTAGACTGGTTTGATTACCTGCACGACTCGTCAGCGTCTCCCGATTGATTGAGTGGCGAGATCGAACTCGACAGCAGTCGAATCCGGCCGACCGCATTGGAAGAAAAGAGACGGACTCTGGTGACGCACCTGTGCCGACGAAGACGATGCCAAGTCGACGTCGACGGAAGTGTTTGTAGTCGGAACTTCATCAGCTACTCTGGAAGCGGAACCCTAAATGGGAGCAACCAATAGCCGAAAAGGAGCAAAAGGGGGAAAACCAAAAAAGGAAACCGTCAGGGGTATGCTTTCAAAGAAGTTTGCCTCGCGGCAAACCAAAAAAAAAAGATCCTTGCCGCTGGTGTCTTCTGTCCATCTTCTGAAAGGAGGCAGGAACGCAGTTAGTCGGTGTTTCAATGTGGCCATCGGAACGTTGGAAATGGTTGAAGATGAACAGATTGTAAGCGTGATAAGAAGGGTGGATAAAAAGGGATGATGAGGGAAACACGACTTGCCTTGAGAACTCGTCGTCGTGGCCATCGTATTATCAACGATGATGTCCCGTTGAACGTGTTCTAAAGTTGATGTGGATGCGGAGGAAAAGAACAGGATATTACGCTAAGTCAGTTGAGATACAGAGAGCGAATACTGGGAAATAGAGAACCGATTGAGGATGGTGCGGTAGCGTGAGCGCTAATTGTGGCGGATCCTTTGAAACATTGGATCAAGTCAGTGACCATAAAAGACGCTGCTTACCCCTCGATGTGTTGCCTAATACACTAACATGTTCCAGCTCTTCTTGTTTAACCTTCAGAGAGTGTAAATGTTCCGTAGTGGTAGCATAATCTATAGATGCTGATTTCTGGTGAACAGAAACAGATGAGATCATGCAAAATTTGATTTTAGTCTGACGTACCGCCAACTTAATTGATCTAGTCTGCTCCATCAAGGCAATCCTTTCTTTCATTTTCTGTATCTCTCTTTCTTTCTGCATCAATGCTGCAGGAGACATGGTTCCGCTCGGGGCGATCCCGGAAAGGCTCGTACTTGATAGAATGACAGAACCGGGCGGAGTCATCCATGCGCTCCTCGAGTTCAATGTAATCGTAGTCCTCGACGGATGCACATGGCGGTGAGCATGAATATGGGGTGGAGGGTCACCGTCGCCATCATCTTCGCTGTCACTTAATTCAATAACACACCGTCTTTGACTCACACTAGCGAACCCAGCCACAAACTTGCGCTTGAATCCGTGTTGTGATGAGCCATTGGAGTTCGAGGGATGTGGCCCATTGTCAAAATCGTCGAAGTCGACAGCTACCGGTCGCTTAATTCCCCGTCGGTGCTGATTGTCTGGAGGTCCTGTACCATCAAGGGACGAAGCTCGAGTCATCGACGAATTCGTAGACCGTTGATCGTCTGAGCTTGATGTGGATGTGGATGATAAAATAATATCGGTCGCTGAAACCTTAACAGCATCGCTTTGTGGTGCGTGAAGATTAAATGCCTCTCGCGTCGACGATGGGGGAGCATTCAATACTGGGTCTTCGTCGACATCCATACCGTCCGCATTATAGGAGCCGTCGACAGTGTCTTGGCTAGTGGAATTCGAATTTGGATCGATTGATTTCAAAAAATCATCGACTGTCTGAGTGAGAACCAGTGATTTTCCGTGGATATCATCGTTGGGGAGACGGGAGTCAGAGGTGCGAATCGATGTATGGGGAGAAGTCGATTGCTTTGATTTGCGAGAGGCAATCGCAGCCTTGCGGGCGAGGAGTTCCTGTTTTCGTTGCTGTTCCATATCATGCAGACTGCCTGCACTGGGCGTACGAGGTGCGTCTAGTGGATCCGAGTTGATGGTGCGCGATGGTGAAACATCCGGGTTCTGGGACGATGCCAAAATGTCCGACACAGGTCCTTCGATGGGGTCTAAGGATGCGGCCGCTTGAGGAGGTGGAATAGGAACCATCGAGAACGACTTTCGTGGTTCATTGAAGTATTCCATATCAGCTGTGTGAGGAACAAGACCTGCTATGTCGAGATTTTGGGGCAAGCGGAGGTTCAATTCGTGGAAGACGTGAAAGACTATCTCTCGAGTGAGGCCGCAGTCGACAAGATATTCCGGGTGTACCCCCCACCCAAGAAGATCCAGAATTATATCTTTGGCGGTATCATATTCCGGCTGAGTTACTGACAAGACACAGTAAGCAAATAATTAATGCAATAGAAAAGGAAACTGACAAGCTACACCCGGCCGAACATGTTCGGCGTCAATAAGGAAAAGATTTCTCTCTGGCGTGGTACCACGTGGAGGTCGAAGAGGGGATGTAGGACTTGCTCTGAGGCTCGTAGAGGATGATGGCTGGGTGAGGCCATCGGAGAGTTGGGGCTTTGAAGTTAATCCCTGTGTGGCTGGTGTCACATGTTTTGGGAGTTGCAAGAGTTCCACTGGGTGAAACAGCGGAGTAGGTGGGTCTGATACAGGTCTTGCGGGTGAGGGAGGGTCACTTTCCTCGTCACTTATCTCGCCCTCCTCGCGCATCTGGACATCCTCAAGAGGAGGAGAGTCGGACTTGGAAGGGTGTGGATGGTCCTCGACGGCACTGGGCGGTTCTTCTACTTGACCGTAATCAAGGTGGATTGCGGAATCTGAAGGGGGTGGTCGAGCGGGCAGGGAGGGGGGCCCTGGGGTGTCGATGGCATTCTTGCGTCGTTTCGACTTCAGAGTCAAGAGAGCAGCGGCACGGAGAGAAGAGGCGGCGTCTGACGAGGACGCGGCGACGGCGGGATCAGCGGTCATTGGGGACGGGACAAAAAAAAGGCAGACAACAACGGTCCATTCTCCCACGTGCGCAGCTTGCGCACGGACCTTCCAGTCCATGGACGTATGTCATCACTATTTAAATGTCCGTAGTCTCCCGTAGAGCCATTTAAAAAATGGGAGCCATTCTTTCCACCTTTGGACAGATCCTACCCCCAAAGTCCACTTTCTCCGTCCGTGATATCCCAGATTTGACAGGAAAGGTCGTTGTTGTCACGGGAGCCAACACAGGTACGAACCTAGTCCGCGTTTCCTCAGCAAGCACGCATATTGCATTACATTAGGCATAGGGAAAGAGACCGCCAAGGCTAGTTATAAAAACCTTTGAAAAAGATTCGTAACATTCCGCCCCCAGGCCCTCCTTCAGCACAATGCCAAGGTTTACATCGCCTGCCGTAGTCAGGGGAAGGCCGACCTCGCCATAAGAGAACTCGAAGAACAGACTGGCCGGAAAGCCATATTTTTGAAATTGGACTTGGCAGACTTGCTTTCTGTGAAGGCTGCCACCGAAGAATTTTTGAGGTGCCATCTTTCCTGAAACGTAAGATAACATCTCAACACCCTTTCCAGTAAAGAGAAGGCACTGCATATTCTGTTTAACAACGCGTGAGGAATATGCATCTGTAGCCCACCCCTTCTTTGTTCAATCCCCAAGCATTGTAGAGGTGTAATGTTGCCTGACGTCACGGAACTGACCGTGCAGGGCTATGATCTTCAATTTGGCACCAACGTTTTAGGTCAGCATGACATGACGCCTTGATCAACGGACGGCAATCCTAATCTCTCTTCAGGGCATTTTTATTTCACGAAGCTCCTCCTACCCGCCTTGATTTTAGGTGCCAAGTCAAGCCCCGATGGACAGGCTCGTGTGGTCACTTCTTCTTCGGCCGGTCATATTACTGTCCGAGGCCTTGACTTCAACACGTTCAAGGATAGTCCGGCGCGAAGAAATCGTTTCTCCTTCAGGCTCTATGGCCAGAGCAAATTTGTACGTTTTGCTTAGCCGTTTCGACGCCTGACCGATTACTATGGCGCAGGGGAACATCGTTTTCGCAAATGAATTAGCTCGGCGCTACGCTGAACAGGGAATCGTATCAATGTCCGTCCATCCAGGGGCGGTCCATTCTGATCTCCAGCGGTCCTCTCCCATGTTCCTACGCCTTCTTTCGGTGAGGTTCCATTTGGCCTGATGAACCAGTCTCTCAAATATTGATGCTCCCATACCTCGTAGTATCCTTTCATGTATTCAACACTTCACGGTGCCTTAACTCAGTTATGGGCCGGTACATCACCCGGAGGCACCCAATTTAGCGGTCAGGTATGTGGTGCTGCACCATCAAATCATCCCCACTTAGTTCAGATTGGTCTCTATAGTACCTCGTTCCTTGGGCACGTTTTGGGACCCCTCTTCCGGGCACGCAAGATCCAGAACTTGGTCAACAATTATGGAAATGGGCCGAGGAACAAGTGGAACACTTGATCAAGTCCTGAAGAAAATACAGATATTCTACGCGGTAGAAATACATCGTAACATATCCAATAAAACAGATAGCTGACAGCAACGATAAGATTCACTCTACGTCCGAATGGTTGGTGCGGAATCAGGCATCATGCGACAAAAACTCGCAACGCCCGACTCAATTGCTTGGTCGGCGGAACTTTTCCCGGAGCCGTTTTTCCCGGTCTTTCCTCTCCTCCGTAGTCCGATGACAAAGTATGCATCGAAGCTGTACAGGCTGAACCCTTCGTGGGTCGATCGTCCCCAGGAGGTTGATGACCATGTTGCCACCTCTCCCACTTCTCGCAAGCCAGTTCAAAGTACGCTCCAGGGGCGTAGGCATGTACATCAGACTCCACGAGAAGCGTTCTTTCAGTGCACGACGATGAGAAAATTGATCCCGCATATCCCTAATCCAATCATTAAAATATGAAAGCACCCACAGGAAATTGGGTCAACTTACATATCGAAATTGCCTATTAGATTGTCAAATCCCTGTTTCAAAACAGATTCTCTAATAGGCATTCAATAAAGAGTAATCAGAACCTCGAGAGGTTCGCGGCAGGTGGCCACTTGGCGTTGATCTGTGATCTTGCTCCGAATTACCATAGTCGACAATGACTTGGCTAGAAGATCTTCATATTCTTCAGTTTGCTCGCTCAAAGGAATTTCTCCCTCAAACAAATCTGAAAGAGAATGCTTCCCCGAGAATGCCGTGACACTTGTCGCAAAGGTTGGAGATGGCGTATCGTGGGGTCCACCAAAAGCGGACGAATGAGCATAGTCCTCCGAGTAGTTTGAATCAGAAGGTTGCTCCTTGTCAGTATGATCCAAATCACTATAATCGTCCATCGCTTCCGGCCCGGTAAGAATAAATCTTCGTCGAACATCTATCAGGAATGTCAAAGGAAAGTCGGACCGAAAAAAAGCGCCTGTGGATATACTTCAAATGCAGCTCCGGGTTTCATGATGCGAGTAATTTCCTCCAAGAGAAAGTCCCACTGTAAAGATCATAATTGTTACCATGCTAGACTGATCCACACATATGGCGCGCACTTTGTCCTCTGGCACATCTAGAGCGATCGGCTTGATATGTCTTCAAGTCGCAGCTCGAGGTGAGCTTAGTAGGTGAGCGGCGGGATCGGCGGTCGTGGCGGTTCGTCCTCTCGCGGATTAACTCTTCTGCTTCTCCTCCGTCGACGCTGCACTATTGGACCGGTTCTTCTTCATTGCTGTTTTTGGGACAGCTCACTGTCCCAAACTATGACGCTATATTGAAGCTCCGAAGCTCGAAATCAAAAAACCGCGCAGCCTGTCAAGGCCTGTCGTCCGGATTTCATTTAGGTACGTCGGTTGAGGGACGAATCTGAGGGATGAATCTGAGGGACGAATACTTGAGTGTCGGCAACATGGAGGGGTGTATTTACAAGCTAAATTTTTGAGGACAGTAAAGGGCACACATTCAAACCTCACTTCAACATTTGAAGTTTTTATTTTCCCTGAAGTTACTGTACATGCATGAGTTTCACAAAGTCCTTCAAGCACTAAATCTAATAAGCACGACGCTAGACTCGGAGTCGTCCCATTATGCCCAATGTCAATAAAGACAAGGGCTTTTGCACTAATCTTAATTCTTTTCTTGTTGCACGAACGTGAAAATAACGATTCTATTCAAAAAAAAACGAGTAGATAACATGGTGGCGCGTCCTACGGATAGTCTGCGGCGCGTCAAAAAAAAAGACGCGTTGACGGGCGCGTGCCGTCGTGCAGCACCACTCCGCAGACCAGCGCGTCTGCCAACGCGTCAACGGTGTGGCTTATCCTTTGGCCGCCCTCCTACTGCACCTCTGACTGTTCCCTCGCCTCCCTACACTTTCAAATGCTGCGACCTAGGTGCGTGGCACGCACATCGCACAGCTTGTCTCCCAAGTACCTCCGTCACCCCGGGACGCGTCCAAATCGCGTAACCTACGTGTATGCATTTCCCTGGACCGGGAATATGTAAGTATGACAGTCCGAGAGGCAGGGAGTGGAAAGGGCTTACCTTTTCAGCCTGAGGGGGACGCGCTCGATGCGTGTGCCGTCGCAATACGTCCTCACAGCTCGGCGGGTTCAAGTAACGCGTCGCCTACACGTCAACGGTTCAAATTATCCCTCGGGCCTCTCATGACACCTCCAACGGTTTCTTCGTCCTCCTACGCATTCGAATGCCAGGCGACCTGGCGCGTCGATGTCTCACGATGACTCTCCTCGCCTCTCCAGGTCTCTCGTCTCGTCATGACGCGTCCTATTCGCATGACCCGCGCGTGTATAGTCACTATGGAAGGGAATAACTAGATGTCATGGTAAGTAAGGACGGCGACAAAGGAGGTAAGGAGCAGGGAGAAAAGCACTTACTTTTCTTTGAGTCGTTGGTGTCCGTGGGGGAAGGCGTAGTAGCCGTGGCGGGGTAAAAGAAATGGGTGGTTTGTTCGGACATAGCATTGGGAAGCCGAATCCGGAGGTTGCCGAGAAGACGAGAGGCCTTG
>Ga0307516_10010266_pt1 | contig 10313 bp, 13 predicted proteins | sample 19_EM_MG_FD_203310 | JGI IMG/M metagenome (GOLD analysis project Ga0307516, IMG submission 203310) | Populus trichocarpa ectomycorrhiza microbial communities from riparian zone in the Pacific Northwest, United States - 19_EM | ecosystem: Host-associated > Plants > Roots > Unclassified | place...
TCGGCCACTGTCCAGTCCGCGGAATCCGTGTCGATCGCGTACCTACAACAGAACCGCAATGCCGGAGGGGGGAAAGGGAAGGAGAGAAGAAGGAACAAAGAGTCAAATTGTCAGCTTACGCATAGTTTGAGAGGGTTGTTTGGGACCTTGTCGTCCGAAACCCTACACGTACTTTGACAGATCCAACGAATTTATCATCTCCCTCTGTTTCTCCCTTAGCTCACGGGTGACCTCGTTGCCTGCTTCCCGAAGCTCGTCGTCAATTGTGACCTCAACCGGCTTCATCCTCTCGAGAGCCTCAGCCGCTTTGAGAGCCCTCTGGTCTCCAGCCGCGTCCGCGGTCGGTGCTGGGGGGAGCTCCGCTTCAAGGGCAGACTTTCGGATGTCCACCAATCGTTGGTTAATCTTCCGTATTGACTTGACAAATAAGGCGAGGGCTTGGTTGACGGGAAGATTCAATTCCTCCTGTGGATGTGTCAATCGCATGCCTAAAAGGATACTCAACAGTCACGCACCTCAACTCGCTCAATGGTTTTCCTCTGCAGCCCAAGAGCGAGGAGTATCGAACTCTGTACGGCTCCAAGTTTCACCTCAGAGCCAAGTCTCTTCTCGAAATAAAACGATGAGACAATGGGAAGAAGGTCCATGACGACGTGGTAGTCGACCATGTTGTTAGCGTACGATTCCAGTCGTTTGAGGTCGAATGGTCCGAGGTGGATGCTCAGCTCAGCGGCACCAAGGTCTGGGGTGTGTGAATTTGGGTATGAAACCTGAGGAATCATAAATGCTGACCTCGTGCTGATTGATCCCGATCTGCAGTTTTGGCGCCAGCGTTGGCGGCTTCAATAACACTCAGGGAGGTGACGCTTCCGAACTCTCTAAAGTTATAAGAAAGTAACGTGAGGAAACGACGACGGAAATCTAAGAGAGAGACTGTTTAGTGCGATCAGGTGGAGGTCAGCCATTCTACGTACCCTTCGCAAACTCAGACAACCACTCGAGTCCACTTTCCGTGGAGCTGTTCAGTCCACGAACCATGATGCAAGAATGTTCGCCGGTGAGTTCGCTTGTTGTCTGGCGGATATACAACGGGACGTAACCTGCCCTCTTCCAAAACCTGCGCGTGGAACGTCAGCAAAGAGAAATTTTGATCGAGGATGAGCCTACCTCAGAAGTTGTGGCGTGAGACCGTACGAAACACCAAGGTAATCCAGGGTCTCGGGCTTTCGTTCTGATAACCTCAGCAGTAGCGGTGGCATCTCTGATGGGGCACGAACGGAAGGTTCATCCGTGAGTAGATCCGTTGACTTGCACCAATCGTTAGGGAGGAAAAAAAAGGGGGGGCCAAGGTTACGGAAAACATACCTTGCCCACTTTCCCGGGGAAAGGGTATCCGGGTTCCACACGAACTTCCTCGTCAACGCTCATAATCTCCCCGCTGTAATACGCGTTCAAGGCTTTCAAAGCCCACGATCCGTAACCCATCTGCGAAACGTCAGATGGAGAACAAGGCTCGGTCTTCAGGGAAACATACGCTCGCATAATCTGGATGTGTCGCGATCCTGATCACCCTCGCCCCAGACAAGTAGGCGAACTTGGTTTCTTGGAACTGCTGCGAAATGGTCCAGGGTATCATATCTCCACCAGCACGGATACCTCTGCTCAAGCCGTCCATGATCACCTGCTTGCTGATATTTCCCTCCAAAGCGACCTGTAACACAACAAGAGGCTCAGGTAGGTGCGTTTCGTCATCTTTTATGGGCGGAAGAAGCACGAATAGATGGTGTGCGGGGGCGTCGGACATGAGTTGGAGGTCGTTTGGTTGGTTCTTATAGTGACTCGCGACGTAGAGAGCCATCATCCGTTGGAGAAAAACCTCCGACGCAGGGTGGTAACTAAAAAGAGTATCCCGCGAGACATAGTAGAGTTCACACTTGGAAGGGTGGGGGCAGCCTTGCACGGATCCTTTGGAAACGATGGTGGCATCCAGGCAGAGGAGACCGTTCAACCATTTCTCGACTTTATCACCAGCCGAGTAACGAATCGGAGTTTCGAGCTTGATCTCGCGAAGTGCGCGAGACTTTGGAGCGGCCTTATGCACGGGTTTTTTTGAGGCGGAGGTCGAAACGGTCGCCTGGTCCGCTGTCGGTTCCTTTGTGAGGGAGGGACGGGTGGATTCTCGGAGTTGTTGTATGAGTTTGAGAGACAGAGAGCGACCGGTACCCTCGTAACCGTTGATCGTGGAGGCCATGAACACGAGGTAAGGGCCGATAAGGTTCCGGACGAGGGGAAGTGGTATTGCAGCGGCTTCGTCAATAATCACAAGTTCGGCCTGTCCGAGCACATGGGCATCTTGAGGTTGGATGTACTGTCATACTATTAAAACTCACGAAAACTCTAGGCGGTTTAGTGGGAGTGTACCTGAATAGTCTGTCGGTGATCACGGAAAATGTTCACTCGAACGATCGCCTTGTTAAATTCCGGATTGGTGCTTTGCGCGATGTCGTAGTCCAGATGTTCCTCGTATCCCAGAATGTCCATGCCCTTGAATACGAACTCGAAGAGAGTCTTCAAGTTCTCGGGGCTGGGGCTCGTAACAAAAATATTTGAGTAGCCGTGAGCGAGCGCAGCAGCGATGGCGAGCCCCAGGGCAGCAGATTTTCCTCGTCCTCGTGCAGCGGTCAGGGTGACGGTTGAAGAAAGCGTCTTCTCTGAGATTGCATCGACAAATGTGAGAATAGCCTGGGCCTGGTCGAGAGTCTTGGCGAGTTTGATGAGCTCCCCGACAGGTTTTGTGTCAATGAGCGTTTCTTTCAGGCCGGCGAGCTCCGACTGCTCTTTTGACTTTCCAGGTTTGTCTTCCAGAGGTTTGATGTCCTTTCCGCGCGAGATCGGTAGAACGTTAAGTTCGTCGTCAAGGACGAGACAGTCGTCGCAAGAGCCCAGAGAGAGTATAAACCGTTCATTGAACCGTGCGACGACTTGGTCGTGGGCAGAAGTCCGGTACCGTGTGTGAACGTCCTACAGGATCGGTCAGCACATTTACCCGGTGGATCGAAACACCGACGGACCATTGTCATGGTATACAGCTGCCGTAGGGAAGTCATGGTTTTGAACAGTAGGATGACAAGCCCGCCTCCCTCCACGGTTTCTATCGTACGAGCGAGAAGGTTCGGAGTGATCGCCTCGAAGTCTTGCAGGATACACATTCCATACGTGTTACCGAGAATCTTATGGCTCTCCTTGTAATACCTACCCGATAAAAGTTGGCGGCAATAAATTGGATGCGTTTGGGGACCGACGTACGTGTATCTGATATCCGTCACCGTGACGAAAATTTCGAACGGGTCTTGCTCATTCGGCTCGCGTATGCCTCGTTTGACTTCCCGCTTGATTTTTGCCTCTCGCTGCTTACGGTGACTGCCATACGGGAGAACATCTTGTATCAGTTGGACGAGGTTCGCGAAGACGGAGGCAGGTCTGCTCACCTGCTGAAACCAAGTTCCTTCTTAAAACACCATAGCACGGACGGTCGCGCAGACACGCGGGCTTGCGAGAGTAGATAATGGAGGTTCACAATCTACACATGAACACAAAAGTTAACAACTTGGAAAAACCCAAGGTACCATGGGTAAAAGCTCACTTGATCGCGTCCCTTGTCCCCGACCAGGACGATGAACGACCGGTGATTTTGCTTGACGCCATTGTTGATCAACGTGGGTATGCGCGGGTCGAGCTGCTTCCGCATGGTCGCTATACACCAGCGTAGGAGATGGGAGGGGTGGCGGCCAGTAGGAAAAGCAAAAGAAAATAAAGTGACCGCCGGAAGAGGCCGACCGATCGCTTGATCCTCCAGATCCGAATCCCACTTATCGAAGAAATCTCGAGGGCTCACCCCAAGACTGAAGCCATCTCGACCGAACACACAACCCAGATGGCTTCACCAGACCCGCAAAAAACTCCAAAGTACTTCAGCGAGATCGTCTCCGACCCAGGGACGCCTTCGGATCTTCTGGACGGATCCAGCGGGGGACTTCACATCCCGGTTTCGAACGACAGCGGATTCTATGGATACAATGACAAGAAACACCTTCAGCACGTAAGTGTATCCGCTCCCACCCTCCCCCTTGCCTTGGGCGTAACCATTGACCCAGATGGGAGAAAAGCTCTTCGCCCAACGGAGAGCATCAACCCACTCTGACGGCGGGAAGGTCGTATTCAAGTCGGGGCTGACTATGACCTCCGCGACCTCCGTCATCGAGCCGAATATCTTGGCCATGGCACCGTCTCCATTCATGAAGGACGAAGAGCTGAAAGATGAGCCTGATGCCATACCGGTACCAGGTATGTCGCATCTTACTCTAATCTTACTCTAACGGCAACTGCTGAGCCGAACCCCTCCAGCTACAATCCCGTTCGCTCAAGAATTCGTTCACATCTTCCAATCATTCGAAAAGTGTTTTTCCCTCCGCGACAAATACATGCAAGTTTCCCTCCAACGGCTTGGGGACAATCCCCGTGATCACGATGGGCATTTCCACGGAGTCGATCCCAAGATCACCGATGTTTCAGGGGTGCGCCCAGACGCGGACATTTCCGCATACACTTCCCCGGATTCGGAAGATAAATTACCGAGGTCCCCCTACAAGCCCTGGCGCATATACCCGAAACCTCCACCCCCACACTGGCACTGGACCACCGACACAGAGCCCGTCCATGGAGGTCAGGCCGGGACAAGTAAGGAGGAATTCCTGTTCGAAAAGTGCGAAATTCCTGGTAGCCACGACGGCTGGAATTTTGAACTCGATGAGACGGGAGTATTCCAGATCCACAATACCACCGGTTCGTCGAAATTTTCCACCCCCTCCCGTTTGACTGACGCGATCCTTAGGTTTAGGTAGCGATAGGAAGCCGGCCTTCACGATCCCAACCATTAAGGAGTATTTCGTGGACCTTGAGTACGTTCTTGGCGTCATTTCAGATGGACCTACGAAGAGTCTCGCATACCGGCGATTGCGATACCTAGCGAGCAAATTTGACATGTATTACCTCCTGAACGAGTACCAGGAAGTTTCCGACATGAAGGTGAGGGTTACACCTCCGCAACCGTTGTTGTGGGCTCACGAAGTTTGAACAGAATGTTCCACACAGGTATTTCACTCCCTTGCAGCATCGTTCGCGAGTTCACAGATCGTCCGTGTTCTAGGGACTTTTACAACGTCAGAAAGGTTGATACCCACGTCCACCACTCCAGCAGTATGAACCAAAAGCATCTGCTACGATTCATCAAATCGAAGATGAAGCGTACCCCCGACGTTTGTCTTTTCCCTTCAATCCGCGTCCCCCTTCTGACCACGCAATAGGATATTGTCATCTTCCGAGATGGGAAAAACCTAACCCTTGCCGAGGTGTTCGCTTCACTGGGCCTCAGTGCATACGATCTTTCAATCGATACCCTTGACATGCACGCACACCAAGACTCTTTCCACCGGTTTGACAAGTTCAATCTGAAGTACAACCCAATTGGAGAGTCCAGGTTGAGGGAGATCTTCTTGAAGACGGATAATTTGATCCAAGGCAGATACCTTGCAGAGCTGACCAAAGGTCTGCTACCCCCTTCGTTCGCCTTCGTATGGGGTTCATGAACTTTACTGCTCAGAGGTGATGACGGACCTGGAACAGAGTAAATACCAGGTAAGACCCGAGCTTCCGACGCAGACTGGGCGAGACAGCTGACATCAACCATAGAATTGCGAGTGGCGCGTCAGTATCTACGGTCGCAAGGAGGACGAGTGGGACAAGCTCGCGAAGTGGATCGTCGACCACAAGTTATACTCGCACAATGTCCGCTGGCTGGTTCAGGTCCCCCGGTTGTATGATGTCTACAAGCAAAATGGTTCGGTTGATACCTTCGAGGACATCGTTCGGAGTAGGTATCTAATTTACCTCACCCGCTCCAGTTCTGATATCACGGCCCCCTCCCAATTTAGACGTGTTCAAGCCGTTGTTCGAGGTCACGAAGGACCCTTCGACTCACCCCGAACTCCACGTCTTCCTCCAGCGGGTTGTCGGGTTTGACACCGTTGACGATGAGTCCAAGACGGAGAGACGTTACTACAAGAAGTTCCCTTACCCAGCACTATGGAACACGACTCAGTCCCCGCCATACAGCTACTGGTTGGTCGGCGTCGCTGTCCAACGTGTCACGTACAGGACTGACCAGTGACAGGGTTTATTACATGTTCGCCAACATCGCAAACCTAAACAACTGGCGTCGAGAACGGGGATTCAGTGCGTCCGCTAACGCCGTTAGCCGCCAGACTTCATACTGACCTTGTGCGGGGCTTCAGATACCTTTGTCCTCCGTCCGCATGCGGGCGAGGCGGGTGACACCGACCACCTAACGTCCGCCTACCTCACATCGCACTCTATCTCCCACGGTATCCTGTTACGCAAGGTCCCCGCCTTACAATACTTGTTTTATTTGAAGCAGATCGGGATCGCAATGAGTCCGCTGAGCAACAACGCGCTCTTCCTGGCGTACGAGAGGAACCCATTGAGGGAGTTTTTCAAGACGGGGTTGAATGTCAGCTTGAGCACCGATGATCCCCTGCAATTCCATTTCACGAAGGTCCGAATAGATCCTTCGTCGAATCTTCTTGTATCTTACCAGTGGCGTTTAGGAACCGTTATTGGAGGAATACAGCGTCGCAGCACATGTGGGTTCCCTTCGCTCCATTCAGTCGCAACCACACTGTACATATTACGCTGATCCCTGCTGATCCACGCCCCACTCGATTGATCAAACAGATCTACAAGTTCCCCCAGAGCTCTTTGGCGGAACTGGCCCGGAACTCGGTGGTCCAGAGCGGATTCGAAATGGAGGTGAAGAGACATTGGTTAGGCCAGTACTGGTACTTGCCCGGTGATGCCGGAAACGAGATTAACAAGGTCTGTCTTGTTTTCCTTCTATTTGGAACGTCAAGTGGTTTGCCGTTCATCCCTCTATCGCGTCGTGCGTTTTTGGTGGGCGTGTGTTCTGATCGCTGATCGCTGCGCTCAACATGTGGCACTTGGATCCGCGCTTGTAGACGAACGTGCCGAACAGCCGGCTCGTGTTTAGGCACCGAACGTTGCAGGAGGAGTTGGCCACGGTCCGTACCGGTAGTGCGCGATGACCGGTCGCACTTGGACATCAGTCAGTTTCTTGAGAATGCACGAGTGTTCTCGAATGTCGTCGGCCTTGGTATGGTTGGGGTGTGAAGAGATTCCGAGACAAATGAGACTCCGCCCAAATGATATGCAAACGTCCGTGATAGTGTTAAAGTCACTGCAGAGATGAGGTGGGATCGGGTCTTGGTAACTATATGCAGGCTGAGATGGAATATATATTGATGGTGTAAAAGAGTTGTACCGACCCTCAGCTTCGAGTCTTCATCCATGGCTGTCTGGGGCTCAGCCAATGCGAGGTTGCGGTGATGCGTAGTGTTGCAGCGGAGGCTGGGGGGTGGGGTGTTCCGCCGGCGAGTCATGTTGCGCTGGTGGACTGGGTTGGAGCAGCGGGCCCGGCCCTGGAATATTTTCCATGCACGCATTCATCGCGTTCCTTACTGTCTATGTTCCGCGTGAGATAGACTGCCCCATTTAGCTGAAAAACCCACCGCCGTGGTATCCGCAAGTCCTTCTACTGATTTAACTTCGCGGATGAGGTGGTCGACACCATCCAGGAGCCAGGAGATCAAAAACCACCGGCTCTTAAACCTGGTTTGGGATTCCTCCGGCACAGGTAGGGATCTACGAGACACGCAAGGAGTTAAACAAGGAGTTCCACCCCCTCCCCATCTTCCACATACCCGTGAGTAACGTCCTTCAAGTTGTAGTCCGGAGAGGGAGGGGGGAGATATGGAGAGAATGGCAATCACTGCAACATCACTGCAACATATGTATCAATACAATACATCGCAACGCACAGACGGGCCCTCGAGCACCGGTTACGCTACACCACAACGTACTCACATGTGTAGCCCCCACAGACAGACGGGTTGTTCGGGGTCGATCCACCAGAGGAGCCCTTCGCTCCATATATAAGTCGCGTCTTAAAGTCACCACCACGCTTTACGGACCCAAAGGCGAGAGGGAAGAGAGAAAGTGTGCGAAGAGGTATCGGGACAAGAACCTGCGTTGTCGCAAATAACAAGCTCCGGCCTGGAGCGGTTGGACGCGAACCACGATGTCGAATCCCTGTCTCCCACCAGAACCGCTGGATCACATCGCCGACCTCCTACACGACGCACGACCCGAACTCAGGAATTGTTGCCTCGTCTCCAAATCATGGATCCCCCGTACCCGGAAGCACCTTTTCGCCAGTATCGAGTTCTGCTATGATACAGACCTAGGATCGTGGAAGAAGGCGTTTCCGAATCCCAAAACCTCCCCTGGCCGTTACACCACCACTCTAGGTATTGGCTGTTCCAACGTCATCACAGCTGCGGACGCTGAAGCGGGTGGTTGGACCAGGGGTTTTTCCCGCCTCGTGTACTTGGAAGTGGGCGGTACCCCATTGTGTCCCAACGAATCGAAGATATCTTTCGTTCCCCTCCACGGACTCTCACCCGTCGTCAAATCTCTCCGCATGAACTTCACCAAACCCCCTCCCCCATCTGTCCTCGACCTTGCCCTTTCGTTTCCGCTTCTTGAGGACCTGGCTGTGTCGACCCTCTTCGGCGCACCGAATGATGGCAATCTGCCGACAATCGTCCAGCCTTCAAACGCGCCCCCGTTTACTGGGTCCCTGGAGCTTTCTCGGGGAGACGTGAAACCTATCGCTCGCCCATTGCTGTCTCTACCTGGCGGTATCCACTTCCGGAAGTTGACTTTAAGACAGCTCCACGAAGATATCCTGTCATTGATACTGGGGTTGGTGGAGGGGTGTTCCCATACCCTCAAGTCCCTCGACCTTGCTTCTCACCAGGATGGTACATCTGTTTGGTATCTGTGTCCGTGCCAGTGGTTTACGTTTGTCTCCAGCCGAGCCCGGGACACTTTTGATCGACCTCTCGGGAGCGACAAAACTCGAAGATCTGGGTTTTTGGCTGGAATCGCCGAGCACCAATGACACTCCAAACCATCATGCCCAAGCATCGAAACCTTCGACGAGTCTCGATTTCTGTGCCAACGTCAAACAAACCATGGGGGAAGCGGGTTTTGAAGAGTGGTTAGACCTTGATGGATTTTCCGTTGTTCACCGGTATCCCTCTCTATCTGGAGCCGTGGGGACTGGACGTTCCGTGAGCCGTGACTGCAAATGGTCGGAGTAGTTTAGGTCTCCTCGTATGCAATCCAGTTTCCTTACCCATGCATACGGTCGAGACCGGGCGGTCTTTCCAATAGGATATCTCGTGACCGTGGCTGATCTAGGTGGCCGGGGGTGATGCTTAACGCACAGGCCCGTAAAATAGTACACACGTTCAGGGCTGGCCTCAGCTGCTCGATAGGGCCGCGAGGATACCACCGAGCGGAAAACTCAGGCACTCGATTAGCTGGACGACGCGCCCACAACGGTCGGGTGTCTTGAAAACATTTGGGAACTAAGCAAGACCTCCCCCTTTCAGAGGGGGCGAAGGAATGTTTTGAAACATTTGCCGAGGACCACCGCAGGCAGGCATGTCCCACTCCCCGTTCTCCCCGGCCCAAACGGTGACGCGTTTGTAGCTGCCTCCCCTTGATTGCAGGGTGATATGGACCGATTTGACAACACCTACTTTCTATATCTGCGGTCCTGAGGCGCTCGCATGGAGCTTTACGAGCATCTTTGCGATACGAAGCTAAGTTTGATGGTGCACGTCGCAAAACCCAGGTTGCGGAGGGTGTCGATGAGGCTTTCAACTTGCTTACAAATACGGTCACCGGAGCTAAGCCAATCCATTAAATTTAAAAGGGCTATGTTCCATCGCACAGCGCCGTTCCAAATCCTACCCTATCCCACACATTTGTGGTGTAACTACTCCCGCCTTATAGTCTATACTGTTCCAAATGCACAAAAAATAAATACCATCGCGCGCACCCAGTATCGCGCATCGCACATACCTTTCCCCCATCGCGCAGGCGCCCTAACTTCCCTGGAGAGGTTTTCTGCCTTGCCCCGAGGTAGGCCGGGGGAAGGAGGATGATTTGTCAACTTTTACACTATCTTAGAGGTAGTTTCGAGGAGGTGTGGCCGTTTTTCTGTTGGACGGAACAGCCGCGGGATTACCCGAGATTCATGATCCGATCGTTGCCGGAGCTGCCGATCTCCGGAGGTGGCGGCCCGCCGT
>Ga0307516_10010267_pt1 | contig 10312 bp, 10 predicted proteins | sample 19_EM_MG_FD_203310 | JGI IMG/M metagenome (GOLD analysis project Ga0307516, IMG submission 203310) | Populus trichocarpa ectomycorrhiza microbial communities from riparian zone in the Pacific Northwest, United States - 19_EM | ecosystem: Host-associated > Plants > Roots > Unclassified | place...
CCGATCCTGAATAGCCCTTGACCCAGTTCGACCGGCATGGAGTTCGCCGTGCCTGTCGGCGGCTCAAGGCTGGACATGGCGACACCGAAGGCTGCGGGAACAAGTACGAAGTCGCCAGCCTGCAGCAGGATGGGTTCGTGGCCGTCGAGCGCGAGTTGACAGCTGCCCTCTAGAGCCACGCAGTAGAAGGGCTGTCCGCCATCGGAGCGCCGAACCTGCCACTGGCCCGCGCCAACGATGTGCTTCGCGAACCGGGCGGCCGGCTGCAACAGCGTGACGACCTCGGCGAGCGGATCAACCATGCTCGGACTCCTGCCAATGTGATACGGACTGTGGATGGTAGGCAGTACTTGGGGGAGGGACCTATCGTGTGGGCATCGCCAATCACACGAAAGAACACCCATGAAGACCATCCTGATCACCGGTTGCTCCTCCGGCTTCGGCCTCGAGACCGCGCGATATTTCCTCGAACGGGAGTGGCAGGTGCTCGCCACGATGCGTACCCCGCGCGAAGACCTGTTTGCGCCATCGGCTCACCTGCGTTTGCTGCAGCTCGACGTCACCAATGCGCAGAGCATCCGCAAAGCCGTCGCCGCCGCGGGACAGATCGACGTGCTGGTCAACAACGCCGGCTTCGGGGCGCCGGCGCCGTTCGAGCTCACCGACCCGGAGACCATGCGTGCGCTGTTCGAGACGAACACCTTCGGCACGATGGCTGTCACGCAAGCGGTGTTGCCACAAATGCGCCTGCGCAGATCAGGTGTCATCGTGAACGTGACTTCCAGCGTCACGTTCAAGCCGCTGCCACTTGTGGGTGTTTACCGGGCCGCCAAGGCCGCCGTGAACGCGTTCACGGAGTCGCTGGCCAGCGAGGTCGAGCCCTTCGGCGTACGAGTGCGCATCGTGCTGCCCGGATCGTCTGGGGAGACGAGTTTCCGCAACACTGCCCGTGCCAACTTGCGCGGAATGGAGGACGCGGTTTACGGCGACTTCATGAAGCGGACCATCGCCCGCATGGCAGAGTCCACGGGCACGGGAACGCGCTCCAGCGACGTTGCCGAAGCGGTGTGGCGCGCTGTGACCGATCCTTCGACGCCAATGCACATCCCGGCAGGAGCGGACGCTGTTCAGTGGGCGGCGGAGGCTCCTTGAAGTCTGAGCGTGCCTGCCCATACCTCGGTTGCCTGCCCGGCAGGCAACGGTAATTTCACGCTGGCAGCGCCTCGACCTGGGCCTTAGACAGGTTCAAAGCGCGCTCCATGTAGCCACGCCACAGGCGCTTCGTGAACAGGCCGACCAAGGGGTTCAGCCACTTAGAGCGACTGACGAATTCGTAGCGCCAGACCACTGAGGTAAGACCGGTCGGCGTGCTCTCGAACCGCCACTCGCCGCGTGCTTCGCTAGCGAGATATCGAAGCACGCCGGTAAAGCCTGTGATCCTGTATGAAAACCGGGCCGCATCCTCGTATCCGGTCAAGGTCTCTGTGGCCGAGCTGCCGTCGGAAAACACAACCGTCCGGCTGCGACCTGGAGCGTCCCAGGGTCCGGATTGGTTGCGGGTCTCGGCGACTGAGGGAAGCGGTCCGAACCCGGTAAAGATCGACGTTAGGTCGATCGGGGCTATGTGGCGGAACGCCTTCGCCTTCAAGGCGTTGATGGTGATGTGCACAGTGGCGGCCGTTGCTTCCATTTTGATCTCCAGAGGGTTGATGTCAGGAGAATGTAGGCACCAGTGGTCTGCTCGGCAATACGCCCCAATCGCTACGGGCTGTGCTGAATTCAGAACAGTTCTGGCACTTTTTGAGGATCTCTCGGAGTACAGCGCCGGGCTTCTGGGGAGCGGGCTGGCCTGAGCTATCCGTCGACTCGAAGACCGGCTCGGTGTTCGGCCGGCATTGGCCGAAGGACAGTCAGGCGGGCAGATTGCGTCTCAACGTGTCCGTGGGCGCCATTCGCCTCGTGCTTCCCAGGCCCGTGTCGCCAGCGGCCGGTCATGGCGGTTTCTGCGGGACGAAGTGCGACGTAGGACAATCTGCGTTCAATGGAACGCGTCAAGACAGCAAAGCTCAACGAACGTCAATTCGCTCGCATCGCGCGTGCGCTCGCCGAACCGCGACGTGTTCGACTGCTTCAAGAGATCGGCAGCACGAATGGCCCGTGCCCATGCAGTGCGCTCCAGCAGAGTCACGACGTGAGCCCGGCGACGCTATCGCACCATCTCAAAGAGCTCGAAACCGCCGGTCTGGTGGTCATGGAGCGCGCCGGCAAGTACATGAATCTGGTTCTGCAGCGCGAGGTGCTGCAGGCCTATCTCGAGCGTCTCTCTCAAATCTGATCGGCAAGCGATCACCCTACCTCCTCCAAGGGCTACTCAATAGTTCGACACTTATCTAACTGTCAAATCGACAACGTCATTCTGAGGAGAAGATTCATGAGCGGTTCATTGCAAGGGAAAGTAGCCATCGTCACCGGCGCATCCAAGGGGATCGGCGCGGGTATTGCCAAGGCGTTCGCCGCAGAAGGCGCGTCGGTCATCGTCAATTACTCGTCGAGCAGGGCAGGCGCCGACGCAGTCGTCGCCGATATCAAAAGCGCGGGCGGCGAGGCAGTCGCCGTGGGTGGCAGCGTCGCCAAGGAAGCTGAAGTCAAGCGCCTCTTCGCCGAGGCGTACGAGGCGTTCGGCCGCCTCGACATCTTGGTCAACAACGCCGGTGTCTATCAGTTCGGCGCGCTCGAAGAAGTGACCGAGGCCGAGTTCCATCGACAGTTCGACACCAACGTGCTTGGCCCCATCCTCGCGACCAGGGAAGCCGTGAAGCTGTTTCCCGCTGAAGGTGGCAGTGTCATCAACATCAGCTCGATCGCAAGCGAAAAGGGCCTTCCTGGTGCGACGATCTACGGCGCGACCAAAGGTGCGCTCGATCAGGTGACGCGCACTCACGCGATCGAGCTCGCGCCGAAGAAGATCCGTGTGAACACCATCGCACCGGGCGGCGTAGAGACCGAGGGTACGCACACTGCGGGCATCATCGGCAGCGACATGGAGACGCAGATGATTGCGGGCACGCCGCTCGGTCGCCTGGGTCGACCGGACGATATCGCCGACGTCGCTGTATTCCTCGCCTCCGACGCATCGCGTTGGATCACTGGCGACCGAATCAGAGTCGCGGGCGGCTTTCGCTGAACTTTGGTGCATGTGCCGGGTTGGTGGCTCACGCCACTCCGGCGCGTCGGGGGCGGCCTCTCGGCTGGTAGTTGAACTACAGCGATTGCCAGCAGCACAGCCAGAAGGTCGCCAATGCCGCAGCAGCAACTATTCCAGCGGTCGGTCAAGAGTGATTTGGCGGCTGCGCTGATCCGGCGGCAACCAGCCGGAAGCGACGGTGATCAGTCGGCAGCCAATTTGCCGCCTTTGACTGGGTCTGGATCAACGGCGACGCCCAAAGCGGATCGACGGACCTTCCGGCAGCCAACGATCTTTGAGACGTGGACATCAACTTTGAGACGCGACAGACGCGCTCACTTTTACTTCGCGGTATGCGCTCAGTTTTACTTCATTCGACGGCGGACGTGCCGCCAGCTCGACTCGTTATTCCGTCAAACGCTGGCTAGATAAATCAAGGACTTGCGACTGGTGACTACCGGCGCGGCAAACGCCTGTGCCGCCAAATTGAACGGTCTGGGTAGTCGTTGCTACCTCGGCGTAGAAAGGCCTTTGAGTTGGTCCAAGTCGTCCCTGCCAAGCCTCTTTGGAACGGCCTCAGTCGTTAGACTGAGCTGCTCGGCCGCTGCGGAAGCCAACACGCCCAACCGGGCGTGAATAACTCAGCATAACGGGCACTCTGCCAGTGAATAATGGAACATAAAAGACTGTTTGTCGAAGCATAACGCGGCATAACGAGGCGCAGGTGTTGCCGGGTGCCGAATGCCCCAGCCGTGGGCGTCTACCTCAAGGGACACATCGACGTGCGACACCTGGAAGCCGGCCTCCCAATCACGGCCGCCCACAGATGCGGCTCAATAGTGACTATCTCGCACGTCATAGTCGACGGGCCAGCCTCGGTTGACCGGGAGTCAGTCGGCAGCTGTTCGAATCCATGGGACCCTTCTCGAGTTCAGTCCGGCTCCGATGCGGATTTTTCGAAGTGCTTGAGGCGCTCGTGTTCTGCGCGCTTGAGTTCAACCTTGCGCGGACGAGCGTCTCGCCTGGTCTCCTCTAGCGTCTTTTCTTCAGAGCGGATGTCGCGCGGAAGTCTGTCTTTCTGCGCACACTCTATGAGCTTGAGCGGAACGAAAAGAGACAAGCGTTAACCGCGGCGAGCCACTTTTCTCAGGTGTCTCGCCCAAGGTGCCTTGTGCAGGACTCTGCTCTGCTGCCCGCCTTTGCCAACTCTCGCACTGCGCTCGTCATCCGTCCATCCAGGTTGCTCAAGCGACTGGCAACCTAGTGTGAATGCTCATGCCTGTGATGGATGTCGGGGTAGTGAGGATGCTTGTGCGGCAGAACGTCGTGCCGATGCGAGTGCGCGTGAGGCTTTCGACTGTCCCAAGGAAAGTCGTGCTGGTGCTGGTGATGCTCGTCGTGGCGGTGACGATGAGCATGTTCGAGTGGCTCGTGCGTGTGCTCGTGCTCGTGGCGCTCCCGCACGTGAATCCATACGCCCAGACCCATTAGCCCTGCGGCCGCCCAGAACAGCACGTTGGGCACCTCGGGCCAGATGACCAACGAAATGACGACGCCAAAAAGTGGTGCGACCGAAAAGTAGGCCCCGGTGCGAGCCGTCCCGAGCGTGCGCAGCGCGACGACAAACAGCGTCAGGCTCAACCCGTATCCGAGGAAGCCCACCGCCATGCTGGCGCCGACGTTCGCCACTGCAGGCCAATGGGCACCGAAGGTCAACGCCAGCGCGGTATTGAACGCGCCTGCGAGCAAACCTTTGAGCCCAGCCACGAGCATGGCGTCGTTCGTCGACACCTTGCGAGTCAGGTTGTTGTCGATGGCCCAGCAGAGGCAGGCCCCGAGGATGAAAAGGGCTCCGGTCGAGACGTTCGTTCCACCGGGTTCCCACGACAGCAAGACGCCGCCGGCAACGATGGCAATCATCCCCAAGACGATTTGGCGGTCGGCATTCTCCTTGAACACCACCCAGGCGAGCACCGCCGTGAGGACGCCTTCGATGTTCAACAGCAAGGAGGCCGATGCGCCGCTCGTCTGCGTCAAGCCGACCATGAGCAGCGCCGGCCCAAGGACGCCGCCGAACAGGATGGCGCCGAGAAGCCACGGTACTTCCCGACGAGGAATGCGCATCTCCTTCGCCGCCGCTGGGTCCTTGGCTCGTCGGATGAGCAGAAGGGCCCCCAATCCCAAGCCGCTGCCAAGGTAGAGCAGACCGGCCAGCAGCAATGGCGGCATGTTGCCGACCAGTAGCTTGGCCAAGGGCGTGCTCGCTCCAAAGAGGAGCGCAGCGCCGAGGGCGGGGGAGGCAGAGCGAATGGACATGGGGAGGCAAGTTGAACACGCGAAGGGTAACCGTCATCGCAAGGTTGAAATTCTACTTGTAGCGTTTATCACACTATGCGATATTTGCTGCATGACGCAATGGCTTGTGCTGACCGCTACGCTCCCGACCACACCCAGCGGCCTTCGGGTGCGGGTGTGGCGCGCATTGAAAGCGACCGGGGCTGGCACCCTGCGCGAAGGGGTCTACGTACTGCCGGACCACGCGGGAACCGCGCAGGCACTCTGGGACTTGGAGCGCACCGTCGCCGAGGCAGGAGCTGATGCGCACCTGCTGGTGGTTCAGCCTCGGGACGACGCGCAAGAGAAGGCATTCCGTGCGCTCTTCGACCGAGGCGAGCACTACGCCGAACTGCTCCAGTCCATCAAGGAAGCACGCTCAGCCCTCAAGAAGTCGACCGAAGCTCAACTGCACAAGAGCCTTCGTGCTCTCGAGCAGCAACTGCAGGGCATCCAGGCCAGCGACTTCTTCCCTGGGAAGGACTTCCAAAGGGCAAGCGATGCTCTGGCTGCACTGCGGCGCGAGGTCGAGTTGCACCTCTCACCCGATGAGCCTGGAGCCACGGACGCGGCCATCACGCGGTTGTCCATCGCCGACCACCAAGGCCGTACCTGGGCCACGCGGAAGCGTCCCTGGGTCGACCGGTTGGCCACTGCCTGGCTGGTGCAACGGTTCGTCGACAAGAGGCCGACGTTCACCTGGTTGTCCGACCCGAAGAAGTGCCCGAAGTCGGCACTCGGCTATGACTTCGATGGCGCTACCTTCACGCACGTCGGGGACAAGGTCACGTTCGAGGTCGTCGCCGAGAGCTTCGGTTTGATGGAAGAGCCTGCGCTGCGACGGCTGGCGGCGCTCGTGCACTACATCGACATCGGTGGCATCCCGGTCGACGAGGCGCCTGGCTTCGAAATGCTCGTGAGGGGACTGCAGGCGCAGCACGTCAATGACGACCAGCTGCTTGCTGCGTCGATTTCTGTCTTCGATGCGGCCTTTGCCGCGATGCATGTACCCGATGACAAGTGAGGCCGTCCCGGTTACGCCCCCGGCGCTGACCCGCGCGGAAGCGTTCTCGTTCTGGTTGAAGCTGGGCTTCATCAGCTTCGGCGGCCCTGCCGGGCAGATTGCCATCATGCACGAGGAGCTCGTCGAACGACGTCGCTGGATTTCCGAGAACCGCTTCTTGCATGCACTGAACTACTGCATGCTGCTGCCGGGTCCGGAAGCTCAGCAACTTGCCACCTACATCGGCTGGCTGATGCACCGCACCTGGGGAGGCATCGTCGCTGGCGGCCTGTTCGTACTTCCGTCGCTCTTCATCCTCATCACGCTGTCGTGGGTCTATATGGCCTTTGGCAACGTGCCTGTCATCGCGGGCATCTTCTACGGCATCAAGCCGGCGGTCACGGCGCTCGTCGTTCATGCGGCTTGGCGCATCGGGTCGCGGACGTTGAAGAACAGCTGGTTGTGGGCCATCGCCATCGGCGCCTTCGTGGCCATCTTCGCGCTGCAGGCGCCGTTCCCGCTCATTGTTCTGGCCGCGGGTCTCGTCGGTTACTTCGGTGGGCGCCATGCGCCGGACAAGTTCAGAGCCGGCGGTGGCCACGGCAAGGCGGCCGAGGGATTCGGCCCCGCACTCATTGACGACAACACGCCAACCCCGGCGCACGCGCTGTTCACCTGGCATCGCTTCCGGTGGGTCGTCGCCGTGTTCCTTGGTCTTTGGCTTGTTGCCATCGGAGCACTCACAGCCCTCTATGGCTGGGATGCTGTGCTCACACAGATGGCCTGGTTCTTCACCAAAGCGGCCCTCCTGACGTTCGGAGGAGCCTATGCGGTGCTGCCCTACGTCTATCAGGGCGCAGTCGACCACTACCACTGGCTCACCGGACCGCAAATGATTGACGGCCTCGCGTTGGGCGAGACCACCCCAGGCCCGCTCATCATGGTGGTTTCCTTTGTCGGCTTCGTCGGCGGGTGGACGAAGGCCATCTTCGGCAGCGACTCACTGCTCCTGGCCGGCGCGGTTGCCGGGACCGTGGTCACGTTCTTCACCTTCTTGCCGTCGTTCTTCTTCATTCTCCTCGGTGGGCCGTTCATCGAGTCGACGCACGGAAACTTGAAGTTCACCGCGCCTCTGACGGCCATCACCGCGGCGGTGGTCGGCGTCATCGTCAACCTGGCAGTGTTCTTCGCCTATCACGTGCTGTGGCCGCATGGACTGAGTGGCAATTTCGAGTGGGCATCCGCGGTCATCGGCCTCATGGCGGCCGTCGCCTTGTTCCGTTTCAAGGTCGGAGTCATTCCCGTGGTGGCCGGCGCAGGCATCGCCGGCTTGCTTTACCAAGTCGCGTACGCCGCGCTGTACGCCAACATCTGAAGGACACCGCATGGACGCTCGAATACTGGACCTGCCGTTTGATGCCTCGACGTTGAAGGGTCTATCAGAAAAGTTGCTGCGCAGTCACCACGCCAACAATTACAGCGGGGCCGTGAAGCGCCTGAATGCGATACGAGCGCACCTGTATGAGTTGCCCTCCGCCTCAGGGCCTGGCTTCCAACTCAACGGGCTCAAGCGCGAGGAGCTGATTGCCACCAACTCGATGCTGTTGCACGAGCTGTACTTCGCCTGCATCGGCGGAGACGGCAATCCGATGACGCCAGCCATGTCGCTGGCGCTGCAGGCGAGCTTCGGCAGCGTCGGTCGATGGCGCGAGGAGTTCATCGCGATGGGGAAGGCGCTCGGTGGAGGCTCCGGTTGGGTGCTTCTCACGTTCCAGCCGCGCGAAGGCACGCTGGTGAATCAGTGGGCGGCGGACCACACGCATGCGATTGCGGGCGGCATCCCCATCCTCGCGCTGGACATGTACGAGCACGCCTATCACATGGACTTCGGCGCGGCCGCAGGCGACTACGTCGCCGCGTTTATGGAGAACATCAACTGGACGCGGGTGTACGAGCGATACCAGCGAGCCGTGGAGAGTTCGAGTGATGCGTTCGCCGCATCGAGCGACGACCTGCAAGGAGCTCAGTTGGTCGACGTGCGTCGTGCGGGTGTGTTCGAGCAGGCCAAAACTCTCATTCCGGGAGCCACATGGTGCGACCCCCAGGCAGTCGATACCTGGGGTTCCTCGCTGCCGAAGGACACGCCTGTTGTTGTCTATTGCGTCTACGGCCACGAGGTTGGCCGCTCCACCGCCATGCGGCTTCGCGCGGCCGGTGTCGACGCGCGCTTCTTGAGGGGCGGCATCGACGCTTGGACGACCGCGGGCAAACCGCTCCAGGCAAAAGGAGACTCGTCATGAAGTGGGTCACCCGCGAACGCCCGAAGATTGACCGCATCGCTTGCCCTTGGCTCATTGCCAGGTTCATCGACAAGGAGCCGGATTTCCTCTATGTCCCCGCGGCCGAGGTACTGGCCACGGCGGAGAGAACAGGCGCCGTACCCTATGACATCCCGGGAGTGGAGATGTCGCATGTGGGTGACTTGTGCAGTTTCGATGCCTTCCTAGCAAAGCACAAACTGGCAGAACCGGCGCTCCAGCAGCTCGCCGCCATCGTGCGTGGCGCCGACACCTCGCGCCTCGACCTGACGCCGCAGTCCGCGGGCCTGTACGCGATTTCGCTCGGACTGTCGAAGAAGTACTCAGACGACCACGAAATGCTCGAGCACGGCATGGTCCTGTACGACGCGCTCTACGCGTGGTGCGTGAGCTGCCAAGGGGAGACGCACAACTGGCCACCCAAGTGAATTGAACGCCAGGGTGCAAGGGCATCGCGGTGCGTACGCGAGCGTCCGCTAAACTTGATGTATGCGCCGAGCGGTAGTCGTTCTCCTCGTCTTGATGGGCATGCTGTGGCAATCCTTTGCCGCCGCAGGTCAGGGCACGCTCATGTCCAGCGGTGAAGACCTGGCTCATTCGGTCCTGCACTGGCAAGAGACCGGCCACCACCATGACGAGGACGGTACGTATCACCAGGACAACTCGGACGAGTCGTCCCAGCACCTCGCGCTCGACAGCGCGCTCGGTGCACCCGCACTTTGGTCTGCACCTCAGATGAAGTTGGCGGAGGTTGTTGAGACACCGCCAACCGTGCACGACGACCGCACTGTTCCGGGCCACATTCCGGAACGCCTTCGACGACCCCCAAGACTGAACCTCTGACGTACTAGGTGTGCCCGGCGCTGTGCGCTGGTCACTTCCCTTTGCCGGCACCGAATCACCGCGCCCCGTTGGCGCGATGGGTGTCGTCGTTGAGTCAGAGGTCACGTGAACCTTCCAATTCGAATACTGGCTTGCGGCCTTGCCGCAGGCCTTCTGCTCGGTCGCCCGGTTGCAGCGCAGACCGATTCCACTCGCATCTCGCTGCCCGAGGCTGTTGAGGCGGCCTGGCGCAAAGCCACCCAGTCTGCAGAAGTCGCAGGGCAGTCGCGCCGAGCAAGGGCGGAACAGACGGCTGCGGGCGCCTTCTGGGCGGCTCCGCCAGCGCTTGAACTGAGCCATCGCGACGACCGCCTTCAAAGCAACACCGGCGCACGAGAAACAGAGGTTGGCGTTGCCGTCCCGCTCTGGTTGCCTGGGCAGCGCGCAGCGCGAACTGAGGCGGCGGCGGCCGAGGCGGCTGCGGCCGTTGCCGCGGAAACGGCCGGGCGATTGCGCGTCGCCGGTCTCGTGCGAGATGCCGCGTGGGAGGTGTCCTTTCGCCAAACGGAACTGCAACAGACTGAGGCGCACGCCACCGCATTGGATGTGTTGGCCAAGGACGTAGACCGCAGAGTTGCGGCCGGTGAGCTG
>Ga0307516_10010268_pt1 | contig 10312 bp, 15 predicted proteins | sample 19_EM_MG_FD_203310 | JGI IMG/M metagenome (GOLD analysis project Ga0307516, IMG submission 203310) | Populus trichocarpa ectomycorrhiza microbial communities from riparian zone in the Pacific Northwest, United States - 19_EM | ecosystem: Host-associated > Plants > Roots > Unclassified | place...
CGCACCGCCCGAAACCTTCCACATCCACGATGGTCCTGTCCAAAACATGCGTTAAAGCGGAGCACGTTGAAATTGGTCCATAAGGTTCCCATACCGCATGGATCATCTGTATGATGGCTTTCATCAGCCGTGCCCCCAACCGGGAAGCATAATCTCTGAACGCACCAACGTTGTGTGCAGACGTAGTCCACGTGCCAACAACGCCAGATGCACTGCAAGGCCCTCCCAATTGAAACCCTGCGAACCTATGAATGTTTGCCACATTTGAGACTCGTGGTTGTCGGTGGGGGCGCAAGACGTACAACCAATTTCCCAAGTTCGGAGCGGAGAGCTGATCAGTATTTCGTTAGCAAACACTGCGGACAAATGGATTTGGCAGGCTTACGTTCGTCCACAGGATGGAACCGTCAACTAGCCTGTCCACATGACCCCTGAGGACGGTCTCCCCCTCCGAACCAAGGGACAACTCGCTCATTCCCAGCCCAATGACATTAAGGCGTGGGTAACGCTTGTCTGCATTAAGCGGCCTGGAGCTTATCACAAACCGTTCCTCGGGTGCGGGGTCCCGTACAATCTTCATCACCACCTGAAAACGTGTAAAACCTTCAAGGAACTCTCCCACGTAGGGAGAGAGGTTCCCGTATTCATCGGCAGTAGACTGAAATGATGTTCATATCCGGCGCACGATCAATCGTAGTTCACGCACGCACGTTGAGGTCTAGAGACAAATTCCGTGAGGAGAAAAACACCCACAACAGATGGGGGACTCACCAAAGAGTGTAGTGTAATCCAGGAAGCAAACGTCCCGCAACCAGACACCTTCTACTCCTGCCCAATCATCACTTGCTCTCAGATGGGAATCCGGGGCAGAGCATGCGACTGCGTGACGAAGACCATATGGGGGTAGATCGACGTCTCCTCCGTGCAGTAGCAGGATAGCGACACAGTGTTTGATGTGCTCCCAATTGGCCGTAAATATTGGGACGGGACCTTCCGAACCAGTCCAACTGAAAACCCCCCAGTTCGATTTGGCCGAGTACTTTGACAGGTTGTACACGAAGTACCTAGCGTCGTCGAGGAGGTGCTCTCTCAACCCGCTGTTCGACATGCTGAGGCCCCACAGGTCCCACGATGACGCCAAGAGCTGGTGAAGTGGCTGGGTGTTTGATAGGAAACGAGGGAAGCGATCGTAATCGCTGAATACGAAAGATCTGGAAGCGGTGGACGCCAGCCAACGGAGGTTCTTGGGTTCATCTGGGGGGGTCACATTTAGCACCCTTGTCAACGTGTTGAATGCATTCGATATAGAGTCGTGGTCCCTGGCGCGCATATCCTCGTACGATAAAGTAGCAAGCGTCTCTGCTCGTATTCTGGCCTGCAGTTCACTCTTCCAATCACCAGGTGCTTCTGGATCCTGGTCGGGTGATTCAGCGAGACCATCGAAAGGGACGGTGAGAAAGAGCTCCCGCCACAGGAACTGGTCCTCGGTCTCGTAGACGAGCGAGCGAGACTTTCGACACGTTTGAGAGAAGGCGGCGACGCCCTTGGGCCCACAGAAGGCGAGGATGTGTTGCACGAGTTCTGTGGGCAGGGTGCCGATCATCGTCGTCGCGCGGATGAAACTGCCTTGAGTCCGTTCCGTGGGTCGATCATCGGCACTCCTCTCACCTCAACCTCCACCCTTGGTCTCAGGAGGTCGGCCAAACACGATCCTCAGACAACCCACAACATGCGCTGGACAGTGTACGTTCTTGTGGCCGCGGGCACGGCGCAGGCGTTGAGCCTGCCGTTCCGACTGCCATCCTGGTTATGGTTTGGGAGCCAAAGCAACGCGTTGACCATAGACTCGGGAAAACCGTGGTACAACGCCTCCAAGACTGTGGCGATCATCGGTGCGGGGGCTGGAGGATCCTCGACCGCTTTCTTCATCGCCAAAGCCAAGCAGCGTTATGGGGTAGACGTTGATATTCACATATACGACAAGAACGAGCTCGTTGGCGGAGGTGAGCCCTTTGTTGCACCGTCGCGTACCCTTGGGATCTCACTGCGGTCGGAAGACAACGACGTTATCTACCCTTACGATGATTGGCGTTACAGGCCTGTCGAGGTGGGCGCGTCTAGACACTTCGAGACGGACCAGAACCTGGCGCGGGCAGCGAAAGAGTTCAACCTCACCAGGATAGCGCGGAAACGGCGAGACGACGGGGTGGGAATCTGGGATGGAACTGAGATTCTGTTCACGGTACGTTTTCTTGTCATGTTATCTGACATCATCGCTCAATACTCGTAGTTGGGAGGCGGCTCGTTCCCGATTTGGGACAGACTCAAGACATACTGGACATATGGGTTCTCATCATTGAGCGCTAGTGACACGATGTAAGGCATGTTTCTGTTATGCGCCAAGATCTACGTCTGATTCCGTACAACTCAGCTCAAACAAGGTCTTGCATAAATCACGAAAGCTCTACGCTCCAGGCACCCAACCCTGGGACGAAATCGCCTCTCTAATCAACACTATGGAGTGGTCAAACCTGACTTCCCAATCGGGCTCGGAGTTTTTCCGTTCCTTCGGTGTGTCTGAAAGGCACATTTCCGAGATCCTGAACGCGGCCACCCGCGCTACGTACAACCAGAACGCGGACTCGGTGAACGCACTGAGCGCCGCTCTAGCAAACGTACCAGACGTTATGACGATCACCAGCCGAGGCCATAGGCAGGTGTTTGAGAAATTCGTCAAGGATGCGAACGCGACTCTCTTCCTCAACTCCCAGGTCAGTACGCTTCGGATGAGGGTGAATATGTCTGACGGATTTCACATCAAGGTCAAGAGTATCAAATGGAACTCGAACGCCAACACATGGACAGTGAGGAGCACGAATGGGTCAATCGACTACAGAAACGCCGTCTTGGCCGCCCCGATCCACACTTCGCAGATTTCTCTGCCAGAATCATTGACCGTCCAAGTTCCGGAACGGCCACACGAGTCCATCTTTACGACGGTACTCTCCACCAACTCCTCCTATCCTGACCCTACGTATTTCGGATTGAAACCGACCGCGAGGGCGCCACGGACAATCCTCACCACCGCCACGGGAGGCGGGGGAGAACCCGAGTTCCTGTCGCTCAAATATCATAGCATCATCCGGGCCAACGGGAACGATGAATACGTCGTGAAGATCTTATCTGAGGAAAGGTTGCCCGACGAAACTCTCGAACGACTTTTCGGACCAGAGTCCGTGAAGTGGGTGCGCACACATGAGGTCCGTATCCTGAGCTTACCTTTTGGATCCGCGAAAACTCACAACTCTGACCGTACAGTGGAAGACCCCTGTTCTTACGCCGACGACCACCTTCCCCCCTATCAAGCTTGATAAAGGCTTCTACTACGTCAACGCCTTCGACTCCATAATCTCCACCCTGGAGTCTTCTATAGTATCCGGTCGCAACGTCGCGGATCTCCTCCTTCGGGAGGATTTTGCCTCTGGCGTTTGCGCCAAACCCACCTCAGAACCGTACGCGGATCAGGAGGTGTTCGATATACCTCCGTCGCCTCAGGTGCCGGGATCTGAGTTTGTATATGGTTGGGACTGTTGATTCTCTTTTCGTTTCCTTCGGCCGCTGGTTTTGTGTATCAGACAGACGTCAGTGTGTTTCAAGCGTTAGGGAGTTCTCGAATTTCACTTTATTGGTACTCTACGTAGTTGGTATTCATTTTATGTCGGTTGTAAGCGCAAGAACGTTGAAGACAACCTATTAGTGCAAACTTCGGAGGCGAAGACCACCGGCATACAGTGACAAAGCATGAGAGAAAACAATGGCCCCCCCCCAACATGGGGCAAACTCAACTCGTCGTAAACGTGGAATGAATGGGATGGGGGAAATGAAAGGTCGCAGAGGACGTGGAAATAGAAGGCACAATGCAGCGTGAGACGCAATTATGGAGGGGGTGGAACGTCAAAGGTATGTGGCATCAAAAAAAAGGATGTGTATAAAGGGACTCCTGGACCTCATGTGGCTCTAGGGGTGAACTTCATATGGCAACCATCTTTGGGGAAGATGGTGGCAATGATCCTGGAAGGGACGTCAGAAGGTGTTACTGAATGCCACACCCAAGCAAACTCACTCAACCTCCTCACTGAGAGGAGTCTTGACGTGCTCCCAGTCCCACATGGAGACGGCATGGGCGATCACGATGGCCATGTTCATCATAGCGTACTCGACACCGATGCACTTGTGGGGCCCACTCCCGAAAACGAGGTAGTTTCGGGGGTTGGTCTGAGCAGAGCCGTTCGGATCTAACCAGCGGGAAGGGTCAAATTCGTCGGGGTTATCGTAGACCTCTGGATCCCGGAGCGATCTGTAGAAGCAGGGAATGACCATGCTATTAGCAGGGACGGTATAATCCTCGGAGATCGGGAAAGCGCGGGTGGTCTTGTAGGGAACCTGCGGTGATTTTGTGAGCCACCTTGCATAGGTTGCAGAGCGGGGAAACGGAAATCACCATGATGACAGGAGGCTTGACTCTGAGAGATTCCTTGACAACGGCGTTGAGGTAGGGCATATCGTTCAAAAGGTCGAGGGACATGGAATTGGTGGAATCTCCGCGGACGCGGTCCTGCTCCTCGCGAACCTTGGCAAAGATCTCGGGGTGATCAGCCAAGTGCTGGAAGGCGTAGATTAAACCGCTGCTCATGGCATCCTGGCTGGCAAACAGGAAAGAGAAGAGGACCATGGCCATCTCACGGTCACTGAATTCCCTGCGGCCTTTCCATTCGGGGTCCTGGATCGTCTGGAGCCAAGCGTCGAGCATGCAGGTAGTTTCACCTCCATTCGCCATGTGGATCTTACTGTTGGCAGCACCCTGGACGAGCCACTTGAAAGCGACCTTACGAGCCTGGATGGCCCTGTAGACCTTGGTTCCGGGGAAGGCGAAAGGAAAGTTGACGAGCTCGAGGGCACGGGTAATATCCCAGTACTTGTCACTGATCTCCCGGGTGGCTTCAGGGGGGATGTGATTTCCACAGAAGACACGCAAGGCGGTGTCCATGTTGAGGTGACGGGCGGTCATCATGATGGGATGGGCCTCTCCATCGGAGCTGATCCAATCGCGGAAGTGCTCGCGGGTGACCCTGTCCTGAATGTCAAAGTAAAGACTGTGTAGGTGTGTATCAGCCAATGCTACGCGACGAGAACGGGCGGAACGAACCCAAGGGCTTTGCGGGTGAAAAGTACATTGAGCGCTTTGCGGTATGACACGTGCTCCTTACCGGTGAGGAACACCCTGAAGCGGATGTGATCAGGGCGGAAGAAAATTGGGGCGAAATTTTGATATTCTTACCAGTTGTCAGGGAAGACGATCTGCTTGGCAGCATGTACGAGACATGGCTCAGCATAAGTTGGAGAGTTGAGGATCTTGCGCGAATACTCGTTGGTCGAGCCCATGACGATGAAACTGGACGGGGAATGATGGACTTAGGTGACACGTTCGGATTTGAAGTCAAATCGGGGGCATACATGTTGAATACGCTGACAGCACTCAAGTCACCGGCATACCACTGACGCATGTACCCCTCCATGGTCGGCTTGACCGAATCCGCGAATTTGCCGATAATCGGGATAGTCCACGTGGCACCGGGCAAATGGCGTTTTTTGTATCGGTAGATGGACTGTTCGAGGGCAAGGAGGGTGAACAAGACGGCGAGAGTTGTGTACAACCATGAACCGGAACCGGAGGGCAGCGGAATGCTGTATGGGGCGACGGGGGTGGAGGCGGGGGTGGAGGACGAGACGGAACGGTCCATTGCTGTGCGCCGTTGTCGGAAACGGTGAGCGAAGTGGACGATGGAGGTTGTGGGATGAGGATGAGGAAGGGGACGGGTGTAATAAGCTCGCTTGATAAAATTGAAGTGAAGAATCGTGCCATATCCTTTGAAAATACCATTGGCGGGAATGCCATCACCCGCCAGCTACTGCTGATGCCGAGCCCGTGGCCGTCACTGGCAGCTTCCGTCAACGCCGACTCAAATCCGTCAGCCCGCCCCACGGTAACGGCCCGGCCGTCCCGATCCCCTTCAGTCCAGCGTCCATCTGCAAGGGAGATACCCCCAGATCCCCACCAATGTCGACAGAGAGCGCAACCATGCTGAACGTCCTGATGTGTGAGTGGATCCCACCCGTGTCCTCGTGGCTCACTGATCGCTAGCTCTGTAGGTGGCACAGTGAGTGATGGTCCTCCGCTTATGAGCACCCACCGCGATACATCCAGGGTGAGTACACGACGGGGTGGACGGGTTCGGGTGCATCAAAGTCGGACAAAAAGGTCGGGATCCTCCCCCGCTCCACACCACTCGTAGCGCGTTTACACCCCGCGTCAGATCGGCGTGCGTGTGCTGATAGGATGAAATATCGGCAATCATCCCATGACGCTCTCAGGTCGTCGGGCTTACCTTGTTCGACCTCCGTCGTCTGGGCAAGGTTCGCACCTCCCGCCAGCTCCTCGCCGTGTGTGGAGGGTTCACACCCGGGATCACAGGTCGACAAGCTCAGTATGGTCGGCGTGAACGGATCCAAGTTCCCAGCTATTCGGCAACACATAGATTCAAAAATTGGCCAAGTCTACAAAGACATGGATACCTCGTGAGTCCAGTCGCCCGAATGGGGGATCCCGTGCATACATAAACACGTCCGATGCCAGGTTCACGGCCTTCCCGGAGGAAGGAAAAGTCGACCCAGGGGCCTGTTCGTTGCCTTTTATTCGCCTGGACCCTTTCACCTGTTCACGTATTATCCGCGGTCACCGCTCGCTCAGATAAGACCGCGATCGATCGGCTCAAGCCCGGAGACGCTGCAATCATCTTCACCCCGGACGGTGAGCGGGTGCGGTAAAGTTTTGGCTTGCTCCCAACCCCCTCTAGATACCCACTACAACATCGCATCCTATGCTATCGAGCGAGGCATCCATGTTCTGGTAACCAAACCGGCCGTGCAGATCCTCGATCACCACAAGGCTTTGATCGCAGCCGCAGAAAAGCACAACGTCATCTGCTTCGTCGAACTCCACAAGAGGTTCGTAGGTCTACTCCACTAGGGTCCCTACCGATCTCGCTAATCTTTTGAATATCGACGACGGATAGATTTGACCCAGTCTACAGCGATGCCAAGGCCCGAGCACAGACCCTGGGAGAATTCAACTTCTTCAGCGCATGGATGAGCCAACCCAAGAGCCAGCTCGAGACCTTCCGTGCATGGGCCGGTAAAGACTCGGATATTAGGTCAGTGGTTCGTTCCTATGCGCGGTTTGGAGGAGACCGGAGTGCTTACTCTGTCGGAGCAGTTACTACCTCGCATCACACCACATCGACATATCTTGCTGGATCCTCCAGGGGAGGGCGATTCCAACCCGGGTTGTGGCTAGTGCCGCCACGGGCATCGCTACGGGAGAACCGTACAACTGCGTTCCCCAGACCGAGGATACCATCACGCTTCTCGTCGACTGGCAGTCCCTCACGAGCTCAAGGCACCGCGGCACTGCCGTCTATACTGCTTCCTGGACTGCTCCGCAGAACTCGGGTGTTCACTCTGCTCAGCACTGGTACTATATGGCAGAAAAGGTTCGCACTCCACCTTCTGCTCCGAGCCCGGACGGAGACGAGTAAGCTGAGCTACCCTACCTCCCAGGGTGAGATCAACGTTGACCAGGCCCACCGGGGATACGACGTTACGGTGGACGAGACCGGAAAAACGTGGTACAACCCATTCTAGTGAGCACGGCCCTCCCTACAAACCGTGAGGATGCCCAACGGTTGTTTGTTCACTCCAGCATGAAGTACTCCCCTTCAGAATCTGGACACTTTGACGGACAACGCGGCTACGGCTACATCTCCATCGAAAAGTTCGTCGACGCTGCGCGCAGTGTCAACTCTGGGACGTCGAAACCCTCGGACTACGATAAACACGGGCTGCCGACGATCGCAAACACGGTGTTAACCACCACAATCCTCAACGCGGGAAGGATCAGCCTCGACGAGAAGCGACCGGTGAACATCAAGTACTTGGAAGGCAACTGGTTCCTAGAGTGAAGTAGTTCCAGGGATGGGCGCGGAAAGTGTCGAGAGAAGAGGATTGAATGGCGTCCGAGAGGTGAATTAGCCCTATGTGGTTTCGATGTATGTATGGATTATCTGATGTGTATGTACAACGCGGTATTGGTTTATCGGTCCCCTTGGCCCCCGTGCGGGCTTTCCCTTTCGGACCCTTTGGGAGTGGCACGTCCGACCCGATGAAACTGAACGGTTCCATTGCGCGATAACATTTTTCTCAAAGCGTCGTTGATCGTTGAATGGAAGAAATTTCAACCTTGGCGTCCGTCCGACCCGCAAGGGGTCCAGTGCTCTGTCGACTTATCTCTTGCGGGCCTTCGATTCCGTCCAGTCCTACCCCCCCCTCTTTCCCCACCCTCTTTGGACCTTGCGCTAGAGCATCACGTATATTTCAGGCCAAACTTTCTCACATTATCCCCCTTGTGGCATTACGCGAACAGCATACACACACACGTCCTTCCTGCCCCTTCCGTACTTTCCTTTTGTTTTGTTTGCCTGTGGGGGTGCGGGGAAATAACAGCAACAAGGGAAATTGATCTCTCCGGATTGTTTCATCATCATATTTCGTTCGATAAGCATGATAAGGTGGTAGTGCGCGTAGTAGCGGCCCCCTCTCCTCGCTATTCTCTTTCGTTTCCACAATGCATTTGCCCATAATGAAATCACTTGAGGGGGTGGCCCTTTGTAATGTAAACACACCGGTGATCCCACCAGAATACAGTGCTCGGTGAGCGGGGGGACGGGGAAATTGACAAAAAGCTGTTTATAAATTAACCGTGGTGAGGCCGGCCGGTAATGGTGGGATACCAATTATTTATCGAGGGACTAATGTGGTGTGTGGTGATCCCGCTTTGATGAGGAGGAGAGGTCACCAGACGATGGCGCAAGCCAGTGGTCTAGTACAACTGCCCACACAGAGAGAGTGAGGCTGTCCGCTAATATATTTCGTTCCTCGGCCGCCCGTTCGATATCTCCATAGCTCCCCCCTCCACGTGTAGGGTTCGACCGAACGCGGAACGCGGAAGAGCAAGCAAGTACTAACGTATAGGATCTCTCCGCATCTAATAGTCCCACATCTCTCCCTTGCCCAAACAGAGGAACTTCCCGTCCGTACCGGCTGCACTCGCTCAGTTCTAGTCCTCCTTCGTTCTGATATGAATCAATGGGGTGAATAGGTGGGATGTGTGGTTGTTTCAATCGAGATCCTCTCTGACCACTGGTGCCGATTAAGATACTGATGCACCGGGGTATCTGATCAACAATCCGTTCGCGAGAGGCTGCGGCGGTACTTACGCGCTGCGTGCTAGAGTACAGTTGGCAGTCCACTTTGTGAAAGGTCTCGACCGTGGAAGGTCCAGGATCATGAGACCGCTCACGTATCACGCCCATCGTCGGACTGGTGGGATTTCTGGCGACACGTCCAGTTATCCATCACCGGCTCTCGAAATTAGATGTAATTGTAGGCAAATAAAATAACCTTAAATTTGATGTAATGATGCCGGGGTTCGAGCGCGGCACCCCTCGAGCGAAGATAAGGAACGGCTCGTGAGCTGCCTTGTGCGGGGTCCCGCGGGCACATGCGGTCAGGGAGCCGTCCATAACAACGAAACGGGTAAGAATTTGGGTACAGCACAAGAGGGATCCTGATTGTGACAGTGAACCAGATCGCGACTCGGGTGACGATTTGGAAGAGACCCTCCCGAGGTACGAGTAGCCGAAGAACCTTGGACGGGATCGCCTACGCGAGAGAGCGAATGACCAACGAGTCCAATGAAACACAGACACTAGGCAGATTCCTGAATTCCCGACAGACAACATGAAGACAGTGTAACAGGAAGAACAAGGATGGTCGATGCTAGAGAGAGAGAGAGGTTTGGTTGCAGCAACGATGTGCGGACAACGGACGACTTGGAGGCGTGGGATGAATAAAACAGTAGTACAATAGAATTGAAGGAATAAAATAGCAAGAAATATAGACAACTGTTGTGCCGACTGTTTATGAAATGAAGGTGGTCAAAGAGTCGGCTTGGGGTTGGAGGGAGTGAGAGGTAGTAGTTCGAACGTGTGGGGGATGCCGGAGGGGGAGATGGTATGTCGAACTAGGAGTAGAATTGAATGAGAACCGGATGATGGGGATCACGAGTATGAGAGTGTTCGAGGGGGGGGGGGAGGAAGAAAAGAAGGATTGCGATCGATTCTGAAAACTGTAGGGA
>Ga0307516_10010269_pt1 | contig 10311 bp, 6 predicted proteins | sample 19_EM_MG_FD_203310 | JGI IMG/M metagenome (GOLD analysis project Ga0307516, IMG submission 203310) | Populus trichocarpa ectomycorrhiza microbial communities from riparian zone in the Pacific Northwest, United States - 19_EM | ecosystem: Host-associated > Plants > Roots > Unclassified | place...
TGATGGAGGGCTGGCTAACCAATGTTACTTTCTTCCCCTCTACTTCTGTTTTTCGTTCACTTCACCTCTGTTCTTGCTTTTCTCTGCTTGTTTTCTCTCAGTTTTTTTTTTTTTTATTTCTCTTGTTCCCTCTGTCTCTCTCTGTTCTTGTTCCTCTTGGTCTCTCACTGTATTATCTGTGTTTGTTCCTTTTTCGTCTGTGTTTTTGTTGTATTATTTGTTTGTGGTTCTCCCCTTCTTTGTGGCTTTTGTCTATTCGTCCTGGTTTCTCTGGGTTTGTATTTGTTGGTTGGATCAACAACCTACGGTGAGGGGAAGTTGAAGTTCTCTTTTGCTGGAGGAAGGTCACAAGTCTCTCTGTCTTCTCTATGTCTCTGTTTTTCTTCCCCCCTGCGTCTTCGTCTCTGTGTGTTGCTGTCTTTATAGGGCAAGAGAATGCCCCTTCATCTCTCCCAGGATAGTGTGGAGATTAGCACGGTTCAGTCGTGCTTGATAAAAAAAAAAAGGATACCTATTACTGGACTGTTAGTGTCACATGGTGGGGGAGAGATAGTGGATAGAGACGTGACCATGATCTGCTGCCGTTTCCTCTGAATAGGTGGGATGAAGGAGATGAATAGTTAGTTTTGAGACGGCGCTGTTTTCACCTGAAATGGTAATTTTAATCTTGCCTCTGGATTAGCTTTCGTGTCATTTACAAAATCGTTTTTGGTTTTTAATATAATTAATTTAGTTTTTTATTTTTAATTCTTTCTAAATTATTTCTAGAAAAATCAATTAACCTCTCTATGATATCATTATCTATTTGCTTTTATCCTTGAACTTTAATTTCTTATAATGTTGATTTAAATCAGCTCCAAACTTTAGTATTTTTTTCATTAAATCCAAAATTTCATTAATTAAACTAATTCAAAGCTTATTTAAGTCTCCAAACATATCAATTCTTTCACTTTTTGACCAAATTAACTTCTAAATTTATATCTCATCTTTATTGGTCCTCGAATTCCCAATTTATGTTATTTTGATCCAATTCTCAAATTATTATTATTTTCATTTAATTTAAAAAAAATTAAAAAAATTGAATTATAACACATGATATATCGTTAGTTTAAAGGAACCGATTGATTTACATATGGGATTACAAATAGAGAGGAATCATGGTTATTTTATAAAACTGCCAAAAACTTTCAAAACCAAAGTTATTCCATAGATGTTGTATTCATACGTGTTTGAAAAGTGAATCATAGTGTTTATTCTTAATAGGATATAAAGGCTTTTTACCTGTTCCGGAAGCTCTGTTAGCAATCTTTCTGTTACCAATATATATATATATATATTTCCTTCTCCAGGAAAATTTTGAAATTCCCTACATCCTTAGGCTTTGGTTCTGTTGAAAACCACCTTCCATAGTCGACTAGCGCAGCTGCCATTTGATGACTTGATTTACTCTCGATGCTTGATACCCTGAGAAAACTGCATAAACAATATTACTTGCCAATGAAGAGTAAAGTTCGCCATAATTGAAGAATTATAGACCTAGTCTTTACCAATAAAGCAATGTGTATAAGCTGATATCATCGCAGAGATGTTGGAAATCCGTGACAACAAATTCACCATCATCAATAGTACCCTCCTTTGATCAGAAGACCAGCTGTTGCTGCCCTTGTAAGTGCACAAAAAGTTGCAAGTGGTGTAGAGTACAGGATATATAAGAGCACATGGACATGCGCTGACTAAAACAACCAGTGCTAAGTAAAACCAGTGATCACGGCTAAGAACTTGTAATGCTAGTGGAATCACTGCTACGCCAGCCGTCATGAATATCAACGCTGCAAATTTGAACAATGAACTAAAATGAAAACTTTCCCACAAAATGAAAGGTAGGATTGTCTAGCAATGGAGCTGACGATTCATTCTAAACGAATGATGTGAAGGGCTGTCCAAATACTCGTTCTCGGTACTCTACTTCAGTGAAAGCCTATAAAACTGGATGAGGAATTGGACTGCAGTATGCCTAACCTGGAGTATAGTACTGAGCTAATTTGTCTATGAATCTTCGAGTTTTAGACTTGCTGTTTGGAGCTTCTTCCACAGGCTTTGCCATTTTAGCCACCACACAGCCTTCAGCTAAAGCAGTAGTTCTAACACTGACATTACCTGAAAGTGATAAATACCCATTAATTACCACCAAAGCCAAAATGCATTTTAGTTCATGCTATGCTATAAATCGGATCGTATATTTTTTCAATATAAAAGGTAATATGTAGATGCTTTTAATGTTTTTTCTATTAAAAAAAAAACTTAAACCGTGCGAAAGTTAACCGGTCTATAATTAATTAATTAATTGAGAATTTTGAGCTCTTTAGAAAAGTTGTTTATGACCTTCGTTTTCCGGAGAAAACTCTCTTGAAACCCTTGAGCACCACCTTCTCTAGAATATCTGTTTTAGCCATAACTGAGGGGTTCTGTATGTTTTTAAGGTGAATTAACAAGTTACAACTCAACTCTGTATCTTTTCTAGATATGTCTGTATCTTTTCTAGATATGTTTGTGACTGTATCTTGATGTTCTCACAACCATTAAAGGGTGTTTGTGAGTATGATAGCGATTGCTTTTTAAATTATTTTTCATTCTAAAATATATTAAAATAATATTTTTTTATTTTTAAAAAATTATTTTTAATATTAACATATCAAAATAATCTGAAAATATAAAAAATATATTAATTTAAAATAAAAGAAATTAAATATTTTAAAAAACACTTTCCAACATGATTGGATACCAAATAAATAGAGACAAATTTTATTTTCTGTTATTCTCTGAAAGTATGTTAGTTCCTTGATAGAATTTTCTTGGAAATGATGAGAATATTTTAGAATTTTCTGGTTGACGCCAGCTGTCCACAACTATCTTACATTCCCTTGGCATCGTGTTCCATGCCTGTGCAGAATATTAAAGGCTCCAATGCCCCTCTAGCAATAAGATTATTTTTTTTATTTGTCCCCGAAAACATGTGTCATGTATCGAAATAATTAATTTAATCACACACATATATATATAAAAATATATAGATCCAACTACCTTGCCATTCCACAATTAATTTTTATTTTTTTATGATTTAATGTTATGTTAACTATTGCACCCAACATCACGACGATCCATAAATTAATCTAGATTATAGGAAAAAAACAAATTTATGGCATCTGGTTTTTTTAAGGAAAAATATCTTGTTTAAGGAGTTGTCATCTAGTATTATAATCACTAGGAACCCTAACTAGTCAACAGAGATTCTATGGTTCGGGACTGGTTACATAAAAGGAAAGATATTATCACTCCTTAAATGTTCTGCCTGAGGCAGGTTGCATTGCTGGTTTTGTCTTAAATTGCTAAAAATTGTTGGTTTATGCCATGATAATTTGCTTATAATATTCCTGACTCTAGCGCTAGTGAATATTCGATCTCAAATATTTCCAATTCTGGCGTTGGTAAAATATTCCACCATGAATAATTCCAACTCTAGCGTTGGTAAAAATTTCACCACGAATAATTCCAACTCTGACGTTGGTAAAAATTCATAGCTACAAAAAAATCAATATATTTTCTTTTTTTATTCATGATCTTGATATCATTGAATAAATTGATAAAAATATATTTTTTCTAAGACATGCAAAAAATTTTATTTCTACACTTTTTTTTATTATTATTATTTTGGCTGGGCCCAGCTCGCCCCATGTGGCTGGGCTGGACCCAGCTGGGCCAGCCTGGTCACTGGTCCAAGCCAGTGACCCGGCTGGGCAACATGAAGCACGAGTGAACTAAGTCACGCGTGCATGAGCAGGTAAAGGAAATGAATTAAAATGAGAAGCGGGGAAAGAGAAGCTCACTGGAAGCGTTTGGGAACGCGGTTCAACCCGTGTTCCCAAAAAATTTGAATTTTTTTTTTTTGCTAGAATTTAATATGCATGTTTTGGATCGTTTTGATGTGCTAATATCAAAAATAATTTTTAAAAAATGAAAAAACATCATTGACATGCATTTTGGCACGAAAAGTTATTTGAAAAGCACTCGCAACCAAACTGACAAACAAGCTCTTACCTGGTTCTGGAAACACCGAAGGCAGTAGCAACAATGGTTCTGGTCACGGTGGCTTTCCTCTGCTTAGGTTCTTCCCTTCTGCTTGTCTCCTCCTACCTTTTATGCTCACTGTTTTCTCTCGGTGTCCTGCGTCTTCTGCCTCTTTTCTTCGTCCTCTGCTCGTGGCCTCCTCTGTTTTTTTGAGAAGAAACAGGGGAACGAAAGTCTGCTACCCTGGTTTCTCTCGGTTCCCCCCTTGCTCAGGACGAAGGAGATGGTAATAAAGGCATGACATTCTGCCGGTTGAACGTAAGCTCCCTCTGGTTGTTCTCTCTTTTTTTCGTTTCTCTTCCCCTTCAGTTTTTTTAGTTTTTCTCCCTCCCTGTTTTCTTCTTCCTCTCCTCGGTTCTGCTCTTTCCTTTTCTAGTTCTCTGTTCAGTCTTCTCTGTTCAAGACGAAGACAATGGTGGTAAAAGCGCGAGGTGCTGCTGGTTGATGGACCAAAATTTTCCCCTGGTTCTATTTCTCTCCCTCTCTCCTCCTTCAGCCGTTTTTTCTTCTTTGGTTTTTATCCCCCCTGTGAATGTCATGCGGTCGCCTCTAGATAATGAGGCGACTGTGCATGGATTTTAATGCAGGAGTAAAGGCATCCGTTTTCTTCTCTTTTTTTCGGGTAAAGAAGATGAACAGTGTTGATGTTAATGGCCATTTGCGTTTTGATCCTTGACATTTTGAATGTTTGTAGTCCAGTCCTTGGGTAAATTTTAATCGAACCCCTGCATCTCAGCGCCATTTACACATTGATCCTTGGGTTTTAATTTCTTGCAAATTTGACCAGAATCAGCCCTATACTTTGATAGTTTTTCAATTAAGTCCCTGAATAAATTAATTTCAAGCTCAATTAAGTCTAAAACTTATCAACTCTTCAATTAAACCCTTATTTGATTAATTAAATTAATTCCAACCTTAATTAAGTCTCAAAACTTATCAATTCTCCAATTAAACCCTTAATTGGATTAATTAAATTAATTCTAAGCTCAATTAAGTCTCAAAACTTATCAATTCTCCAATTAAATCGTTAATTGGATTAATTAAATTAATTCTAAGCTCAATGAAGTCTCAAAATTTATCAATTCTCCAATTAAGCCCTTGATTTGATTAATTAAACTAGTCAAGAGTTTCATTAAATCTTTAAACTTCCAATCATGTTGCCCTTAACTCAAATTTTAATTCATTCTACATTTATTTTATTTTTACTTGTTTTTCATCATTTTTTTCTTCATTTTTTCAGTAAATAAAATAATTAAAATAAACGGGTCAAAAATTAGATTATTACAATTGCCCCCTCTTTATAATATTTACTATGCAAAGATATTAGAAAATTTGATTTTCTTTTAGCTTTGTGTAGTAAATTTATAAAGAAAAGTAGATACAAAAAGAACTTTTGCTTTTTTTTTTAAAGTCTTGAAAACTTCGAAAACAGTAGATTGACATATGACTTTTATAGAGAGGTGTAGAAATCAAGAAACAAGTCATTTGGAAGACGATCCACTTTTTTTTGTTTTTTGTTTTATGTTTTTTTTTAAGTGGTCTCATTGTAATGGGTGACCTACCCAAGTGGAAAAATACAAAGAAAGGGTCTCATTGTGATGGGTGACCTACCCAAGTAAAAAAAAGAGAAAGGAATAAGGGCTCGAAGGCGCACTCAAAATGATGGTCGAGAGCTCGAAGGCGCACTCGAAGGAGGTGAGGGCTCGAAGGCACACTCAAAAGAATGGTCAAGGGCTCGAAGGTGTGCTCAAAAAGGAAGTGAGGGCTCCAAGGCGCGCTTGAAAAGAAGGTGAGGGCTCAAAGGCGCGCTTGAGAAGAAGCGAGGGCTCAAAGGCGCGCTCGGAAGGAGGCGAGGGCTCAAAGGCGCGCTCGAAAAGGAAGCGAAGACTCAAACGCGCGCTCGAAAAGCGAGGGCTCAAAGGTGCGCTCGAAAAGGAAGCGAGGGCTCAAAGCCACGCTTGAAAGGAGGTGAAGGCTCAAAGACGCACTCGAAAAGGACGCGAGGGCTCAAAGGCGTGCTCAAAAAAGGCGAGGGCTCGAAGGCACACTCAAAAGAGGCAAGGGCTCAAAGGCGCGCTCAAATCACAAATTTTGTTGATTTGTTCTTAGATCATACTCTCAGTCATATCATTATTCTCGGCATTGTTAGTTTCTGAATTAGATCAAGAGATCCTTTTTAACCAACCAGATTACTGCCAGATTATGTTCTCTAAAATGATTTTATCTCACTTCGACTCCTTCATAAAAGTGGTAGTCCTAGACGCGTAGATAAATTTGGGCTTTTGAATCACTTGATTTCGATGTCAGAAGCTCAAGATATTCCCATTGGAATGTGAAAGCATAGGATCCTGCCGCAAGAAGGGTTTAGCCCATGTTCACGGGACTGATTCAAAGGATTTTTTTTGGACCAAGGACTGAATCGAAAAGTGCTAAAATGAGGGATTTAATTGAAGAAGGATATTGGAAGCTGGATAGGGGAGTTGATCACGTTTTGCTCTCATTTTTACGATTTTCATTTTGAGAACAAGCCCTCCCCCGTCTGATTTCTTTCCTGCACAAACCTTCCCGGTTGAGTTCTTTCCTTTTTTCTCTGCAAATTCCTGCTGTTTTTCTTTATCATCACGCCTGATTTTTGGAGCTGCAACCATGTTTTTATTGCCTCATTTCAAAGGGAGCAGCTGGCTCTATGGAAGGAAAGAAAAGAGCCACGCCATACTCTAAAACTGGAGAGAAATCATACATCAAAATCAGAATATTGCAGTTTCCTTTTTACACTTTTTTTTACTGCAAATCAGTAGGGATTTGCATCCTAGAATTAATACATTAAATCTTTCCTAAATAGAGATATGTTAGACTATATAAGCCCCTCTAATGACCTAGGAAAAGGAGGAGAAAAACGGAGAAAGAAAGAGCAGAAAAAAACAGCAAAGAGAAAGTCAAGAAAAACGCAAGAGAGGCAGAGTAGAAAAAAAAAACGCAGTAAATAGAGGGAGTTTCTTTCTTGCATTCTGGTGTTACTGTGAAGAAAGAGAAGAGAAAAAAAGACAAGACGAAGAGGGGGTTTTGCTCTAAACCTTGACAGCAACGTGCGCTTGGTTTTTATTTTAGCTGTTGCAGTAAAACATTTCAGTGAGACCTGTAGGTACTTGTTTTGATGTTTTAAAAAACTGTTTTGTCTTTTGGCTTTGCTCTTTCGTTTTCTATTTTCCTTTTGCCATACAATGAATGCCTGTCTTTTGTTTCTTTTCGTGGCTTTGAGTTTAGATGGTTTTTGTGTTAGAGTTGCGGGTTCCTTGTTTTGTTTTTTTTTTCTTTCTCTGGTGCATGAGGAGCTGGGGGGGTGGGGGTGGTCATCTTTGTCATTGAAACCGTTCTTTTCAGTCGGATTAGCAATTTTACCTAACCCAATGGCTTGTTCAATCCTTTCAGCTATAACAACCAGGTCAGTAAAATGTTGTGTAGAGCTTCTAACCAAGTATTCAAAGTACGGAGCTTTAAAGGTGTTGGAAAATAAATTGATCATCTCTTTTTCCAACACGGGGGGGTTAACTTGTGCAGCTACCTCACTCCATCTTCGGGCATATTCTCTTATGGACTCCTTGTTGTTCTTCTCCATAGCTTGCAAGTTTAACCGATCAGGGCCCACGTCTATATTGAACTTATATTGCCTCATGAAAGCATCAACTAAATCCTTCCATTTTTAAACCTTGGTATTGTCCAAACACATATACCAAGTGAGGGCAGCGCCACTTAAGTTGTCTTGAAAGAAATGAATCAGCAATTTCTCATCATCAAACACCTCAGCCATTTTGGTGCAGTATGCCTTGAGATGATTTACAGGGCATTAGGTTCCTATATATTTAATGAATTCTGGCACCCTAAACTTCTTAGGAATGACTACGTTAGGTACCAAATACATATTGACAGCTTTCACCATGTCACATAGAGGGTTTCCCTGAACTGCCCTTATCCTCTCTTCTAAGGTAGTCTATTTTTCCTAACCCTCTTCTTTCACCATCTTGCCCTTTTGAGATTCTTTCTCTGTAGAATCAATGGTAGATGAAATTCTCGCGGGGTGTGCTGGATGGAAATGCATAGCTTGTTGAAATTCAAATGACAACCCATTTGCCCCCAGATTCTGTGGATCGAAATGAGTTACATGCATATCTTCAGGCTGAGTTATAAGTGTTGCCTTTCTGGATTTATCTCTCAAGGCTTGCTCAAGTAGACTAGTAAGCCTTGCGACTTCTTCTTTAAGATTTTCCACCTCTTTTTGATGTTGGGCTTCCAACTGGGCTCTTTCTTCGTTTTCCATGTATTTTTCTCGAACGAGTGTTATAGATGGGTTTCAATAGGGAACCTATATTGCAACCTGCTAAATGTAAATCATGCAATTTATGCAAAAATGTTGATTAAAAAAAAATTAGTATGAAATGCAAACTTGCCCTTCACGGGATGACAACCTAGTAGGAAGATCCTAATTGTTGAGTGCATCAAAGGGTTGGTCACTATCTAGTTTCAAAGGGTCTCTCGCATGCTCAGTGATCGTCCTCGAAAGATTGATATGAGGCTTACAAGTAGTGTGAAGATAGAGGCCCTGAGTAATATCAGTTTGGCATATCAACCACTTCCAAGTAAACAATCAAGCGAGAGTTGGATGGTTTCACGAGTTTTACCCAAGCTAAAGCCATTAGGGTACCGTTACTCCCCCACTTATCCTACGTTGTAAATTGTGTGCTCTCAAAGTGATGCATGACAACATAAACAAGGATGCATGCTAAAGCAGTAAATGCAAGAAAAATAAACAAATAAACACAACAAATAAAATAGCAATAATAAGACAAAAGACAAAGCTTAATCCTAAGGTCCCCAGTGGAGTCGTCATTCTATCGCACCCGACATTGCGGCGGCCCACAAATTAATCTAGATTATGGAAAAAGAATAGATTTCTGACATCTGGTTCTTTTAAGGGAAAATATCTTGTTTAAGGAGTTGCCACTTAGTATTATGGTCACTAGGAACCCTAACTAGTCAACAGAGATTCTATAGTTTGGGACTGGTTACGTAAAAGGGAAGATATTATCACCCCATAAACATCCTGCCGAGGCAGGCTGCATTGCTGGTTTTATCTTAAATTTCTAAAAAATGTTGGTTTATGCCATGATAATTTACTTATAATATTCCTAACTCTGGCACCAGTGAATATTCGATCTCGAATAATTCCAACTCTGGCGTTGGTAAAAATTCGTAGCTACGAAAAAATCAGTATATTTTCTTTTTTTATTCCTGATCCTGATATCATTGAATAAATTGATAAAAATATATTTTTTCTAAGACATGCAAAAAATTTTATTTCTACACTTTCTATTTTTTATTTTTATTTTTTATTATTTATTATTATTTTTTGAGCTGGGTTGGACCCAGCTGCCCAGCCCGGTCACTAGTCCAAGCCAGTGACCCGGCTGGGCAACATGAAGCACGCATGAACTAAGTCATGCGTGCATGAGCAGGTGAAGGAAGTGAATTAAAATGAAAAGCGGGGAAAGAGAAGCTTACTTACCTGGTTCTGGAAACACCGAAGGCAGTAGCAACAATGGTTCTGGTCATGGTGGCTTTCCTCTGCTTAGGTTCTTCTTCCCTTCTGCTTGTATCCTCCTACCTTTTATGCTCACTGTTTTCTCTCGGTGTCCTGCATCTTCTACCTCTTTTCTTCATCCTCGGGGATAGGAATTTGCAGTGTAAGATTGGCATGTGAGATTATTGCTATCAAGCGTTTTTTCTAAGAGATGGGTCCGTTAGACCATTTCCCCTCAAGCTTGAGAAGGGATGATATATATATGCTTTTAATTTCAACTTGTATAAAAAATAAATCTTAATGTAGTGTGTTAGAATGCAACCACCGATTGATTAATTTTAATGGCTGGTCATTTAAACTTTGGTGTTTTTTCGGTATTAATATATATATATTCCTCAATTATCATAAAAAAAATTAAGAACAAACTAATTGTTGTAACCCAATTTTGGATCCACCAAGATTTTCTCAAATGTTATTTTATTTTTATTATTATTTATAAAAATCCAAAAAAATTAAGAAAAAGAAAAATTCAAAAATATATTTTTCTCGAGTCAACCGCATCTTTCCATAAGAACCGATTCCACCGGGTCAATACAGGTCAAACCATGTCG
>Ga0307516_10010270_pt1 | contig 10311 bp, 5 predicted proteins | sample 19_EM_MG_FD_203310 | JGI IMG/M metagenome (GOLD analysis project Ga0307516, IMG submission 203310) | Populus trichocarpa ectomycorrhiza microbial communities from riparian zone in the Pacific Northwest, United States - 19_EM | ecosystem: Host-associated > Plants > Roots > Unclassified | place...
ATTCTTTGACCCTTATATCTATGCCAAGTTTCAGAATAATCCCCAACTGTCATGCGAGTACCCTATCAACGTGCTAAATGCAAGAACAAATAAGATAGGTTTTGAAAATATAGAAAAGAACTTCAACTATCTGTGGAAACATGACCTGACTTTATTCTGTGGCGACGCTACCAATTTTACGCCCCGTAATAAGTCAGGCCTAACCGTATTAAGGCCTCCCTATGATGACAATGGATCGCTCATAATTAAGTGGGAGCATAAGAAGAAAAGGATCCTTGAAAAACAGAAAGAGATTTTAAGAGGAAAAAATATAAAATTTGAAATAGACAATGATTTAATTGAAAAATGGGAGACTAACTTAGATAATAAATTTCGGGTTTGCACAAGGAAAATATTAGAAAGGGTAGTGGATCACGATAAACAGACAGATCCTGTTACTCCTACGACGATCACAGTTGGGATGATAGGACAAAAATTCCACTTTAAAATAGTGTTCCAAAACAATGTGAATGTTTGCGAATTAAAGGATAATAAAGGCACTTTGTTATATTGTTTCCTCGCTCATTATGCGTATGCTAAGGTCCGCAGCACTAAAAATAAAGAGATACTTCCTACCCTCTACGAAAAAGGCAAGTATCAAAAGGTTGGGCTTTACGATCAGCTTAAAAGACAATTAAAGAGTAATACCATAAATGCAGCCGACGGACAGCAATTATTCGATATGCTATTTGATACGACAAAAGGACTTTCTCTTAAGATACCAAAAGAAAATATAAGAATTGACGAGAAGAACATCGCTGAGATCAGCGAGGCCACTCTTACTGGAAAAGATGGTATTACGGAGATACGCTGCCTCCAAGACCTCTTTACACCGGGATAGATTATTGTCATTTTAAAATTACATATATAAGTTTTAAGTTTTATGGTGTTTTGTACCAGATGACAAGTTATTATTTATGTTCGTACCCGATATGATGCTAAAACTTCGTATCGGAACGCTTATGAAATATCTAATAATACTGCTTTCCTTCCTGAGCGCGACAGCTACCGCTCAGCGACTGACCTCTTTACAAAGAGATTCATTCATCCATAATCTGGAATTCACCGAAGATGATAGTGCAAAAGTTAATTCATTGTATGTTCTATCTTTTAACTTTCGAGAAGATGACCCCGATTCAGGTATTATGATCGGGAAAAAGGCTTTGGAATTAGCGACGAAGTTAAATTGGGAGACAGGTATAGCTAAGGCTTACCTTTGCATTGGAGCCAATTTTATCGCAACCACTCAATACACCGAAGCTCTTAAATATTTTTTTCATGCAATCAATATCAATGATGAATTAATGAACAAAGTTGCGTTGGCGCAATGCTATAATAATATAGGCATTTGTTATTACAATCTTGCTCAGTATCCCACATCGATGGAGTTCTATTTCCGAGCAATGAATATAGCTGCGGAACTAAAGGACTCTTTCAATTTAGCAAAATGCTATAATAGTATCGGCAATACATATGTTGCCTTGGATAGTTCCGGATCTGCTATCTCCTGTTTTAAAGCAGCCATTTGTATCTATGGCCGGGTAAAAGATTCATTTGGTCTGGCAAGATCTTTTCATAATCTCGGGACTGCCTATGAAAAGGCGAAAAAGTTCCTAATGGCACGCATATGGTATTGCAAGGCATTGGAGATTAATGTAAGAGAAGGAGTGAAGAGCGAAGTGATTAAAAATTTAGGCAGTCTTGCCAATACTTATCAGGGTAATGATCTTATCGACTCTGCATTGACATGTTATTTCAGGGCATTGCGTCTCGCAGAAGAATACAAGAACGATATTAGTCTTATCGGTATTAATCTTGCTAATATAGTTTCTTCATACATTGGCATCTATGAGGATTCTTTGAATACAACGAAAATTCTAAGCAGGCCGACCATCCCACCTATTACCATCTCAACTCTTGACTCCTATATTTCCAGATCTATCGATATTTTTAAAGGCATTGGAAATTTAGATGGTTTACAGCAGGCATTGGTTGCGAGATCTAAGGTTAAGAAATTATTGGGCGATTTTAAAGGCGCTTATGAAGACCAGATTTCGAGCTCCGAGATCAAAGATTCAATATTTAGTGGATTAAATAATCTCAGAACGCTTCAATTAGTGAGCAAGCAGATCTTACTCGACCAACGGAACAGGGAAAAAGAGATCGAGTCAAGGCGTCTTATAAATAAACTTTTGATTGCTGCAGTGGTTGCTCTTTTAGTTGGTATGCTCTTTTTGCGAATGGCATTTAGGCCGATCCCGAAAAACAAGGTTTATTTTATTAAACGATACTGGTCATTTACATTTTTACTATTTTCTGGCGCAGTCTCTTTGTTTTTAGAACCGGAAATATCCGGCTGGTTCTATCATAATCCCTGGCTTATGTGGGGCGCCTATATGTTGATACCCCTTACGCTAGAGCAATTGGGTCACCTTGTTGGGAAAAGAATAACTTAGACAGTCTTTCTGTACGGTATGTTGCGGTGATAGAGGTGATTTCTATAGGGAGGATAGCAAGAAATCCTTCAGCTCGCTGAAATTCCCTTCTATTTTCACGCTCTGCTTTTGCCGGCCGAGCAGGCTCTTCACATTGTCGGGCATGGGCACGGTCTCATCGATGATCGGCTCCACGACATCATAGAATTTAACGGGATGGGCCGTCTCCAGGAAAATACCCTTGATGCCGGGGGAATCCGATGCTGCCGGTGAACCTGCCGTTGCCGTCATTTGTTCCGCACGATACTTTTCCAGGGCCAGCCAGCCTACGGCGCCATGGGGATCGGGGAGGTACCCGTAATTTGTATATACATCGCGGATGGCTTTTTTTGTCTCTTCATCGGAAATGCTGTAGCTGGTGAGAACTTTTTTCAGGGAATCGAATTCCTTATGAAAGATCTCCAGCACCCGTACGAAATTACTGGGATCGCCGACATCCATGGCATTGGAAAGAGTGGCTACGGCTTTTTGCGGAGCGTACCGACCGCTGGACAGGTAGTCGGGTACCACCGCGTTGGCATTACAGGCCGCGATAAAATGACGGACGGGCAGGCCCGAACGATGGGCCAGGAGACCGGCGCAGATATTTCCGAAATTACCGCTGGGCACACTGATAACGGGGGGATTTTTTTTATCCGCCCATTGCTGGTAAGCGAAAAAATAATAGAACTGCTGGGGCAGCCAGCGGGCGACATTGATGGAGTTCGCCGAAGTGAGGAAGAGTTCCTTATTCAGGTCGGGGTCCATGAAAGCCTGTTTTACGATCCGCTGACAGTCGTCGAAACTGCCATTCACTTCCAGCGCGGAAATGTTTTTTCCCAGCGTGGTGAGTTGTAATTCCTGTACGCTGCTGACCTTGCCGGAAGGATAGAGGATGACCACCTTCACGCCCGGCACATCATAGAAGCCATTGGCTACGGCGCCGCCCGTATCTCCCGAAGTAGCGACGAGTACCGTGACCTCTTTTTTGTTCCCCCTTACAAAATATCCCAGGCAGCGACTCATAAACCGGGCGCCTACATCCTTGAAGGCCAGCGTGGGCCCGTGGAAAAGTTCCAGGGAACTGACATCGGGCGTGACGGCTACCAGGGGAAAATCAAAATTGACCGTTTCGGCCACGATCTTTTTTAATTCGCTCTCCGGGATCGTATCTCCTACATAGGGCTGGATGACGCTGAAGGCGATCTCTTCTTTGGAATAGCCATCGATGTTCTCAATAAGATCTTTCGGGCAAAGGGGGATCCGTTCCGGGAAATACAAACCCTTATCCGGCGCCTGCCCTTTGATGGTGGCCTCTTTAAAGCTGACTGATGGCGATTCGTTATTTAGACTGTAGTAGTTCATGCTATAATTTTTACGCCTTGCTGGTTGATCGTCGTGACATAGGTATGATAGGCCAGCCCGATCTTATCGTAGACGGCCTTCATGGCTTTTTCCACATCCATAGCGGTGGCCTTGTCTTTACTCAGCATAAAGATCGAAGGCCCCGATCCGGAGATACCTCCGCCGAGGGCGCCGGCTGCCTTGCACTGCTGCTTCACTTCGTCAAATCCAGGGATCAGCATGCTGCGTACGGGCTCGATGATCACGTCTTCCAGCGACCGACCGATGAGGTCATAGTCATTTTTCATAAAGCCTGCGACCAGCCCCGCTATATTCCCCCATTGCCGGATGGCGTCTTTTAAAAGCACCGATTTGCGAAGGATCTGCCTTGCGTCCGCCGTGCGGACCTCGATCTGCGGATGTACGACCGTAACATGGAGCATGGGTGCGGGTATGGACACGATATCCAGCGGGAAGATAGACCGGATCAGGGTAATGCCGCCATAGATACAGGGAGCGATATTATCCGCATGTTTGACTCCCGATGCTACTTTCTCGCCGAACATGGCAAAGCGTACCAGGTCTTCTTTGGAAAAGGGTTCGCCCAACAGGAGGTTCGCCGCTATTACGGCGCCTGCCGCGCTGGCCGCGCTGCTGCCAATACCGCTGCCGGGTTTTATCTTTTTATTAATGATCACTTCGAAGCCCGGGGGACGGTCCATTTCTTCCATCATCGCCAGCAGGGGTGCTCCCGCCGTATTCTGTGTGGGATCGGTGGGCAGAGGAAATCCATCCCCGCTCGTGATCACTACTTTCGGCTCGTCCAGCAATTTCACGCACATCGTGTCATAAGGCTCTTCCAGGGCCATGCCGAGGACATCGAACCCGCAAACGAGGTTGGCGACGGTGCCGGGGGCTTTTATGGTAATTTCGTTCATTGGTGAATGGTGAGTTGTGAGTGGTTTAAGTGTTTGCTGCGCGAATGATATCTGCAAAGACCCCCGAGGCTGTTACCTCGGCCCCTGCTCCTGCGCCTTTTATGACCAGGGGTTGTTCGGGGTATCGATCGGTATAGAAAAGTACGACGTTGTCCTTCCCATACAGATGATAAAGATCGTGCTGCGGATCGATATGTTGTAATCCCACCGATGCCGATCCATTCTCATAGCTGGCTACGAATTTTAATTTTTTCCCTTCCTTTACCGCGGCCGTATACAGGCTTAAAAAATGTTTTTCTTCTTTTCCCATCGCCGTATAAAAATCTTCCACGCTGCCTTGCATACAGGATGCGGGCATGAAAGACTCGTTGCGGATCTCTTCCATCTCCATTTTTTCACCGGCTTCCCGGGCGAGGATCATGATCTTGCGCATCACATCGGTGCCGCTGAGGTCCAGGCGTGGGTCCGGTTCCGTATACCCTTCCTCCTGTGCCTGCTGCACGACTTCCGCAAAAGGCCTTTTCCCATCGTAATGATTAAAGACAAAATTAAGGGTACCGCTCAATACGGCCTGGATCCTACCTACCTTATCGCCGCTGCGCAGGAGATCGTTCAGGGTGCCGATGACGGGGAGGCCGGCTCCTACATTGGTCTCGAAAAGGAATAAGGAATTAAATTCACGGGCAAGGTCTTTCAGTTTCTTATAGTATTCATAGGGAGAAGAGCAGGCGACCTTATTGCAGGCTACCACGGAAATACTTTTTTGGAGCAACCGGTCGTACGAGGCGGCTACCTCATTATTGGCCGTTACATCCGCAAAGACGGCATTGCGGAGATTCTTGGAGCGGATGGTATTGACCCAAGTTCCCAGGTGCATGGGAACGCCTTTGTCCAGCGACTCCTTCCAGTGATCCAGGTCGATACCTTCATCATTGAAGAGCATTTTCCGGCTATTGGCGAGACCGATCACCCGGACCTGTAAGCGCAGTTGCTCCTGCAGGTATTGTTGCTGCTGCCGGAGCTGTTCGATGAGGCGACGCCCTACATTGCCCGTTCCGGTGATAAAGAGGTTCAATTGTTTATAGGTGGTCTCGAAAAATTCTTCATGCAGGATATTGATCGCTTTTTTTACATCCCCTGCCGCTACGACGGCGGAGATGTTCCTTTCGGAGGACCCCTGTGCGATGGCCCGTACGTTCACGCCATTCCTTCCGAGGGCGCCGAACATTTTTCCGCTGATGCCGGGATGACTCTTCATATGATCCCCGACGAGGGCGATGATGGACAATTCTTTTTCCACGATGAGGGGCTCGACCTTGCCTGTCTCGATCTCATGACCGAAGGCGGTATCGACGGCTTGTTTGGCCGCGGCGGAATTGACCTCCTCGATGCCCACGCAGATGGAATGTTCCGAAGATCCCTGGGTGATGAGGATCACGTTGATCTTTTCACCGGAAAGCGCTTCAAAAAGACGTTTGGAAAACCCCGGTATACCTACCATACCGCTGCCTTCAAGGCTTAGCAGGGAAATGCGCCCGATGCTGGAGATGCCCCGGATCGTGCTGTCATTGCGGGAGGAAGCATATTCTATCACGGTGCCGGCATCTTCCGGCGAAAAAGTATTCTTGATCCATACCGGGATATTCTTGCTCATGACGGGCTGGATGGTAGGCGGATAGATGACCTTGGCGCCGAAATGGGAAAGCTCCATGGCTTCCTGGTAAGAGATATGGGGGATCCTTTTTACATTGGATACGAGGCGGGGATCGGCCGTCATCATACCCGATACATCCGTCCATATTTCCAGCACTTTCGCCTCCGTCGCAGCAGCGACGATGGCGGCCGTATAGTCCGATCCGCCCCTGCCGAGGGTCGTGGTGATGCCGTACCGGTTGGACGCTACGAATCCCGGGAGGATGATCAGCGGCTCTTTGGCAGCCTGAAAGAATTGGCGGATCAGGGGATTGGTCACGGGGAAGTCCACGGCCGCATACCCGAACTGCGAGTCCGTGATGATCAACTCCCTGGAGTCTTTCCAGACGCAGGCTATTTCGAGTGCATGGAAGCGGGCGGCAATGATCCGGGATGATAACAGTTCGCCATAACTGACGATCTTGTCCCTGGTACGGGCGGATAGTTCGCTCAATAAGAAGACCCCATTGCAAATATCTTCTATCTCGTTGCAGAGTGTTTTTACCAGGCTGAGGACACTGCTTTGGCGGGTCAGGGGCAGGAGGGACCGTACTGCTTCCAGGTGGCGGTGTTCCACTACCTGTAATTTCTCTTTATAGGATTCGTCGCCGGCGGCCGCGAGCGTGCCTGCCTGGATCAGGATATCGGTGATGCCTCCTAAGGCCGAGACGACGAGAATGGTCTGATCTTTTGTGATCGCTGCCTGTACGAGGGACACTACCTTATTGATGTTCTCTGCATTTTCTACCGAAGTGCCGCCGAATTTTAACACCTGCATATATGGGGATTTTGGGATTGCGTGATTTCGAGATTTTGTGATTGAGGTATGCCGGGAGAGTCTTTCTCCTTTGGAGCGTACAGCTTTTTAAAGCCCAGGGATAATATGGAAATAGACAACCCTTAACGGGTTGATGTGGTGATAATAATTGTAATTTGTGCAGCAAATTGCGGAGCGGCATTGGCTACACGAAGAGAGGAGGGGACAATATGTTGTTTTTTACAGACCACTTGCTTTTGGAAACACTAAGGTAGGAGTTATTAAGTGAAAAACAAGAAAATGGCCTTTTTTTTAGCGGAAATAAAGTATTTTAGCCCTTTGGTTTTAGTTATTGCTGCTTGCCAGGTGTATTCTTTGAACATTATTAAATTGTCAGTATGAGTTATCAGTCGTCCCCCGGATTGCAGCAATTTAAGAACCTGGTAGGGATCAAATTCCAGTTGTATAATAGTTTATTCACCTCGCTGCCTTTTCACCGGATAGAGAAGACGGGGATCCTATTGTCCCTGTTGCTGATGATCTGTGAAGAAGGATATAAGAAAAAACAGAGCCCCGAAGAGATCCTGGAAGAGTTCTTCCAAAAAAATACGGCGTTTACCAGTGAACGTGAAAAGGCGGATATCCTGTTCCGGTTTGTACAGTATGTGGAGCGGCAGATCGTCCTTTTCGATGCATTGGAAGACGCTGCATTCCGGGATGTCAATGATATGGGGGGAACGGGTACGCTGAAGCACCTGTTGTCGGAAGTGATACAGACGGGTAAGGAAGAAGACCTGACGGCCAAGCTAAAGGATTATTCCGTTCGCATGGTCCTTACTGCGCATCCGACCCAATTCTACCCCGGACCGGTACTGGGGATCATCAACGATCTGTCCCGCGCCGTTATCGAGAACAATGCCGCTCTTATCAATCTATATATGCAGCAGTTGGGCAAGACGCCTTTTCTCAAGAAGCAGAAGCCTACGCCCTATGATGAAGCCATCAGCCTGATCTGGTACCTGGAGAATGTATTCTATCATGCCTGCGGCAAGATCATCTCCAGTTTGCAAAGCCAGTTCCCTCATGCGCTGGATAAAAGCAACGCGGTGATAAAGATGGGTTTTTGGCCCGGGGGCGACCGGGATGGCAATCCTTTTGTAAAGGCGGATACGACCCTGCGGGTAGCGGAAGGTCTGCGCGGCGCGATCATCAAATGTTATTACCTGGATGTCCGGAGGTTGAAAAGGCGGCTCACCTTTAAAGGAGTGGACACCGTGCTCACCGACCTGGAAACAAAGCTCTACAACAATATTTTCATACCCGAACAAAAGACCGAATTACATAAACACGAGATCCTGGACCCGATGATCCAGATCCGGGAGATCATCATCTACCAGCATAATAGCCTGTTCGTAGACCTGGTGGACAACCTGATCGGCAAGGTGATGATCTTCGGGCTGCATTTTGCCACCCTGGATATCCGGCAGGAAAGTACGGTGCATGGGAATGTGCTGGCCGCTATCGCAAAGGAGGAGCAGCTGCTGCCGGACAATTATTCTTCGCTGCCCGATGCCGAAAAAGCGGCCCTGTTAACGGGAGTCAGCGGTACTGCAAGGCCCGAGCTTTATGAAGATCCGATCGTGCGGGACACCCTGGAGACGATCTCCGCCATCAAGGCCATCCAGCGGTATAACGGGGAGGATGGCTGCAGCCGTTATATTATCAGCCAGTGTAACAGCGCCCTGAACGTGTTCGAGGTCTTTGGTCTTTTCCTGCTCAATGGCTGGAAAAAGGATAAGCTGACCGTGGACATCGTACCCCTGTTCGAGACGGTGGACGATCTGCAAAAAGCAGCGGACATCATGACGGAATTATACGGCAATAAGATCTATAAGAAACACCTGCAGGGAAGACAGCATACGCAGACGATCATGCTGGGATTTTCCGATGGCACCAAGGACGGCGGTTACCTGATGGCCAACTGGAGTATTTACAAGGCCAAGGAAGACCTCACCCGCGTATCGAGAGAGCATGGCATCGACGTCGTCTTCTTCGATGGCCGTGGCGGCCCGCCCGCCCGCGGCGGGGGCAAGACCCATAAATTCTATGCCTCCATGGGAAAGAATATCGCCAACAAGCAGATCCAGCTTACGATCCAGGGACAGACCGTGAGCTCCAATTTTGGAACGGTGGATACGGCCCAGTACAATATCGAGCAACTGCTGCATGCGGGTATTTCGAACGACCTGTTCTCTTCCAAGGAAGAGACCCTGCATGCCGATGAGGAAGACCTGTTGCAGTCGCTGGCCAAGGAAAGCTATAAAGCCTATATCCATCTGAAGGACCATCCCTATTTCCTGCAATACCTCAATGAAGTAAGCCCGCTGCGATTCTACAACGAGACGAATATCGCCAGCCGCCCTACCAAACGGAAAAGCTCCGGCAGGCTGGAATTAAAAGACCTTCGAGCCATACCTTATGTGGGATCCTGGAGCCAGTTGAAACAGAATGTAACGGGATACTATGGCGTGGGCAAGGCCCTGCAAGCGCTGGAAAAGAGGGGAAAGTGGAAGGAGCTGAAACACCTCTACGATAATTCTCCTTTTTTTAAGACTCTGTTAGATAACTGCGAAATGGCGATGAAAAAATGCTTTTTTCCTTTGACGGAGCATTTTTCGGAGCATCCCGTTTATGGGGAGATCTGGACCCTGATCTTTAATGAGTTCGAGCTTACGCAAAAATATATCTTCAAGCTATCCGGCAAGAACGAACTGATGGCCGACTATCCCGTGGAGCAATTGTCCATCCAGATGCGGGAACGGATCGTCCTTCCTCTGAGTACCATCCAGCAATACGCCCTCACCAAGTTCCAGAAGCTGGAAAAGAGCGGGGATCATAAGGCGATGCGGGAGGTATACGAGAAGCTGATCATCCGCAGTTCCTTCGGGATCATCAATGCGGCCAGGAATTCGGCGTAGGATCGACCATGGGCCCCTTCAATTCCCGGGCTTCAACACCTGCCGCAGATACAAGGCGTAGAGGCCGGAGGGCATATAGGATTGAAGCA
>Ga0307516_10010271_pt1 | contig 10311 bp, 14 predicted proteins | sample 19_EM_MG_FD_203310 | JGI IMG/M metagenome (GOLD analysis project Ga0307516, IMG submission 203310) | Populus trichocarpa ectomycorrhiza microbial communities from riparian zone in the Pacific Northwest, United States - 19_EM | ecosystem: Host-associated > Plants > Roots > Unclassified | place...
CCATTACAGTTTTCAATGGCAATGCTCTACCTCCGCCTTGATTCCCAATAATTGCACCAATCACCTGAACGCCGATCACCCTATGGAGAGCCGTGCTGTTAACTGGATCTCATTCAGCATGACAACTATATCATACAGTGTGATCCGTTACGTTGAGCTAATACTGTACCATTTCGATCGGATGCCATGGGGTGTGACACTGTGACACAAAATGTACTTAGGCCAAGCCGGGAAATAGGCCATAACTGGCAAGTGACATGTGACAAGGCCGAAAATTAGGCCATAAGGCACCGATAGGCCATGGTTTTGGCACGATAGGGTTCATCCGGCCTGAAAAGTTTCCAAATTAGGCAGGCGCACTCAAGATCCATAGGCCATGGTGGGCCTGTGACATGTGACAAATGTGATGATAGGCCATTTTTTTGAGGCGTTGTGACCGTGACAATGGCATCCGATCGAAATGGTACAGTAAATTAAACACAGTAATTAGCCCAGAGACTTGTTGGAGCAGGCTCAAGCTCCCAAATTCCAACGTCGTATAAGTCTGCGCATTTTGCTGTACACCGGAGGCTTGATTTTGATTGTTAGCCGAATCGAAAATGACATACAACGTATCTGACACCCGGATTCAAGTCCCTGAGCGCTGAGCGCTTGACTGCGAGTAGTGACTATTGTTCGCCTTCAGAGGGCGTTTCCGAGTCACTTGGCTCCCACCTGGTACAGTATACTGTAGCTGGTTACCTCCAATCTCATCACTCGGCTTCGGGTAGATCCACAGCCCGAGTTTGAGCATGCACTGGCAATAGGAATCCCAAGCATTCTCGTAGTACAATACAATACTGCTTCAATTGCCCACTGCGCCCTCAGGAGATAATCGGGCGATAGTACATTGGTACTGGTGCCAGCGTGTCACAACTGTGCTAGGTCAATTACCAAGTGTTTCTTGGAAATACCTTCTGACTGGTGGCCGAACTCGAACAGTGCGCATTACGAATAGGTCAAGTTAGTTCGACAAATAGTTCGCGGCGCTCTCTCGATAGAAAGGCATTACTCGACTCGGATTACCTCAACTTGAGATCTGCTGGCCAGAGTCGCGGCGTACTAGTTCCCGACCCGTTATCGTACGGTACAGTAATGACCAAAAGCTCCTGCCAACTTGAAAGTAGTCGTGATCAGGCCAGGGCGTCTGATGGGGTGGGATTCACCAGATCAGGTTCAGGCACTCATCTGGCCGTGGCCGACCCACACCTCTCCCACACCACTCCCAAAGCGTGTGGGATCGTTATGCTAATCGGCTGACTTATGCTGACAGACATCTGCAGCCCCAAAAACATGCACAGGACCCCAACATGCACATGCGTTGCTCGTGTCCATCGCTCTTCTTTCCCATGTCCACTACCTCCCCGTCAGATTCCTACACTGGTCCTCGACTGCGCGCGGGTGCCATCCAAAACCCATATCCTTCAATCGGCGCGGTCCACCTCGAAGCTCAAATCGACGATGCAGCTGCGGGGCTACTGCACGAGGACTACCATCCATTCTCGCCAGTCGAGGAATTACCAGATCCAGCTACATGCGGTTTGGAAGTTGATAAATTAGCCCTTGAAGAACAACTTCTCGAACGCGTTGCTCGTCCGTGGTGGCAGCGCCCTTCAGCGACATGGTGAGCGTTTCGTCGATGTCAGATTCTTACGATCCTGACAAATTACTGATAGGTTTATTGTCCTGAGTCCACTGAGCATGCTCGCTGGTTCAGCACTAGTCGCCCCGCGTTTGCAACTCTACACATACCTCATGTGCAAGGACCTTGGTGACCCGACATATGGGCGCATACGATCTGTTGGCTCGACTTCGACGCATTCGATACCCTGTGCTGCGGATCCCGTTGTCCAAGCGAATGTGGCAAAGTTTCTCACGAGTCAGTGTCATTCATCTTACAAGTACTACTTCTTACGAAATCTAAATTAGTCACGGCCACGGTGCAGGGCATCCTTAGCTGCTTGACAGCAACCTTCTGGGGATCGGTGCGTTGTTCTCATAAATCCTTCTCACCGCATACCCCTGAGACCTTCAAGTTTTCTGACCGTTACGGCCGCGTGAAATTTCTTGGTCTCAACATCACTACTCTACTCCTGGCTGACGCCGCGCTCGCAGCTCTAGCTGTAGCGCCCGAGTCCGTTCCTGGCGGTTACTGGTTCCTCTTATTGACATCTGCTTTTGAGGGTCTCATTGGCGGTAAGTGTCGTCTCCCAGAGTTTGACAAATTTAAATGACCATTTACTATTTGCAGGAAGTTCTGCAGCCCATGCAGCCCTCCATGCGTATCTTGCTGACTGCAGTAGTCCGGCTACAAGGTCTGCATCTGTACTCAGCCGTCTAGACGTAGTCCCAAACCAGATATCGCAGATCACAAATATTCTCGCGATTTCTTGGGCTAGTTTTTATCGGTGTGGCATTAGGGCCGATTTTAGGTGGTATCGCTGAACGTTTATCTGGCAACCCCAATATTATATTCTACCTTGCGATTGGCTTGCACACCATCAATGCTTTTTTTCAGTGGTTCGTCATCCCCGAGTCCCTCCTACCTGCGCAGATGGACGCAGCACGGCGCGCTAGAAAGGGGAGAGGCAAGGACCATTGGTTCAGCCGCATTTTCAGTTTCCTCGGCCCTCTCTCGGTGTTGGCGCCTCTCCCTCCCAAAGGGGGTGTCAACCTGCAGGAGGTACTCAAAAAGGACTGGTCCCTTACATGGCTGACGCTTTCACTGGCGCCTGAGTCATTGTTGATTGGTGGTATGCAGTACTGGCTTCAATATGCTGCTGGAAAATTTTACTGGAGCGCAGAGATGGTAGGTATGACCCTTGAATCGAAATTGGTCCAGTTCTAAAAAGTCGTTTACCAGGTTGGATATTATATAAGCGTCATTGGGTTCACTCGAGCACTCTTCTTGGCGATTGGGTTGCCTGGTGAGCAAAATTGAATTTGGTTCGTGTCTTACCGTTGCAACTTACTTATTTGACGTGTTTCGTTCAGCTATTCTGCGGTTGTATGCACCGAAAAGTCGTCCAATTCAGCTCCCAATTTCACCTGCCGGTGACGAGCCGCTCAATGTGGATTCCTCCCTTCCGCCTGTGGCAGATGCCCGCGGTCCTGGCAGCCCGCACACGCCCGCAGTCGACCTTAACGTAGCAAGGATCTCACTCGTGGTGCAAATAATCTGTTTTGTCATCATCGCCTTCTCGAAAGACGCAAGCATGTTCGTTGCCGCTGGTGCACTCGGTGCGCTTGCTACGGGTTATTCGCCCACGACACATAGTCTCTCGCTTGAGCTTTACACGCGCCGTGGCGGATTGTCATCCGAGGCGGGGCGCTTGTTTGGCGCCATGAGCGTGATCCAGACTGTCGGGTGCGCTACGCCAATCGTTTCCTGCGAATCGGCTCTGACGTTGACTGTGTTCTGTGCAGGAATCAGGTTCTCGGCCCATCCCTGTTCGGCATTGTATATATCAAGACCGTCTCCACATTCCCAGAGACCATTTTCTACGTCTCTGTGGCCATAGTGTTGCTCTCGCTCTTCTTCCTCTCCCTCGTGCGGATACCTCCCTATCGTGGAGTTATAGATGCAGAAGTAGAGGGGTCAGCGGTCATTGACGTGCCCACGATTATCATGAATGACGAGTAAGAATCGGAAGCATGTACACACGGCAGCCTCCCAAACTTATGATGCTCGTCGTGGGTACATTTCCCGCACGGCATGCAAAATATAACGTGTACATGGCATCCTGACAGAGTTTGTGCTCGTCTCCGGACATGGGGTAGGTATCATCGCTGACGTATAAGTATGAAGGGCGACGGTAGCCAAAGCTATCTCCCGGTGTCTTGAAATAGCTTTGGCGATCAAGCTGCGCCAGAGAGCTGCGACCCGCCCGTATTGATGAGTGTTTCTTCAAAGTTATCACAATGTGTGTTTGCCGACTTGGACTGAAATCGCCAATGAGCAGACCGTCTACATGAACGTAAATCTCTCCAGAAAGTCATCAAACAGGATGTGTCGAGTCGTACTAGGTGATCGCCAGTAATCACCGCGACTGTAGGTTTCCAATGAACTTTACCCTTGCAGGTTTCGCGCTCGGCTAGGCATACTTCCCAGCCGGCGAAGCCGTCCCGGTTCGAGGGTGTATAATCACTGCCTTGTTCCACCTGGCGTAGATGTTCTTCATCGCGGCTTATCTTTGGACATCGTCGCATCCTTCCCATCGCGCATGTGGTATGCTCTGTCTGCGCTCAAAAAAATTATAACGAACGTAGGAGGTTGTTTTATAGGAATGATTGACCTGACAGCTAAGCGAAGCTTGACAGCGCCATATGATAGTTTAGTGTAGTGAAAGTCGACGGCGTGGGAAAGTGGTACATCGCAAAAACATCCAGACCTCAATACCCTGTTTCTACAGTAACCAGTACAATGTTGTGATTGCCTAATTTTGCTGCTTGAAGCGCTTCTCGATGACACCGCCGTTGAGCGTGTAACCGTTTGTGGTGAACAGGCGAGACTGCAAGAATGGCACTGTGTCGTAAATCTCGTGTTCTTTGGCCTGGGTACGGAAATGCCAGCATCAACTACCTGCGCGCACGGCGTACCGAGTGGAACGCGATTACATACCCGCTCGTCGAGTTCCGAGGTGTTTACACTGACCAGCTCGGGCTGCTGGTGTCGTTGCAGCTGGAAGAAGCGTGCCTTCTCTTTCACGATCTGGCCCAGCAAGAAAGAAAGTAGTTCTTCATGATCTCGCGCCTGCGTGAGATACTTTCGGAAGCCCTATTGAGTACGCAGTAAGCAATGGCTCACCCCGACCAAAAACAAAGGGGAAGTTGTGGATGAGGAAAAGGGGAGGAGGGACACGCACGCGCTGAAGGGTTTTCTTGATTGACATCTTTTGAGCGTTTACGAAGCTGTCGACCGCAACGGAGATGGCTAAATCAATGTCGTCGGCACGGACATATTCGCGAAGGGCCATCCGCGCGCTTGCTTCCGCCATGCGGATCATGCTCTCCAAGTGCCGCACCGTGATAGGGAAGGAGCCCGTTGCGGCCGATTCGCGCCGCAGGTCCGCGAAGAGTCGGGAGAGTTTCTCTGAATCCAGGTCATATAGCTTTGGGCGCACCCTTTCTCGCGCATACATGATGTATTTGCGGAGGAGGTCTTGCGGGATCAGCTGGCGAGGGAATGTCAGCTCACATAAAAACAGGGTAGACTTGTCTTTACCTCGGCGTCGAGTGTTGTACCAACATCCATTTCATCGCGCTCCGCATCAAACTTTGGATGACTCCGCAGATGACTGCCGACGACAAAACGCGCGAGGAGCTCGTCCTGCACGGGGTCTACCGTATCCTTGACGACGCAGAGCACGTCAAAACGGGAGAGGATCGGCTCGGTGAGCTCCACATTCTGCTGGAACGGAATCGTCGGGTTGTACCGACCGCGGATTGGGTTCGCTGCAGCGACGATGGCACAGCGTGCCTGAAGCGTGGTGACGATGCCGGCCTTGGATATCGATATGGTCTGCTGCTCCATAGCTTCGTGTATCGACGTCCGGTCTGCATCATTCATCTTGTCAAACTCGTCGATCAGGCAGTGACCCTTGTCGGCGAGCACGAGCGCACCACCCTCGAGCGTCCATTCGCGCGTTACCGGGTCCTTGCGCACGCTCGCCGTCAAGCCGACCGCGGATGCGCCTTGGCCAGTCGCGAAGACGGATCGATGAGCAGTCTTCTCGACGTACTTGAGGAACTGTGACTTGGCAGTGCCCGGATCTCCTAGCAGGAGAACGTTGATGTCACCTCGGAGGCGCAGTTTGCGGTTGACGTCCTTGGAAACGCCGCCGAAGAGTGAGAGAGCTATCGCCGTTTTGATATCCTCGTGACCATAGATCGATGGCGCGATGGACTTGATAATGCGCTTGCGGATTCGCTCGTCCCGCGCGAGCGTGCGAACCTCTTTTTCGTCGTCTTCTGTTAGGCGGAAGGCGGCAAAGAGGTCCTCCTTTTTGTTGATATGGTTTGCTTCAATGATAGTGGAGAAGACGGGGAAGCCGTTCTTAGCGTTCAGTGACGCATCAAAGTTATTGCGATAGATGCCTGTGACTTCCTGTTTGTTCCGGTGAGCGATTATATTGTACACTAGGGATAGGAAATCCAGAGTAAGAAAGTAACGTACGATCTCCTCACCCGGCTTGGCGGAATCGATTAGGTCCCACAATAAGATGACTTCGCGATGACGTGGTAGCCGACCTGGAGGTACGGAGCCGGGGGATTCTTGCAAAGTCATCTTTTGATAATTCCTGTAGATGGTCTGTCGGCGCAATCAGCTGTCAGACGAAAACAATGAGGGTACTGGCACCGACTGACCTGTTCAGAGTTGACGGAGAATGGGCCCTTACTCTCGCAGTTTGCGCAATAGCTAATTTTCACTTCCTTCGTGGCATCTTGATAAAATGGACCCAAGACAGCATGGCACTTTCGGCAGTCGAACTTGACGTACTTGAGCTGAGGGAATACGCCTGTCCGCCTGGTCACGACGCCAGACACGCGGACGAGATTGTTCAAGTTGTTCGTGCGTAGGTCGCGTAGAGAGGAACTCAGAGGCAGGTCGGTGATGCGGACGTGCACTTCTGAGTGGATACGCTCATAACTTGGATAATACACGAGAATTGCGGCGAGTGCGACCTCGTCAAAGATGGCAAGCATGACAGCCGGCGAATTAGTAAGGAAGTAGGCAAGGATGGGTTTGGATAACGCGATGTGGAGGTATGAGACTTCTAGCGACTCAGAGTTGTCTATGGGCGCGCTTGCGTGCTCAGGATATTTTACTTAATAAGAGGAAGGACTCACTTTCACCAAGATTGCGGATACGCTGGCCATAGACCGAAGCGCCGTGATCGTCAACATAGGTCATCAGGAACTGACGGAAATGTTTGACGATTGACCGTCGAACACGATCGTTGGCGATCCACTCAACAATCGATTCTGCTTTGATATCGCTCAGCTGCTCCAGGGGCACTTCCTTTTCCAAGTATAAAAGCCAGCGTGACGCAGAGGGCAAGGGGGAAACGCACGTCTCCGATGCCTTCCATATCATCAACATCCCTCCGCTCATCGTACTGCCGACGCGCACGCGCACGCGTTCCAGAGAGCAATCCGGATTCGTCATCATCTGTAGCACCCACGTCATCACTATCAAAAAAGGAGGGCGCATGGCTTCGGGTAGCAGCACGCATGCCACGCCGGCTTCCACGCTCCATGCGATCGCGTTGTCGCATCTTGGCTTCTGCTGCGCGTCGCGCCGCTGTGGACATGGGCTCAAAAACTTCCTCGTCGTTCAGGCCGAGGTTTGAGTACGTGTCAAGCAGTTCATTTTCGCCATAGTCGCTGTGATAATTGAACGTGAGTGGACGTATCTTCCAAAGGTAACAAAAAAAACCCCCGTACTCCTCTACTCCGGGTCCGAATAGGTCCTCGCCTTCTTCATCCTCGTCCTCGGCATCAATAACGTCTCTCACTGCGTCACGTTCATCTGCGCTTTCTCCGTCCGTGTCTGAAAAAGGTGGGGGAGGTGAGGATGGCGGGAGAGATGAATCTCGACGTGATAAGGGAGCCCGGGAAGGAGATGATGAGCTGGCTGGGAGACCTGGAGACCTGGCACGCTTGTTGCGACGAGGGGTTTGATTAGACTAGATTTATATGAGAATTCTCCGTCCGGGCTGACACAAAATATATGGACTGACCATGTTATGTCGGGTGGAAGAGACGAGACGCGAGACGCCATGGCAGACGCGTCAATTTGACGGAGTCTGAACCCGTGTCAACTCCGACGACGAGCAGCAAGTCCCAAATCTCCCAATAGCCAACACAACTGAGGATCGTTTCTCCACGCAAACTTGTTTCGCAGTGTTTCCAAGAATAGCTACATTTAAGCCCACGAATTTCTGTCCTACAGATACGACCGTTGAGAGCTACGCGCTGTGCGACCACTGTCTGCATATTTCATGAAACCAGCGCATTTTCTCCGCACCCTTCCGCCCAAAGCGTGCCCCCACACGTCCGCGGCCTCCGCTGCGCCAATCCTCGCCTAATGCCTCGAGCCGCTTGATCGCGAGCACACATGTCTCGGCACGATAACGTACATCCAGCCTGCGGCGAATAGCAGACTGTTTTTGTCAACACCCTTTGCTTCAAGGATGAAAAGCGTGGGCCTGCTCACCGTGAGGGATATCAGTGGAAGCGTGGGTTCAGCAGGCTCAGGTTCAACATCCCACCGCCACCCAGGCAGGGTGGGACCGCCTGTCGAGGCAGCGCCGAATGTCTCGAGCTGTGCTTGCCATAGACACGCATCCCAGTCGACAGTGCGCGGGGCAGAAGGTGCGGGCACGAATGCAAATCGTTCCGTGCACCACAACGGGTGATCACGTAGGATGAGCATTGGGGAAAGCACTGCAGGCGTGGCGAGGCGTCCTTTGCTTGTGGCGACCCCCGTCTCATGCCCCGGCGCCGCTACTCGCACAGTGACAGGGTCACGTATGTGGGCCATTGACAACGGCGGGGTAGAAGAGAGCGGCGGTGGCTTCGGGGTCCCAGGGACGAGGAGCAGAGTTCGTGTGGGCGCAAAGAGCCGTGCGAGGTTGAGGAACAAGTTGGGCGCCTCTGGGGTCGTTGGGTCCAGGTGGAGCAGGTGAAGCGCTAGGCGAGACGCGTTAAGCTTTGGATGGTGGAGAAGATGTGTCAATGCGGGATGAGGAGCACGGGTCGTCGCTGGCGGCAAATGAGTCACCACGACAAGAGAGGTCGGACCTATTCAGATATAAGAGAGTGAAAGACCACACGCAGAAGCATTACCGCGCCAATCATTTGTCCAGGAGGGTATCCAGTCGAGGTTGCTTTCTGTAGTCCAGAGACAAGCCGTTACCTCGTGCGAATGAGGGTCGACGACGGGGAGATATGTAAACGGGGCAAAATGTATCAGAGGCGGGTGCAAAAAAACGAGTTTATCCAGGCGCACAGCAGGAGGGAGAACGTTAATACCAGACAGACTCGGAGCAGGTGAATGAATCTTCCGAGAAGTGGTAGACGACAGAGGAGTGAAGAGAGCGGCATAGTAGCTGTGATAAAGAGAGGCGGAGAAGAGGACCAAGCTGACGACGACATAGGTTGAGAGCATCCAGCGGAACGAGTTTGGCCAGACAGATCCACGGGGACGAACATCGGAGAGAGGACGAGGACGAGACATGGTGTATCATGTGACAGATGCGATCACATGGTTGGGATGGTTGACAAAATTCCCACGAGTCACGCCCTTCCCCGTGCTCGTCCTCATCATCGTGTTACTGCGTGAAATATATGATATGAGCCTGCTCTCTTCTCATTCTCACCACCACTCATCTCCCTCAATGCCCTCCTCCCGTCATCTGCGCAAATACAGCTCACCAGCACTCACTCCGTCCCCTCTTCGCAGAAAATCATTTGCGCCTCCAGATCTAGACTTGGATGGCGACTCTGACCTTGACGCCCAGCCCATCCAGCCAGATGACTTATTTCGCCGCTCATCCACCTCCTCCACCAAGTCTCTCAGGAACCACTTCGTATTAGATACGCAACCGGCAAGGTCACCGCTCACCACGGGCAAATCTATCACACCCCCGGCTCCCTTCGAGGACGACGAAGGCCTCTTCCTCTCAATTGGCGCCTCTTCCCGTACCCAAACAAAGGATATCTCACGACCCTCCAACCCCAGAGCTAAGCAAGCCGTGGTGCCACTATCCCGACCCCCAGCGCCCACCACTTTCCCATCCTCTTCTACTTGCACGACACCTATCCGCGCACAAGGCACGTCTACTCCTGCCACAAAGTCCTCTGCACCGCACAAATTTCTGGCGCCGTCTGGCACCGTCGGTGTCAAGCGAAAACCAACACCACTTCCAATCACCGCTCCTTATCCTAAACGTGGCATGACTCCGCTTTGTGTAACAAAGGCTGCTGGAGACGGCTCCTTTGGTCGTCTCGCACCTCTTCCCGCACCAAAGTTCAGAGGTGAACGTTCCAATGGGGAGACGGACGGTCTTTTACGTACTGAGTCGGTAACCCTTGCTCGCTTGCGGATAGACAAGGAGGAGAGTGATGTTATCTTGGCCGAGGAGGAAGAAGCCGTCGACGTGTCCCCAGGAGGTCACATTACAAAGCGGCTGGCTCGTAGTCGGCCAGTAAGTCAAGAGCTGATAGACAGCACCGCCACCACCACTGGTTCACACGTGAGTCATAATT
>Ga0307516_10010273_pt1 | contig 10310 bp, 12 predicted proteins | sample 19_EM_MG_FD_203310 | JGI IMG/M metagenome (GOLD analysis project Ga0307516, IMG submission 203310) | Populus trichocarpa ectomycorrhiza microbial communities from riparian zone in the Pacific Northwest, United States - 19_EM | ecosystem: Host-associated > Plants > Roots > Unclassified | place...
CAGTCCGTCCAGTCCTCACTGAAAAATGTCTACGGGACGGCCGTCCTTTGACTGCGAGGACTAGCGGCCATAGTCCAGTCCCGGGCAGGCCTCAGGACGGACGGGACGGACGACTGCGAGGCCTGCTTGGGTTCTGGGTTCTGGTTGCGCGGCGTGGAAAGGCACTGCTGGTTCTGTTTGTACACCGTGAAGAAGGGTCCGAATGTGGAGGATCGCACTCTGGGCGTCCTTGTCGAAATATGATCTCCTCTAAAGAAGACGATGTGATAGAATGGGGTTTTTGGATTCGTCCTCCTCTCCTCGTCGTAGCCACCTTCACACGTCTGATGATTGTGCAGAACCTCGCACCCAACTTCATCCGCCGCACGGAGCCGACGACACCGCAAGCAAAGTTGGGTTTTCTTCTTCGTAGTTTGTGCATCATCACAGGGCACTGAAAAAAATAAGTACAGCCCCTCCCTAACTAGAGTGATGAATGTAGAAATGTAGACTACAGAAATTACAGCAGCAATAGTAGATCTTAACGGCTGTGATAATAACCGGGTGAACATCTCCTAGCCACTTGTGCGGACCACATCGCGGTAGGACACAAGTGTAAAGGCAGCGAATTGAAGACTGACCATCCCCACGGCGCAGAAGGCCGCCCAGTTCGACAACTTCCCCTTATTATCTCTGGCCTGGCCACCCACATTCCAAATACCGCAGAAGCGAGCACGCCCACCGACACCCCCATGTGCGAGGTAGTGGGCGCCTCTGGCCACTGCGCCATAGTCCAGCGGTATGTTTGGTTGCCCGTCTGCTCGCGCCACCGCTTGCAGGCCAGTATGTCCTCCTGCTTGTCCGCCTTGCGCCGCCTCTGGAGTGGGCCCGAAAACTTCGTTCATCGCGCCGACATGGCTCACCTGTTCGGATTGGCCAGCCCAGATTGCCACCACATAGGCATCCCCCAAGGGACCGAGTTCTTCATCGGCACGTGGTATGCGGACAAATGCGGGCTCGGGGGCTGCCAGCCCACTTGTGAGTAGTGGCATCTCAGTTTGCGTTATATTCATGTAACGTCGCCCTTGGGTTTGTCGCCATTGCTTCCGTAGAATGGCGGGCGCAGACCAATGTCGGAATAGACAAAACCATGTCTAGAACCCGTGGCAATGGTAGAGTCCACTCGCGACAAGTAGATGCCAGGCGTCGTCTGAAGTCCTCGTAAACTTCGCAAAGCCCTGGTCGATTCCCAGCAATGCGATGAGCAATATCGATGACATCTCGACCCAGAGAGCAGTGGCGTCACGTATACGGGTTCTGGTTTTGTCGGTACGATGGATGCAGCCGCACCGTGGGAGGACAAGCACGCAGAACAAGAGCACGTGGATACAACAATAAGTAATCCAAGTGACCAACAAGATACCGTTATAGGTATCGACGAATTCTTCCACTTCCACCAATCGTAGTCTAGACTCACTGTCGGATCGGTCAGCCAGCGATAGCTCTTTGGACCGCGTTAGCAAACTCTCCCATGATATCAGCTCACTTGGTAACCAGACTTACCATTGCGATTGCGCCTGTGGTACCAACAACCGATGGAATTTGAACCGTGCCGTTGTAAACTTCTACTGCTTCAGTCAACTTCTCGTTGAAAAACATGATGTAGCTGGCATTCTGGTGCTTCCTGCTGTGTATTTTGACACTGCTGGCGGCAGTCATTAACTACCAAAGTCCAAATTTTGAATTTGGCAATCCGCATTTCGCTCCCGTCCCTGTTGGACTTTGCCACAACAGTAATATTAGGCGCCTTCCCATATATGACATAACTAGTGTGGCAACGCCACTACCTTAGTAATCGAGAGTTCGCTTTATCTATACATCTTGATATGCAACGTACGGTGGCGAAACTCTGGCAATTGATAGTGAACAACCGAAAGCGGTCCTTCTTACTCTGCCTTTATACGGCTGGGAATCTCCTGTATTGATAGTCTTATTCTCTCTTCTTGCTGCTGTATTGCCGAGAATGTACCGTCTTGACACCTGGTCGCTATCACAGTCACGTCGCACTATGGCCACGGCCGCTTGCATCATTGATCTTGACCACTTTCTTCGGACTTCAGCCTTTGGTTCGGGAATTGCCAATGGATTTTCGTCCTCCGAAATCCAAGCTTCTTCGGATGGAATCTCCGTACGATCGACTGTCACGATACATAGAAATGGCTTTTTCGTACGAAAGTGGTTGAGGAGCTGAGCGGGAGTAACATCATCTTTAGAAATGAATGTTGTAACGTTATGTACGTTTGCTTGCTAATACCTGTAGTCAGGTAAGCCGTAAGTCCGCTTTCCCGTCCGGGGTTTTTGGCGAGATATTTGATCCAATCAACTGATTCGCTGAAGATTTGTGAGAAGATGAAGTCTTTCATATTCCCGAGAGGGCTTGCAACGTCACGAAAGTGTACTGAAACGCAGCCTACATTCATGATGGTTTGGTTAATAAATAGATGGTCTTGACAAAGGGAAGTGGCATCCTGATACATATCCAGAAATTCATACTCAGATGCTAATCCTTTAGCGGGGCCGATATAGATATCGAATGGTCTGTTATCCGAGACTGGGATTGCCTTTTTTACTCCAACTTCAGAATTTCCCTTAGGCTTTTTTTTCTCCTCTTTTGTTGTAAACCCTTCACAACGGGCCTTCTCTACCTCTGCTCGGTTGCGTTGAAGTGCCTTACTCAAGAAGGGCTTCCGAATACGGCAAGTTACGCCGGGTTCCACTTCCAATATTTCGATTTCTGAATCAGCATCATGGGTTGGTACTTTTTCCTTTCCCTTCGCCATGATATTGGAGGGAATTGCAGCTCTAGAGGCGGATGCAGATTGTACCAGAAAATGTGATGCGTACCAAAGAAATTACAAAGGAAAGGATTCCGGTCCAAGAAAGACCAAAGGGAAGGTGTACCCGTCCCCCTATTCCTCTTCCTCATCTTCGGCGGATGCCATAAAGCAGGGCGTGGGTGGGAACAGTCACCAGTGGTGGTTCCTCACCGGCAGGCGATTCCCCGTGGGGCGGTTCCTCCCCCTCCGCCCTCCGCTCTTCCTCCCGCTCCCGGCGCTCCTGGAGCTCCCACTCCGAAATCTCGCTTCCCGTGTCGCTCTCGGCTGGCACCACCCTTCCTACATCTGTAGTGGATAGGAAGTCCGGTACCGCCCGGCTGCATCTCCCGTCGGCAAGGAGGTCCTGGAGGCTGGACCTTCCATCGGCTCTTCCACCTCCCAGTCTCCTTCAGCACCTCCGCCTATTAGACCTTCTGCTGGTTCTTCCATTCAGGGCGCACCTTGAAGAGGTGCTCCCGCGTTTGCGTCTGGTACCGGCACCACCAGCACTGTGGGGTAGGTCGCCTTTTCATCCAATAGAGATACTGCCCGGTAAGGCAATGCCCCTCTTCGCCTGGTAGAACCGCGAGGCAAGCATTATGGTGCTACAAGCTGAAATGCCGTCGGGCTTCTGGCTTGCCGACATCTTGCATTTCTTCTTGGAGGTAGGCCTCCTACCCACTGCCGTGCCCCCACCCACCTCTTCTTGGAGATCTCCCGCTTGGGATGTGCATATGAACTTGGGAGGCATTGCGCGTGCCTCGGCCTGACCCAAGGAGCACAGCCATTCCACTCCCTAGGCACCCGGCTCCCCCGCTGCGATCTCGGCCCACTCGTCGGCCTTTTGGTTGCCAGCAACGCGCTTATGGACCAACTCGCGGCGCAGCAAGGCGGTTTTGGGTTTTCTTTCTACTACGGATGTGAGACCACCCAGGGCGGGGCTGGACATGGCAGAAGAAGATGATAAGAGTGAGACATCGCAGGGCGAGATTAGAAAAAGGGAACAGAAGGCGGAAACGCAGGGACAGGAGTCAGATGATCCTTGGCAGGATAGATTTCGTGAGGAATGAGGGGCGCTCTATGATATTGATGCTGGGAGTGGCCCAGGGCGAAGGGTAGGGGAGCCATAACAAGCAGCCTTCGGTATGGGCAGTGGACGGGAACCGGAGAGGGTAGATCGCCATGATATAGAGAGGTCGTATGCAAATAACGAAAGATAAAAAAGATTGCCGGGTGAATTCTACGATTTGGTAGTGAGCGCCGTAAGTCGACGTTGATGTTGGGTGAACCGCCGCCAGCCAGATACAATGGCGCCTCATGCTAGGCTGTCTTCTCGTCAATCTCAACGACAACTCGTTCCCTTCTTCAACACCCATTGTGCCTGCACAACCACCGTTTCTGGGCTACATATATAAAGCCCCGCCAGGACCATCTACTTCTCTTTTCTCCCACACGATCCACAGACACGACCGGAACCGCAGCTGCTCTCTACTCCTCTCCGTATACACACGACATTCGCAGTCTCCAGTAGGTTCGTTCTTCCAAAGCCTGAGAGCAATCCACTAACAAATCCAGCGCAACATGATGCCTGTCACAACCCACCCAAGTAGCCCAGCCCCAACGCCCAAGTGAACAGCCCCCGCCTCCGCAATTTCAACTCCCACCAAGAAGACAGCGACGGAGACGACGCCAAGGCCCGGGCCGAATCGCTCGGATTACTTGGGCGCCTCTCGCTCAGCGCAGTTGTGGCTTGTTGTGGCTTGTTGTGGCGGCAAGCCACGAGGCGGTGAAAATCAGGTTTGGAACCCTCTAGCCTGGTCGGCGGGGCGCTTGGGGGGGACCTTCGCTCCGCCCTCTTTTCTTCCACTTTCCTTTCTCTTCTCTTTCTCTTCTCCGTACTTCGCACCTACACCTACGCTTTGAATACGACAGCACCCCCCTTTGGAAATACATCGTTCTTGACCTCTTCTAATCTCCCCCCTCCTCACCACTCAACCTTCGCTGCTACCATTTCAACCAGGTGGCCTGTATCTACCTGCGTGGCAGCCCCGCTCTTACAGTTTGTCAAGAGACCCAAGCACACCTGTACTTATGTCAGAATAATGGGCGTCCGGAGATGACGGACCAGAGACGGCGTCCGGAGATGACGGACCGGAGCCAGCACGTCCGGAGATGACAGCTGCCCGAGTCTCCGAGCGCCGGCTCGCGAGACAGTCTTCCGTCCTTTACCCCTGGCGAGTCCCTCAGGCCCGTTGTATATAGAGAGAATGTTCCTCCTTCGAAGTTGCATCAATCAATCAATTCACTATCTTCATCTCTATCGATCCCTATATTCCAACAACTTAATTACCACAACTCTCCTTGCTTTTCACTGGCTAACTAGACCTGTGTCAAGTATTCCATCTCGGCGTCGTTGACCGTTCTTCCGGATACCGAGTCGGCTGCACGTAACCTCGGCTCCAATCACTCTTTCTGTCCCTGCTGGGAACGCCTATGTACCACATAATTTCACACATCGAATTACCCACTTTTGGAAATGTATTTTTCCGCAATGTTCTGCTTGTTCGACATGCTGTCGATCCCCTCGGTATTGAGAGCAGTCAGTGCCGCAGTGACTGTCAACCTCACGGATCCGAGCTCTCATCGGATCCTTCGGTAGTAGGTTCATGTCTTCAACCCCATGAAAGTATATAACTGCTTCAAACCCAGCTAGAAGAGCTAAGTTACATCCAATGGTCCGACATTGAGTGGGAGGTGCAGCACGAACAGCCGTCCTTCGCAATGCAGTGGTACCAGTCAGAAATGAAGTCTCTCTATCCGAAGGAACAACCTCTGCGACAATGTCTGTACAAACATACCCTCCGCAGCGATCACGACACTTGCCCTGGATGCTATGACTGCGCACAACCAAGGTCCTCTCGGTTGGTGTGAAAATCTGGTCAGAATTCAAGCGGTGCCTACGGGTGAGATAATTTGTTTGTTCGATCAATCATCAACCTGGTAACTGCGTATGCTAACCAAGGATTCCTTAGATAATCGTTTAGAAAAAATTGGGGGCGTTGCTCGATCAATTCGTGACCGGTTGCAGGCCCGGGAATGAATATCCGATCTCTACTTCAACCGTATTGAAGTTGGGCGACCATGGTGATGCCATCATTACGGAAAGATAAGCCAAAGTACGCAGCCCTCGGCACCAGAATGCCTTCTATATTTTGTTTGTCAACCAGAAGTTGACTGCTGCGGTGGAAGTGGAGGATGTCATGGCACAAACTTCATTGATTGTCGGTACCACTGGCGTAATTGCAATGGTAAGTCCTGTCGCTAGTTGAGATTATATTTAGTTTAGGATGCCGGCTGACGTGCTTGGAAGAGCCATAAATGGCTGGCCGATGCGATATGATGCCTACGCTAAGTTTGGTCGAATTGGCCACATCCAGACACGCCTGTCATTTGGATTTCCTTCTACAGCGTTCAGCTTGTTTTCTTGGGTGTGCTCGTCCTTCCACGGTGCCAGTATCCCTTGATCCACGAGAACACAGACACGCATACGAGATGCCACTGCCCTCTTCTACACGATATCGTCAATAATCCTCATCGCCTTACTGGGCGTGAAGCAGGACCTCTCCAAATTGACGGTGACGAATTCGGAGGCTTGGAATCTACTTGTCGCGGCTGCCCTATACCCACTCCACGGAAGATGGGCATGGGACTACTCCGAAACATTTCCGCGACCAGCGATCTTCGGGAATGCGGGAAGAAAATCCGAGGGCGACATCTCATGGACACAACGCGAATAGAGATGTCCACATACAGGAGAGGGTTGGCGGCATCTGCGCCTGCACTGCTCGTGGTACCGAGAGTCGATGAAGAACTGGATCCTTTGGGGGATGTCCATGTGGCAGCAATTCGAGCAGGCCAACCCGAGCAAGTGCACGATGTCGGCACGATCAATGCCATTTTCGGGCCCAGTCTACAGGTCTCACAAGGAGGAGAAACAGCTGGACATCCAAACCCACCGCTCGTCTACGGGGACGCGGCTGCGAATTCCCTGTACCACGCACATGGCAGTCTCGGCGGAGGTGCTCACTGCTTCGGTGTGTGGAGGGTCGATGGGCTTGCTGCTGAGGATAAAGAGAAGCCGTGGAACTGGGCAGTGGGGTACGCCAATGCGATACTGGCTATTCAATTGGCTGTGTTTGCATTTTTATTCACAAGGACGTGCTCCGCGCGGTTGGCTATGCAATTCGCTTTTTCTCTTTATGTTTTATTGGATCCTGGGTGGGTGGGGCCCGAGGGCTCCTTATGCGAAGACTGCCCACGGTATTCTGCGTGTCGACTACCCCGGTTTTCGAGCCAGATACGCGATGCGTATTACCGTGATGTTCGTCTTCGTTTTGATATCGCTCTTCCTAGTTCGGGCGCCGGTCGGTGTCCAGGGATCCGTCAACATCACTGACCCAATAGCACAAGATATTCTTCGATAGTAAGTTCGCGACTTCCGGTTTGCGCGGAGTGGAACCCTTCGAACCAGCTAACAGGTGTTAGTTGCATTAGCTGGTACAACTTTGAGCAGCAGGTGCGACCAGAACGGGCGTCATTTGCAATGCAAACCTACCGGAACGACCTGAGATCTCTCTATCCGGGGGAGAAAGCTCTACCGTACCGCTCGCATCGAGTACCTCTGGCGCCTGTCGCCGCGCTCTTGGATGATTTTGCAATTCACAACAAAGAGACTCTGCGATGGTATGACGACTTGGTCACTACCAATGCAGTTCCAAGGGGTGAGATAGTTTGTTTGCGGTATTAAACTGGTAGTGGCAACTGCTAACTAGAGATTCCACAGACAACAAGTTCATCAAAGTGGACGCGTTCCTCGAGATAGTCATGATTAGCTGCAATTCCAAGAAAGTCGATGCAAAACGTGCTACAATAGAATTGGAGCGTTTCGAACCGAAAGGCGCAATCACTGCTGGAAGCAGTGTCAAGATACATAGCTGGTAGCACCAGAATGCCTCGTACATCTTGTTTGCCAACGGGACATTCGATAAAGCGCTGAAAATTGTAATTGGCACCGTGCGCATTCCGTCGTTTATGGGTACTGCCGGACTAATTGCAATTGTAAGTCAAGTCTTCAAGTGAGCTGATACCCTGGGGGAGCAAACTGACGTACTTTGAAGAGCGACCCGTGGTTAGCCGACATGACCGTGATGTCTAGTCTACGATTTCTGAAATTGGAAGCTGCGCCCACCATTCTACGGCTGTGCAGGAGGCGAACCCGCGGACCACAGCTCATGGATATAGCAAGAGCAGAGATGTCACGGCTCAGAACTGGCTTGGCAGCACCTGAACCTGCATTGGTCCTCGTACCGCGAGTCGGCGAAGTGCTCGGCCACTATGGGATGCCTACGTGGCCGACATTCGGGCTGGCCAATCCGAAGAGGTTCGTCACGTGCGCACGATGAGCGTCTTTTCGGGCCCAGACCAGAGGCTCCACCACGTGGCCAAGCGCCCGGCGGAGTGCACGGGCAAGCGGGTGGCCAAGCAGCACAACGAGCGGCCCACCAAGCGGACCGCCAAACAGGCGAACAAGTCAGCGAACCAGCGGCATACCAAGCGGACAAGCATCCGGGTGGCCAAGCAGACGAGGAAGCAGTCGGCCAAGTAGACGGCCAAGGGTACAGGCAACCAAACGTACTGTCAGACTACGGAGCCGCGGCCAGCAATGCGCTCTACCGCGCACATGGCGGAGGCGGCGGATATGTCCGCTGCTGCGGTACCTCGAATGTTGGACGCCTCGCAACAGAGGACAAGGAGAAGACACGGAACTGGGTGGCAACCTACGCCACGGGGATCACCGTTCTTCAATGTGCTGCCTTATGGTTGCTACCCTCCCGCGGGGTGCTCCCCACAACAGGCCACGCAATAGTCCATCCTGGCCGAGCGGGCCCGGCAGTCTTTTAGGACGGTCGCGACCCGCGCAGGGTTACCATAGCCCTAGCCCGTCCTAGTATAGGGTTTCGACGGACTAGCGAAGACGAAGCACTCGATGATATCGTCGTTCGCCCCTGAGAATTCGGGTTCCCAGTGACAATCCCTTCTCGATCCCGAAAAAAATCCGAAACGACTGAATCGCGGGAAAGAGACTACAAAGGCGACGGCCTCCACCCGGGAGCTGGAGTAGCTCCAGGAACAACGGACTTTGGCGCCCCATGTATATTCTCTGATTCCTTTTTCCTTTTGATGGTTCCTCGCGGACACTGGAAGTCTTCTTTCCTTTGTCTTTCACGTTCGCTCTCCTTTCTTTTGTATTTCCCTTGGTGCGCTTCACATCTTCTTGGGGCAGACTTGGGCGGTGGGAAAAGGGGTGCTTGCAACGAGCCGCCACCGAACGACACCGGATGGGAAAAACGGACAAAATGAACGCCGGTATAATCTAGATAGGTAGGTTAAATGCGAGTATGATTAAACAATAAAAACAGTGGACCGTGTGGGCTCCTTCTGCCGACGCAGGATGCATACGCTCTCAGTGCTGTAGTCCGCCGTGTTGCACTTTTCCATCGGTTCGGATGCCGGTTGGATGTCAGTCCTCACCGTTCCCTGCAAAGGACTCAAGGCATCTTCGACCGACGGCCGTGCCCTGCGACTAGTGGCTAATCGCCGAGAGTAGTCGGGACGATGGGTTTTATTGTGCGCAGAAATGAGGCGCAAAGAACCAGCTAGTTGCCTCGGTTTTGACACCAGCCTTGTGCCGAGACATCCCGCTTGCTGGAGGTTTCTCGGGGGAGAGCCGCGGCAGTCGCATTTCGGTATCGATACAATCGCAAGAACTCCGACCGCACAGTACTGGTTGTGGCACATATTGTGTCAGCAGCAACTGGAAGATCGCTGTTGTGATACGTCCGTTGTCCCGGTTTGCTTCACGGGAACGAGGAGTAGTGTACCGTGAAAACTTTTCGGATGACTGGACAGGAAGAGATCCTGCGGAGCACGGTGATACAGGGACCGGATAAGATGTCAGCTTTTTTTAATTTTGTTTAATCATACTCGCATTTAGCCTATCTAGACTATGGCGGCGTACATTTTTTCTGTTTGTCCCGTCCGCTGTCCGCGCGGTGGAGGCACATTGCAATCTCCCCTTTCGCCCTCCGGCCAAGCTTGTCCCGAAAGAAAATAGATGACAAAAGAAATAGCAAAGGAAAGCGTGACCCATCCACTACTCGTCATCCGCCGATGGCATGAAGGAGCGCATGGGTAGGAACAGTGGTAGCACTTCCCCGGCCCCCACATCGGCCCCCCAGCTCCTCCGCCTGTGCCTCCCACTCCGCTTCCGGCCGGCATTGTCAAAGTCTTTTGGCAGTGGGACAAGGAGAGGATCGTGCAACTGGCCAGGGCGTGCATCCGATTAGGCTACCACCCGAAGCTCTGGAAAACGGCAAAAGGAGTGGTCATACCAAA
>Ga0307516_10010274_pt1 | contig 10310 bp, 6 predicted proteins | sample 19_EM_MG_FD_203310 | JGI IMG/M metagenome (GOLD analysis project Ga0307516, IMG submission 203310) | Populus trichocarpa ectomycorrhiza microbial communities from riparian zone in the Pacific Northwest, United States - 19_EM | ecosystem: Host-associated > Plants > Roots > Unclassified | place...
CAGCAAGGGTATCGGCCTTGCCCGTGATCGACAGATCGGCACCGGTCGAGCTCTTCAGCACCAGGACTCCGGAGCCGTTGACGATAGAGGCGGTCTGGCCGGCATTCAAAGTCAAAGTGCCCGCGACGTTGCTCTGCACACCGCTTGCAATGTCAATTGCCGTCAGCACGTCGCCGACGGTTGCCTTCGTCGGCGTACCTGAGGTTCCGCCGAGATAGACGAGCGCATTGCCGTTGGCGTCGGTATAGACGTTGCCGCTAGTGGTGGCGCCGCTCGCGGTCACCCGGGTAAAGCCCGACGGAGCGGTGTTGGTCGAGGAGTTGACGCCGGGAGCGTCGCCCGCAGCAAAGGTGATCGTCTTGCCGTCGACGGTGAAGGTATCGCCTGCATTGACCAGAGCGTTGGCGTCGCCCGCCGTTACCGTGCCGTTAAGCAGTGAGCCCGACGTCGTCGCCGCGTTGATCGCGGTGCCGGTCAAGGTGCCGACCACGCCGCCCAGCTTCGAGCCTGAAACCGCAGCGGTCGCGCCGCCGGCCGCACCGGAGTACAGAACGTTCGAGGCTGCAATGGCGCTGGTATAGGTCGTGGTGCCCCGGAGGTCGGTCGCGGTGGCGCCGGCAATGGTCGCGGAGACGTTCGACTTGGTGGAATAACCGACCGCGCTCTGCAGCGCCTGGTTGGCGATCGACTTCGCGGTGTCGACCAGCTTCGAGAGCGAGGTGATGCCGGTGTTGGCGGCTTGCAGCACCTGCACGCCGTTGCCGATGCCGTCGAGGAGATTGTTGATGTCACCGGCGCGCGAATCGAGCGATTGCGCGGTGAAGAAGTTGGTCGGGTTATCGAGGGCCGTGTTGACCTTCTTACCGGTGGAGAGGCGATTCTGGGTGGTCGCTAGCAAGTCGGCGGTCGACTGCAGCGAGAGGAGGTTCTGGCGAACCGATGCCGAAAGAACAATACCGGACATGTTTCATACCTTTCTGGTGTGAAAAGAAATACTAGCCATTTCCCGATCTCTCGATCAGGCGACGGCTCACTCTGAAAGCAAGTCTCTAAGAAAAAATGAATCCGGTCGAATAAGACGCTCATAAAGAGGGTGAATTTGAAATTAATGCATTGTCCGGCATCCCACCCCGTGTTCTTACGGGCCAGATGCGGACAAGCTACGCTGCAAGGCGTCAACGACGTGTTTACGAACGGTTAACCATCATCAGAAAGGATGGCGAATCGGCAGGCGGGCACCGAAAACTCGCGCGAAAAGCGCCAATGGAGAACAGGCATGGCCTTGAAAGTCGAGCTCAAGCCGCACGAACGAATCATCATCGGTGCCTGCGTGGTCACCAATACCGACCAACGCGCGAGGCTCCTGATCGACGGCGACAGGATTCCCATCCTGCGTGAAAAAGACATCCTGACGCCGGAGACCGCCGACACGCCGGCCAAGCTGGTCTATCTCGCCGTGCAGCTGATGTACCTGTCGCCGGACCCGATGGCCCACCACCCGACCTATTTCAGCCTGGTGCGCGACATCCTGACCGCGATGCCAAGCGCATGGCCCTTCATCGAAGGCATCAACAACCACATCCTGAACGGCGATCTCTATCACGCGCTGAAGGAATCCAAGAAACTGATCGGCCACGAGGAGAAGCTGCTCGAAAGCGCGCGAAGCCTCCAGGCCCGCGAGGCGGCCGAAGGACCCGATCGCAAATCGGCCTGACCGCCACGACGACCGCCGAAGAAAAAGGCCTCCGCAAGGAGGCCTTTTTCTTTTACCACAATACTCACCGGGCACTACACCGGCAGGTACTTCGTCAACGTCGTCTGGTAGAGCATCGACGTGGTCTGATACGAGGCCTGGAGATTGGTCTGCAACGCCAGGATCTTGGTCGCGACCTCGTCGGTATTGATGCCTTCGATCGAGTCGAGCATCGTCTGCGCCATTCCCTTGAGCTGGGTCTGACGATCGGTCGCCGCCTTGATCGCGGTTTGCGCGCCGGCAAATTCCGCCTGCATGTCCTGGATCGATTGCTGGCCGGTCTGCGGTGCAAGGTTGGCCGAAATGCGCTGCTGAAGCGCGTTCACCTGCGCCTTCGAATTCGGGTTATTGGCATTGGTTGTGACGGCCGCATACACGGCGATGTTCTGTAGCTGATACCGCAGCGCCTGCTCATTGGCGCGCGCGCCATATTGCACTGTGACCCCCTGGTCAACGCGCGCGACCGCGGTGCCGCGCGCGGAACCGGCGGCGTTTTCGCCGGTGTACCACGACACGGTGTTGGCCGAGGTACCCCCGATCAAATTGCCTGCGGTCGCAAACGGCGGGCCGTTGACGCGCAGCGGCGCCGGGGTCGCAGTCGCCGGCGCGCTGAAACCAAGCGCCGCGAACGCCGCCGCGTTCGAACTGGAGACCGAAAGATTTGCGCCGTCGGCGCCATGCAGCGTGATGGCCCCGCCGCTGATGGTCGAGGGGGTCGTGGCACCGGAGATCGAATCGATCTTTGCCAGCAACGCCTGGACGCTGTCGGTGACGTTGAGCTGGTTGCCGGTCGCGCCGGAAGCCACAAAGGTAATCGGCGTGCCGTTGACGGTGATGGTGTTGCCGGCCACAAAGCTCGCGGCAAGCGAATCGGTTCCCGCAACGCCTGACAACGCCGTGTTGCCCGTGACCGGGCCCGGGCCCGGAATCGTGACCTGGTTGCTGACCGCGCTGCCGGCGATGCTTGCCGACGGGTCGAAGAAATTGTCCGACGCTGCGATCGCCGAAGCCGCGACCAGCGCGGTATCGCCCAATGTCTGGATCGAAGACGTCAACGTGGTCTGTAGATTCGCTGTCGTCGCAGCAGTATCGACGCCGATCAGGAATGAACCGGTCGGCGGCGGGTTCGTCGTGGTCGCGGTCAGCGATATCGTCTCGCTGGTGCCGTCGGGCAGATTGAAATTGAATGCGATCTTGTCGCCATCGTTCGGATTGACGGCGCCGAGATCGACGGTCACAGCCGGCGGCGAGCCGGCGGGCTGCGTCACGGTCGCGCCGGTCAGCGACGAGGTGACAGCGCCCAGCTTCAACCCGAATGACGAACCATCTTCAGCAAGGCTGGTGACGGTCGTCGTCGCCGGTGGAGACGACACGGCAAGACGCCCCATGTTGCCTGTACCCTGATCCGCCTGCCGGCGTTCGTTGATCAGCTGCGTCAGCCCCGCCTGCGTTCCCGTGCCATTGAGCATGACGTCGGCCGGCACCGTCGCCGCCGTATCGGTGGCGCGACCTGAAAACAGATAGCGATCGCCGGACTGGCTGTTGAGCAGCGACACGGCATTCGAGAACGCCGCCTGCGCGGTGATCTGGCCCGAGGTCTGACCGCTATTGTTGAGCACGATGGTCGATGACGCCGCCGCACTTTTGACCGAGCTGCCGATATCGGACATTCCCTGCAGTGCCAGATTGACGACGCTGAGCCGGGTGTTGACGTTGGTTGCGGTATCCGAGAAGGCATCGATGGAACTGACCTGCGCACGCAGGCTGAGCGCAAAGCCGCGATCGGCGCCCTGCCCGGCATACGTCGTCGAGACCTTGCCGGTGGCAAGCTGCTGGGTCAGATCATTGAGCTGGTTTCGCAGGCCAATGATCGAGGTCCCGATATAGGATGTCTTGCCACTAACGCCATCGATAGACATGAAACCCTCACATGGACTGGATCAGCGTGTCGTACATCTGCTTGATGGAAGACATCACGCGCGCGTTGGCGGAATAGGCGTTTTGCAGCGCCAGGAGATGCGCCATCTCGTCGTCGATATTGACGCCCGAAGTCTGGCTCATCTTGTTCTGCAAGGTATTGAGCACGACGTCCTGACCGTCCGCCAGTTGCTTGGCGGCGGTCGCCGCCTCGCCCTGCTGGCTGATGAACTGCTTGGCAAAATTCGTCAGCGTGCCGGTGAAGGGGGCGCCCGTGGTGCCGATACCCGTCTGCGGCGAGTAGCGATAGGTGCCGGACGACAACTGCGTGAGAACGAAGTCGGAGCGTGTCGTATCACCGGCGGCCGTCAGCGGGTTGGTGGAATAGACGATGACCCGCGAGGGGTCGCCGAGCAGCGCAGTATTGACGCTGATGCGGGCCGCAAGGCCGGTCATTTGCGGGCCGTTGGCGGTGATCGCTCCGCTGTAGAAGGCGCCATTGTCGGTGAACAGCGGCAGCTGCGCATTGCCGCTGGTCAGCGATGACATCGTCGTCGTGACTGAGGCCGCAGTGACGTCCGAGCGGTTCGGCGCACCATCATCGAGCACACGCAAAGTCGAGCCCGATGGATTCGAAAACTGAAGACTGGCGGTCGACCCGAATGCGGCGTTGAGCTGGGAAACCACCGAACCCATGCCGCCGGCAAAATTGACGCCGAGCACTTCATCGTTCGGATCGAGCGTCGCGGTATTGCTCAACGGCAACACGCTCGGATCATCGACGCGCACGATCGACAGATTGTGCGTCGCGCCGGTGGTATTGTCCTTGTAGGTGACGTGAATGACGTTGCCGGATTGTAGTCCGGTCAGGTCGAGATCGTAGCCTGCCGCCGGTAAGGCCGACGCGGGCGCGGCGGTGCCAACCGTCGTCTTGTCCGACAGCGCGCTGGACATCGACGCCGCGAGCTGGTCGATCTGCGTCTGCGCCTTCACCAGCGTGTTGTCGCGCAATTCGAGATAGGCGGCGATCTTGCCCGAACGGATCGAGTTGGTCGACACCATGTCGTAGCTGCCGCCATGCGGAAAGTTGATAGTGATGGTGCCGACGTTGCTCTTGGTCGAATCGGTATTGTACAGCGTGTTGGGCGTGATCGTGCCCTGCGCATTGAAGCTCAGCTTCGAGGCTTCGGTGCCGACCAGCTGCACGCCAGAGTTGGTGAACACCGTCACCTGATTGAGGTTGTTGGTGACGGTCCTGATGTCCATCAGTCCCGACAGCTGAGTGATATACTGATCGCGCTGGTCGAGCAGCGACGCCGTCGCGGCGTCGGTCTGGCCGTTGTTCTGCAACTGGTTGTTGATCGCCGCGATCTGGGCCATGGCGTTGTTGGCGGTGATCACGGAATCGTTGATGCCGGTCTCGGCATTGGCCCGCAGATTCTGGATGCCTTGCGTCGTCGCATTGAGCTGCTGCGCCATGGCCTGCGCGGCATTGACCGCTCCGATGCGCGCCGACTGCGAGTCCGGACTGGTCGACAGCCCCTGAAACGCGGTCAAGAGGTTGTTGAACGCATTCTCGATGGTGCCGCTATCGTCCGGATTTCCATAGACGTTCTGCAAGTTGGCAAGATAGCTCGATCGGACGTCGGCATAGGACGCGCCTGATGTCTCGGTGCGCACCTGGGTCTGCAAATATTGATCGAGCTGGCGATTGACGCCGTTGAGGAGGACGCTCGAGCCGAAGTCGCCGGTCAGACCGGCGATCTGGTTGACGGTTTTCTTGACGTAACCCGGCGTCTCCGCGTTGGCGACGTTCGATGACACCAGCGCCAGCGAGGCTTGCGTCGCGCGCAGGCCCGACATCGCGGTGGAGAGAGCTTGACTCAAACCCATGACTAAATGCCCATCTCAAGTCGCATCGCGAACGAAGAGATCGCGGATCAGCGCAGCACGTTCAGGAGATCCTGCACCATCGTGTTGGAAGTGGTGATCACCTTGGTGTTGGCCGAATAGGCCTGCTGGGTGACGATCAGCTTGGTGAACTCGTCGGCGATGTCGGTATTGGATCCCTCCAGCGACGAACCGACGATGGTGCCGGACTTGCCGAACAGCGCCTGCCCGGATTCGTCGGTCGCCTCGAAGGCGCCGCCGTCGACGCGCTTGAGGAAGTTGGTGCCGTTGAAAGTCGCAACCGTGATTTCGGCGAGGTCGAGGTTGCGGCCGTTGGAATAGTTGCCGACGATACGGCCGTTGGTGCTGACGCCGACCGACTGCAACTGGCCGGCGGGGAAACCGTCCTGTTGAATCTGGTTGACCTGGACGTTGCCGTTGGCGTCCGCGAACTGGGTGACGCCACCGGTGCCGAAGTTGATGACGGGGCTGCCGAGCGATACCCCGTTGACGATGGCGTTGGTCAGCGTGATCGACGGGATTGCCGGCGACATCTGGCCGGAGGCCGAGAAGGTGAAGTTGGTGTTGACGTTCTGCCAGGCTACCTGCGTGCCGGTCGCGTTGGGATTGACCTGGTAGAACATGTTCCAGGTGTCGGTATGACCGGCGCCTTGCGAGGCGCTGTCGAGTTTGGCCCAACGGAACTGGAGGTTCACCGGCGCGCCCGACACGTCGTACGTGGTAACGGCGCCACCCGCGACGGTCTCGTCGAGGAACGTCGAATTGTCGTTGCCTACCACCTGCCCGGTGCCGGTCGTACCGCCGCCGCCGCGCGTCGCGCTGGCGGTGGTGTTGGTAAAGCCGAGCGCTGCGAAAGCGGTCGTATTCGAACTGGTGACCGTAAGGTCCGACGACAGTCCGGAATGCAGGGTAATGACGCCGCCCGAGACCGTGGACGTGAATCCGCCGGCCTTGGCTCCCGAGAGCGTATCGATCTGGTCCAGCAAGGTCGTAATGTTGTCGGTGACGTTGATCTGGTTGGGGGGGGTTGCACCTGATGCCACGAAGGTGATCACTTGGGTGCCATTGACCGTGATTTTGTCGCCGGCGCCTGCAGCGGAGAAACTAGCGGTGATCGAGTCTGAGGGCGACGTACCCGAAAGCAACGTGTTGCCGGTAATTGCCACCTGGGTCGACGCCTGGTTGAGCTGCGGAGTACCGTTGACCGTCTTGTCGGTATAGGGCGCCGGCGGAGTTCCCAGCACCAGTGGATTATGTCCAGTGCTGAACGATGCCGGCGCGATCAGTTCCGATCCCACCACCGACGTGTCGTGGGCGGTCGTCAGCGGATAGGACGCGAGGTTGGCGCGGTAATCGATCTTGGTGGTTTCCTGCGCCGGCAGGAAGTCGTTCTGGAATTTGAGAACCTGCGGCGAACTGCCCGAGGGGTTGCCGGTGGTCGGGTCGATCGGAACGCCTTCAAGATAATAGCCGGCGCCGTTGACGAGAAAGCCGCTCTTGTCGAGCTGGAAGTCGCCGCGGCGGGTGTAACGGTCGACACCGTCGAACACCGGCGTGCCGTCGGTGAAGGTGCCGGGCTTTTGCACCGAGAAGAAACCGGCGCCATTAATGGCCATGAAGGTCGCGACCTGCGCGGACTGCACGTCGCCCTGCACCGTGTTGGTACTGCGCGATTGCGTGGTCACGCCGCCGGCTAGCTGTGCGGTCAGCGCCGTCTGCGGAATGAGATCGAGGAAACTGGTGTCGATGCGCTTGAACGCCGTGGTCTGCGAGTTGGCGATGTTGCCCGAGACGTTTTCCAGTGCGTAGGACTCCGCGCGAAGGCCGCCCACCGCCGTCGTAAGAGCGCCGAAGATACCCATGACATTTTCTCCACATTCGATCCGGGCGGCTCGCCGGTGTCCAAAAAACCCAGGCCGCGTCGGGAGAAAACGTCGCAAGCGTTATGCCAAGTAGAAAAACCTCAACTTATCAATACATTAAACAAAAAGCCCCGATCCAAAGACCGGGGCACAATTGCCGGGCGGGCAACAATTGCCGGGCGCGAACCTCAGGAAGCGGTTGGCCCCGCCGGGTGAAACACCAGGCCAAATCCGTCGATGCAGTAACGCAAACCCGTCGGCTTCGGCCCGTCGTCGAAGACGTGACCGAGATGACCGCCGCAGCGGCGGCAGTGAACTTCGGTGCGCAGCATCCCGAAGGTGCGGTCCTCGGTCTTGCCGATGGCGTTATCGATCGGCTGGTAGAAGCTCGGCCAGCCGGTTCCGCTCTCGAATTTGGTTTCCGAAGAGAACAGCGGCAGGTCGCAGCCGGCGCAGGCGAAGATGCCCTTGCGGTGCTCTTTCAGCAGCGGGCTCGAGCCCGGGCGCTCGGTGCCTTCCTGGCGCAGGATTTCATATTGCTGCGGCGTCAGTTGCGCGCGCCATTCGGCGTCGGTCTTTTCAATCTCGAATTTCTCGGCGGCCTGCGCCGGCGTGGCGCGTAGCCAGCGGAAGGCGGCAAGGCCAAACAGGCCAGCGATGGATGCAAGCAGGATGCGGCGGTCGATCATCAGGGGTCTCCGTGGAGGCAACAAAGCTACGGTTCGTCATCAAATACGGCCCGTCGGCACGGAAGTTACACCGATCCGCCCCGAATTCCCTCACTTTCCTGCGAGGCGGCGGCAGGCGCCCCGCCCGCTTCCGCGTCGGCCGGCACTGGCGCCTGCGGGCGTACCGGGCGCGGCTGGCCCGGCGGCGGGCGGCGACGCGGTGACGGCCCGGTTCCGGCCTGCCGGTTGGCTTCGGCCAACCGCGCCTCGCGAACCCGCTCCTTGGCCCGCGCGCCCTCCCGGTAACGGGCCAGCGTGCCTGCGGCTGCCGAACTTCCCCGCCCCCACAGGCCGATCAGGTGGCCGGCAACCCGACCGGTGGTGCCGCCTGCCCAGACTAATTCGAACGGCGAAAACAGCCGCCAGCGCTCATCGCCCCACAGGATGCTGCGCGCCACCAATAGCCCCGCCATCGCCGAGGTGTTCAGCCCCTGGCGGCCGAACCCGCTGGCGACCCACAGGCCTTTGCGCAACTGACCGATCTGCGGCATGCCATGCACCGTCACCCCGACGGCGCCGCCGAACACGTCGGATATCGCGACCTTGCCGAGGGTTGGAAAGGTGGTGGCGATCCGGCGCTGAATGGCGGCACCAAAGCGGCGCGGCCGCGCATCCCAGGTCGCCTCCGGGCTCGCCCACATCAGGCGGTCGCCGTCCACGATGCGGAAATGATCGACGCCGTCGCTGTCGGTCACCGAGCCCTGGAAGGTGATGGCATCGGCGAGCCGCGCGCCGAGCGGTTCGGTGACCGCGGCATAGCGCCAGACCGGCAGCAGCGTCTCCGACAACCGCCGCAGCGGCGCACCGAGATGGATATTGCCCGCCAGCACGATGTGGGATGCGCGCAGCCTCGCCGATGGCGTCACGATGCGCTTGCGAATGCCGGAGGGATCGATGCTGACCACCGGCGTGTCCTCGAAGATGCGCGCCCCAGCCCGCCTTGCGAGTGTGGCGAGACCATGGACGTATTTGCGGCCATCGACCTGAAACGCCTTGGGATAGTAGATGCCGTGGAAATAGCGCCCGGTCTTGAGCTGATCGCGGACCCGATCGACCTGCCAGCCTTCGACTTCGGTCTCGAAATCCTCACTCAGTGTCTGTAGCCGGCTGATCAACGTCTCGCCGGCATCGACGTTGGAGACTTCCAGCGCGCCTTCGGTCAGCGCAATGCCCGGCATCGCTTCTTCGGTCGCGGCGGCGCGGACATAATCGGCGCCCTCCTTCGACAGCGCCCAGAGTTCGCGGGCATCGTCGAGACCGACGCGCTCGATCAGGTCACCGATCGGAAGACCATAGCCTGGCATAACGGTGCCGAGCTGGTTGCCGGACGCGTTCCAGCCGACGTGCCGGCCTTCGAGCACGGCGACGCTGGCGCCAAGGCGCGCCGCCTCCAGCGCCACGGTGAGGCCGGCAAGTCCGGCCCCGACCACGCAGATATCGACATCGAGATCGAACGACAGACGCGCGCGAAACGGCGCGTCGTCGTCCGGGCCGTTGGTCGCACTTGTGAAAGTCTCTGCCATGGCGTTTTCTTACGGACCGCTGCGGCGCTTGTCACCTTGTCCTGGGCATGAGCTTGTAGATTAATTCAGACTTGCTAATCCAGACGCTAACCCAGACTTGGACCGAATCGAGATTGCGCCCATGCGCCGTTTGATGCTGTTGCGTCACGCCAAGACCGAAAATGACGCGCCCTCGGGGCAGGACCAGGACCGCCGTCTCGACGACCGCGGCCGGCTCGACGCCGCCGCCATCGGCGGCTGGATCGGTCGCCATCCACCCCTTCCCGACGCCGTTCTGGTCTCAACCGCCGTGCGGACACAGCAGACCTGGGAGATCGTACGGGAAGCGATCAAGACCGATGCGCCGCGGGTCGTGTCCCTCGCCGAGCTTTACGGCGCCGATCCGGCCCAGCTGTTGCAAATCATCCGCATGGCGGAGGCCAGCGATCCCAGGCGATTGATGGTGGTCGGCCATAACCCCGGCATGCATGAGCTGGCGTTGGCACTCGCCGGCGACGGCCACGCCGCCGCGAAGAAAGCACTCGAGGACAATCTGCCGACCACGGGCCTTGCGATCTTCGACTTTGCGATCGAGGACTGGAACGAGGTGGCATTTCGCCGCGGCACGCTCGTACAC
>Ga0307516_10010275_pt1 | contig 10310 bp, 10 predicted proteins | sample 19_EM_MG_FD_203310 | JGI IMG/M metagenome (GOLD analysis project Ga0307516, IMG submission 203310) | Populus trichocarpa ectomycorrhiza microbial communities from riparian zone in the Pacific Northwest, United States - 19_EM | ecosystem: Host-associated > Plants > Roots > Unclassified | place...
CGTTCTACGACGACTCCCCGACGGTGAGCCTGGACCCGCCGTACAACGAGCACTTGATCTCCGAAATCGGCGGTCTGGGCCTCGCACTGACCGGCATGCTGTTCTTTGCCGCCTGGGTGCTCGACGGCAAGGTCGTCCGAGCGGCGCTCATCGGCTATCTGATCTATGCAACTGCACACTTCACGTTCCACGTCCGACACCTCGAACACATCTCACATTTCGATGCCGTCCAAGTCGGCACGGTTCTCGGCCCGCCGAACGCCGATCATCGATGCCATTGACCGCTGCGGACTTCCCCATCGGGAACCACGTTGACGACGCCCCGCACCTACCGGAAGTGCCAACTCACCTCCATCCGAAAGGCCCGGCCATGCCAGCGGTCTTGATCCACGGCGTTCCCGACACCCACCGGCTGTGGGACCCTGTGCGACACCGCCTCACCCGGACCGACGTCGAAGCGTGGGACCTGCCGGGGTTCGGCACGCCGGCGCCGGACGGTTTCGGCTGCTCCAAAAAGGAATATGTCGACTGGCTGATCCAACGACTGGAACGGTTCGGTGAGCCGGTCGACCTGGTCGGCCACGACTGGGGTTGCATCCTCAGCGCACGAGTGGCCGCCCTCCGGCCTGACCTGGTCCGGACCTGGGCCGGCGGCAACGGCCCGATAAGTGCCGCATATCGTTGGCACCCACTCGCACGGATCTGGCAGGACCCGATCGAAGGCGAACGGTTCATGGCGCAGTTGGAGCCTGCATCATTCGCCAGCGACCTCGTGACAAGCTTCGACGTTCCGGCCGAGGCCGCTCGGGAAATGGTGAGCCGGGTGGACGCGGCAATGAAGGCCAGCATTCTCGAGCTTTATCGATCCGCCGTGACCATGGGATCGGAATGGGAGCCTTCCCTCGCCGACCTGGAGGCGCCCAGCCTGGTCTTCTGGGGCGTTCTCGATCCCGCCTGTCCCGCCGAGTTCGGCGAGCGGCTCGGCAAATCCGTCCGGGCCACCAAGGTCGTCGAACTCGACTGCAACCATTGGACAGTGCTGCAGAAGCCGGCCGAGGTCGCCGCGGCACTCGAAATGCACTGGAACGCACAATGACAGTCCACATGAGAATACTTCCAGCAAGGAGACTACATGGGCAATTCAGATACGGTGCCGGAGCCCGTTCTCGTCGATCGTTGGCGCACGACGATGACCAACTACAAGAAGGTCGCCGTCCACCTCAAACGAGCGCTACGGGACAAACACGGTCTCACCGTGAGCGAGTTCGAGACGCTCGATCGCCTCATCGCCGTTGACGATGAGAAACGCCGCATGCAAGACCTCGCGGCCGAGATGCACCTCAGTCAGAGCGGCCTGTCGCGCACCGTCGCCGAGCTCGAGACCGGCGGACTTCTGCAACGCACAACCCGCGAGGACGACCGCAGAGGCATCTTCTTGACGGTGACCGAATCTGGCCTGCGGCGCCACGCCGAGGCCCGAGCCACCTACGTTGCCGTCCTGGCCGAACGACTACCCGCAGACCAGGCGGCGGCGCCCTCGCTTCCTGCCAACGTAGGTCGCCGGGGCGGTGGTGTCATCGCGGCCAACCAGACGGTGCATCCCTGCAACCTGTGACAGGTGAACGAAATCCGCAAAGCATCACGATGGAACGTCACAAATTTGCGGGTTGCGTTGTCTTTAGGTCATGAGCTTTGAGGTACAGGCAGACGCGTACGCCCGTTTCATGGGCCGATACTCCGACCCGCTGGCCGTGCAATTCGCCGCGGCGGCTGGCGTGACGGCCGGGCGACGGGCGGTCGACGTCGGATGCGGTACCGGCGCGTTGACGGCGGAACTGGCCGACCGGATCGGCGCTGAGAACGTGTCCGCCGTAGACCCGTCGGCCCCGCTGCTGGCCGCGGTCCGAGACCGGTTCCCTTTGGTCGACGTCCAGCAGGGCACAGCGGAGCGGATGCCGTTCCGTGACGGCGAGTTCGATTTCACGTTGGCGCAGCTGGTCGTGCACTTCATGGCCGATCCGGTGGCCGGGCTGCGGGACATGGCCCGGGTCACCCGGCCCGGCGGCGTGGTCGCAGGCTCGACGACCGCGCCCGCACCGAATTGAGGGATCGGTGCAGACAGCTGATGCCGATCGAGGGTCCGATCGACATCACCGCAACGGCGTGGACCGTGCTCGGCTGGCCGACGTGACGGGGTGTGTCACAAACCCGTACGCCACTTTGGTCATAGCTGTCGATCGTGACTTGAATACTACCGAGAGAGGTTTCCGTCATGGACGCTAGCCGTGCTCGTACCATCGAAACGGTGGACGATCTTCGCCGCCATCTCCAGTGGGCAATCGAACTTGAGCATGCGACGATTCCGCCCTACCTGTACGCGCTGTACTCATTGGATCCCCGCCGCAACTCCGACACCGCCCAGGTGATTGGCAGCGTTGTCGCCGAGGAGATGCTGCATCTGGCGCTGGCCGCGAACCTGCTCAACGCCGTCGGCGGGCGACCCGCGTTCGACACCCCCGAGCTGTTGCCGCCGTACCCGCACCCGCTTCCGCACGGCGACCGGTCCCTGCATGTCAACCTGCTGCCGTTCGGGCCGCAGGCACTCGAGTTGTTCCTGCGCATCGAGAAGCCCGCGTCGGCGACCGCGGCACCCCAGGCCGACGGATACCAGACGATCGGGCAGTTCTACGCCGCCATCAAGGCCGGCATCGCCAGTCTGTGCGACGAACTCGGCGAGGACAAACTCTTCTGCGGCGACCCGGGGCGGCAGCTCGGGGAGTTTCACCTGCGCACCGGCAGCGGCCGGGGCGTTCCCGTGCACGATCGGAAGTCTGCGATGACCGCGCTGGCCGAGATAATCGAGCAGGGTGAGGGCGCCGGGCTCACACAGGTGTGGGACGGGGATCGCGACGTGTTGCACCCCGACCGCGACGAGGTCGCGCACTATTACCGCTTCGTCGAACTCAAACACGGTCGCCGGTACCAAATAGGCGACACACCGCAGTCCGGGCCGACCGGAGATCAGCTTGCCGTGGACTTCGCCGCGGTGCTGCCGATGCGTCACAACCCCAGAACGGCCGACTGTCCGGAAGGCAGCGCGATCCGTGTCGCCCAGCAGGAGTTCAACAACACCTACTGCCTTCTGCTCTACATGTTGGAAGAGACGTTCAACGGTAACCCGACCCAGATGGGCGGCGCCGTCGGCATGATGTACACCCTGAAAGGACAAGCCCAGGCCCTCGCGAAAATGCCGACCGGCGATGGACGCACGACCGCCGGACCGACTTTCGAGTACGTGCCGCCCGAACAGCGGCCGTAGTCACCGGACCGCGTCGGCTCATTCCGGCATCGCATCGGCCACGGCAGCGATCTTCTTCGGATTCATCATCCACAACACCTGATCGATGCCGTCCTCTGAGGCGATGACCGTGACCATCCCCAGGAGCGTGTCACCGCGGCGCATGATGACGCTGGCCTGCCCGTTCGTGGTGACCCAGCGCAGATCCACGCCCTCCCAGTACCAGGTCGAGAACGCTGCGATGTACTTCGCCACCCGGGCCGCGCCGACGACGACCTTGCGGGAGATCCGCCGGGCGCCGTTGCCGTCGGAGATGCTCACCACGTCGTCCGCGAACAACTTCTCCAGCGCGTCGAGGTCGCCGGTACGGGCGGCCTCGAGGAACGTGGCCAGCAGCTGGCGCTGCGCGCGCTCGGGCACCGGAGCCTTCGGTCCGCCGGCGACGTGCTTGCGCGCTCGGCTGACCAGCTGGCGAACGGCCGGTTCGGTGGACTGCAGGATGCCGCCGATCTGTGCGTACGAGTAGTTGAACGCCTCCCGCAACACGTAGGCCGCGCGCTCCTGCGGGGTGAGCTTCTCCATCAGCATTAGGACCGCGAACTCGAGCGCCTCCCCGCGCTCGGCGCCCAGGAACGGGTCGGCGCTGGTGTCGACCGGCTCCTGCAACCACGTACCGATGTAGGTCTGCCGGCGCACCCGCGCCGACTGCAGCTCATTGATGGCGAGCCGGGTCGTGGTCGTCGCCAGGAACGCGCCCGGGCTGTTCACCAGGCTCCGGTCGGTCGCCTGCCAGCGCATCCAGACCTCCTGAACCAGGTCCTCGGCCTCGCTGGAGCTGCCGAGCATGCGGTAGGCGATCCCCAATAGGCGCGGCCGCAGGCCCATGAAGACGGACGCAGCATCGTCAAGGTCCCCCGCCACTGCTCCTCCCAAAGGTCATTCGCGGCACCATCCTAGGCGTGCCGCGAAACGCGTGTCGCCGTTTGTCGATCGCGATGATTCCGGGCATGAGAGTGAAGAGAATCACGCGGCCGAGTCTGCCGTCGCGGCGGCGGAGCGACGTGCGCAGGCGGCGCCTCGCGCTCCGCGCAGGGTTGAGCGCGAACTCCGGACCACGACCGATCCGGGCCATGCGGGACCGGACAAGCGACAAGCGGGCGGCTACTCCGGCAGATGTCGCTGCGCCCAGACCGCGATCTGGTCCAGCGCCGGTATCAGGGCGGATCCCGCGTCGGTCAGTGCGTACGTCACCGAGATCGGTGGGCCCTCGTCGACCGTGCGGGTGATCAGGCCGGACGGCAGCATTCCACCGCTTGCCCAGGAAATCGAAGGCGCGCGCCAGCCAGGCAGCGGCGTCGGAACAGGTTTGCGGCTCGACGATCGTCCTGTCACGGGTGGACACGTCTAGCAAGGTAACACCGACGGCAGAGCGTGAGCGGGCGCCGAGGAGGCCGGAAACCCGACCAACTCGATCATGAACAAGCCCGCGCCGATCATCGCCGTGCCATTACCTGTGCATTGTTCGGCATCGAACCCATTAATGGATATTCAATTTCCACGCAGCCGTCCACCCCGCACGGCGGGCCGTCACAACGGGTGGACGTCGGTCCCGCGCGGTCCTGAGTAGCTGCTTCGTTTCGGCGTGCGCGATCCGGGTGACGCCGGCGCAGGACGGTAGGTTCGAAATTGAGGGATGAGTTCACGGTTCCTCCGGAACAGGTGCCGGCGAAGTGGACTGCCGGGCCGCAGACTCAACGACTGAGTTCACGGCCCGGTTCCCTGGTTTGCTCGTGGTCGGGTTGTTCGCCGTTCGGTGCCGGGTTCGTCGGTGTCTCCACGGGGAAGAAGAAACCTTTGATCGCCGGCGCCAGCGCGCCGAGACGGTTCATCTTCTTCGGGACGACCCAGTCGGCGTACGGAAGGACCTGCGGTTTGCCTTGCCCGTCAATCGGCCCCAAGGGTTGATGCACTTCGACGAATCCACCGTCGGGCCGGCGGCGGATGATGCCGGTCTCGACGCCGTGAGAGAGCGTTTCCCGGTCGTGCTGCTGCAAGCCGAGGCACAATCGCACGGTGATCCAGTAAGCGAGGGGCGGACCGATCATCAGGCCGATCCGGCCGGCCCAGGTCATCGCGTTTAGGCTGATGTGGAACTTGTCGGCGATCACGTCGTCACCGCCGGCGAGCGTGGCGATGAGGTAGAAAGTCAACGCCATCATCCCGATACCGGTTCGCTGCGGTGTGTCTCGGGAGCGCTGCAGGAGATTGTGCCAAGCATCGTCGTGGGTCCAGCGCCGTTCAATCCACGGGTACGCGGCCGCCAAGGTCACGACAGCCCCGAAACCGAGCACGCCGGGCCAGAAGAGCGGCGGAATGGAATAGCCGTCACCGATCGGCAGGGTGATCTGCCAGGCCGGCATGAGCCGCACCAGGCCGTCGAGGAACATGACGTACCAGTCGGGCTGGCTCGCCGACGAGACCTCGGACGCCCGGTACGGCCCGAACAACCAGATCGGGTTGATCTGGAAGAGCCCGCCCATCAGCGCCACCACCGCAAACGTGAACAGCAAGATGCCACTCTGTTTGAACACATATCGCGGGAAGAAGCGCTCGCCGATGACGTTGCTCTCGGTCCGGTTCGGTCCCGGCCACTGCGTGTGCTTCTGCACGAACACCAGCCCGACATGCAGGACGACCAGCGCCAGCAGGATCGCCGGCACCAGCAGCACGTGAGTGATGTAGAGCCTGCCGATGATGAGTTCGCCGGGGAATTCCCCGCCGAACAGCGACGCCGACAGCCAGGTACCGATCACCGGAATCGACAGGATGATGCCGGACGCGATACGCAGCCCGGTTCCGGACAGTCCGTCGTCCGGCAACGAGTAACCGGTGAACCCCTCGAGGAACGCGACTACGTAGAGCACGACGCCGATGACCCAGTTCAGCTCGCGCGGCTTACGGAAGGATCCGGTGAAGAACGTGCGGAGCAGGTGCGCCAGGCTCGACGCCAGGAACAGCAATGCGGCCCAGTGGTGCATCTGCCGCACAAGCAGGCCGCCGCGCACCTCGAACGTCAGATCGAGCGTCGATGCGTATGCCCGGGACATCGGGACCCCGCGCAGCGCCGGATCGGCGCCGTGGTACACGACCTCCTTCATCGACGGATCGAAGAACAGGCTCAGGAACACGCCGGTGATCACCAGTAGGACGAACGAGAACAACGCGAGTTCACCGAGCAGGAACGACCAGTGGTCCGGGAACACCTTGTCGAGCAGCACCCGCAACGGCGTCGCCACCCGGAACCTGTCGTCCGTGCCGATCGCCGCGCTGACCACCCGGCGCGGCCGGGGCACCCTTCTCTGCAACACCACGACCTAAAGACAAGACGGCACGCGGATTTGTGACACGCCGTCGGCGCCGGATCACGCCGGGACCGGTACCCGATCCTCCGCATCTCTCGGCTCGAGGCACGCTCGGGAATCTGTCACCGCACTTCTCTTCCGGTCATGTCGCGGTCGTTCACGGCCGATCGTCGCCGATTCCGACGCGGTTGCCAACGACGCTGTCACAGATTCCGGGGCTGCGCTGTCTCAGCTTCGCGACACGGCTCGCGGCGGGCGTCCTGGCCCGGAGACCGAAGTCGTCGGCGCCACGGACCGTCGGCTCACACGGCTGGGCGTCCGCTACAGAAGGGTGATACCGCGGTGCGAAACAGTCGGCTGGAATCCTTCAGCGACGGAGTGCTCGCCATCATCATCACAATCATGGTGCTCAGTGTGAAGATGCCGCCGGGACACTCACTCTCCGACCTCGTCCACACGGCCGGTGGGGGATTGCTGACCTACCTTCTCAGCTTTCTTTACGTCGGTATCTACTGGAACAACCACCACCACATGTTTCACCTGGTACAGCGCATCAGCGGTGGAGTGCTGTGGGCGAATCTGGCTCTGCTGTTCTGGCTGTCGCTGTTGCCGTTCACCACAGCCTGGGTCGACGAATCGAGCTTCGCGCGGATTCCGGTCGCCGTCTACGGTCTGAACCTGCTCACCGCGGGTATCGCGTACTTCATCCTCCAGACCGTGATCATCCGGCAGGAGGGAGCCGAGTCGCCGCTACGCCGAGCCATCGGCACCGACGCCAAAGGCAAGGTTTCCCTCGCGCTCTACCTGGCCGGGATCCTCAGCACCCTGACGATCGACCGGAACGGGCACGTCGGCGTGGCGATCGCCGGCGCCTGCTTTGTCAGCGTGGCGATGAGGTGGGTCGTCCCCGACCGCCGCATCGACCGGATGGTTCGCCAGTACGAAACGCTCGAGGGTGGTGGCGCAGACGGATAATCGACGACCCCGGTCATCTCATGGGCACCGTCCACAAGAGATCGTAAGGAGAAATCAGTGACGCACGACGACGGCTTCCCCGCACCGCGGCAAGGGCTGCTGGTGACGCATTTCCTGACCGTACGAGACGTCCGGGTCTCGCGTGACTTCTATGCCGACATCTTCGGCGGGCACGTCGTACTGGCCGAGAACCCCGCCACCGTCCGGATCGCCAACACCTGGATCATCATGAACCCGGGAGGCGGACCGACCCCCGACAAGCCCGACGTCGTTCTCACCGCGCCCCAGCCCGGCGACCCGGTGTCGGCGTTCCTCAACGTCCGCGTCGCCGATATCGCCTCGTTCTATGCCGACGCGCGTGCGAAAGGCGCGCATTTCCTTACCGCGCCTCAGGACCGCACGGCAGAGCTGCGGTGCTATCTCCGTGACCCGGACGGATACCTCATCGAGATCGGACAGACAACCGGACTGCTCCAGGGCGTGCACGCCGACCTACCCGCAACCTCAAGCTGACACGGGCGGCAGACCTCGACGGCGTCCACCAGTTCCGCCGTGACCCGGTATCGTCACATCTCGAACCCGCCGATGTCTCAGCGGGACTTCAACGCCGCGCTCACCGCGAGCGGCGCGCCATCCGCACTGGCCGACTTCATCAAACGCCGGCCAGCGCACCTTCCCGCGTGTTCCACTGATGCTTGGACCCGGCTCGTGCCTGCCCAGAGTCGGCGGAAGTGGCAAGCATGCACGGAATCATCCTCTCCGAGCTGAAGAAGTACGTGACGGAGAAGCTTGGTCCGAGCGCCTGGCCGAAGCTGCTGAGCGAGGCGGGTTTGCCGAACAAGATCTACCTGGCCTCCACGCTGTACCCGGACGAAGAGGTCGTCGTCGAGACCACCATTCACACGGCCGTGCGCATGCGTAACCCCGGCGCCGCGCCACCGCAACTGAAGATCACCCGGCTGAGCCCGAAGCACGTGCAGATCGTGTACGGCTCGAAACGAAAGATGTGCGCCCTCGGCAAGGGAATGCTGACCGCCCTCGGCGGCCGATACCACCAGCCGCTGACTGTGACCGAGACGAGTTGCATGATGCGGGGGGCCGCCGAATGCCGGATCGATGTGAAGGCCGCCTAGAGACGGTCGGCAGCGGGATCGGAGGGGTGAGGGTAGTCACATCTCACCTGGTCACAATCGGCGGGGCTGCCCGGTCTTAACGGAGGAATACATACGTCTAGGAAGGTCAGCCAATATGAAGATCGCTGTCATCGGTGGTACCGGACTCATCGGTTCCCAGGTGGTCAAGTTGCTCGCCGCGAGCGGGCATGAGGCGGTTCCGCACTCAACGTCGACCGGCCTGGACCTGATCACCCGACAGGGCCTGGCGGAGGCGATGCAGGGCACCGACGTCGTGGTCAACCTGACGAACTCGCCGACCTTCGACGATGCCTCGCCGGCATTCTTCCAAACCACGATGGACAATCTGCTCGCAGCCGCCGACGCGGCCGGCGTCAGCCACGCGGTGATCCTCTCGATCGTCGGCGTCGACCAGGTCCCCGACCTGGTCTACTACCGGGCCAAAGTGTTGCAGGAGAAGATCCTCAAGGCCGGCCCGGTGCCGTACTCGATCGTCCGGGCCACGCAATTCTTCGAGTTCATCGAACCGATGATCTCCTGGACCGCCGACCAGGACACCATCCGCCTGCCCGCCACCCTCGTGCAGCCGATCGCCTCCGCCGACGTCGCCGAGGCGGTCGCCGAAGTCAGCGTGGGAACTCCCCTGCGCGGCCGGCGCGACATCGCCGGACCGGAGGTCTTCGCGTTCGACGAACTAGGCCGGATCACTTTGGCCGCGCGCGGTGACCACCGCAAGGTCGTCACCGACAACAACGCCGGCATGCTCGCCGCCGTCCCCGGCGACGCACTCATCCCCCACGCGGACGCCCAGATCGCCAAGACGAGCTACCGCGATTGGCTCACTCGCTGATCCCGTCGGATCCGTACGGCCTCCGCCATGCGGATCCGGCGACGCCCCTGGCACCTGGCCGATGCTCTCCGTCGATCTACGCGGTCAAGGCGCTCGGGCTGATGAGTACGTCGCCGGCGTCCTGCCTTAGGAGACCACCCGGCCGCTAGCCAAGCTGCGGTGGGCCACCGTCGCGCGGGGCCGGCCCGATCCGGTCCGGTCGCCGCGCGGCTCGCCGGGTGTGAGTTTGTCGGGTCCGGTCGAGTCACAACTTGCGGGGTCATCCGGTCTTAGCGGTGAGCGCATCGGCCGTACGTCAAGGAGGTCACCACGTGAAGGTGCCGAACCCGCTGCACCCGGTCGACGAGAACTGGCAACGAGGGCTGGCGATTGTGGCCCATCCCGACGACCTGGAGTTCGGTGCCGCGGCGGCGATCGCCCGCTGGACCCGACAGCACAAAGAGATCGCCTACGTCCTGCTGACCAGCGGTGAGGCGGGTATCGACCGGATGGATCCTGCGGTGGCCGGTCCGGCGCGGGAACAGGAACAGCGTGCCGCAGCGGCGATCGTTGGGGTATCCCGGGTCGATTTCCTCGGGCTTCCCGACGGCGTTCTGGAATACGGCGTCCCGCTCCGTCGCCGGCTCAGCCGTGCGATCAGAACGCACCGGCCGGACATCGTGATCACCAACAACTTCCGGGACAGCTGGGAC
>Ga0307516_10010276_pt1 | contig 10309 bp, 5 predicted proteins | sample 19_EM_MG_FD_203310 | JGI IMG/M metagenome (GOLD analysis project Ga0307516, IMG submission 203310) | Populus trichocarpa ectomycorrhiza microbial communities from riparian zone in the Pacific Northwest, United States - 19_EM | ecosystem: Host-associated > Plants > Roots > Unclassified | place...
TTTTCTTTTTTGGGTTAGATGATACATGGTGTCTTTTGTGCTGTCATTAAATTTTGGCAGGTTTAAGTTCTTGCGTATGTTGATAAGGAGATACTAAAATTCTAGTTTAAAAATTGCTAGGGTAATCTCACCAGAACTTAATTTTTCACCACCAAAATACATGGACTAAAATATAATATAGGATGTAACTCTGATTGTATTGCAATAGTGAGGTAATTATATTTTTTAACCCAGAAAAAAAAATGCCTCCCGCCCTTCACCCTAAAATGGATGGTGCCAGTCCATAGCAGACCTTGTCAGTGTGATTAAACTGTTCAGCCCAATCCGTCCAGAAAAAAAGATCTGTTATTATTGAATTGGGAAGTAAGTAGGAGAGATCTGGATGGATTGTGAGTATTTCAAACTGTTGTGGTTTCTAGTAAATTAAAACTTGAGCTGGGATATGTTTAGCAAATTCAGTTGATCACTTGCCAAAGTCATGGATCAATGGCTAGGACAATCTGATCTAATCTGTCAAATTCGTAGTCATTTTGTTGATCCCATTTTTCCAGGAGTTTGTGTGGCACAATTGAGAGGAACATTGCTTGAATTGAAATCTACTTTTCCTTTCATTCAATGGCAATCCAGGAAATGTTGGATCCAAATCTACTTCTCTTCCAAGTGATCACACAAACCCTTTTGTTCTATCTGCAAACCCTACCCTTAAAATACTTGCAACTAAGGCTGTCCTTGGCTACTTTGGGCTGGTAGCGCTCCTCTTTTTTTTTTCCCCTTTATTGTTTTCTTCTATATATCAATGGGATTTATCTTTTGCTTATTTTTTATAATGAAAGTTGCAGTGATATATATAATGATAAATATATCAAGAGTAAAGAATAAAAAAAATTCTAAAAAAGAGTAAGTAACAAAAGGAGAAAAAAATTTCCAGAAGAATAAAGATAAGAAAAAAAATGATGATAAATAAGTCAAGTGTGAAATGATAAAAATACCAAGCATAAAAAAAAAACAATATAAGAATTTTTTTTCAATATAAGAACCCTAATTTGTATTTTATTATAGTATAATTTTTTCTAATTTGATATGTCTCTTTAAAAGGTTTACAACTTCTTAAATAGACTAAAAATTATCCTTTATAATATAGAAAAATCAAAATTTTAAATCAAATAGGAAAGACAACTTAAAATATATAATTACGCTAAATATAAAAATAAAAATAAAAATAATAAAGTTAGCTAAAACATCTTTCAAGTCTAATTTAAGAATCTTTTAATTTGACAAATTTTGAGCTTGATCCAACTATCAAATCAAAAATCATGGGTTATTTTTATCAGGTTGCATGAGCAAGCCTCTTCTTAGGTTTAACCATGTCTCGTTGGTTCATAAATGGGTTTACTAAGCTTTATGCATGATTCATTAATGACGGTGACAAATTCATAGTTCACGGTTCAAAATTATCAAATTCTATAAACTTGTCTACATTGATTTTTAATTTTAAAACACTCTCCAATAAGTTTAAAAATTTATAAAAAATGAATCAAAACAAATATTTTAAGTTACAATCTATATATTTTTGGAATCTTTAAATGACAATGCCACCACCATGGAGCTCCCCTCTCCAAGATAAATTCATCAACAAGATCGATATTTTTATGGTCAGAATATGCTTGGCTAAAAGCTTTCTCTTTCTTTTATTTTTTGTGTCAACTTTCTCGCTTTCTTTTTATTATTGAAGGGACAGAACTTGAGAAAATAATTTAGGATTGAAACGTAAAAATCTAAAAGTACAAAGATCAAATAAAGAAAAAACAATTTAGGGATCAAACAATATTTTATTATGCTCAAACACAATGGATGCGCAGTGCAGTCCACATTGCGTTTGACCCACGAGGAACAATGGAAAATACCATAGAAATGCTCCAATTCTTTTAGGTTATAATATTAGCCGGTGCACCTACATCACGCTGCAAATATAATTTCAAGTTAATTTTTAACAGAAGAGAAGAAAACGATAGCAATATAGCTATATTTTTTTATATCATAAAATTTATTAATTAAGAAAAGGAAAAATGATATTTGCGCTTAATAAAATTAATGGAGAAATATATGAACTGATGAGTTAGAAAAGTGTTGCCAATGCTAATTAAAGACTCAAGTGAGAAATTCAACTTCCTTGTAAGATGCAAAAGTTTTAACCCGATTGTACTTGCTATTTTATATATATATATATATATATATATATATATATATATATATATATATATATATCTTCAATGTTAATTCTGGTTACTAAATACATATTATTTTCATTCTTATAAATTCATCATAAAAATACAACTTATTTATCTAAAATTTAAGAGGAAAGAAATTTAAAAATAATTACAATAATCTCTTTGAAGTATTATTAAATTATAGAAACAATTCAAAAGGTCAACTACTATTTTTTTTTTAAAAAAAATTATATTAAACAATTAAAAAAATAAGAAAGAGTATTAATTAAAATTAAAATTTTAAAAACTAATAAAAATTTTCTTTTTAAAAAAAAAATCAAGCCCATACCTTGGGTTTTTTTTTAATACCTTTTAAAGGAGCTGTCAATGTTAGATTTTTGTAAAAAAAAAAAAAAAAGATGCCATGTCATTTGTTGGCCATACAACATGTCATCTTTTAACACGTTTTCCACAAATAATTAAAATATTAGGATTCAAGTTTTTGGATTTTAATATTTTATTTTTGAACTTGTTTTCATCTAAAATAATTCTAAAATATTTTATAAACTTCAATAAAAAAATATTTCGTAACACATTGAATTAGCAAGAGAAAATAAATAAGAACAGGTGCCAACATAACTTGAAAACTGAAACGACGAGATAGAAAAAAAAATTGAGTTCAACAATCAAAGTATAAAACAATAAAAATTTCAAAGATCTAAAGAGAAATATTAGCTATGAACGGTGACTTTTAAATGTAAGAGGAAGAATAAGAGATGGGTGTACAGTAAAACATCCACTGTTTTTAGTTTACCAAATAGCTATAAATTAATTAATTATACAAATGCAATAGATTCAAATAATAGTAGCCCTGCCCCTGGGTATATATTTTCTTTTCCAGTTTCTCTCTGCGGCCTTTTGTATGTTTACGTATTACTTTGAATATTTCCCGAAGATCTTCTTCAATTCGACCATCTCACCTTTTTCCCAAATAAAAAAGAGTAGGAAAAAGTGAAAGAGTTTGAGAATAAGAGATTTACTTTTCATGTGGTCTCAGATTCGAGTTTATGGTCGTTAATTTTAGAGTCTATGAAATTAGTCGGGGTGCATGCAAGTTGGCTCGGACATACAAGTTAAAAAAAAAACAGAAAAAAAATTATATATCTACATGAAACTATAGTTCGGCACCTTTTGTATCCCAAGTCAGAGGACTTGTATTCAAGCTTGGTTGATTAGCATATTCAAAGTGCGGAAAATGTGAAGTTGTTCTGTGGTCAATAGACTTCGATTTTACTGGAATATTGAACAGGTTCGTCAATGGTTTCTTCTTGTAAACGCAGCAGAAAGCTTGAATTGAAAAGGCCTTTTCACACGATTGTTTGAAAATACTTCCTTTGCTGTTGTTTTCCCTTAACAGAATATATACCGTAAATTATTTTTCATTGTTTGTTTTTTACATATATTATATGCGATAAAGCTCAATTGAATCCATACAAACAGAAAACTCTCCAGGAAAATTTATATTTCATTGGATCAAATATATGTGTGCTATATATATATATATATATATATATATCCATTTGAATTGGCCTACATGGTAGATTTTTATTTTTCACAAGATTCATTTGTTATTTTACAATTATTAATGGATATTTTTATTTTATTTTTATTTTTTTTATATAATAGATTTACTTTATCACCATTAAAAAAATTCCACTTAACTTGAACTATGAGTAGAGGTATTTTTGGTTTTTTCACCTTTTTAAAAACAATGCAATGATTTTACAACCCTTGAAATGAAAAATGATTAAGATACTTTGTTTATTATTTTTATTATCTGGACCGCGAATTTGACCGGATATCTCAGGTTGATTTGATTTTGATTACCAGGTTTACAAGTTTGTTATGATAACTCGTGTTTTTTATAGGACCAGTTTTTTATGCTTTTTTTTTATCTCGTTATGTTTTTCTGTATTTAATGGATTGTGATTAAGATACTTTGTTTATTATTTTTTGGTAAAGAAATTTCATGGAGTTATCCTAATCATTTTTTTTAAAATTTGATTTATATTCTATTGTTTTTTATTTATTTATTTATTTGAATTATAGCCAGTTTATTTGACTTAACTAGTTATATAACTCTAGGGGCGTTTTTTTTTTTTTCTTCTTAAAATAGACTTGGGAGTGTCTAAACATCAATTTTTTACATAAAAAAAAAAGCTCGACACTAATTTTTTTCTCCATAGCCTAGACTCCAACGGGTCTGGTTATAGGTATCATCTTCCTTCCACGAAGAGACCGTCACTTGACTGCGTCCGCCAGGTTTTACACTTCCTTAGAGGCACCTCTTGAATCTGTCATCGAATGTACCTGCCTCCTTATTAATATATAACCACTGAGACCGTCAGTTGACTGCGTCCGCCAGGTTTGACCTTTCCTGTGACCAGTTTTGTATGTTAGCGCGGGGGCCATTACCCTATTTGAGAAAAAGACTTTCCAGAGCCATAGATAGCCCTTCCGTGTAAGCTGAAAAAGGTAAGTGTTTTCGTCTCTATACAACAGCCGTGTCTGGTAGTGCAACTAAACCATGGTTGCGACGGCAAGTGTCTCAATGAACTGAATCTGCTTTTGAGACCATGATCCTGCGATCAATGTCTTAAGAGATGGATTTCCCACTTTCAAGTGTCGTTGTCTACATCTGGATGTGATCTTTTCATTTGTGCTTCAACAGATTATATTGCTTATTAATTATTTGAGCTTTACCACTGGATTTAATATATAAGCTAGCTGCTTCTTTTTCTTCTTCTTCTTCTTATTATTATTATTATTATTATTATTAAGGGTTTTTTCCTTAATAAACAGTATATATTAAACGGTTAGTTACAAAATTCCTGCAAAGGCTACCTTTAGAAACACGGAATCACCAACACCATTGACGGAGACTGCATCATAGCTCTATTTCATGCTAGTCTTAAGGTTCAGGATGTGGAATCCACTTTATGACCCATCAACATATTAGTGGGCTCTGCCGACCTCTGTAAGTGGGTAATTAGGAATTCCCACAATGGTAATTTCCATCCACCGTTCTCTATATCTGATAAATCCAGCCCAGGTTTTTATATGTTTTATGGCTTTACCTTTCTTAAAAAATATGTCTGTGCTTAGTGCATGATATTAATGCAATTTTTTTTAGTACTAGCAAGACAAGTTACCCATGTACTTTGTTTTTTAATTTTTACTAAATCATAATGAAACAAAAAATAATTAATTACCGAGCGAGTAAGTTTAATTATTAAGGTCAAGCTATCTCAATTCATAAACAAAAAAAAGAGAGACCAAGCTCTCTTTGAAAAAAAACCATGAGTTCTGCTAATTTACTCATGATCGGATTTGAGAATAACTTCAGAAAATAACTTTACTTAAATATAGCGTGCAAAAATCATGGATTGCAATACACTTTTACTTCAGATTTGATATGAGCCTCTAAAAAAATTGTTTCAATCTGAAAGCAAGAAGTCAACAAAGCTACTATTTGCAGTGGGGTGCTGACGGGGTAGTGACGTTTCGCCACTCAGCAACATTAAAGGTAATCCTCTCATTTCTTCGTCCTTCCTTAAAAGTTTTCTTTATGAAAATCAAACTCCGTAGAGGTCTTGTGAGAGAAGTCTAGAGCCAGTTGCCTTAGCTCCTTTGTAAGTGCTGGTGCCCCGCAGTAGAAAACTCCTGCTCGTAAATGTTGACACGGAATTGATTAGTTTGTAAGATCTTTTTAGTTTCGTGGACAGACAAAAAAAAAAAAAAAAAGGAGAAGGAGGGCCCAACGAAGTGGGTGGGCAAGGGTCGGTGAACTGACCAATTCGAGCATCTGGATGTCGGAGAGCGATTTTCTTGTAAACTTGTCGCCAGATGGGTTTGGCAAAGTGGGATTTGACCCGTGTGCCTGAAACCACATCCACGCCATTCTTGGCATGGTTTAATGACTGGAGCATTGCAATGAGGGCAGACCTTGCATCCCCTTCTTCATATACACTTGTGCAATAGTTGTGCATTTCTATCACCTGCTTGTCGTCCATCTCTGCCACCTCATTCATTATCTCTTTGAACCACTCGAATGAACCTTGTTCCCTCGTGACCCAATAGAAATATGCTTTTCTTGTTTTGAAACTTCTGCGAGTACTAATCTTGTTCTTATTGGGTGGTCCTCTGCCACTTTCCAAGCCCTCTAGTGCTCCATTATCCTCTCCATCCTTGTCCTTAAGTTTCTTGTTGTTGATGATGTCCTTGACAATGCTGACCATAGGTGTGGCTCCAATGCCAAGCCCTACGAGTAGCACCACATCATATTTCTTGTACTCTTGTGCTGGAGCTCCGAATGGACCATCGATTAATATCTTCGGAAAGCTGCAACATTCATTTAATCTCCACTTGTCATTGACATGTTCAAGGCAATAAAACTACTCTTCTATTATGGATGACCAATATTCCAAATGAGACAGCCCATAAACCTCATAAATGTAACTGGCACAAGTTCTCGAATAAGTAAAGAAAAGAGTCATTGAAGAAGAAGGCTGATTATACATCTTAATTTACCTAGGATTGTTTTCTCCTTGCATATCAGCTCTGAGTAATCCACTCTTCCCAGCAGGTTGAGGCTGACAAACCTAACAACCATTGAAAACATAAGAGATTGTTCGGAACAAAACACGAAGGAAATTTGGTTTGCATGATGTAGTCATTAGCTAACAACAGACCTCAGAGAAAACAGTTTGGAGTTGCCTCGTCCAATCACCGAGTGTTCGAATGTGCACGCTCAGGTAGTCATCTCCTGGCGAAGAAGTGATAGAGAATGGGTGCCTGTGTTCATACCAACTATGCATTAGCGTCCAAGGTCAATAATTATACAATGTAATTGGATTGGGTTTCTTTGGCATAATTAAGTGGGCACCAGCTAGCAATCTGCCACGGAAATTAAATTAACTTACCATTGAAATGGAGAAACTGCAGCGCAGTTGACAAACATGTACTGCCCACTTTTGTATTTGAAGCCCTGGGGCTTTGACATGTGCAATGCCAGGACGTTTCCAGGATAGACGGCAACCTGGTAAAGTGTTCATGGACAAAATACTGGTCTTCAGTATGGTACAGATTAGCCAGTAGAAGTTGAAGATAAGTAGTACGTAATTCATATAGACTTCATTGTACCATACCTTGAGAATCTTAACAGCTCTGGTGCTTGATCTAAAAGCCCTGATCAACCTTTCACACGCATAAAGGATAACCGGCACTGCTAGGTAGATCCATGTCTGCAGTCAAGAAAAATTGGAAATGGATTGTTTATTTATAACAACTTAAGAGGTAGAAAAGAAGCAAATTCTTAATTCAGTTGCGACGCAAGGGAGGAGCAAAGCACTAACCGTTTTCTTATACCATGTCTTTGTGAGGTAGAGGTAAATTCCATGGACCACGAGGAGAGTGTAGACAATAACGAACAGATGGTGGGAATACCAGAAGGCATTGAAGCCAGTGAGTTTCTTGAGAGGTTTAGGCAGGTTGAGCCTGTTACGCCGGAACCATGGCGTGGCTAATGTGAATGCTATGGCCATTAGCACTACCATTATAATGCCTGTGATCCCCTCCACACCTTTCAAAAACCACCCGTAGTTATCAGGTTGCTCATCTCCAAAGTAAGGTTTCAGAGGCTCGTATTCTTTTTCAGTGGCGTGAAGAAGTCGGGGAAAATCACACGTTATATGAGCCCCTGCATGTAATCCAGTTCCAATGGCAATTCCTACTGCAATAACCTAAACAAATCATAACAAGCATCCTTAGATTTTAAGATCATGCAGACTTCTCGAACATAATATGGAATAGATTAGTTTCATTACCTTGTGGAAATTTAGATTGTCATCAAAAGGCACAGCTACTCCCAATTTGGTCTTGTTTCGCAGCCAAGTAATGGTGTTCCGGCAGACTGGTAGTAAAATCAAGGCCATATTGAATTTAAGGGTCTCTGCCCCTCCTTTGGCAACACAAACGCAATAGCCCATTACATCGTATGCGGCCTTATTGTGTCGATACTCTATGAACTTGTAAGTAAATAAACCGGCAACGATACCCATCCACAACATCATTATCCAAACTCTCTGCCAGTTATCCATCAAAAAGTACTTGACTTTTGGGTACCATCTCTTTAATGGATTGTTCTCTTGTGTAGGCTTCAGCTTTTGGCTAAGTAATTCACTCAGAACTCGGCTATCGCTAACTCTGAAGGATTGGGTTGAAGCTTGCAATAGTAATGTTTCCAAGTTATAAATCTGTTTATTGACACGAAAACAACAATTTTCATGTCAAAAATCTATGATATTATATTAAAAAAACAGTTCAATTTAAAAACATAATCTATAGTAAAATTTTAAGATATAATTTATATTATTTTAAAAATAATAATAATTATGCCCGGAAAAATAAATGAACATTTGCTGTCGTTTAATTATAGGAAACTTTTGTGTGCTGTACCATGATGTATCCAGCATTATCTGGGTCTAATTCTTCCATAATCAGTGCAGCATACTCCTTGGCTTGTTTCTGAATGTTGGAGAGCTTGTTTGCAGAAGCACTTAGACTGATAATCTACAAATAAATTTGATATGGTCAATCACAACTGCTAATGGTATGTAAATAATAAAGTCGATAAAACAATCACGATTAATTTATTCCGTTCATCTTGTCGAAAAGAAGAAGAAGAATCGTGCATATTGAGTGATGTTTTTTTGGTTGGTTTGAACGGGTCCACGTTAATAAAATATTCATTCGAAGCTTACCTCCAAAACTTCTTCTTCTGTTATTCTTCCATCAGCATCTTTATCAACCCTGCACAGATTATCGAATATTAAACACGTCACTGTTAATCAACAACATAGACAACAATTCAGAGGGAAAAAGAACCGTTCAACTAATATTAAACACTTTACATGTCAAAGAATGTTTGGAGCCTAGAGTCAAAGCTTTCATCAGCAATCTGATCCCAGAACTGTCTAAGCTGTGCCTTGTTAATTGAATCACCATTTGTGTTATGTCTCCGAGCAAGTGCACGAAATAATTCATTCGCAAATTCCTTAGAGTCCTTGTTCATACCTGTCATATACAAATATAGTGATCAGTAAGCAAACAATCGCAGAAGGAGGATGAATAAGTTAATAGCCAACAGCGGTACTCACCTATGCATTCGCCAAACAAGGAACATGGAAGGAGGCCATCGGTAGAGGCAGTAAGTTCTTGAAATCGCTTCTCAACAGCAGGCCATCCATTTCCAGTTTTAGCAGTAATGAACTTAAGTCCCTTCAAGGCATGAGCAGCAGCTGACTTAGTCCTATCAAACCGTCTAGCTGTGGATGACCTTCTTGAAGCGAAACGTTTTAGCTCCTGAGAGACCTGCCTGATTTTGGACGATGTGTTCCTAAACAAAGAAGACCGCAGCGAAGAGGAATTGTTTCCCTCTAGCGCTGTCTTCGCCAGCAAAGTCAATTCGGGATCCTCATTAGCACCCTGAACGCTGTGAACCGCCACAGAATCGTCACAAATATCCAAAGTAATCTCTACAAAGGAAGATGAATCGTCAGTGAAGCCGGAATTTATGGTGGTTTCAGGAGGAATATTGAACCCCGCGCTCTTCTTGGAAGAATGCTTTTTATTGATAAGTCCTCCTCCTCCTGATGCTAAAGGCCCACTAAAAGCTGTTCTGTCACTTGCTGTGCTTTCTGTGTCCGAACTGTCCTCAGAATAAGCTCCCCTCAAGCCCTCGCTTCTGATCATCTTGAGTTACTGTACTTATCTTGCAAAACTTTTGCTAAAACAATGTGGGTTCGAAAAGGGAAAGTATAAGAAGAAAATATTAACTTTAAGCAGAAAGTTGATTGTTGTAGAGAATGTAGTTGACAAAGAGTAGAGGGAGGAGGAACCAGATATATAGAGACGCAAAAATGTTAGGAAAAAAATGAAGGAGGTTGCGAGTAAATTAATTAATGGTTTCACGCATCTTTTATACTTTCAGTCACATACGCAAATACCACGACAAAGGGATGCCGGTCAAAGAGTCATCAACT
>Ga0307516_10010277_pt1 | contig 10309 bp, 12 predicted proteins | sample 19_EM_MG_FD_203310 | JGI IMG/M metagenome (GOLD analysis project Ga0307516, IMG submission 203310) | Populus trichocarpa ectomycorrhiza microbial communities from riparian zone in the Pacific Northwest, United States - 19_EM | ecosystem: Host-associated > Plants > Roots > Unclassified | place...
GGCGCCGGCGGTGAACATGATCTCGGTGATGCGGCCGTTGACATCAGAGGTGACATTGACTTGATGCACGGCGGCGAGATCGCCGACCGCGGTCAACAGGTTCGGAACGGTTTCGGAGTTCGCAACGGCAATGCTGACGCTCGCCGGCGGCGGCTTGTTGTTCGCAAAGAACTGCGCGATCATCTTGCCGCGGAAATAATTGAACCAGACCAGGCCACCGACCAGCAAAGCCAACAACAGCCCAATGATGATGAACCAGCGCACCATCCGGGCCGGACGCTTGTGCGTATTGTCGCCGATCGGCTGACCTTTGAGATGGCTCTCGGTCACGATATTCATGTCATGCACTTTCTGCAGTTACCGATTGTCCCGACTTCGGTGACGGCTCGCGGTCCAGATGAGAAGCAATCGCGGCTTCGTTAAGTCCGATACCGCGCAGGATGAATTGGCAAAGCTGGCGTTCAAGATCGGTGGCGTTGCCGTAGGTCAGACAGGGGGTGGCTGGAAGCCTCGACAGCGCCGCCATCAGCACGGTGTGGTGCGCAAACCAGAACAAATTGAGCGGCGCGCTGCCGATCTGCGACGCATCACCCGCCGCCACCGCGCTTTCCAGCGAAGCGGTGAAGACCGATCCGATCAGATCGCTGACCTTGGCATAGAGCAGGCGAGCGAATTCCCCGTCGTCGAGATGGCTCGTGGTCATCAGCCGCAGGCGCTGGGCTTCCTGTTCGTCTGAGCCATCGGATATCTGCATGAAGTGCCTGACCATGCCCTTGATCAGTTCGACCAGCGTCGCGGTCGAGGGCCCCTGGCCGAGCAGATGCGCCAGCTCCGGATCGGCCTCGCATTCTTCCGCCAGGATTTCGGCATAGAGCGCCGCCTTGGAGGGAAAGTGCTTGAACAGCAGCCCTTCCGAAATGGCCGCGGCCGCCGCCACGCTCTTGGTCGTGGTGCCGGCAAAGCCGTTGCGGGCAAAGCACCGCTTGGCGGCGCTCAATATCAATTGACGCCTCAAGTCACTCGTCATGCGCAGGGTAGACATGGGCGTGTGAGTAATCACTCACCTTGACCAAGTCAAGGATATATCGCAGCGCACACGTCCTAGGCTGCCTAATTTTGTTACGCTGCCAAGAACATTTCGGGAGCCGCTGGAAGCCCGAATCGATCTTCAACCGGTCCTTCTTCAGATCCTACGGCTCGCTTGATCGATCTTGCGCCCCGTGGAATACGCCAAGGATGACGACCTCGTCTTCCTCTCCAAGCGAAAGGTCGTAAACGACAATGTATGGCAGGCCGCGAACAACCCATTCGTAGGTGCCGGGTACACGACCGACGTGACCGATCCGTGGAAATTCCGCCAACCGTTCAGCGGCAAGCCGAATGCGCGTCACCACTTGAGCCGCGGCGGCGGAGTTTCGATCATTGATGAACTTGAAAATCTCTTCGATATGGTCCCGCGCCTCCGCGGTATACCGCAACTTCATAGTCCGCAGAGTTTCCAGAGCGCGGCCATTTCCTCGTCGGTCGCGAAGGTTCCTTTGCCTTCTCTGATGTTCCGCTGAATGCGCGCCACCTCTTGCGCCTGACCATCCGTTAACCGGTAGCCGCTGGCGTCCTGCTGTTCCATCTCAAGCAACACCTGCGCGACGTCTTCCTGGCGACTTTCAGGCCAGCTTTGGACGCGCTCGATGACTTCTTTCAGAATCTTGGCTGACATGACCTCCATTATATCAAACCGTGCCCCCTTACGCCACCGTCGGCCCCGAAGCCGCCGCGGTGCGTTAAATGCCCGGCTCTAAATCGGCTGCAATCCCAGCGCGCCGCGGATACGGTTCACGATGTAATTGGCGTCGCGGCTGGAGAGTACCCGCTCCAGATTGGCGCCATCGATCTTGACGCTGGCAAAGCGTGGTCCGCTTGCGACGTCCTGGAGCGCGGGCGCAAAGGCCTCGACCTCTGCCATGGTCGTCATCGCCCTTGTATCCGAAATCCCGCACGCCCTGGCGACGCCGACGAGATCGGCGGCGGAAGCCGTATGGCTCACCTGCCCGCCGGTCTCGCCATAGCTCTCATTGTCGAGCACGACGATGGTGAGGTTCGCCGGCTTCTGTAGGCCGACGGTGGCGAGGCTGCCCATGCCCATCAACATTTCGCCGTCGCCGGTGATCACGACGACGGGGAGTTTCGGCTGCGCCAGCGCGACGCCGAGGCCGATCATGACCGCGCCGCCCATGGCGCCCCACAAATAGAAATTGCGGTCGTGGTCACCGGCGGCGGCCATGTCGTAGGTCGAGGCGCCGAGGCCGCCGACCACGATGGCATCCTTGCGGTTGGCGAGCAGGCCGGAAACGACGGCGCGGCGGTCCAGGAGGTTTGCTTTGCTCATTTCACGAAAACCTTTGACCCGATCAGACGCTGTGACAGCAACACCGCGGTCGGCGTGCAGGCGTTGTAGGCCTGCATGGCGCCGGCTTCGACCACCTCGCGAACCTCCTGCGGATGCGACGCCCGCAACACCCGGATGCCGGACAGCTCGAAGACGGCTTCCGTCTTCGATCCCATCGGCACCTGCCAGGGATTGAACTCACCCCATTCGCCGCGCATTGTCACCAGCGTCAGGAACGGAAAGCGGAAAATCTGCGTCAGCGACAGCATGTTGATGCAATTGCCGACGCCGCTCGACTGCATCAGCAGCACACCGCGCTGGCCACCGGCCCAGGCGCCGGCCAACATCGCCACGCCCTCCTCCTCCGTCGTCAGCGGTACGCCGCGCATCGTGGACGAGCCCAACACGCGGTTGATCAGCTCTGAATGGCCGGCATCCGGCACGTAAGGCACCTGCCGCACGTCGAAGCGCTGCAATATCGAAAAGATTTCTTCCGGCCAAAAAGCTGCCTGAGCGGTCGCTTGCTCTTGGGACGCGTCGGCGCGGGCGTGCATTTGCGTTTTCCAGTCGGGGCGAGAGAGGGTTCGGGCAGGACTGTAGACAGCACGCCGCCTAACGAAAGTGCAAAAACAGCATAGCCGTTCCCATTTGGGTTGACCCTGGCGTGGCGACAGAATTTAAGATAGTTGCAGATGCGACTAGTTTTGGTAGGATCGCGTGAGCTTGTCCGTCCTCACAAAGAGCATGACGCGCCATGAATTGGGATGCACGGCAGCTGGCGGCGGATTTCGATCTGGAGAAGCTGACGCCGGAATTCTATGCCAACCCCTACCCGACCTATCGTGCACTGCGGGAGAACGCGCCGGTCAAGCGGCTGCCTAACGGTTGCTATTTCCTGACCCGTTATGACGACCTGGTCACAGCCTACAAGGCGACCAAGCTGTTCTCCTCCGACAAGAAGAAGGAGTTTTTGCCGAAATACGGCAACTCGCTGCTCTACGAGCACCATACCACCAGCCTCGTCTTCAACGATCCCCCCGCTCACACGAGGGTCCGGCGACTGATCATGGGCGCGCTGTCGCCGCGCGCGATCGCGGCGATGGAGGCGGACCTGATCAAGCTGATCGACGGGCTGATCGAGGCACTCGCGGCAAAGGGCAAGGTCGACCTGATCCAGGACTACGCCTCCGCGATCCCGATCGAAGTGATCGGCAATTTGCTCGACGTCCCCCATGAGGAGCGCGAACCGCTGCGCGACTGGTCGCTCGCCATTTTGGGGGCGCTGGAGCCGGTGATAGGTCCGGAGGTGTTCGCGCGCGGCAACAAGGCGGTGGAGGATTTCCTTAGCTATCTCGAAGTGCTGGTTGAGCGGCGGCGCGAAGAGCCCGGCAATCCCGAGCGCGACGTGCTGACGCGCCTGATCCAGGGCGAGGACAATGGCGAGCGGCTGACGTCAAAGGAATTGCTGCACAATTGCATCTTCCTGCTCAATGCCGGCCACGAGACCACCACCAATCTGATCGGCAACGGGCTGGTGGCGCTGTCGAACCATCCGGCCGAGAAACAGCGACTGATCGAACAACCGGACTTGATCAAGACCGCCGTCGAAGAGATGCTGCGCTTCGAAAGCTCGAACCAGCTCGGCAACCGCATGACGGTCGAGGCGGTCGAACTCGGCGGCACAGCGCTGCCGGCAGGTACGCCGGTGACGCTGTGCATCGGCGCCGCCAACCGCGATCCGCAACAATTCGCCGACCCCGAACGCCTCGACATCGGCCGCACGCCGAATCGCCATCTCGCCTTCGGCACCGGCGCACATCAATGCGCCGGCATGGCGCTGGCACGCCTCGAAGGCGCGATCGCGATCTCGCGCTTCCTGGCGCGGTTTCCGGACTATGCACTGGCCGGTGAACCGGTGCGCGGCGGCCGGGTCCGCTTCCGCGGCTTCCTCAGCGTGCCGTGCCGGGTCGCCTAAGGCGGGCAAACGCTACGGCGTCGCCTGCTCGCCGGCGATGGCGCGATCGATCGCATCGATCAAGGCCTGCATCTCGACGAATTTGGCGCGTGCCCGCTCCGCCTTGTCGCGGTCGAACGGCGCCGCAAGCACCTTGGCGTGTGCATCGCGGTCTTCGACCATGCGATCCCGCGCCTTCTTCAACGTCTCCAGCCGTTCGCTCATGCGTGCCCGCTTTGCTGCTTGCCGCGACCCCGACCGCGCCGGGAATCACCGCGTGACCTTAGGGCATCGCGAGTTCGGCAGGCTGAAATTAAACCTGCATTCGCTGTATCTATCCTTTGCCAAGTTGTTACGCTCGCACGGTTCGGCGCGTCCGCCGGACATCTACAACCCATCAAAATCAAGGGGAGACCGCCATGTCCAAGGGCGAGCAACGCAGCAATCGGGAAACGAAGAAGCCGAAGAAGGAAAAGATCAAGACGATCGCAGCCGCCCCGAGCCAGAAGGGCGTCGGAAGCCTGCAATCCGGCGTCGGCGCGATCAAGCGGAAATAGCCGCCAGGCTTTATCTGGCAGACCATCCTGAATCTGGCAGACCGTCCTGACTGCACCGGCATCAGGCGCGCATTCGCTTGCTGCCCCGTCCCTGGCTTGCGCCGCTGATTAACCTGCGGTTTACCATGTTTGCAGTACCTTTTTCGCTCCAGCGTCTCGAAAAAAGGGTCTTACGCACATGGCGTGCCGCGCAAACCAGCAGCTTCGTGAGGACATCTGGAACTACCGATACAATTCGTCGCCCGGTTCCATGCCCGCTGAAGACGAGAAAATTGTCCGTTTTGCCCGGCAATCTGCGAAGAATGGCAACCCGACCGCCCTCAGCCTGGTGCAGCAGGCCGCCGAACTGTTCGAGGGCATGGAAAACCAGGCGCGCGAGACCGAAGCCCGCGCCCAGTCGCTGTGCAAAAGCGCCGCCCAGAGATTGCTACTGGCCGAACAGCAGAGGGATGCCGCCGAGCGCGCCCGCCACGACGTCGTCAATGAATTCAATGGCAAGCTCGAGGACGTGACGCAGGCCCTGCATCGCGCCGAGCAGCGCGTCGTCGCCGCCGAAGATCACGCGCTCGCCGCCGAGTTCCGCGCGCAGGCGGCCGAGGCCCAGCTCTACAAGGCCAATCAGGAACTCGCCGCCATCGAGGACATGATCCGCAAGCGGCTGCTCTGAGCCTACGCTCCTCGCCGTCGTCCCGGCTCGCGCTCGCGGTGCTCACTTGGCCGGAACGACGTGAATAGAGCTACGTTAAACCACTGACCGATGCCGTTCGATGCAGGTCCGCAGCACCTCATCGATCGGCTTGCCCCACCAGCCTTCCGAAAAAATCTCGATCTCGGAATAGCCGGCAAAGCCCTGCGCCTCGACGGCTGCGCGCACCGATTTGATATCGATGATTCCGTCGCCCATCATGCCGCGGTCGTTGAGGATGTCTTTTGTGGGTACCAGCCAGTCGCAGACGTGAAACGCCAACAGGCGATCCTTGCCGGCGCGCGCGATCTGCGGCATCAATTCCGGGTCCCACCAGATGTGATAGACGTCGAGCGCGACACCGAGCGCGCCGCTGCGGTTCGGATCGAGCCGGTCGCAGATATCCAGCGCCTGTTTTGTCGTGTTGACGCAGGCGCGGTCGCCGGCATAGGCCGGATGCAGCGGCTCGATCGCCAGCGGCATGTTTGCCGCTCTCGCGTATTCCATCATCTCGGCAATGCCGTCGTCGACCTGCGCGCGGGCGGCCGCGATATCCTTTGAAGCGAGACTACCCGGCCGTGAATATTGCGGCAGTCCGCCCGCGACAAGCACGATGCAGGGCGCGCCCAGCGCTTTGGCCTCGTCGACGGCGCGGCGGTTGTCGTCGCGGGCTTCGATGCGATGGGCGGCATCCGCCGGGAACATGCCTCCGCGGCAATAGCCTGATAGTTCCAGCCCGGCATCGTGCACTGCGCGCACGGCGCGCTCGAGGCCCACTGAAGCGACCTGATCGCGCCAGGGATCGATGGCGCGGATACCATGCCGCGCGCAGGCCTCGATGATTTCAATCAGATCGCCCTGCTTGCGGACAGTCGCCGTGTTCAGCGACAGCCAGCGATGTTCGTTCGAAAAATCCCGCATCAGGGTTCAACGCCGCGCGTGGCCAGCACCGTCTTCATCCGCCGCGTCGCCAGTTCCGGATTGGCGAGCAGGCCCGCTTTATCCGCCAGCCGGAACAGTTCGGCCAGATGCAGCGTCGAGCGCGTGCTCTCCTGTCCGCCCACCATGGTGAAATGTTCCTGGTGGCCGTTGAGATAGGCCATGAACACGATGCCGGTCTTGTAGAACCGCGTCGGCGCCTTGAAGATATGGCACGACAACGGCACCGTCGGCCCCAGCACGTCGTGGAAGCCGGCTTCGTCGCCAGCGGCCAGCCGCGACAGCGCGTAGGACGCCGCCGGCGCGATGGCATCGAAGATGCCGAGCAGCGCGTGCGAAAAACCCTTGTCGTCGCCGGCGATCAGTTCGGCATAGTTGAAATCGTCGCCGGTATACATTTTTACATTTTTATCGAGCCGCCGGCGCATGTCGATCTCGCGCTGCTTGTCGAGCAGCGAGACCTTGACGCCGTCGACCTTGGCGGCGTTGGTGTTGATGATGCCGACCGCGATGTCCATCGCTTCATCGAGGCTCGCCGTGCCCCAGTAATTGGCCAGCGCCGGGTCGAACATGTCGCCGAGCCAGTGGATGATCACGGGCTCGCGGACCTGCGACAGCACGCGGTTGTACACCTTCGCATAATCGTCGGCGTTGCGGCCGAGTTTTGCCAATGCGCGCGAGGCCATCAGGATGATGCGGCCGCCGGCCTTCTCGACCGCCGCGATCTGTTCCTCATAGGCGCGAATGACATCGTCGATGGATTTCGCATCTTCGACCGCGAGGTGATCGGTGCCGGCGCCTGAAAATACCAGCGCATTGCCTCTCGCCTTCGCCGCCTTCACCGAGCGCTGAATCAGTTCCAGCGAGGTCGGCCAGTCCAGCCCCATGCCGCGCTGCGCGGTGTCCATCGATTCCGCGATGCCGAGTCCGAGGTCCCAGACATGTTCGCGGAACGCAATGGTCTTGTCCCAGTCGATCGCGGCCGTCAGCCACGGATCATTGTCGGCAAAGGGATCGGCCACCACATGGCCCGCCGAAAACGCCACACGGTTCAGCGTGCCCTCGAGTTTCGCCGGAAACGTCCGTGAGGCCGCGAGGCGATAGGTCTCGATCGACCGATCCGCCGCCGGCAGCTTCAGCGACAATGAAGACATCGGCAAAACAGGCTTGTTCATGATGCTCTCCTTCCCGAGTCTCAAATCTTGATGGGAGCGACGTCGATCCAGCGCCGTTCGCGCCAGCTTTGCAATGCGCATTCCGCAAGCTGCACGCCCTTGGCGCCTTCCAGCAGCGTATACTTGTACGGCGCATCCTCGCAGACATGGCGAATGAACATTTCCCATTGCTCTCTGAAACCGTTGTCATAGACGGCATTCTCGGGGAGCTTCTGCCAGTCGGCGTAGAAATCGTGGGTGCGCTTCTCGTCCGGGTTCCACACCGGCCGCGGCGTCGCCTGCCGCGCCTGGATGACGCAATCGGTGAGACCAGCCACCGCCGAGCCATGGGTGCCGTCGACCTGGAAGGTGACGAGGTCGTCGCGATAGACCCGCGTCACCCAGCTCATGTTGATATGCGCCATCACGCCGCCCTTGAGGCGGAAGGTGGCGTAGGCGGAATCATCCGCGGTCGCCTTGTATGGCTTGCCGTCCTCGTCGAACCGCTCGGGGATGTCAGTGGTGCCGCTGCAGCTCACGCTCTCGACCTCGCCGAAGAGATTGTCGAGCACGTAGCGCCAGTGGCAGACCATGTCGAGAATGATGCCGCCGCCGTCCTCGCTGCGATAATTCCACGACGGCCGCTGCGCCTCCTGCCAGCCGCCCTCGAACACCCAGTAGCCAAACTCGCCGCGCACCGAGAGCATGCGGCCGAAGAAACCGGAATCGCGCAGGAAGGCGAGCTTCTTCAGTCCCGGCAGGAACAGCTTGTCCTGCACGGTCCCGTGCTTGACGCCTTTTGAGGCGGCGAGCCGCAGCACCGCCACGGCTTCATCCAGATTGGTCGCGATCGGTTTTTCGCAATAAACGTGCTTGCCGGCGTTGATCGCCTTGGTCAGCAGCGAGGGTCGCGCCTGCGTGGTCGCGGCGTCGAAGAAAATGGTGTCACTCTTGTCCGCCAGCGCCTTGTCCAGATCCGTCGACCAGCGCTCGACGTTGAAGCGTTTGGCGAGGCGCTCGACCTTGTCGGCGTCACGCCCGATCAGGATCGGGTCCGGCATCATGCGGTCACCGTTTCCAAGCACCACGCCGCCCTGGTCGCGGATCGCGATGATGGAGCGGATCAGATGCTGGTTGAGCCCCATGCGGCCGGTCACACCGTTCATGATCAGGCCGAGGCGTTTGGTCGTCATATGGCTTTCTCCTGTAGAGTTCTTGCTGTTGGCCGCTCCAGCGGCGACATCGCGGACCAGTCCGGATGCAGGGAGGTGGCGAAACCGGGGGACATCAGCGATCCAGTTAAGAGATCGCCGTCATGGATCGCGAGGCGGACTTTCTTGCCATCACGGACATAGAGATCGGGATGGGCGGCAAGGAACGCTTCCACCTCGACCGCGGGCGTGTCGCCAAACCCATCAACATAATGATGGCCGTTGCGCTCGGCATGCGTCACGCCGATCAGGGCGCCAAGCGCGAGATCCTGCTGCACACAAAGGCCGGCCTGACAGGTGAGGTCCTCAGCCGCGATGAAAGCCTTGTCGCCGCCAGCGCTCCATTTGGCGGCGCGGGTGGCGTTGATCACGGATTTGTAGATGCCCTTGCAGGACTTTGACGAGATGCCGCGATAGCCAAGCGCGCGGCCTTCGGGGAACGCGTCATAGGAATCATCGGCCTCGTCAATGATGAAGTCGCGGCTGCCAAGCGCGCCCAGCGGCGATTGCCACGTGATGTCACGCGGCATCGGCTGCTCGATGTACAACAATTTTGACGCGATCGGTTTCAGCGCGTTATCGCGATCAAGCTGCTCGACCAGCGCGCCCAGTGCATTGAGGTCGGCATATTGTTCATTGGCATCGAGCGTAACGCGATAATCATTCGGCAGCGTGGCGAGCGCGTTGCCGATCCGGGTCAGTCGCGCCGCATCATGCGCGGGATCGCCATTGAGCTTGAGCTTGAAATAACGCGCGCCGGCGTTTTCGTGCGGGTCGGCCACCCCGCCCTCGCCTTCGACCTTGTCGTCCATGCCGACAGTGTGTCGGATCGCGACACGCTCCAGCCGCCGACGGCCGGCCAGGAAACGCGAAATATCCTCGTCCGCGAGATCGCGCGACAGTCGCGCATCGAGGCCCGCGATATTGCCGGCCATGCCGTCGAAGAAGCTTTGGCCGGTGACGCGCAGCAGCGCATCCAGAATGGCCTTGTCGATTTCGGCCGGTCCGTACGCCGCCGCCAGCGGCGGAATATCCTCTTTGGCGCAAGCCTCGATCTGCGAACCGATGCAGGCCGCGTGCAGGCCGAACGCCGTCTTGTAGCCGGTTTGCCCAAGGTAAAGCTCGCGCGCGATGAGCAGCGAGCGCCGCAGTTCCGTGATCGTCTCCTGCGGCGACAGATGCGGCCGCTTGTCGAACCACTTTGCGACCAGGAACTCAGCCGTTGCGCCAGTTGCCTTGCGGTTAGTTTTTCCTTGGCCTTCGATCTCGATCTCGACGCGCGCAAACATCTGCGGGGTGGCGTTGATCACGACCGCGCCGAACCGAAACGGCCGGGCAAACGTGACCGGGCGCTCAAAGAAGCCAATATCCCGGACGGCTAAACGTGGCGGCATCGGCCTTTTCTCAATCCAGCGCGCTCTGG
>Ga0307516_10010278_pt1 | contig 10309 bp, 6 predicted proteins | sample 19_EM_MG_FD_203310 | JGI IMG/M metagenome (GOLD analysis project Ga0307516, IMG submission 203310) | Populus trichocarpa ectomycorrhiza microbial communities from riparian zone in the Pacific Northwest, United States - 19_EM | ecosystem: Host-associated > Plants > Roots > Unclassified | place...
CTCCTCGTCGCTGTAGCCGTAGAGGCCCTGCTCGTAGAGGCGTTGCGCGTAGGTCGCCCAGCCCTCGTTCAGCCAGATGTCGCGCCACGTCGTCGGGGTCACCGAGTTGCCGAACCACTGGTGGGCGTACTCATGCAGCAACACCGTCGCGAAGCCCGCCCGGTCGATTCCGCCGCCCATGGTGACCAACTGCTGGGTCTCCATCGCCGAACTCGAGTCCACCACGACCGCGCCCGCCGACGGGAACGGGTACCGCCCGAATCGTTCCTCCAGCCACGTCAGCAGCTCGGCGGACTGTCGCAGCGAGTCCACCAGCGCATCGTCCCTGCCGGGCCGGTACCAGTACGTCAGCGGGATGCCGCCCGGGCCGGCCTCGCTGAGCTGCCGATACTTGCCGACCGCGAGCGTCGTCAGATACGTCGCGACCGGATCGGTGCTGCGATAGCTGAACGTCGTGCCGTGCTGCCCCGCCGGCGTGCCGCTTGCGATCGCCGACCAGCCCGGTGGCACGGTCACCGAGATGTCGTAGAGCGCCTCGTCCGACGGCTGATCGTTCGCCGGATACCAGGTGAACGCGCCGAACGGCTCCTGCATCGTCCAGAGGCCGCCGTCCTTCGTCACGGTGAGGCCGAGCGGCTCGGCGTCGATGCGGTGCGACGGCATCGGGGTGGTCGCCGGCCGGCCGTGATATCTCACCACCAGTGTGACCGGCTTGTCCTTGCTCACCTCGGCGGCCACGGTGAGCTTCTCGCCGGCCACGCCGCCGGTCGTCACGTGATCGTCGACGGTGATCGAGTCGAGGTTGTACGGCTGGAAGTCGAGGACGATCGTGCCCGCGTCCACGGTCGGGCGGATCCGCAGCGTGGCCGCGCCGAACAGGGTTTCCGTGGCCGGATCCCAGGCCAGGTCGAGGCCGTAGTGCAGCACGTCCAGGGCGGTGCTGCCGCGCTGCGGATAGATCGGGTCGGCGACCGGCCTCGACCGCCCGGCCCGGTCGTCGATCGGGGCCGCGGGCGGCAGGCTCGATCGGGACGGCGGCAGGCTTTCGCGGGGAGCCTCCGGATGGGCCGGCGCCGCCGTGCAGCCGGCCAGGAGCAACACCGACCAGACCGCCAGACGGGTACGAACCATGCTGGTGACCGTACCCAGGTGATCTTGTTCGGTGGGGGCAGGAAGGGTCCTCGAAAAACTTGTCGGTGCCGCCCACTAGTCTTGGAGTCGTTCCGTCCGGATGCCCGCGCAACCTGGAGTTCATCGCATGAGTACGACCGTGCTGCCCTCTTACGAGGACGCGATCGCCCGTTACGAGCCGGTCATCGGCCTGGAGACGCACGTCGAGCTCGGCACGAACACAAAGATGTTCTGCGGCTGCCCGACCGAGTTCGGCGCGGAGCCCAACACCCAGGTCTGCCCGGTCTGCCTCGGCCTGCCCGGCGCGCTGCCGGTCGCCAACCGCGCGGCCATCGAGGCGACCATCCGCATCGGCCTCGCGCTCAACTGCGACATCGCCGCCTGGTGCCGGATGGCCCGGAAGAACTACTTCTACCCCGACATGCCGAAAAACTTCCAGACCAGCCAGTATGACGAGCCGCTCTGCGTCAACGGCTACGTCGACGTCGCGATCGACGGCGAGACCGTGCGCATCGAGATCGAGCGGGTCCACCTGGAGGAGGACACCGGCAAGTCGCTGCACGTCGGCGGCGCCACCGGGCGCATCCACGGCGCCACCGAGTCGCTCGTGGACTACAACCGGGCCGGCATCCCGCTGGTCGAGATCGTCACCAAGCCGGTCCCCGGCATCGGCGCCCGGGCGCCCGAGGTGGCCAAGGCCTACGTGACGGAGCTGCGCGACATCATCCGCTCGCTGGACGTCTCCGACGTGCGCATGGAGCAGGGCTCGATGCGCTGCGACGTGAACACCTCGCTGAACCTGCCGGGCGACGAGTGGGGCACCCGCACGGAAACCAAGAACGTCAACTCGCTGCGCTCGGTCGAGCGCGCGGTCCGCTCGGAGATCATCCGCCAGGCGTCCCTGCTCAGCGAGGGCACCCGGATCTTCCAGGAGACCCGGCACTTCCAGGAGGACACCGGCGACACCCGCCCGGGCCGCTCCAAGGAGACGGCGACCGACTACCGCTACTTCCCCGAGCCCGACCTGGTGCCGATCGCCCCCGACCCGGCCTGGGTGGCCGAGCTGAAGGCCGCCCTCCCCGAGATGCCGAGCGTCAAGCGCGCGCGGCTGGCCGAGGAGTGGGGCATCTCCGAGATCGACATGCAGTCGGTGGTCAACGCCGGCGCGGTCGAGCTGATCGAGGCGACCATCGCGGCCGGCAGCTCGGCGGCGGGCGCCCGCAAGTGGTGGATGGGCGAGCTGGCCCGCCGCGCCAACGAAACCGGCGTCGAGCTGGCCGCGGTCGGGCCGACGCCGGCGCAGGTGGCGCAGCTGCAGGGCCTGGTCGACGCGGGCAAGCTCAACGACAAGCTCGCCCGCGCGGTCCTGGAGGGCGTCGTGGAGGGCGAGGGCGACCCGGCCGCGGTCATGGCCGCCCGCGGCCTCGGCGTGGTCTCCGACACGGGCGCACTGACCGCGGCGGTCGACGAGGCCATCGCGGCAAACCCGGACATCGCGGCCAAGATCCGCGACGGCAAGGTGGCGGCGGCGGGCGCGCTGGTCGGCGCGGTCATGAAAACCACGCGAGGCCAGGCGGACGCCAAGACCGTCCGCGAGCTGATCCTGTCGCGCCTGGGCGCCTAAACCACACCATCCGGTACGGGCACCGCCAGGCCCCGTGGCACACAGGCCCGGGCGGTGCCGGGCCAAGCCGATCACGCCGCCATCCGGGCTGACCTGCACCAAGCCCCAACGGCGCCGCATCGGGCTGGGCCGCGCCGGGGCTGGGCCGCATCGGGCCGGGCTGGCTGGGCCGCTCAGGCGCGGTTAGCGGCTGGGTTGGGCGCTGCCCGGCGTGATGCCCGGGGTGACGCCGTTGAAGACCGATGGGTCGGTCGTCGGCTCGGGGTCTGTGCCGATTACCTTGCGCTGCATTGTCACGTTCTGTTCCCCCGTGCCGCCCAGCTGGATGTCGTCGTAGGCCTTCAGCGCCTGATTCTCGTCGAAGTACAGCACCGACATCGTCAGCGGCGTCGGGTCCTCGTTCTCCAGCCCGCGCAGTCCCGCCCCGCCCGTCGACCCCTCCACCAGCAGCCGGGTCTCGATCGGCTCCTGCGTCGCGCCGGGCGTCGCGTCCGGCGCCGGGGTCGGCACGCTCGGGGAGACCGCCGGCGACGGCGCGGCCAGCATGCTGACCTCTCGCTGGTGCCGGTGTCCCGCGAGCACCAGCGGCACCACGCCCGACAGCGGCGGCGCCATCGCCGGGTCGTGCACCATCGCCACGCCCACCCTGGTCTTCGACGCGTGGATGGTTGTCGCCAGTTGTTCGCCGCTGACCAGCAGCGGGGACGGGGTCAGTTCGTCGGTGCCCGGCGGGGTTTCGCTCTTGTCCGGCGTGAATTCCGGGTCGCCGATGCCCGCGATGGTCAGCCCGTTGATCGTGGTGATCGCGTTGTCCAGCACCCTCGCGTTCTTCTGCCGGCCCACCGCCGCCTGGATGGCCGCCGAGTCGTGGTTGCCGCGCACGTAGATGTACGGCACCCCGAGCTGCCCGATCGAGTTCACGTACGACGTCTCCGCGCTGCTGCCCCAGTCGACGATGTCGCCCGTGTCCACCACCGCGTCGATGTCCCACTGCTTCACGACCGTGCTGATCACCCCCCACGAGGACGGGTTCAGGTGCAGGTCGGAGACGTGCAGGATGCGGGTTGTGTTGCCGGCCGGGTCGAAGACGGGCAGCGTCGACACCGTCGTGTAGATGCGGCTGACGTTGCTGACCAACTGCTGCAGCTGGTCCGCGTACCGGCCGTAGTTGTCCGCTATCCGGCGTGCGTCACCGACCACCGCCGGCGCGTTGACCAGCAGGCCCTCGTAGCGTGGCTCGCTGATCGAGTCCGGCCGGATGGTGCCCGCGGCCAGGCCCAGGCTGCCGCCCGTGACCACCAGCGCGAGTATCCCGGAGGCCGCGACCCGCCGGACGTTGCGGAAGATCAGCGCGGACAGCACCAGCGCGCACATGACGGCCGCGCCGAGCGACCGGAGACCGAGTTGCATCACGCCCTTGGTCACGTCGTCGACGGCCGACTGGCCGGCCGCGCTGATCGCCGTCGGGTCGTCGATGAGCGCCTCGGTGCGTTCCTGGTCCAGCGAGCCCAGGTCGACCTTGAGGTGGATGGGGCCGTCGTGGCTGTCGAGGTGCAGCGAACCCAGCGGCGGGATGTCGACCTCGGTGCCGCCCTCGATCGACGGGCTGATCGACATGTCGGCGCGGAACGGGCCCACCGCAATCTCGGATTGGGCGAACAGCATGGTGCCGACGACGACACCGGTCAGGCTCACCGCCAGTACCGCCGCCCAGATGCGGAGGCGCTGGACCCAGGGGCGCCGCCAGGTTCGGCGCACCGCGGCGGTCGCCACAGAGATCTTCTCGTTCATGGTTTACGGCTCAGCTGCCCCCGGGTGGCGCGGTCAACTTCGACCGGCCCCGCCGTCGGAAAACACCAGCCTGATGATCAGATCGTCATCGGGGCCGGGCTCGCCGCCCTCCTCCTGGTTCGACGTGGTGACCCAGAGTGAGCCGTCCGGCGCCGCGATGAGACCGCGCAGCCGGCCGTACTCGCCGGTGAGCAGCGCGCGGGGCTGGCCCAGCAGCGTGCCGTTGCCGGTCACATCGACCATCCACAGCCGCTGCCCCTGCAGGCACGCCGTCGCGATCATGCTTTCCAGAACCGCCACCCCCGAGCAGTACGAATCCTCGATCGGCCAGGTCACGAGGGGGTTCGCGAACTTGGCGTCGGTGCCCATCCCGTCGACCTTGGGCCAGCCGTAGTTCTTACCCTGCTGGATCACGTTCAGCTCGCCGGTGGTCTTCTGACCCGACTCACTCGCGTACATCTTCTTGGCCGTGTCCCAGGCTATGCCCTGCACGTTGCGGTGACCGGAGGACCAGACCAGCGAGTTCTTCACCGGGTTTCCCGGTGCCGGTTTGCCGGCGGTCGTGATCCGCAGGATCTTGCCGCCGAGGCTCTTCGGATTTTGCGCCTGGGTGCCGGTCGTGCCGTCGCCGGTGCCGACGTAGAGGAAGCCGTCCGGGCCGAAGGCGAGCTGGCCGCCGTTGTCGTTGGGCGAGCGGGGGATGCCGGTGAGGATCGGCTGCGGCTTGCCCTTCAGCTTGAGCTTCGCGACCCGGTTGTCCTTCGCCGTCGAGTAGTAGACGAAGATCGTGGCGTCGGTGGCGTACTTCGGCGAGACCGCGATGCCCAGCAGGCCGCCGTCGCCGCCGCCGTCGGCCTGGGTCTCGACGAGCCGCTGCACCTCGGTGACCTTGAGGCCCTCGGCGTCCGCCTCCGGGCCGACCCGCAGGATGCGGGCGGTGTCGCGCTCGGTGACCAGGGCGGACCCGTCGGGCAGGAACGCCATGCCCCACGGCACCTCCAGGCCCTTGGCCAGCACGGTGACCGCGGCCTCGCGCTCGCCACCGCCGCCGTCGGAGCTGGCGGACGCGGACGGGGTGGGCAGGTTCGGCGGTTCGCCGGCGACATCGGGCTCCGGCGGGCCGAAGCTGCACGCGCTGGTCAGGGCCAGCACGGCAGCGAGTGCCACGGCGCCCGAGCGGATCCGGCGACTGCGCTCGATCACACGACCTCCTCGTTTCCCGGTCCAGGGTAGCCGCGTCCGCTGGGACGTCCGGCACACCTCGATCTCCGGCCGGGCGCACCGCGCCCGGCCCGGCTAACTTGGGCACGGTGAATGTCTGGATCGCCCACGAAGAGGGCCGCGAACTGCTCGGCGAGCTGCCGGCGGGCGTCAAGGTCGAGGTCTGCGAGAACGTGGACACCCTGCCGTCCGATCCCGCGGACGTCGAGTTCTGGGTGCCGCCGTTCAGCGCGGCGGCACGGGCGTCCGACATCTTCCCGAAGCTCACCGGCCTGGAGGTCGTCCAGTTACTTTCGGCCGGCGCGGACAACTGGGTCGCTCATGTTCCGACCGGCGTGTTGCTCTGCGACGCGCGAGGAGTGCACGACGCGCACGTCGCGGAGTGGGTCCTGGGCGCCGCCATCGGCGTGCTGCGCCGGTTCCCGGCCTTCGTGCGGGCCCAGGAGCGGCGGGAGTGGGCAGCGGCGGCGTTCACGCCGACGTCGGAGCTGACCGGCAGGCGGGTGCTCATCGTCGGCGCCGGCTCGATCGGCCGCGCCATCGAGGAGCGGATGGCGCCGTTCGGGGTCGAGGTCACCCGGGTCGCCCGCACCGCCCGGCCCGAGCAGGACGTGCACGGGGTCGAGGAGCTGCCCGCGCTGCTGCCGCGAGCCGAGGTGGTCGTGCTGCTCGTGCCGCTGACGGACCAGACCCGGGGCCTGGTCGACGCCGTCTTCCTGGCCGCGTTGCCGGACGGCGCGCTGCTGATCAACGCGGCGCGCGGGCCGGTCGTGCGGACCCCGGCGCTGCTCGCCGAGCTGGCCTCGGGGCGCCTCTCGGCGGCGCTGGACGTCACCGACCCCGAGCCGCTGCCGGCGGATCACCCGCTGTGGGGCCTGCCCAACGCATTCCTCACCCCGCACATCGGCAGCGCCGTCACGGGCCTGCTCCCGCGGGCGTACGCGCTGGTGGCGCAGCAGCTACGCCGGTATGCCGCCGGCGAGCCACTGATCAACAGGGTCGTCGACGGCTACTGAGCCTCGTCTTCGTCGTCCCCGGCCAGTTCCTGGCCGCCGGCCGCGATCACCGCGGGCAGGCGCGCCTTCGTGACGCCGGTCAGCTGGATCACCTTGCCGTCGGTGAGCAGCGCGGAAACCTGGTTCCGGACGTCCGGGGCCAGCTCGGCGACCCGGGACCACGGCACGTCGGTGCTGCCGAAGAGCGCGCGAACCCGCAGGCCCTCGGCGTCCACGTCGGTGCCCGCACGCCAGGCCCAGAGCAGCACGGCGAGCGGGATCAGCAGGATCGGGGCCAACTGCCAACGGGCGCCCGCGAACGGGACGGTGCCGACGAACGCGATCAGCGCGGCGACGATGAGGGCGCCGGACTTACGGACGCGCAGGACGGGCTTTCGGCTCACGTTCCGCATCCTCCCATCCGGCGACTCCGGCGTTCTTGTCGGACCCGCCGCGCACACTGCGGGGGTAACCGAGTTGCCGTGCGCCTGTCCATACCCGACGATCTGAACGTGCGAAGGTCTACCGCGCCCACGTAACCTGTTCGGGGGATACTCGTTACCCGGTGTGGGTACGGTGCCCCCTCCGTCGCCGCCCCCTGTGCTACCCCGCCCTCTAAGTTCGTAAGAGGATCACGCCGACGTTGGCAGTGCTGCCCACTCCGCTCCCCGGCACCCGGGTTCGTCACCGGGTGGCGTTCCTCGTCGCGCCGTTCGCGGGCGCACTCGTGCTTCTCGCCGGCGTCGCCGGTCTTCTTCCGCACCTCGCCGCCCTCGCCCTCGGCGTCGGCGGCGTCGCGCTCTGGGCCACAGTGGTCCTGGTACACACCGCCCTGGCCATTCACCATCGCGAGAACACGTTCGCCGCCTGCCGCGGTGCCGGCTTCATCGGCATGGCCGCGCTGGCCACCGCCGTGACCGCCGCGGTGCTCTACGTCGACCCGCCCGGCCTGGGCCTCTACGCCGCGATCGGCCTGGGCGTGGTCGCCACCCTGTACATCCTCGGCACCATGCTGCTGCCCGGCGCCGCCTCGACCGCCGCCGTGCGGTTGCGCCGCGCCTTCGACGGGCTCGGCCTGGGCATCAGCCTCGGCTTCGCCGCCTACCTGGTCACGCCGCTCTGCGAGCGACCGTTCGCCGCGCTGGCCTGCGTGCTCTGCACCGCGACCGGCGTCTCGATCGTCACGGTCATCGTGTTGCGGGCCCGGCTGCACCGGCCGGCCGCGCTGCGCTGCGGTGCGGGCGCCATCATCGTGCTCAACTTCCTGTGCGCCGTGGCCACCCTGGTGCTCCGTGGCGCCGGCGGCTGGATCGTTCCGTTGCTCGGCCTGCCGCTCATCGCCGGGCTGGCGCTCACCGCCGAGGGCGGGTCGCGGCGTCATCTGCCCCAGTCGCCGGTCTCCCGCGAGCAGGACAACTACCTCTCCAGCTATCCGCTGCTGGCCGTGCCCGCCGGGGTGGGCGTGATCGCCGCGCTCTACCACCTGCTCGCCTTCGGCACCTTCAACCGGGCCGCGATCGTGCTCGGCGTAGCGATGGTCGCCGTGCTGACGATGCGCGAGCTGCTGGTGGTCAGCGACATCCGGCGGTATACGGGTCAGCTCAAGGTCAAGGAGGCGCACTTCCGCTCGCTCGTCGCCGGCGCCACCGACCTCACCCTGGTGCTCGACGACAAGCTGACCGTCCGCTGGCAGTCGCCCGCGGCGGCCCGGCTCTTCGGGCTGTCGGATTCGGAGGTCGTCGGCCGCACGTTCCTCGACCTGATCCATCCGGACGACGTCCCGGACGCGCAGGCCGGCATCGAAGCGCTGGTCGCCGGCGAGCATGACGACGGGCCGCCCGCGCTGCTCACCGCCCGGTTGCGGGACGGGCACGGGATCTGGCGGGACACCGAGTCCACGGTGGCCGATCAGCGTTCCGTGCCCGAGGTCGCGGCGCTGGTGGTGCACGTCCGCGACGTCGGCGAGCGGCGCCACCTGGAGCGCGCCCTGCACCGGCTGTCCTACACCGACCAGCTGACCGGGCTGGCGAACAGGCGGGCGCTGATGCGGGACCTGCTCGCGTACCGGCGGCGGGCCGGGCAGCAGGGCACACTGCTGGTGATCGACCTGCACGGGCTCGCGGAGATCAACGACAGCAAGGGCCGGGAGACCGGCGACGCCGTGCTGATCGAGGTGGGCCGCCGGATCCGCGGCCTGCTCGCCGAGGAGGACGTGGCGGCCCGGCTGGCCGGCGACGAGTTCGCGGTGCTCACCCCGGACGGGGCGGTGCTCGCCTACGCGCTGGCGACCCGGATCGTGACGCTGCTGATGGAGCCGTACCAACTACCCGGCGCGATCGTCGAGCTGCACACCAGCGTCGGCCTCGCCGAGCTGGCCGGCGGCAGCGACTCCGAGGAGGTGCTGCGCCACGCCGACCTGGCCCGCAGCCGGGCCCGGCAGCTCGGCCGCGACCGCGTCGAGTGGTACGACACCGACGTCGAGATCCAGCTGCACCGGCGCATGGACCTGGAACGCGAGATGCTCGGCGCGGCCGACCGCGGCGAACTGGACCTGGTCTTCCAGCCGGTGGTGTCGCTGCGCGACGAACAACCGGTCGGCGTCGAGGCGCTGCTGCGCTGGCGGCACCCGAAGCTCGGCACCATCCTGCCGGCGGAGCTGCTGCCCATCGCCCGAGCGGTCGGCTGCGCCGCGGAGCTGGACGAATGGGTCCTCGAGGCGGCCTGCCGGCATCTGGCCGGCTGGACGGCGGGCGGCACAGACTTCTGGCTGTCGGTGAACGTGGCCCCGCGCGAACTGCTCACCGCGCGCTTCCCGGAGCGCGTCGCGGCGATCCTCGACCAGCACGAACTGGAGCCCGAGCGCCTCGTCGTCGAGGTGCAGGAGACCTGGGTCGCCGAGGACGTGCCGGCGATCGTGGCATCGCTGGCGGGCCTGCGCAAGCTCGGGGTCCGCGCCGCGCTGGACGACTTCGGCGCGGGCCAGGCCTCGCTGTCGCACCTGCGGCGGCTGCCGGTCGACATGCTCAAGCTGGACCAGGCCCTGGTGAACACGCCGGCCGAGACGACCAGCGGCCCGGCGGTGATCGACGTCGTGGTCAGCCTGGGCCGGCGGCTGGGCCTGGAGATTGTCGCGAAGGGTCTGGAAAGCGTCGAGCAGATTGAGCGGGCACGGGCGGCGGGCTGCCTCTACGGGCAGGGCTTCGCGCTCGCCCGGCCCGCCCCGGCCGAGCGCATGGAGGCGTATCTGGACAGCCATCGAGCAAGCTAAATCAAGATCAAATTCACGAGCATGATGTTGTAGCTCCGTGCATGGTGCTGACCGCTGCTCGCTCTGTCGGCCGCGTGCCCGCAAGATCAACAGCACTCGGAAACTGCGAATCGCCGGAGGCCTGCCTTAGTGGTCGCGTCGGCGGCCCGTACTCCGAGCTAGTCGGTTCGGTCCGGGCTTCCTGCGGGCCAGGAGCCATTCCTTTCTGGGTGCCTTCGGGTCCAGGTCCGGGGATGGGTCACCGTTTACTGCGCACCGGACGCTGGGCCAGGCGGTCCC
>Ga0307516_10010279_pt1 | contig 10309 bp, 5 predicted proteins | sample 19_EM_MG_FD_203310 | JGI IMG/M metagenome (GOLD analysis project Ga0307516, IMG submission 203310) | Populus trichocarpa ectomycorrhiza microbial communities from riparian zone in the Pacific Northwest, United States - 19_EM | ecosystem: Host-associated > Plants > Roots > Unclassified | place...
ATCTGGTCGGTGCTGATCCGGCCTTTCCTTGCGCTTGCCTCATAGTTGCCGCGGATCGTCGCGATGCCGCGCTCCAGGGCTTCGGCCCTGGTTTCGAGGATCGTCACTGCCATGCCGGCGTTGAGGAAGTTCATGCTGATGCCGCCGCCCATCGTGCCGGCGCCGATCACGGCGATCTTGCGGATCTGGCGTGGCACCACGTCACTGCCGATGTCGGCCACCTTGGATGCGGCGCGCTCGGCGAAGAACGCGTGCCTCAGCGCCTTCGAGATCGGCGAGTGCACGAGCTCGACGAAGGCCTTGCGTTCGATCTCGATCCCTTCGTCGAAACCTCCGGTCACCGTTGCCTCGATCGCGTCGACGCAACGCAGCGGTGCCGGATAAGCACCGGCCGCGGCCTGCACCGCCGTGCGCGCAAAGCCGATGAATGCCTCTGCGGCAGGATGCGGCACAGGCCAGTCGCGCACCCTTGGCAAGGTCGCGCCGGAGCTTGCCGCGGCGCGGGCCAGCGCGATCGCGCAGGGCAACGGATCGCCGGCCACGATCTCGTCGAACAGGCGCGTGCCGGCCAGCTGCGAGGCCGGCACCGGCTGGCCCGAGACGATCATGTTCAGCGCCATCTCCAGCCCGACCGCGCGCGGCAGGCGCTGCGTGCCGCCGGCCCCGGGCAGGATGCCGAGCTTCACTTCGGGCAGACCGATCTTCGCATCGCCCGTCGCCACGCGATGGTGCATGCCGAGCGCAAGCTCCAGCCCGCCGCCCAGGGCCAGGCCCTGGATCGCCGCGACCACCGGCTTGTGGCTGCGTTCGAGCGCGGCGATCACGCCGGGCAGACTGGGCGCCTGCTCGGCCTGCGGCGTATCGAACTCGCGGATGTCGGCGCCACCGCAGAACGCGCGCGTGTGTCCGGTGACCACCACGCCCACGATCGTGGCATCGTCCAGCGCGCGCTCAAGCGCATCGAGCAGGCCCTGGCGGGTGGCGATATCCAGCCCGTTGACGGGCGGATTGTGCAGGCGCAGGACAGCGATGTCGCCCTGCTGTTCGTAGTCGACGCTCATGCGGCCCCCGTCGATCGCCCGGCCGGCACGATCGTGTAAGTTTCATATAGTGGAACTTTGTTTCTGGTCAGCGGGAAATCCTATCGAGAGCGAACACCGAGGACAAGCGCATTTTCGGCCATTGCCTTGTCTATCGGGGGTGCGGGCGACTAGGATACGCTGCAGAAACGGAACCGCGTTTCGTATATCGGAACATCGTGATCGTCGGGCTTCGGTGCGCTGCGCGCGATGGTGCGCGGTCTCGAGGAAGTCGGATCGACATGGCGTTCCGCCGGGCAGGGTCAGCAGGCAAAGGCAGGCAATGATGGATTTCTCCTATTCGCCGCGGGTCGAGGCGATGCGCGCCGAGCTTCTGGCCTTCTTCGACCGCCACATCTATCCGAACGAGCGCGCCTACCATGAGGAAATCGCCGCGCACCGCAGCGCCGGAAACGCGTGGCTGCCCAGTACGGTGATCGAGCGCCTCAAGCCCGAGGCGCGCCGCGCGGGCATCTGGAACCTCTTCCTGCCGCGATCGCAACGCGCGCCCGAGGGCCTGAGCAACCTGGAATACGCGCCGCTGTGCGAGATCATGGGCAGGGTGCTGTGGTCGGCCGAAGTGTTCAATTGCTCGGCGCCGGACACCGGCAACATGGAAACCCTGGAGCGCTATGGCAGCGAGGCACAGAAGGATCGCTGGCTCGAGCCACTGCTGGCCGGCGACATCCGCTCGGCCTTCCTGATGACCGAGCCCGCCGTGGCCTCGTCGGATGCGCGCAACATCCAGTGCTCGATCCGCCGTGATGGCGGTGACTACGTGATCAATGGCCGCAAATGGTTCGCCTCGGGCGCCGGCGATCCGCGCTGCAGGCTCTACATCGTCATGGGCAAGACCGATCCCGGTGCGGAGAGTCATGCGCAGCAGTCGATGATCCTGGTTCCCGCGGACAGCGCCGGCATCCGCGTGCTGCGTCCGCTGACGGTGTTCGGCTACGACGACGCGCCGCATGGCCATATGGAAATCGAACTGGTCGACGTGCGCGTGCCCGCCGATCATCTGCTGCTGGGCGAGGGCCGCGGCTTCGAGATTGCCCAGGGGCGCCTCGGTCCGGGGCGCATCCACCATTGCATGCGCACGATCGGCCTGGCCGAGCGCGCCCTCGAACTGCTCTGCAAGCGCGTGCAATCGCGCGTGGCCTTCGGCAAGCGCATCGGCGAATTCGGCATCTGGCACGAGCGCATCGCGCAGTCGCGCTGCATGATCGAGCAGGCGCGCCTGCTGACCCTGAAGGCGGCATACATGATGGACACGGTCGGCAACAAGATCGCGCGCAACGAGATCGCGATGATCAAAGTGGTCGCGCCCGAGATGGCCTGCCAGATCATCGACTGGGCGATCCAGGCGCATGGCGGCGCCGGCGTCAGCGAAGACTTCCCGCTCGCCGCGGCTTACGCGGCGGTGCGTTCATTGCGTCTGGCCGACGGGCCGGACGAAGTGCATCGCGCCAGTATCGCCAAGCTCGAACTCGGCCGGCATCTCGCCGCTCCGGCGCATTGAAGGGCTTGCGACGATGGGCAATCCCAAGCGCAGCGCGGACAGCTTCGGCCTGCAGGTCGACGAAGACCACCCGCAGTTCGTCACCGCTCTGGCACGCGGCTTTTCAATCCTGCGTTGCTTCGAATACGGCGAGCAGTTCCTCGGCAACCAGGACATCGCATCGCGCACCGGCCTGCCCAAGCCCACGGTGTCGCGCCTGAGTTTCACGCTCGCCTCGCTCGGCTACCTGAGTTATTCACCGTCGCTTGAAAAATACGCGCTCGGGATCGGCGTGCTGGCCCTCGGCCATGCCTACATGAAGGGCAACGGGATCGTCGACATCGCCCGCCCGCTGATGCGCGAACTGGCCGACTACACCCAGGCCGCCGTCATGCTGGCGGTGCCCGATGGCCTGCGCATGGTGCTGGTGGAAGTGTGCCAGGGGGACCCGACCTTCCGCATGAAGCTCGAGCCGGGCTCGCGGGTGCAGCATGCGTCCACGGCGCTGGGCCGTGCGCACCTGGCAGCGCTGCCGACCGATGCGTTCGAACTGAGCCTGCACGAGATCGAGCATGAGTGCGAGCCGTCGCTGTGGAAGAAGGTGCGCGCCGGCATCGTGCGGGCGCGCGAGGATTACCAGCAGTACGGCTTCTGTTTCTCGCTCGGCGACTGGAACCCCGACGTGTTCGCCGTCGGCGTGCCGATGATGTCGGCCGATCGCAGCCGCATCGTGGCATTCAATTGCAGCGGCCGGGTGTCGGTGATGACCCGCGAGAAACTGATCCACGATTTCGGCCCCAGGCTGGTGGCGCTGCGCAACACCGTCTACGACCGCACCGGCGGCAGGTTCTAGTACGCACCGGCGCGCCGGCCAGCGCCGGGCTGCGGGTTGCGCTACGGTTGCATGTCTCCGCCAGCGTGCCCGCCATGCCTGAAACGCCCTTGATCATGATCGGCACGCCCGCCTACGGCGGCATGGTGCATATCGACTATCTGCATGCGGTCAACGAGTTCTACCGCGCCGGCCTGCCGATCACCCTGATGACGATCGGCAACGAAAGCCTGATCACCCGCGCGCGCAATTCGATCCTCGCCAAGTTCCACGCGTCGGACCGGCACAGCCACCTGTTGTTCCTCGACGGCGACGTGCATCTGTCGGCCAGCGGGCTCCAGCGCATGCTCGGCCATGATGTGGACGTCGTCGCCGCGGCGGTACCGCTGAAGGCATTGAGCGATCGCGGCGAGCGCATCTTCAACTTCGGCCATGCACTCGGCGAGGCAGGCCCCCTGGTCGAGGTCTCGCGGGTGGGCACGGCAGCGCTGATGCTGTCGCGGCGCGCGGTCGATGCGCTGGTCGATGTGGCGCGACGCGAACGCCGTGTCTACTCGCGGCCGACCCATACGCGGGGCAGTCCGCTGCCCGACACGCATTTCGATGTCTTCCGCGTCGGTGTCGTCGACGGCGACTATCTCTCCGAGGACTACTGGGTCTGCTACCAGTTGCGCGCGCTGGGCTTCCGGATCCTCATCGATCCGCAGGTGGCGACGCGGCACCAGGGCGTGACCGAGTTCTGATCGTGTTCGAACCTCAGGCGTTCAGGCCGGATGTCACGTCCAGGTGTACCGGCAGCGCCGCCAGTTCGTATTTGCGCGGGTGCCCCATCAGCTGGCGCTGTACTTCGCACTGGAAGCGGAAGCCGCTTTCGTCGAGTGTCGACATCGACTCGAGCCGCTCGAGGTTGCCGGCATAGTGCGGCTGGTCGAAGGTGGTGCCACGGTCCTGCGCATGCCACAGATGCAGGGCGGTCGAGCCTTCCACCTGTCCCAGTACCTGGCCCGAACGGCGCAGCTTGGCTGCCATCGCGTCGTCCTCGCCGCCCCAGCCGAGGAAACGTTCGTCGAACCCGCCCAGGGCGATGAAGGCGTCGCGACGCATCACGAAGGCACCGCCGCAGAAGTTCAGCACTTCGTTGTCGCGACGGGTCGTGCGTCCATCGGCGCGGCTGAAGTCCACCGCCTGCGCGCCAGAGCAGAGTTCCTGACTCTCGGTCGCGTCCAGGTCGATCAGGCGATCGAATGGATTGGCCGCCACCACGCGGCTGCGGCACAGACGAACTGCCTGCAGCACGGCGCGTGGCGCCAGCAGCAGGTCGGCGTCGAGGAACAGCAGCAGCCCGCGCTCGACCTGTCGCGCCGCGACGTTGAAGCCCCAGCCCTTGTTGAACGCACCGGGGTTGTACACGAACAGGCGCTTGGCCTCGTCGGGAAACGCTGGCAGGGCCGCCGGCGTGACGTCCTGCTCGACCACCACCAGCTCGACCTGCGGAAGCTCCCGGTAGTGCGCGAGCACGTGCGCGAGGGCCGCCACGCGGCTCGGATGCGTCGCACGGAAGCTGACGAGGATGCTCAGGTCGGGGAAACTGTCTTTCGCGGCGGAGATCGTCATGCGCCGAGTCTAAGCCCGGCGGCGAGGGCGTGCACGCGGCGCGCATGACAGCGATGCCCGGCTGCGCCTACCATCGACGCCCACGAGCGGACCAGACCGTGCCGGCCATCCCGCGCATCATTCACCAGACCTGGAAAGACGCTGCCGTGCCCGCGCAGCTGGCACGCCTTGCGCAGGGCTGGCGCCGGCATCATCCGCAATGGACGTATCGCTTCTGGGACGATGCCGCGCTGCGCGCCCTGGTCGCCGATCGACATCCGGAACTGCTCGCCCTGTTCGACGCCTACGCGCAGCCGATCTGTCGCGTCGACCTGGCCCGCTACGTGATCATGGAAGCCTGCGGCGGTCTTTATGCCGATCTCGATTTCGAGTGCCTGGCCCCCAATGATCCGCTGCTCGCCGATCACGCACTGCTGATCGGCCTGGAGCCGTCCTCGCACCTGGACGTCGTCGCAGTGAAAGCGCGTGGACTCAGCCGCCTGTTGTCGCCGGCGTGGATCGCCTCGATACCCGGCCATCCGTTCTGGGCCGAGCTGCTGCGCGAAGCGGCGTGCCGCGGATCGGAACCCGATCCGCTGGTCGCCACCGGTCCCATCCTGCTCAGTGACGTGGCGTCGCGCTGGCGCGGTACGCCCGCGCTGCATCTGCTCGATGCGGCGCTGCTGCACCCGGTCGACAAGCACCAGGGAGCTGCGCTGTTCGATCTCCAGCGCTGGCAGGCCGCAACGCGCAGCGCGTACGCCGTACATCACTGGGCCGGATCGTGGTGGCGTGGCGAAGCCGGTACGACACGCGACGACATCGGCGACGCCGAGGCGCTGCTCATCGAGCCCGGCAAGCCGCACGCGAGCCTGCGCTGCCAGCTGCGCCGCGATCCGGGCGGCGCAGCCGGGCCGCTGGTCTCGGCGCTGATGATCACCGCGCGGCGTCCCGCACTGGCGGCCTGCGCCATCGCAAGCTTCCGCGCGCAGACTTACGCACACCGCGAACTGCTGATCATCGACGACGGCAACGACGACACGCTGGCCGAGCACGTCGCCGCGTTGGCCGATCCGCGTGTGCGACTTCTGCGCCTGCCCGCCGCGGGACGCAGCCTGGGCGCGTTGCGCAATATCGCGGTTGCCCAGGCGCGCGGCGAATTCGTCTGCCAGTGGGATGACGACGATCTCTACGACCCTGCGCGCATCGAATGCCAGATGCAGGCCTTGCAGCAGACTTCGGCGCAGGCCTGCTTCCTCAGGCGCTGGCTGATCTGGTGGCCGGCGCGGCGTCGGCTTGCGGTTTCCAATGCGCGGATCTGGGAAGGCTCCATGCTCGCGCGCAAGCTGGCGTTGCCCATGTATCCGGAGCTTCGGCGCGGCGAGGACACGCCGGTCGTCGATGCGCTGGTGGCCGGCCATCGTGTCGTGCTGCTCGATCAACCGCGCCTGTACGTCTACGTGGTGCATGGCGCAAACACTTTCGATGCGCCGCATTTCGAACAGCAATGGCAGGCTGCCAGTGCACACTTCGAAGGCGATGCCTACCGGCGACTGAGCCAGCAGCTGCAGAAGCGGGTCGACCTGGATGCGCAGCATTCGGCACTCGCCACGCGTCCGGCGATGCCGGCACCGGGCACCGCCGATACCCCCGACATCAGCGTCGTGGTGCCGTCCGGAGAGGGCTACGGACTGGCGATCGCCGCGCGGATGACCCTGATCGCCCTGCATGCGGCCGGCGTGGATTGCGAAGCGGTGGCGCTGCCTTCGCCGCGCCATCTTTCGCGCACAGCGCCCGGCGTCGCAGCGCGCGCCACGCGGGCGATCCGCATCCTGCACACCAACCCGGAGTTCATCGTCGAAGCGCTGGCCGATGCCCGCAGCGCCGGCGCGATGCGCGAAGTGCTGGCGGCGCGTTATCTGATCGGCATCTGGGCGTGGGAAAGTCCCAACACATTTCGTGCCGAACAGCGACAGGCGTTCGACCATTTCGACGAAATCTGGGTACCGAGCCGCTATGTGCGCGACGCGCTCGCGCAGGTCGCACCGATCCCGGTGCTGTGCCTGCCGATCGCGGTACAGCGCTTCGAGGCCAGGCCCGAACGCGCCGCGTGGGGCCTGCCGGAAGATGCCTGCGTGTTCCTGGTCGTCTTCGACGCCTACAGTCATTTCGAGCGCAAGAACCCGCTCGCGACGATCGCGGCGTTCCGGCTCGCTTTCGACCGCCGGGCGCATCCGCGCGCGCGCCTGGTGCTCAAGGCCGCGCACCTGCAGTCCGCCCAGCGGGCACTGCTGGAGGCCGCCATCGATGGCGACCGGCGCATCCTGTTGTTCGACGGTCAGCTCGACCCGGCGCGCTACCAGGGCCTGGTGGCCAGCGCCGATGCGATGGTGTCCCTGCACCGTGCCGAGGGCTTCGGCCTGGTCATGGCCGAGGCGATGGCCTGCGGCAAGCCGGTGATCGCCTCGCGCTGCTCGGGCAACCTGGAGTTCATGAACGAGGGCAACAGCCTGCTCGTCGACGTCGACCCGCTGGTGCTCGAAGCCGATGACGACTGCTATCCGGCGGGTACGCAATGGAGCGCGCCGCGCATTGCGCTGGCGGCCGCTCACATGCGCCATGTGCACGATCATCCCGATGCCGCTGCCGCACTCGGCGCCGTGGCTGCCGCGCAGATGGCCGACACGCTGTCGCCGTCGCGCATCGGCGCGCTGATGCGTGCCCGATTGCGGGAGATTGCCGGCGCGATGCCGCAGCAGCGGCTGCAGCCGGGCACGGCGAACGTGGCGACGGCACGCGTGGCGCGGCGGTCGCCGCCGGCTTCGTCGTTGCCACGCGTGCTGGTCGCCACGCCGATGCGCAATGCGCAGCAGCACCTGGACCGTCACGCCGACCTGCTTGAAGGGCTCGACTATCCCGCCGACAAGCTCGCGCTGGCGGTCGTCGAGAGCGGCAGCGAGGACCGGACGGCTGCGCAGCTCGACGCGCGGCGAGCACGCTACGGCGAGCGCTTCGGGCGCGTGGTCCTGGATCACCCGGACGCTGCGGCAAGTTCGTCCGGCCTGCGCTGGACACCGCAGCAGCAGTATCGCCGCCGCGCGGCGATCGCGCGTGCACGCAACCGCGCGCTTGAAGTCGCGCTCGGCGACGCCGAGTGGGTGCTGTGGATCGACGTCGACGTGATCGACTACGCCCCCGACCTGCTGCATCGCCTGCTCGATACCGGGGCGGACATCGTCACGCCGCATTGCGTGCTCGATCGCGGCGGCCCGAGCTTCGATCTGAACAGCTTCGTGCGCGATCCGGCGGGCCTGCGCGACGACTGGACGCGCTACGCCTGCGACGGCCTCGCGCAGCCGCCGCGCGGACTTGGCCGCCGCTATCTCGACAGTTTCCGCGGCCAGGAACGCGTCGCGGTCGATTCGGTCGGCGCGACGATGCTGCTCGTACGTGCGGATGTGCACCGTAGCGGGCTGGTGTTTCCAGATTTCAGTGATCGCGGCTACATCGAGACGGAAGCATTCGCGATGCGTGCGATCGAGCGCGGTCATGCCGCCCTCGGGTTGCCTGATCTGGAAGTCTTCCACTATCGGGGTTGACCGCGCCATTGCCGTGGCGCCCCTTGGATGGTTGGTTCGCAGCTGTCAACATCGGAACGGCCGCAACCCGGGGAATGCCGGTTGCGCACGGCGACCACAGGGGGACGCATGCACGAATTCACACGCAGGCCATTGGCAGCCGCCATCGCCGGATTGTTGTCGGGCTACCTGTTTTCCCCGTGCCTGGTGGCTGCGCCCGCTATCGACGCCCCCGTTCGTACGCCCAATGCATCGAGCCCGGACGGCACGCCGATCGGGTCGATTCTCGTGACACCGGGCCCGCCGGGCTACACCACCGAAGCCGGCGGCACGGTGGCCGTCGGGATCGTCCTCTCCGCGCCGCCCAGCGCGCCGGTGCTGGTGACCTCCTACACCAATGTCAACTACGAAATTCGCGTGGTCTCGGGCGAGGAGCTGCAGTTCGACGGCAGCAACTGGAACGAGCCGCAGTTTGCCCTGCTGAAAGGACAGGACGATCTGTACGATGACGGCGACTTCGTCGCGCACGTCTACTTCTCCCCGGCGTCGGCCGACCCGGCGTTCGATCAGCGGACCGCCGAAATCACGGTCGTCAATGTCGACGACGACAACGCGTCCATGGTGATCACGCCGGCCGTCGGCCTGTCGACCGGGGAACATGGCAACATGGCGGGCCTCACGTCGAGCTTTACCGTTTCGCTTGCGACGAAACCGAAGGCCAGCGTCGTCAACGTGGCCGTGCGCGTACTCGACAGCAACGAAGGCGAGGTGCTCAGCGGCGAAGATCTGAAATTTTATATGGACACCTGGAACATCGCCCAGACCGTGACGCTTCGCGGTATCGACGACGACATCGATGACGGCGACGTGCCCTATGAAGTGCGGCTCATTTCCTCGTCCTGGCCCCCCGATAGTTACAACAACCAGGTGGTGTTCCTGGAAGCAACGAACATCGACGACGAAACCCTGATCGTCTCCCCGCAGAGCGGCTTGCAGACCGGCGAGCAGGGCAATACGGCCAGTTTCAGCGTCGTGCTCGGCTCCGCGCCGACCGCGCCGGTCAATGTGTCGGTGCTGTCACTGAGCGACGAGGGCATCGCCGGCAGCGGCGTGCTGCATGTCTTCAATGCCAGCAACTGGAGCGAACCGCACACCCTGACCATCACCGGCGCCGACGATTCGCTCGACGATGGCGACCAGGCATATCAGGTGGTAGCGCGGCTGGCCTCGTTCGCACCCGGCTACCACGGTCTGCAATCCAATGTTGCCCTGCTCAATCTTGACGACGACGCCACCGCCACCGCGACGCTCGTCGTCGAAAGCCTGCCGCAGCCATCGCGCAGCGTCGAGCCGGTCATGGTGCGCATTGCCCTGTCGGAGCCCGTGCCCGGCGGCGATGGCATCGATCCCGTCGGTACGGTGACCGTACGTGCGGACACCGGTGAGTCCTGCACTGTGCCGTTGCCGGCCGACAGCTGCGTGCTGCCGCCGCTGTCGACCATCGGTTCGCGCACCCTGACCGCGCGCTACGACGGCGATGCGCTGCATTCGCCCAGCGAGGCGAGCAGTGCGCATGCGGTGGTCCGTCGCGCCGACATTTCGATCGCCACACTGAGCGTGCCGCGTGTGCTGTTGCCCGGGATGGCGCTCGATTACGTGACCGTGGTCAGCAATGCCGGGCCCGACGATGCGCCCGGCACGCGCGTCCACGATCCAGTGCCCGCCGGCC
>Ga0307516_10010280_pt1 | contig 10308 bp, 9 predicted proteins | sample 19_EM_MG_FD_203310 | JGI IMG/M metagenome (GOLD analysis project Ga0307516, IMG submission 203310) | Populus trichocarpa ectomycorrhiza microbial communities from riparian zone in the Pacific Northwest, United States - 19_EM | ecosystem: Host-associated > Plants > Roots > Unclassified | place...
CCACGAAACCGGCGGCGAGGACGAGTGAGCCGGTGAAGCAGCTGATCACCCGGGCGTCCCAGTGCCAGGTCGAGCCTTGCACCAGTCCGAGAGTGGCGGCGGAGACGGCGGCGACCAGCATGATCGTGCCGATCAGGTCGGGCAGCGGGGGTTTGGCAGGGTCGCGGATCTCGGGTAGCACTCGGTAGGTGCCGATGAGCGCGATGAGGGCGAGTGGCACGTTGACGATGAAGATCCAGTGCCAGCTCAGTTCGGTCAGCAGCCCACCCAGCGGGGGTCCGGAGGCGGCGCCGACGGCGCCGAGTGCGGCCCAGCCGCCGATGGCGGCGGCGCGGCGTCGCGGCGGGATGGACGGCAGCATCAGGCCGAGCGATGTCGGGGTTACCGCGGCGGCGCCGGCGCCTTGCAAAACGCGGGCGGCGATCAGGAAGCCGAGGGACGGGGAGGCTGCGCACAGCGCCGATCCGACACCAAACGCGATCAGCCCGGCTGCGAAGACGCGGCGGCGGCCGATGACGTCACCGAGCTTGCCGGCCGGTACCAACAGCGCGGCGAAGACGATGGCGTAGACGTTGAGGACCCAGGAGATGTCGGCGACGCTGGAGTCGTGGAAGCCGGCTTGGATCGAGGGTACGGCGATGTTGACGATGAACACGTCGAGGGTGGAGATAAATACGGCCAGGGCCAGGACGGCGAAGACCATCCCAGGTGACCCGGCTCCGGGCGGCGGGCTGAAGGGCGTCGGCGGCGGTGTGCCGGCCGGCGCTGCGGTGTGGGTCCGCGAATCGCTCATGCTTGAAGTTCTAAAGCATCAAGACAAGAAATTCAAGCTGTAGTCTGACGAAGTAAAGTGGTGCGGTAGGGTGGGTGTATGCGTTCGTACGGTCAGTACTGCTCGGTTGCCAAGGCTCTGGACGTCCTCGGCGAGCGGTGGACGTTGCTCATCGTCCGGGAACTCCTCGCGCAAGGCGCGTGCCGCTACACCGACCTGCGTGCCGGCCTGCCGGGGATTGCCACCAACCTGCTGGCCGACCGCCTCCGCGAGCTGCAAGCGGCCGGCATCGTCGAGCGCCAAGACGCGCCGCCGCCGGTCGCGTCGACGCTGTTCACACTCACCGAACGCGGCTTGGCCCTTGAGCCGGTCCTCTCCGAACTCGGCCGTTGGGGGGTGCCGCTGATGCGCGACAGCCCCCCGGACGACCAGTTCCGAGGTCAGTGGCTGCGGCTGCCGGTGCGCATGTTCCTCACCGACCGGCAACCTGACCGGCCGGCATCCACGGTGGAGGTCCATGCTGGTGACCAGATCGTCGTCATCGACGCCGCCGACGGAGAAGTATCGATGCGGCTGGGCGCCGACCCCGACGCCGACGCCGTCATCACCGCCTCACCCCCGGAGATACTCAGGCTGATGAGCGGCACGGTCACCCTGCGACAAGCAGTGAAACAGGGCCTGCGGGTCGACGGATCACGCGCCGCCGTCGAACGCATCCTCCCCGAACGGCCGCCGGCCGACACCACCTGAGGCCGCTGCCCGCGGTCTACCAGGCTGCCAGCCGCCGCCAAGCCTGTGCAGAGGACCCGCTAGGTGATTCGGCGCCCCAGGCCGCCCTTGGCCATGAGCTCTCGCGTACCCATCAAATGTCCTCCGACCAGACCGGCGGATCACCAAGACCAGGCAAGGCACTCCGAAACACCAATCGGCAGCATCCCTGCATGTCTGAGGACGCTCAGCAACAGAAAACTGCGTACCCGACAATTCGCGTGCTCGTACGGCTAACGTGAAATCGTGACCGATGCTGGCGGCAACGGGGGGCTGTCGCGCCGGTGGTTTCTCGCCGGAGCCGCCGGAGCCGCGGCCATGGGAACAGCGCTGGGCCTGCCAGGAGTCGCCGGCGGCCGGCGGTTTCCCGGGTTCCGCGGCGCGCGCCAGGAAGGCATCGTCGAGCCGCCTCCACCGCATCTGGCCATCGCAGGATTCGACCTGGTCACCCGCGACCGTCATGATCTCGTCTGGGTTTTGCGAGAATGGTCGCGCATCGCCACAGAATTGACCGCGTCGAGATCCGGCAGACGAGGCGACGAGGGTACGGTGACGGCCGGCCGACGTGGGTTGACCGTCACGGTCGGGTTTGGGCCGTCGCTATTCGCCGGCGACCGATATGCCATAGCCGACCGGCGGCCGACTCCGCTCGTGGAGATTCCGGCATTCGCCGGCGACGCGATCGACCCGGCAGCGAGCGGCGGTGACCTGTGCGTGCAGGCCTGCGCCACCGACCCGGGCACCGCTCATCAGGCCATCCGCACATTGCTGGCCGCGGCACGATCGCACGCTGTTCTTCGCTGGCGCCAGTCCGGATTCCAGCCCGACGACGGCGCGCGAGACCCACGCGGCCTGTTCGGCTTTCGCGACGGTACGTCCAACCTGGACGTCGACAATCCCCGCGAGACCGCGCGCCTGCTGTGGGTCAGTGACGGCCCGGCGTGGATGCACGGCGGAACGTTCATGGTTGTTCGCCGTATCCGAATGCTCCTGGAAACCTGGGACCGGGTCGCCGTCGCCCAACAAGAGTCGATCATCGGCCGGCGCCGAGAGAGCACCCACCGCATCGGCACAGTGCCCCACGCACACGCCAACCTGGCCTCCGCCGCGCGCAACGGTGGCATCAAACTGCTCCGCCGTTCGTACACCTACCACGCCGGAATCGACCCGAACGGGCTCATGGACTCCGGTCTCATCTTCATCAGCTTCCAGCGCGACCCGCACCAGTTCGTCGCCATCCAGCAGCGGTTGGCCCGGTACGACCCGCTCAACGCCTTCAGCCAGCACGTCGCCAGCGGCGTGTTCGCGTGTCCGCCGGGATGCCCGCAGGGTTCCTGGCTCGGCGCGGAACTCTTCTCGTGAACGGGTGTGTCGCCGCTCTTCTGACCTCAGCCGTGGTCTCGCTCGGCGCCTGCGGCACGTCCGATGCGCCCTCACGCGACTCGTCGGCGCCCGCATCGACGACCGGCTCGCCGAATACGTGGAACGGCGACGCTCTTCCCGACCCGTGTCGGGTCGTCACGACAGCGGAGATCAGCCGCGTGCTCGGTGCCAGGATCGGCCCGGGTACGCGGCTGAAGTCGTGGCCGCCACTATGCCGGTTCATCCTCGACCGCCCCAGCCAAACGTTCGTCTACGTCTCGGACAACTCCCAGCCCAGCGGCAAGACCGACTTCGACAGTCGCCGGAACGAACCCACCTCCGAGCCGGTCACCGGCCTCGGCGGCCGCGCCTACTGGCAGGCCGACCTGACCACCCTGCACGTGCTCAGCGGCCGCACCCACTTCGTCGTCACGTTCCGGGGATCCGAGATCCCAGCCGACGCCAAGGGCAAGGCGACCACGCTAGCCAAACTCGCCCTCCCCCGAACGGGACCGACGCCCTGAACCGACAACGCTAAGCATCCTAATATGGCAGCCGCCATTCGGGATCATGGTCGGGGCGGTAGACGCAGGGCGGCCACCGCGTGATCGTCTGTATGTTGTGGACAAACAGTCAGATCTTGCGGGGGCCGCTGGTCACAGCGTAGACGTTGCCGGTTGGCGGCATGTTCTGGACCACGTGCTCGGTGGGTTCGCGGGCCGGTTCGCCCGGGTGGAAACGCGTCGCGCCGCGGCGCGGGCGACGCCGGCCCCCGGCGACGGCCATCGGTCCACGACCGGTGTACCGGCAGTCGACTTAGGTCGGTGACTTCCAGACCGGTACCGATTCGCGAGGGCGCAACCGCCTCGGAAGCTGCCGGCACCGACGCTCGAACGCTTGGACGCCTACCTGGCCGGCCGACGTGGAAGACCAGCCGGCCGCCGGGGTGGTGGTCAGGCCGGTCGGTGTCCTTGCCGGATTCTTTCTCGGCGAAGATCCGCAGCCGGCAGCACGACGCCCTCGCCACGGCCGGCTGCGAGCAGATCTTCGTTGACAAGATCTCCGGAAAGGCGTTCCCAATCCCCCGGCAAGCGGCCGGTCCTGTGCCTCGATCCGGAAGGCGACCATGAGCGCGACCGGCAGCAAGATGAAGGCCACGCCGGTTTTCGGAAGATTCCCAGGTTACGCGGCTCGGGTGGAACGCGTTGGAACGCCGTCTGGGGTAAGGGCATCGGTTCGGATGCCCCCAACGGTAGTGAAGGGATCACACCATGAGCCTTGACCAGGCAACCCGGTCGGCCGACACCTCGGTGGTGCTCGACGGCCTGGACGATCTGCCCGTCGACGTCTTCGAGATCGACGGCAGCGGCCTCACTGTGGAGTCGCTGACCGGCGGCCACGGCATGACCGAGACCGGCGCGTCGAGCTTCTGCGCGCCCTGTACCACATCCTGCTGGGAACAGTAACTCCTAGTCGGCCGGCCGTGCCGTGCCCCGCGGCGGCACGGCCGGTCCGAGGGGAAGGGGGAATGGGTCATGGTCGAGGTGGCCACGCCGGTGGTGGTGCGGTTCGCCGGGCTGCCCGCGGAGGCGTTGCGGGACCTGCGGTTCGCCGGGTCGTTCGGGCTGGCCGGCGAGATCGCCGTGGCGCGGCGGCAGTTGACGGCCGCGGCCGGTGTGCTGTCCGACGATTTGTTCGCGGCGATCGGCGACTGCCCGCCCGGCACCGCCAAAGGTGCCTTGGTCGGGCTGCGCCGGGCGGTCTTCCGGCTGCGGGCACCCGGCGACCGGGAGTGGAACGAGCAGGTGGCCGGGCTGTTGCCGGACGAGGTGGCCGTCCGAGTCGGCGACTGGCTCGCGGCGCTGGACGACTATCGGCGGCGGCAGGCCGAGTTGCCGGAGCGGCTGGCGCGCGAGGGGGCGGCGAAGCAGCAGGTGCTGCGCGGGATCGTCGGCCACCCGTGGTTCCGGCACGCGCTCGCCGTGGCCTCCCCGGCTCTCTCCGGGGAGGCGGCGAAATGGCTTGCCGACGGTACGGACGTCCCGCGCCGGGCATCCCTCGTGCGACTGGCCAAATACGTGGCCCGCGCGGCCGCGAAGACGAGCCCGTACAGCACTTTCATGGTCAGCGGGTGGAGTGGCTGGTCGGCCGACGGTCCGGGGGTCCGCCTGGCGGGCGGCGACACCGCGGCCGGCGTGCTCGAGCTGAGCGGCTTCCTGCAGGCCCGGCTCCGGGACGCGCTGCGCGAGGCGCCGGGCGCGACCGGCCTGCCGCTGCGGCTCAACCCGAGCGCCGTCCGGGTCGGCGCGACCGTACGGTTTCTCGGGCCGCCGCCGCACGAGTCGATCGTGTCGGTGGCCGCCACCTCGCGGGTGCTGGACTGTCTGCGGATCGCAGGCGACGGCGCTAGCCACCCCGCCGCCGAGCTGGGTGCGGCGCTCGGTGGCCGGCTGGTCGGCCGGCTGGTCGAGGCCGGTCTGCTGGAGCGGGTCCTGCCGGTGGCCGACCTGGCCGCCGACCCGCTCGGCGAGCTGTCCACTTGGCTGACCGCGGCCGGCGCCGCCGAGTTGGGCGCCGCAGTCGAGCGGGTCGGGGATCGGCTGCGCCACCCCGGGCCGGTGGATCGGATCGACGACCAGCGCGAGCTCGCCGCTGCCGTCGAGGACCTCGGCGAGCGGGCTGGCCTGCCCATCCGGCGACTGGCCGGCCACCAGGTCGACCTGTGGCACGAAAACGCCGTCCACCCCGAACCGGTCGGGGAACTGTCGGCCGCTGCCTGGCAGCCCGCACTGGCCGATCTCGACGTGATCCGCCGGCTGCTGGCCGCCCTCGACCCGGCACTGCCGCTGCGGGTGGCGCTCGGCGCATTCCTCCGGGAGCGCTTCGGATCGTCTCCGGTACCGTTCCTGACCCTGTACGAGACGGTCGAGCGGGACCTGGCCGCGCGGGCGCAGGCCGACGAGATCCTCGACCGGCTCCGGCCCAGGCCGGGCGTCCCGGGCCCGCTGCGCGAGAGCCGGCTGGACCGGCTGCGGGAGCTGGCGCGCCTGCAGGATGGGCTGCGGGAGGCCGCGTTGCCGCCGGCTGATCCGGACGGCATCGTCCGCGCCGACCCGGAGGTGCTGGCCAAACTGGCCGAGAGCTGGCCGGACTGGCTCGTTCCGCCCGCGTCGATGGCCGCTTATCTGCAGGTGATCCCGGGCGACGACGGCCTGCGCCTGGTCGTCAACGCCGCGCATGGCGGCAACGGCCGGGGTCGCAGCCGGGCCCTGCACCTGATTCGCGCGGCCGGCGGGAACCCGCCGTACCCGGGGGCGGATTCTGGGGCGGCCGAGTTCGGCGGGCTGTTCGGGTTCGCGCCCAACGTGCGGCTGGCGACCACGCCGTACGAAATCGACTATCCGTTTGTGGTGAGCGCGCGCCCGGCCGGGCAGCGCCTGCCGGTGCGCGACCTGACGGTCGGTCCGGACCCGGTCACCGGGCTGGCCGCGCTGTTCGGTCCCGGTGACCGACCGGTCAGCGCCGAGCACCTCGGTATGATGGCCAACTTCCTGTTGCCCCGGGCGGCGCGGTTCCTGACTCAGGCGTTTGGCTGCGGCTACCTCATCCATGCCCACGCGCCGCTGTTCGCCGAGTCGCCACCGCAGGCCGGGGAGCCGGAGGTGCGGCGGTCGGCCCGGGTCGAGATCGGTCGGGTGGTGGTCCGGCGGCAGCGGTGGGTGGCGCCGACCGAACTGGTTCCGGTGCGCAACCGAGGCGAGGACGACGCGGCCTACCTGGTGCGGATCGTGGACTGGCTGGTCGCGTACGGGATTCCCAGCCGCTGCTTCGTGCGGATGAATGAGGCCGGCGGGCCACGCTTCGACAAGTCCCGCAAGCCGGTCTACGTCGACTTCGCCAACTGGTACCTGGTGCAGGCGTTCGAGCGGATGCTCACCTCGGCCGGCCGGTACGTCGTCTTCGACGAGGCGCTGCCGCCGCCCGAGGACGCGCCGCTGCCGATGACCGGTCCCGCCGCGGTCGCCGAGTTCCTGGTCGAGATCTCCGGCGGCCGCCGTGGCTGACCACGACTGGGTGAGCGCCCACGTGTTCTTCCACGGCGACCTGGACGTCCTGCTGACTGACGTGCTGGTGCCGCTGGCCGGCGAGTTGCCGGGCGAGTTCTTCTTCCTGCGCTACTGGGACGGCGGCCCGCACCTGCGGGTGCGGGCCCGGACGGCCGCGGGCGCCGGCCGGGCCGAGGTGCGGCGGCTGGTCGGCGCGCGGTTCGGCGACTACCTGGCCCGGAACCCGTCCGCCGACCGGTGGTCGAACGCGACTTACGCGCCGCTCGCAGCCCAGCTCGCGGCCAAGGAACGGGTGTCGAGCCCGACCATCGCGCTGGAGCCGAACAACTCGGTCGCCTTTCTCGACTACGAACCCGAGCACGACCGCTACGGCTACGGCGCGTCGATGCGCGCGGTTGAGCGGCACTTCGCCGAGTCGAGCCGGCTCGCCCTGCCGGTCGTCGCGATGGGCGCACCGGCGACCCGGCGGGCAACGCTGGCACTCGGCTGCATTCTGACCGCCTGGTTCGTCGGCGGCTTCGACCCTGCCCGGTACGCCTCCGAGGGCGAACCGGGCCGGGAGCTGGAGCTGGCCCGGACGGCCCGGCGGCTGGCAGGGCAGCCGGCGGGCGGCGGTGCCCTCGCGTACTGGGCCCGCTCACTGACTGAACTGCGTACCGCGCTGGCCGGCGACGGGACTGTCCCGGCCGTACTCAATCTCTGCGCGCATTTGATCTGCAACCGGCTCGGCGTCTCGATCACCGCCGAGGCGGCTCTGCGCCGCCGGGCGGCGCAGGCCGTGCGCGCCCTGCCCACCGAAGGGATTTGACCGATGGATTGGCACAGCATCCACGTCTACTACTACGAGCCGGACAAGCGAGCGCTGATCCTGGACGGGGTCCGGCCACTGTTCCGGTCGCTCGGCGACCGGGTCGACGCAGTCAGCTACACCCGGCACTGGCGACAGGGACCGCATCTGCGGCTGAACTTCCGCACGACGGCCGATACCTTTGCCAGCATGGTGCGTCCGGCCGCGGACGAGATCGTCGGCGGTTTCCTGGCTCGGCAGCCGTCCGCGGCACACCACCTGGACCGTGCGCGCGAGATCCAGGTGCACAAACGGCTGGCCGAGCTGGAGCAGGACGATGGCCCGCTGTTGCCCTGGCACCCGGACAACTCGATCGTGCCGGCCCGCTACGACAGCCGGTCCGCGGCGGTCGGCGGCCCGCACGCGGCCGGGTTGGTGGCCGACTTCCAGGCCGCGAGCACCGATCTGGCGTTCCGGCTGACCGAGGCGTTCCGCACCCCGCGGCAGCGGCTGGCCGGCTGCTTCGACCTGATGATCGCCACCGGGCAGGCGATGTCGGCGCGCGGGATCGTCGGCGGTTTCGTCTCGTTCCGGTCGCACGCGGAGGGCTTCTTGGCCGGCTTTCCCGAGGCGACCGGGCTGCGCCCGGCCTGGGACCGGCACTATCGGGCCCATCGGGACGCGCTACGGCAGCGGATGGAAACGGTGGCGGCGGCGACGCGTACCGGCTCCGGCGACGTACCGTTCGTGCGGGACTGGCTCGCCGTGCTCGGCCCGGCGCGGGAGGCCGCGGCGCGCGGCGACCTGACGCTGCCGATCGCCGGGCCGGACGACGCCGAGCGCCTCGCCGGGCTCAGCCCGTTCCACCATGCGCTGCTGGCCAACCCGCGGTGGGAGGAGCGGCAACGGTCCGCCGAGTTCCTGCGCTACCGCCTAATGCTCAACCTGACCTACCTGATGCTGACCCGGCTGGGAGTCAACCCGGTCGAGCGGTACCTGCTCGGGCACCTGGCGGCCAACACGGTCGAGGACGCCTACGGCGTCGCAGCGATCGAGCTGGTCGGAGGTGTCCGGTGACCACCGCTGTACGTGCCGAGACCGGTGCCCGCCTGCGCCTACGCCCCGGCGTCTTCCTCGCCACCGACCGCGATCGGCTGATCCTGTTCCGCCGCCGGCCCTGGTACCGCAGCGAGTCCTTCGGCGCACCGAGTGCGGCCAAGCGCGCCGTCCTGACCCGACTCACCGAAGAACCGGCCCCGGCGGCCGACCTCGAAGCGCTGGAAACCGGCTTCGTCGCCGCGCTGCGCGCCGGCGGCTGGCTGGTCACCACCGTGCACTGGGCGGGCCGGGATCTCTACAGCCTGCAGCCGGTCGACAGCGGCGCCGGGCCGGCCGCCACCGGGCCGGCCGAAACCCTGTCCCGGTTCGCCGTGCTCCGCCGCGAGGGTGACCAGATGGTGGCCGAGTCGCCGCTGGCCCGGGCACGGCTGGTGATTCACGATCCGGCGGTCACGGCGGTCGTCGCCGACCTGGCCCGGGCCGACGCCCCATGGGCACCGGCGCTGCTCGAGGACCTGGCCCGGGTGGGTCTGGCCGGCCCGCGGGCGCAGGACGACGACCCGGCCCTCCGCCTCTGGAACCCGCCCGATCTCTGGCTGCACGGGCGCAGCAGGCTGGGCAACGGCGGCTACGCGGGCGCCGGATTCGGCCGGACCGGCTGGGCGGCGCCGTTCGTGGAACCGGCCGCCGAGCCAGACGGCGACGGCCCGGTCGTCCAGCTGGACCGGCCCGACCTCGCGGCCCTGGCCCGCGACGACCGGCCGCTCGCCGCGGTGCTTGAGGATCGCCGCTCGATCCGGGTGTACGACCACGACCATCCGATCACGATCCGCCAGCTGGGCGAGTTGCTGTACCGGTGCGCGGCCGAACGGCGCCGCGGGCCGGACCGGATCGGCCGGCCCTACCCGGCGGGTGGCGGGATGTACGAGCTCGAGCTGTATCCGGTCGTCCGCCACGTCGACGGCCTGGCCCCGGGCATGTACCACTACCGCCCGCACACGCACCAGCTAGGCCTGGTGCGCGGGCCCGGGCCGCAGGTCGACCGGCTGTTGCAGGGCGCCCGCTGGTCGTCGATGGCGCCGGCCGAGCCGCAGGTCCTGATCGTGCTGGCTGCCCGGTTCGGCCGGCTGAGCTCGATGTATGAGCAGCTTGCCTACTCGCTGATCCTCAAGCACGTGGGCGTGCTCTATCAGACCCTCTATCTGGTGGCCACGGCGATGGGCCTGGCGCCGTGCGGGCTCGGCGCGGGCGACGCCTCGGCGTTCACCGACGCCACCGGCCTCGACTACCCGGCCGAGAGCAGCGTCGGCGAGTTCATGCTCGGCAGCCGCCCGGCGACGGACGGGGAGAAGTGATGGGACTCCGACTGGACCCGGACGCCTACTACGCCGAGACCGATGACGGCGCATACGTCCTGTGCCCGTATGGGGAGTTCGCGCTCACCGGGCGGTCGGTGTTCCGGCTGCTCGACCGGCTGGCCCCGGCGCTCGACG
>Ga0307516_10010281_pt1 | contig 10307 bp, 9 predicted proteins | sample 19_EM_MG_FD_203310 | JGI IMG/M metagenome (GOLD analysis project Ga0307516, IMG submission 203310) | Populus trichocarpa ectomycorrhiza microbial communities from riparian zone in the Pacific Northwest, United States - 19_EM | ecosystem: Host-associated > Plants > Roots > Unclassified | place...
CTCCTGGCACGGATCACCGCAACCGGGATCGGATCGGCCAACCCGCGAGCCGAACGGCTGGCGGAAGCGATCCCCTCACGCCGAACCGACCGGCGCGCCTTCGGCGACCGCACAGTCCCCGACAACCTGCTGACCGAGCTACGCCGGATCGTGGAGGCCGAGGGCGCCTACCTACACCTGGTACGCCACGACCAGATGCCGATGCTCGCCACCTCAACCAGCCGCGCCGCCGACGCCGAGAACAACGACCCGGCCTACCTGGCCGAACTGCAACGATGGACCAACCGACCGGCCGGCAGCGGCGACGGCGTACCCCCGGCAACCGCCGTGCAACAGACCGCCCGGCGGGTCCCGGTACGCGACTACGCACCCGGCGGCACACCCGGCCTCGCCACCGGGGACGGCTTCGACCTCGGCGCCGCCTACGTCGTGCTGTTCGGCCGCACCGACCAACCCGCCGAACTCCTCCGCGGCGGCGAGGCACTGTCAGCCCTGCTACTCACCGCCACCACCGAAGGACTCGCCACCGCACCACTGAGCGACACCATCGAGGTGCAATGGCCCCGCCTGCTACTACGCGACCTGCTCGCAGAGATCGGCGAACCGTACCTGATCGTCCGGCTCGGCTACAGCGACACCACAGCACCGTTGCCCGAGGCACCCCGCCGCGAGCCAAGCGACGTCATCCAGGTCGACGAGTAGGTGATCACCATGACCCGCACGATGGGCACCGATGTTTGTCGGGGGTTTCGTCAGCCCGGGAACTTGAGCTTGTTCCGTTCGGCCGAGCTCAACCAACCGTGCTCCACCATCGTGTCGAGCACTCGATCCCATCCCGCCTTCGGCGCGGGCCGGTCGGGGTCGAGGTGCGCCGCGAGCAGCGCCGCCTCGGCGACGGTCAGTTGCTGGGCCGGCTTGTGGAAGTATGTCTGCGCCGCGGCGACCAGGCCCACGGCGCGGGGGCCGAAGTCGGCGCTGTTCAGGTAGAAGCCGAGGATATCCGTCAGGGTGTATTCGTCCTCGAACTTGTCGGCCATGACCCGGATCCGCCAGCTGGCACCGGCACCGGTATCGGCGGTGTCGGACGCGATCACCATGTATTGCCGGGTGATCAGCGATGTGGCCACCGGGATGCGCCGGGAGCCGTAGAAATCCGGGTCGACGGCGGCGACGAAGGCGTTAGCCACCGGAAGCGGCAGCTCCGCGACCCGCACGACCGGATGCGTGACCTGCAACGGCGCCGGCATGGGCACCCCGTCGTAGTAGTAGGTGGCGCCGACGAGGGCGCCGCCGACCACGAGCGTCAAGGCGGTCAGGATGCCGACGACCCATCGCGGGCCGTTGCGCCATGCGGGTGAGGCGGAGCGGGCGTCGCCGGGAGGCGGGGCCGCGTCGACGAGAGTCATTGCCACACAGTAGGGGCTCGACGGTGATCCCGCGATCCTCATCAGGCGTAACTGAACAGCGGGGGGAAGACGAGGACCACTGCCCAGGCCCATGCGGCGTACACCGGGAGGTAGTTGGTCTGCCAGCGCTCGAGGTCCGCGAAGGGTGTGCGCCGGCGGAGGAACTTCACCATCAGCCACGCCGACCAGGCGAGGTTGGCCAGCAGGATGACGTTCTCGCCGAGCGCCGCGACCTTGTTGGGCGTCGTGCCGTATTCGGTGATGCGCCCGGTGACCTCCAGGAGCACCAGCACGTCGATGGCCAGCGCGCTGACCACGAGGGCGACCTGCAGCCGGTCGAACAGGCCGGGCGAGGCCAGCGGGTCGCGGGCCGAGAGCGAGTAGAGCAGCAGCCCCAGCACCACGACCAGCAGCAGGTCGAACAGGATCAGCGCCTCGCGTTCGACGTCGATGCCGGAGCTGGTCCAGAAGACGGCGACGAGGAACGCCAGCAGGGCCGCGGTGAAGAGCGGGGTGAACAGCCGGGTCAGCACCGGGGCGATGTTCTCGACCACACCCTGCTTGACCTCGACGAGCCATCCCGCGACGACCATCGCGGCCACCGCGCCGCAGGGCATGAGCCATTGCGAGATGAATTCCTCCGGGGCGACGCCGATCGCCTCGAACGTGCCGAACATGAAGGCCATGAGGACACCGCCACTCAGGGCGATGAGCACGTAGTAGATGAAGCACTCGCCGGTGAAGCGGATGAAGTCCATGCGCCGGCGCGACGAGCGCCAGTCGTCGGCCACATAGGCCAGACCCACCACGAGCCACAGCGCGATGGGCAGGTGAATGCTGGTGAGGATCACGGATTGGGAGTCTTCGGCCAGGGAGTAGACGTTGGCGGCCACCGCGCCGAGCGCGAAGAGCGCCACCAGGACCGCGATCAGCCGGCGTCCGGCCTGCCGGCGCCAGGCCAGGTAGCCCGCGAGCCAGGGCAGCGCGAACAGGCTGAAGTTCGGCCCGTAGAACGAAGCGTCCTGCTCGAACGTCATTCCGAACAGCTCCGGCACCTTGACCGAGGCCGCCGCGCCCGCCGCGCATCCGACCATCACCCACAGGTCACGCCGCGATCGCAGGCCCGCCTCGGCGCCGCCGGTCTCGCTGGTCAGCGCCAGCTGCTTCCACAGCCGTTCGGAATGCTCCCGGGCGAACTCGCGGGACAGCTCGTCGAGGCTGCCGAGCCGTTTGATCGCCACCAGGAAGGCCTCGTCCGGGCTCAGGCCGGCCGCGATGAGCCCGTCGACGGAGCCGCGCAGATGATCCTCGAGCTCGTCGGCGTCGGACGTCTGCAGCTCCCGGCGGCCCTCCACGAAGTGGCGCCACTGCGTGAACTGAGCCTCCAGCTCCTCGTACCCCTCCTGCGCCGTCATGCCCGGCTCTCCAGCGTGATCGCCGGCAGTGCCCCGCCGTCGGCGAGGCCGAGCCAGATCCCCTTGAGCGCGTCGACGACGGTGTCCCACTGGCGGCGCTGCTCGGCCAGCTCGGCGAGGCCCCTGCTGGTGATGCTGTAGTACTTCCGGCGCCGCTCGCCGGTGGCCGACCGCCAGCTCGACGCCACATAGCCGAGGCGCTCGAGGCGGTGCAGCAACGGGTACAGCAGGCCCTCGGTCCAGTCCAGCTCACCACCCGACAGCTCGTTGATCCGCCTCAGGATGGCGTACCCGTAGTTGTCCTCCTCGGCCAGAATGCCGAGCACCATCGGCGTCGCCGAGGCGGCCACAAGATCCTTGGTGACCTTCACGAGACTTACCCCCGCCCGTACCCTAGAAGTACGATGCATAGTAGCGCTAGGTATTGTCGCGCGCAACGGACCGGTCGGGCGATCGCCTGGCCGTGACACCTCTCATAAAGAGGAGTCTGAGAGTCTCTTTATCGGTAGGGTCGTGACGTGCGGCTCAACAGATCCACGGACATCAGTCTTCGCATCCTCATGCTCAGTGCGGTGCGCGACGACCGGCTCACCATCGACGAGCTGGCCGAGTCGCTCGCCGTGCCCCGGCACCACCTGGCCAAGGTGGTGCAGCGGCTGCAGCATCTGGGGCTGCTGGAGACCGTTCGGGGCCGCAGCGGCGGGGTTCGCCTCGCCGCCACCGCGCCCACCGCCTCGATCGGCGGTCTCGTCCGAACGCTGGAGGGCGAGACCGAGGTCGTCGACTGCGAGGGCGAGCCGGCCTGCCCGCTGCGCCAGGGCTGCCTGCTGCGCGGAGCGCTGCGCCGCGCCCAGGAGGCGTTCTACGCCGCCCTCGACCCGATCACTGTCGGCGATCTGAGCGCCCCGCCCACCCGGCAGGTGCTGCTCAGTCTCGGCCGGCGCTGACCGACCCACCCTCACCAGGAGAAGCCGATGCTTTCTGCCACCAGTGCCCCGGTCATCGAGGCCACCCTGCCGGTCGTCGGCAAGCACCTCGACCAGATCTCCGGCACCTTCTACGAAACGATGCTCGGCGAGAATCCCGAACTGCTCAACCTGTTCAGCCGCAGCGCGCAGGCCACCGGCGAGCAGCGCAGCGCCCTGGCCGGCGCGGTCGCCGCGTTCGCCGCGCACCTGGTCGGCGCGGGCCCGGAGGCCGCGGTCTTCGACCACATCGTGGAGCGCATCGCCCAGCGGCACTGCGCCCTGGGCATCCGCCCGGAGCAGTACACAATGGTCGGTCGCTATCTGATGGGCGCGGTCGGCGCGACGCTGGGCGACGCGGTCACCCCCGCGGTCGCCGCCGCCTGGGACGAGGTCTACTGGCTCTTCGCCGCCCGGCTGATCGGCCGGGAGGCGCGGCTCTACGCCGAGGCCGGGGTGGACGGCGCCGACCCGTGGCGCGAATACCTGGTGGCGAAGAAGATCGCCGAGGCGCACGACACGATGTCGTTCATCCTGACCCCGGCCGACGGCCTCCCGGCCCCCGCGTTCCGGCCGGGCCAGTATGTGACTGTCGCCGTCGACCTGCCGGACGGCAGCCGCCAGCTCCGGCAATACTCACTCTCCCAGGCGGCCACCGGCGGCACCCTGCGGATCACGGTACGGCGGGTACGCGGCAGCGGCGGCGCCCCGGACGGCGTGGTCTCGGGCTACCTGCACGACCAGGTGAGCGCCGGCGACCGGCTGCGGCTGAGTCACCCGTACGGCGACCTCACCCTGCGCGACAGCGCGGCGCCGCTCGTCCTGGTCAGCGCCGGGGTGGGCATCACCCCGATGGCCGCGATCCTGGACCACGTGGCCCGCACCCAGCCGACCCGCCAGGTCACCGTCGTGCACGCCGACCGCAACCCCGAACGCCACCCGCTGCGCCTGGACATGACCGGCCACGGCTCGCGGCTGACGTCCTTCGCCAGCTTCGTCTGGTACGAGCAGGCGAGCGACGTCCCGGGCGCGCACCGGGGTTTCATCGACACCGACGTCATCCCGCTGCACCCCGACGCCGACGTCTACCTGTGCGGCCCGGTGCCGTTCATGCAGGCCGTCCGGGCCGGGCTGCACCGCCGCGGGATCAGCGACGACCAGATCCGGTACGAGGTCTTCGGTTCCGAGCAGTGGCAGGCCAAACCGGTGCCCGCGACTCTCTAAACAGGAAATTCGCGAGCCGTGCGTATGACGGCGGGCGGGTGGGTATCACGCGGGCCGACTCCTCGACGGAAGGCCTACCTCTCCAGTGACCCCGCTCCCCCGCCACCTCGCCCGCGTGGCTCTCACGGCGATCCTGGCCGCAACGCTCACGCCGGCCGCCGCTCCGGCCCTCGCCGCGACCGGCATCGAATGGACCGGTTCGTCCAGCCTCAGCTCGAAGGTCGTCTACGTCGAGGAGCACGTCGGCTCGCGCTTCGACTCGGCGCTGCGCCAGTCCGTTTCGTTCGTCGACCGCTACACCGGCTCGGACATGCGCTTCGGCAAGTGCCGCACGGGCTACCGCTGCATCCGGGTCGTCCAGAGCAACGCCACCCACGGACACGGCGCGTGGACGAGCTGGACCCGGGCGCGCAAGGTCTCCGAGATTCGGCTCTCGCCGGCGCTGGCCCGGCAGGGCTGGTACACGCGGCGGTCCATCATCGACCACGAACTCGGCCACGCGAACGGCGCCGGGCACAACGCGAAGTGCACCTCACGGATGTGGCCGCACTACCGGTGCCGGAACGGGCTCCTCCCGCCCCGGACGTTCACGAAGGCCGAGCGCGCGAAGCTGGCCCGCTGGTGACCGTCACGCCGCCGGCCCGCCGGCACCGATGACCACTTCGCCCGGCCGTGGGCGCAGCACCGCCCAGACGACCTTGCCCTGGGGCGTCGGCATCGTCCCGGCGATGGTGGCGGCGGACCGCACCGCGCTGAGCCCCGTGTGGCGTTGGTCCATCGGTGACCGCGGGCGGGCCGCGGGCATCTCGGGCAGCCGCGGGTCGAGGTCGGCGACCGCGATATGAATTCCGGTGCCACGGCGCGAGACGGTCACCTCGGTTTCGGTGCCGGCGTGTTCCACCGCGTTGAGCACCAGTTCCGAGACGACCAGCTTGGCGGGATAGAACAGGCTCGGCAACGACCAGGCCGAACAGGCGTCGGCGACGAGCCCGCGTGCGACACTCGGCGCCTGCCTGGTGGGCGCCATGCGCATCGCCAGGCGCTCGGTGAGCGGCAGCCGGCCGGCCGCCGCCGACCGGGCCGCCGGCATGTCCGAGCACAGCGGGAGCATCCGCCGGGCGCCCACCAGAAGGTTGACACGCCCCGGTGTCAGGCGGGCACCTTGATCGACGCGAGGGCCGCCTCCCGGTCGGCGCCCAGGCCGCTGAGCAGGCTCACGACCATGGGCACCAGCACATGCTCGACGCCGTCCTCCCCGAAATAGCCGCCGACGTCGAGCATCACGTAGCCGTGGATCGCGGTCCACAGCTGGTTGGCGATCACCACCGGCTTGGCCGGCCGCAGCCGTCCCTGCTTCACGGCGCGGCCGGCGGTCTCGACTATCTCGTCGAACGTGTACCGGCCGCGCTCCCGTTCGTCGGCGGTCCGCGGGCGGTATTTGCCCAGCGAGGCGGCGCCGAACATGACGGCGTACAGGTGCGGATTCTGCCGGGCGTTGAGCAGGTAGGCGCGGCTCAGGCCGGCCAGGTCGGCGATCGCGTCGTCCGTGCGCGGCACCTCGGCGAGCAGCGCCGCGAGCCGGGCGAAGCCCTCGGCGACCACCGCGTCGGCGAGGTCGGGCATCGAGCCGAAGTGCGTATACACCGCCATGGTGGACGTTTCGGCCTCCGCGGCGACCTGGCGCAGGGTGAGCGCCGAGGGGCCTTCCTCGGCGAGCAGGCGGGCGGCGCCTTCGAGCAGGCGGACGCGCACCGCGGGGTCGGCACGGCGTTCGGTCATGACGGCGACTCTACTGCTATATCAGTTGCTATATCGGATGCTACGCTGCCGGCGGAGGTGTCGTTGTGAACGAGTGGGACGCGATCGTGATCGGCTCCGGCCTCGGCGGGCTCACCTGTGCCGCCTACCTCACCGCTGCCGGGAAACGCACCCTGGTGCTCGAGCAGAACCAGGTCGCCGGCGGCTGCAGCCAGGTGTTCCGCCGCAAGGGCAACCGGTACGAGTTCGACGTCGGCATGCACTACATCGGCGAGTGTCACCCCGGCGGGCGCATGACGACAGCGCTGCGCGGCCTCGGGCTGGACGGCCGGATCGAGTTCCGCCAACTCGACCCCGACGGGCACTCCACGCTGGTCTTCCCCGACCTCACCTTCCGGGTGCCCAGCGACTGGGACACCTACCTGGCCCGGCTGATCGAGGCGTTCCCCGACCAGAAGCGCGGCCTGCGGCGCTGCGTCGGCATCCTGCGGCGCATCGGCGCCGAGCTGCGCGCCGGCGTCCTGCCCAAGCCGACCGTGCGGGACATGCTGCGGTTCGTCCGCACGGCGCCGACCCTCGCCACCGTCGGGCAGTTGCCGCTGACCTGGCTCTTCGCCGCGTGCCGGCTCAGTCCGCTCGCCAGGGCGGTGATCGTCGGCGAGTCCGGCGACTACGGGGCGCCGCCGTCCCGGACGTCGGTCGCGCTGCACGGCGGCTTCCTCGACCACTACCTCACCGGCGGCGCCTGGTATCCGCGCGGCGGCGGCCAGGTCGTCCCGGCCCACCTGATCGACGTCATCCAGACCCACGGCGGTCAGGTGCGCACCAAAGCCCGCGTCACCCGCATCCTGGTGGCGGACGGAGCCGCGACCGGCGTCCAGCTCGACGGGGGCGACACGATCCACGCCCCGATCGTGGTGTCGGGCGCCGACCTCAAGCGCACCTACCTCGACCTCGTCGGCCGCGAACACCTGAGGCCGGCCACCGTCGCCCGGGTGGAGAAGTACCGGATGGCGCTGCCGCTGTTCAGTGTCTACCTCGGACTCGACATCGAGCTGGCGGACCGGATGCCCAACAGCACCTACTGGTGCTACCCGCACACCGACGTGGAAGGCCTGTACCGCGACGCCTACGAGGGCCGCATCCCGGAGCAGGTGCCGATCTTCCTCACCTCGGCCACCACCAAGGACCCGGGCAACCCGCACGCCGCCCCGCCCGGCCACTCCACGCTCGAAGTGATGTGCCTCGCACCGCACGGCACGTTCTGGCCCGGCGGCGACGGCTACAGCCGGAACGCGGAATACCTCGCCCTCAAGGAGCGCCTCACCGAGCAACTGATCGACCGCGCCACCACCGTGATCCCCGACCTGCGTCAGCACATCGTCTGGCGGGAGGCGTCCAGCCCGGTCACCCAGGAGCGGTTCACGCTCTCCAGCCTCGGCTCCTGCTACGGCATCGAGATGGCCGCCGACCAGATCGGTCCGCGCCGGCCGGGCCCCCGGACCGAGATCCGCGGCCTGTGGCTCACCGGCGCGAGCACCATCTGGGGCAACGGCATCGTCGGTGCCGTCAGCGGCGGCCTGGGCACGGCCGGGGCGATCCTCCGCCGCCCGCTCAGCGCCGAGGTCAAGGCCGGTGCCGTGCTGGCCGACCCGGCCAAACTCACCCCGATCGGCCCCGACTGGGACCCGCTGGCCGCGTCCAAGCCCAGCTCCCCGCTGCGCCGGCGGCTCCGAGGAGCGGCAGCGCCGTAGTCAGGCGCCGGCCAGCGCTCCGCGGAGCTTGTTCCGCGAGTTCACGTCGAGCTTGGTGAACACCTTGCCCAGGTGCCATTCGACCGTACGGGGACTGATGAACAGCTCGGCGCCGATCTCGGAGTTCGACTTTCCCTCGGCGGCGAGCCGGGCGATCTGGGCTTCCTGCGCGGTGAGGGTCTGCCGTGTCTCGACGACGCGTTGGCGGACGGTCTCTCCGGTGGCGAGCAGTTCGCGGCGGGCGCGCTCGGCGAAGGCGGTGGCGCCGAAACGGTGCAGCATCTCGTAGGCGGTGCGCAATTGCTCGCGCGCGTCGCGGCGCCGGTTCTCGCGGCGCAGCCACTCGCCGTACACCAGGTGGGCGCGTGCGAGGTGGACGGCGATCCGGCAGCGTTCGAGCCGCTCGATGGCCTCGCGGTAGAGCAGTTCGGCGGGCTGACCGCCGCTGAGCAGCGCTCGGGACCGGGCCAGCACGCCGAGGGCCCAGTCTGTGCCGCTGGCTTGTGCCTGTTCCTCGAGCCGGCGCAGGGCGGCGACGGCCGTCTGCGGGGCATCGGCGCGGGCGCCCGCCTCGATCAGTTCAACGAGGGAGAGGCCGAACATCGCCAGATCCTCGTGCTCACACCCGCGTTCCGCGCTGGCCAGCGCGTCCTGGTACTGGCCGAGGCCGTTGTGCATCAACGCGAGCACGTAATGCGCCCCACCGATCGCTCGGCCCTCGCCCCGGACGGCCGCCTGCTGGGCGCTGACCTGGATCAGCTCCATGGCCCGGGCATCCGCGCCACGCCAGGCGATGAGCGATCGGGAGGCGTACCCGATGTACGCGTTGCCGGTCAGCTCCGTGAGGGTGTCTGACTCCTCGATCAACACCGAGGCCTGGTCGAACTCCCCGGCGTGCAGGTGCACGACAGCGCGGTAGGCGAGGGCCAGGGGAAGGAAGTTGAGCGCACCGGCCTGCCGGCCCGCCTGAACCGCGTGCGTGCTCAACTCGTACCACGTCTCGTCGTCCCACAGGTCGCCGGCGACCGGCCAGGCCAGCCAGAGCCAGCGCATGACGTCGTCCCCGCTGCGCTCGGCTGCCTGGCGGAACGCCCGCAGTGCACGCGTCAACGGCGCGGCGGCCTGGACGTAACCCTCGGCGTACCGGGTAGCCAGGCCGTCGAGAAGGATGTCCTCCGGCCGCGGTGGTCGCGGTCCCCGCGGTGCGGTGCGGGCGGCGTCGGCCACCTCCCGCACGGCGTCGTGTTCGCTGAGACGGCCGGCGAAGACGGCTGCTCCGATTGCTTCGAGGTAGGCCGCACGCGCCTGAGCGTTGTCGACTCGTTCCAGCCTGCTGGCCGCATCGAGCAGCAACGGCACAGCATCACCGCCGCGTTTGCGCGCGAAGACGATCTGCGCGCGGAGCCGCGCCAGCCGCCCTCGCTGGACCTCGTCCAGCAGGCCCGGCTCCGCGGTGGCGAGGAGGTCCAGCGCCACGTCGGGGGCACCGGCCTCGAACGTGGCCCGCGCCGCTGCCACCGCCCTGGCCCCGCGCCCGGCCGGATCCGGCGTCAGCTCGGCGGCCCGCCGCAGGAACGCGGCCGCCGCCGCGACACCGCCGCGAGCCTGGGCATGCCCGGCACAGCGCTCCAGCTCCCCGGCCACGGCCTCATCGGGCTCAATCGTCGCGTGGGCCCGATGCCAGGCTCGGCGATCCGGATCGGACCCGGGATCGGTCGCCTCAGCCAGCGCCCGGTGCACCTCCCGGCGTTCGGCCGGCTCCGCCGCCCGATAGGCCGCCGAACG
>Ga0307516_10010282_pt1 | contig 10306 bp, 15 predicted proteins | sample 19_EM_MG_FD_203310 | JGI IMG/M metagenome (GOLD analysis project Ga0307516, IMG submission 203310) | Populus trichocarpa ectomycorrhiza microbial communities from riparian zone in the Pacific Northwest, United States - 19_EM | ecosystem: Host-associated > Plants > Roots > Unclassified | place...
GATGGCGAGGATTTGTGGACGGAAATAGAGTAGCACCGATCGACAGCCACGGGGACAACACGAGTGGGGGGGGGGCGGGGGGAGGGTGAATGCATGTGTGCTGCTGTGTGATCAAGCTGTTGCAGCGCAGGAATGCGAATGCAAGGAGAGAAAGAAAGAAAAGAAAAAAAAGAAGGGAAAAAAAAAACGATTAAGGCTACATGGCATGGACAGATAACTGCAGCAGCAGCAGCAAAAAAAAAAAAAGAAAGAAAGAAAGAAAAAAAAAAAAAAGAAGAAGAAGAAGAAGAAGGGTATCCGGAGCATCTACACACGTTGGGCTGCATGTATGCATGTATGCATGAATGTGCGCCGTCCCGATACGTAGATACGCACAGCCCGGGGAGGGGGCCAACATCAGTCAACGGCCATTTCGGCAGCCGTCCATCCATCCATCCATCCATCCATCCATCCAGCTGGCATCTCTGGGCGCGAGGGACGGACAGGCGCGGACGTGGAGAAGGCAAGTGACAACAACCGGTAGTGGCCTCGATTCTGTCCGATGCTACATACATACATAAGTACATACTTCATACTACACACACTACATACGTAAAGTAGAAAGAGCGTCCCCGCGGTTCCCCCGCCCCCCCAATCCATCCGATTGCTGCTTGAATGTGTTCCTCCTCCTCCTCCTCCCTCCAAAAGTAAGATATCCTGCGATCCCCCCCCGGTATCCTGCTCCGCCATGCCCAGTTCCGTCCCATCCAACCGCGCCCTGAAACCCAAACCCCCCAAACCCCCGGTCCCCCGCGTTCGTGACTCGTTACATGTGATGGATGAAGATCGGTGTTAAAAGAGTGAGTGGTTTTTATACAAAGCAAAAAAAAAAGCAAAAAAAAACAGGTCCAAAAAATTCAAATAAAAGAGGCAGAAGCAACGTAAAAGACAGTGAATGGATACAAGGGCAAAAAAAACAAAAAACAAACAAAGACACGCATGATTAGAGCCCAGGTTTCGGAAGAAGAAGAAAAAAAAAAGGAAATCAGGAAAGGGCGCAATGGACCGTCTGGCCCTCCTCCCTATGTGACAAAATCAACCTTTCCTTCGTTCGCCTGCCCTCCGAAAATAAGGAAAAGCCGAGGGGGCGAAAAAAAAAAGAGAAGAATAAATCCCATAAAAATTCACAGAGAAAGAAAACAAAAAAAAAGATACAGATAAACACAGAGAAGAAGGAAAGGGGAAAAAAAAAGAAAACTAAAAGTAAAAGTAAAAAGGCAAGAAGAAAACCCAAAAACCCAAATTCTCCGGTTATTGTGCTTGTCCCCAATGTTTTTTCCGTGCATTGCTGCGACCGTCTTATAAAATCCCAGAAGAATCGTCCTGCGAAGAGTAGAGAGAAATGAAAACAAAAACCACGGGAACGCGGGAAATAAAAAAGAAAAGGCAGTGGAAACCGAATCGCCAGAAATCGCTTGGAAACAACGCTTGAAGACTTGAACGCTAAAGACATAAGAAACGCCGTGGAACCCCCCCCTTCTCGCAATCGTTAACCGTACAGAAGGAAACAAGGGAAAAAGGGAAAGAAAAAAAAAGAAAGAAAGAAAAAAGGGAAAAGAGATGTAGAGCCGAGAAGAAACCAGCCGGAAACAATATATGGGCCAATGGTTTCGTGGTTGAGATGGTCTGGTAGTGAGTCGGATAGTCGAGAAATCATCGCAGGGAAATCGTCATTTTCGTTCTTTGGTTGCTCCGTGCCTATCGTCCGTCGTCTCGGCCGCCCAAACACCCCTGCCCTTACCGATCGCACTCCTCTCGTCCGCGCTGCTGGGGGGAGCCAGCTAGTCACATCGTCGCACCGTAGTACTGGTGTCGGTCCCAGCCAAACCCTCCAAATCCGCTTCCCACGCTGCACTGCTGGGCTACCATGCTGGGGAGCGGCAGCTGCGGGATGGACATGGAGAAGGTCGTGGGCGCTTGTGTGTATTGCGGTCCCGGAGAACAGGTGACGGGCATGTCGAAGCCACCGGCCGGGCCCCAGATGGTCGGGAAACCTCCCGAACTCGAGACGGGCGAGTTGTCCTCGATGGGGCTCGACGGAAGGATCTTCCACGACTCAACGGGTGGCGGAGGCGGAGCGTTCGAAGGCACAGGCGAAGGGTTCCACCAGTTCCCGGGAGAGCTCGGCAGCATCTGCGCAACTGGACGCACGACGTCGACAATCCGAGGCGGTGGCGGTGGCGGCATGAGTGGGTTGAACAAGGCCAAAACTTGCGCCTTCACATCCTCGCTGCGTCCACAGAGCAGCTCACCCGCTCCGTCGTCCTCCAGTCCCTCCAAGGCGATCGCATCCGTCCGGTACACGTATTTGTTGACGGCCTGATGGAACTCGTCGTGCAGCTTCTTCACCTGCGCCTCCTTCTCGGTCCATGGCCACGTCGTATCCGTCTGGTCGACCAGATATATATCCTTGTGGTATTCGCAGAGATCGTCGATCGTGTCCTTTGTCAACTTGAATGCCACCTCGTGGGACAGCACCAAGTCGATGTGCACGACGTAGGCCTGGATGTGCAGCAGCTCGAACCGGGAGAAAGCCTCGACCAACGGGTTGTCGTTCCTGTCGAGTTGCGACGCCGGGGCTTTGGGCACCATCAGAGTGCAGAGATTCCAGATCGCGGACGGCTGGGAGAGCGTCTCGGTAAGACATTTCATGTGCTGCGGGACGCTGTTCAACGATCGCTTGATGCGATTGATGCGCTTGAGAGTCGCCGTCAACCACGGATCGACCTTGGTGTTTAGAACGATGGTCGGCGAAGACCGAGGCGCAAAAGGCGACGCTGTGTTGGGGAGTAGTAGGGCGGGCATTCTCGACATAAAGCGGAGCGATGCCTAGGTCATATACGTTGGGGGGAGGGATGTCCGGAGAGAGCGAAGAGAGATGTGAGAGCCTCAGCCGAATGCGGAGAAGTCGTGCCCAGTATGCCCGGCGGGGCGAGTAGCGCAGAGGAGGCTGGTCAAGACCGCAGAAGTGTGGAAATGACAGGATTTTGTGTCCGGAGCAAGGAACGACGAAGGGTGATGATGGAGATGGATGTAGCGACGATGAGAGAAGTGATGGTTTCGGGGAATGCTGATATACCGACTTGAAGTTATCCAGAAGAGAGTGTAAATAAGCCGAGAAGGGAAGGGCGAGAGGTTGTGGGTCTTATACACGGATCAACGGTAGGACATGGATTTAGCGGACGTTCGGATACCATGCCTGCAGTTTTAGATCCCCAGCTCTTGAGAAATACCCCTCATTTTCAGAGGAGTATGTAGCCCCCAATTTTGCAGCCCTCGATCCCAGAAAGCGAAACACACTCCGGGCGGACAGAGATACGTGAGCACGACTCACGTTTCACACACATTCATCGCCGCCTGGTCTTGTTCGGTTGACATCTGTATGGAATGCAGTAGGATCCCAATACAGACAGAGGCCAATAAACAGAGCCCAAGCACCCAAGCCGCTGGCTACGGACCGATCAAGTATGCCAGCGGCGCAGGGACACATGCTATCCATCTCCACCACCATCACCACCACCACCTCCTCCTCCTCCTCCTCCACCTCCTCCACCTCCACCGCTTCCACCTCCACCACCTCCACCACCTCCACCTCCACCTTCACTTCTGCCTCCTCTTCTGCCTCCGCTTGTGCCTTCACCATCCCACCATCTTCTCGGTGGCCGCCTCTGCTGGCCCAACTCCACTCCCTCGCCCTGCAGGCGGATATTTGGTTGACACCGCTGAGTCGCCTCGCCATAGGTCGGCCTATCGAGTGTCGAGGCCTGATGCGTATGCCCTTCCCGCCGCAGCTATCCCGTACCTGCAGAGTTTCTCTCGGCGGTGTGTAATCTCGAGGTGCCCCCAATCTTACTAGGCTGGGGGAAGGGGGAGGGGGAGGGGGAGGAGTGTGATACGAGCTGCTGTGACGGACGACGGGCATCGGTGCCTTGGGTCAGTGTCTTTTCCGTGCGTGATCGGAGGCGCGGGTGGACGGCCGGAACGGGCATTCTGGCCATCAATTTCGACACTCCACCTCTAACATCGCTCGTGGTTCTTGACCCGGTGCGATCGTTATTTTTCCGCAGCAGAGTGTCTGCACCCTCGCTCCCTCCCTCGTTCCCCCCCCCCTCATTCTCAGCTCAGATGCAGACATTCACGTGGCGAATCCAACATCGGTTCGCTCGAGTCTTGCGTTTCAATCACAATGCGATTGGACAGCACTGAAGTGAGGTTGCGCGCAACCCTGCCCCGACGTCGGCTAGTGCCGAAAGGGAAAGGATCGAGTTAGCGATCTGTGACCCCCCCCCCGTCACACCGGGTCCCAGAGGGGAATCACAACCATGTAGGGCATGACCTGATGGGGGGCGCAAGAGTAAGAGAGGGGTAAATTCTGCAGGAAAGGTCTAGATACCGCCGGTCGGCACGTCTCGCTGCTGCTTGCTGCTCCATCTCCACTGCACCGTTTCGACTTCATCATCGTGCATTTCACGATACGTCGACATCAAGGTGGAAAGAGGAGATGTGCACGCGGCACGTCGCACGTCGTCATGGGTTTTTTTTCGGAGACCAGAGGGGGGGGGGGCTGTTGCGTCGTGGCGATTAGAGTAAAGCCGTTTTTGTGCTCAGCTGCGGGTGCAGCCAGGACACCGTCAGCTCGCCACTGCTCTGCTTCCGGATCCCGATACAAAGGCACGGAGGATGCGCACAGTGCTGCGGACACAACCGCAGGCAGACAGTCGTCAGTCTGCGGAAGTGACAAGCGCTATATCGGCTCGTGGCGGACCAGAGTTCTCCAGAGTACTCCAGAGTGCGGTACGGGCCATCCCACGACGGGGCAGCAAGTCGCAACGGCGGCTACACCCAGACGGCACCAAGAAGCCAGGGAGGGCAGATCGCTGGGGCATGTGTGGGCGTTGCGTGCTAGCTGGTTAAAACACATTGCACTATGACTGCCAGTCTGCTCGCACGCAGTGCCCTTTGAAACCACCGCCCACTGTCCACCACAGCCCGATGCAGCGGCCCAGGCCCGCCATCTCCAGCGGCAGAGGGACTGCCCGACTGCATGGCAGCCCGATACTCGATCTTGCTGGTGCTCCGTCCGCACGGGGGTTGGAATATGCTGCGGAGTAAGGCAGCTGAGGACGGCCTAGTATTCCGAGGTGCAGAAGAAACCGCAGAGTGTCGTCCGGCGGCGGTAGGGCAGGCGGCCATACGGGCGGGCAGCCACGAACGAAGCCCTCGCCCACCTCCACCACCACCATCGCCACCACCATCGCCACCACCACGCCATGGCTGCGACCGCAACCCCCGCCGACACACTCGCCTTCCCTCCGCCCCGTCCGCTCTCCTGCAGAACCGAACATCCCATATATCTGGTTCGAGTTCGACCATGCACGAAGCTGCAGCGAGCCTGCAGGCCCGGCTGCTGTATGTGGCTAACCCCTCCGCTGCCCGTCCGCGCACTCTCCCGGCAGCAGCCTTCTTCTATCTTTCGCATCGTGCTCCAATCCCCGGCCCACTCGCCCAACCCCTTCGTGCGTTTCGGATGCGATGAAACGGGAATCCAAACTTCATTTTTGGACCATCACGATATCTGTCGTTCTTTATTCCTTTCTATCTTTGCTTCCTCCCCCTTCCGCCCAAGTCCGTCGGTTGGCGGCCGGCGTCTGCTGGGACCGAACAGCTGTTCGACGTCGCGGAAAGGAAACCGCACCCTGGCCAGCTCCTGCTCCGCTGCGCCTCAGTGACCTGCATACACCGCTGTGCCTATCGTCAACTCCACCATCATCTCCACCACCAGCACAACCATCACCACGACTACCCTTGCGGTGCACGCGCGGCCGCGCTGCTGCTGTGAATGCCGCCTCACCGCGGTCTGGATGCTCGCCATCCTCACTGCATAAAGACGAGAGCGAAAGGAGGGGGGAAAAAGAAAGAAAAAAAAAAGAAGAAGAAAGCAATGCGTGACGTGCTCTGTCACAATCCCGCAAAACTCTTCGGCCGGACACGTCAGTTGGGCGGCAAGTGAAGCGGTGACGATTAGAATTCTGGACACAACGAGGCTGGCGGAGAGAGCGCTGTTGTTTGCTGTGACCGCGAACACTTCGATTCTTGCTCGATGTACGTAATATCGATCCGTGCTTCACGCCCACGAAAGATATAATTGAAGTCTGACTGTGGTAGATCTGTTACAGGTTATGTACGTATGTATCTACGGAGCTCAGCAGCTCGGCAGCTATTTTCCGGGCTGGGGCTCGCGAATCCTCAGGACCCGACCGGGGCGTGCTTGTTTGTCTTCCCAGCAAGCCGCAAGCCGGCTTTGGCACTGCACTGCACCGCGCTAGGTGTTCGGCCTACATGGAGTTATACATATACCTAATACATATATGCACACTTCGTACCAGCCTACCTATCGCTCTAGCTATCCACACGGGGCCCGGCCGGCTAACTCCATTCGCCTCTATCGATTACGGATAGATAGCGATAAACCATATCCTCAGGTGTATGTACTCCGCTGGACGTGATGGACTGATACGCCCGTGCGCGTCGAATCGCATCCGGGATTCCGGAACGAACGCGGGCGCGAATGGGAGCCCCCCAGTTGGCAACTACCGAAGGCCCCCTTCCCCCGGGCGGTTGCGGTTTGCCGATGAGGAGAAAGGAAGACGCACGAGAGGCTCGATACGGGGCGGCGAGAATCGGCATGCGCATACGTAGTTGGGAAAACACCGTTCCGCTGACGCATGCGCAAGGCGTGGGAAGAAACGCTGCTTGCGGTTGGCAGGCCGAACACGCAGCGTTCTGCGAAGATACAGTGCTCTACAGTGCACCACATTCGATGATCGAACGTCTTGCAGGACGGGCCTACTCATTTGCCCCACTCCATCGGCGCGCGGGGCCCGCGCAGCGGCTTGGACATGTCTATTGCGGAGTCATTTCCGCCACGACGGTTCTCCTGCGTGCTTGTGCGCCCATACACACCAGACAGACGTTCGCAGTTGGCGGTGCATGAAGGCGGACCGACGTGCACGACACGCGACCTGCGACGTACTCTGCCCCAAAGAATATCGAGTCCTCCGCCTGAGAAGTGTGGCTTGCCCGCTTTGGTTGGCGGTAGCCCCGTGCGGTGCAGCTAGGGCGGACTAGCAAGACGGGCCTCAACGGCCATCCGAAAGCGTGGCCGGTGGAGCGACGGCAGCGGGGACACCAAGGAGGCGCGCAGCGAGGCTTCCGAGTCGCCAGCACCATACCCCGTGGCCGCTGCTTTGCATGCACCCTATTCCTCAGCTGTTCAGGGATCATCGTCCTGGCCGGGCGGCGTTGTTGAGGGCCACGCAGCTGCGGGCCTGCGCCTCACAAAGCCACACGTATTCATCCGAAGATTAGCGGGGACCGCGGGTCACACACGCTGCCCAGCCAACCAACGGGGGGACCGGCCGCCTGCACGCTGTTGTAGCATTCCGCGTGCCCCAAAAGACCTGCATATCGCCATCCGGACGCACGTGCACTCGAGCCAGCCAGCACCCAACGCACCGCGATCACCCATCGACACACGATGATGCCCTACCTTCCCTACCCACGCCCTTCTCCGGCGTCAACGTACACACGTATGTACCACACATGCTCCGCATCACCCTCGTCTCCGCGGGCGTGTTCCATGGCCACAGCGGAAGACCGTGGGCGGCATGCCCCGTCAACTGACGCCTTGCTTTCTGTCCTGTCTCCCACTCTTCGGGCCGCCTGTTCGGAGTTCAGCTGCTGCGGCCATGACGACTTTGGGGCTGTCTCGGCCCGTCGATCTACAGCACGCGCATGCGATCGCTCGCAGCTGCACTTCATGCAAGCACCTCAATGCGAATGTGTACCATAGGCGAGCGCCCGGTCCGCTAATTTCCATCCCCCCTCCCCCAGCACAAGCGCGCGGCGCAGGAGTCTCGGAGCGGCTCCGGGCGCTTCCCCGGACTGTCCGACGTCGACTCTACTGCATGTCCGGCGAGGAATTTGCCGCGTCCGGGAATGTTGGGTTTCGAGAGCAGAGGGCTCGGAAGAACAGTCGTGAGACAGACGAACGAAGAATGCGTTGCTTTACTCCATGGGCCAGGCACATGCGCAATCAAGAAGTATCTATGCAAGTATGTGCACCTGGCTCCGTGGGATTCGACGGATTTCGCACTCTCATGCGGGGTGGAGCGATCTGCTCGCACACATCGAACGATCCCTTGCGGGAGCGGGGCTCTCCACCATCCCTACATACGCATTAATGCACCGGAGCTATGGACCTTCTCCGCGCATCCTTGACCGAAAGCCCTCATGTGCTTCCCAGCCGGCGTGTTGCCCTCCGTGCCCGGACTCCACGATCTCGAGTGGGCGCGATATCTCGAATGGCCGATGGCTCGTGGCAAGCCACGGCCTGGTTACGAAACTCCATCACTCATCGGCGGGGATGCTGCGGGGGAATGACGCCTGTCGCGGCCGAGTGGGCCCGAGGTGCGCTTCACATAAGAGACTGCGCATAGTCTCCGTGATGTACTGTACGAACAACCGTGCGTGCGTGCGTACCGTGCTGTCTTCGCCGCCATCGTCGAATGCGCCCACTGGTGGCCACAGCTCCGGTTGCGCGAAGAGCTGGGGGTTCACCGGACATCCGAACGCCGAAATCACGACCACACCTCAAATCAAAGCATTGGACACATATATTCCAATGCACATCCGCGTCTCCCTACAGAGGCGTCTTGTACTTCCCCTTGCCGCGACCATCCAGCCACGGCCTAAATAAGCGAGTCGTCGCGTGGCGACCGGGATCAGATGGTGGATAACTAGTGGCAGGACCTCGCAGATCCCTCCCGCCCAATATATAGCCGTCAAGTCAACCTGAGCCGAGCCGGGCAGCGATATGACTTCTCCATATATGTACGCGGAGTCCAAGGAGTGGATCATATAGGGGCTATATAGCTCTACGGCTCGGCGGAGATGAAGGCAGGTCGAGTTGAGTTGCCGCGGAGACGACTGTTTCCACACCGTACATTCCGTCTGTATCGTGGGCGTGGGCGTGGGCGTGAGCACAAAAGCCTCAATGTTCTGTCCCCGGCCATCACAGCCCAGAGTCCGCTCGGGTCCAACGGCCCCCCCAAAGCCACTGCTGCGGATTCGACGTGACTCTTCCCTCGCCCGGTCTCAACCCACCGCCACTCTGTACCACTACAACCACCACAACCACCAATTACCGCGTCGCGCTCTGTGTACATACCACGGCCGATTCCAATCCGAATCCCGGCCGTCTCACGCTGTCTCGCTGGTTGATAACGACATCGGTGCGGGATAGTTATCGCTTGGAGCAGCAGCAGCAGCAGCAGCAGCAGAGTCGGTGCTGCCGGTGCTGCCGGTGGGCTATACCAACACTGATCCCAACTACATATGTATCTGTCGTCGTCAGATTCGGAAATGTGTTGATCGGTCCAGGAAGGTATGTAGATACATGTATGTGCGTGCCTACTCTACAGGCATTCCTGTGAAACAGCTCAACAATAATAGGCGCAGAGCAGTCATGGGTCGGACGCGTTGAGTGCTGGGGGGTGAGTGCTGAGCTGGGGCCATTTTGCGAGCTCGATACGAAGGGAAAAAAAGGGTCAATTCTTTTGAATTCAACCGCCAAGGCCGGGGGGGTCTAACCAGACAGAGAGACGAAACATCTCTCAGCCCTCCCCCCCAGCCCCAGCAGCCAATAGAATGCACCCGTCCCACCAACCCCAACCACTTGCGACTTGAGGCATAAAGAGCCCACCTCCTCCAAGGCATGCGCGCAGCCAAGCACACCCCAGGCAGCCCGAAAAGGAATTCGCAACTCCAACTGCAGGAGATGTTTGCCTGGAGAAAGGCCCCGGAGAGCGAGGGAGTGTGTGCGCGGAGAGGCGTTATCGCGATCGCGGCACGATGCTTTATCTCTAGCTAGCGCCGTGGCAGGGTCTGGGAGGACTACTCTACATACATACTTTCTACACATATTGATCACGAGCCTGGGTGGCAGGAGATGCACATGCTCTCGTCCCATACAGTCGAATTGTGACACGAAGAAAGGTCGACACACACCTGCAGATATTAATCGCACGATCCGAGAGGGAAAAGGGGGGGGGGGGGGGGGGTAACAGAGGACAGGACAGGCCAGGGGACGGGGACCCATCTATCTGCGATTAGAGCAGATTGAACTCAATTGCGGTTGACAGATCGATTGTGAGCTTGCAACTCTCCCTGCGACTGCAGGCCGAGGCGTGAGCCGCCGATAGCCGGG
>Ga0307516_10010283_pt1 | contig 10306 bp, 13 predicted proteins | sample 19_EM_MG_FD_203310 | JGI IMG/M metagenome (GOLD analysis project Ga0307516, IMG submission 203310) | Populus trichocarpa ectomycorrhiza microbial communities from riparian zone in the Pacific Northwest, United States - 19_EM | ecosystem: Host-associated > Plants > Roots > Unclassified | place...
AATCCGCTCTCCTTCGCAGAAACTCTCAGGGGCGACAATGAACGGCATCACAACTTTGTACGCTCTTCGGGCGGTGGCATCGGCACAGGGGGCCTTGGGGATCATGGGGGCTCTGGAGGTAGTTCCGGAACTGGTTCCGGAAACTCTGGGACCCATGGAGGCACTGGGGGTTCTATAGGTGGCCTCGGACACTTGCTTGGGAACCTTTTTGGTTTCTGAACCACCAAACCAAGCTCATGATCGAAGGAACGTGGGGGTTAACGTAACGTCTATGGTGGGGTCCTCTTAGTGGTCTGTACTGCGACCCCATACGCCCTGTTTCCGGTCAGAAGCCTTGTAATGTCCGTCAAGTTTCCCGTAGCACACAGGATAGGGTACCGATAGCTGAGAATTCCACCGGAGATTCACAATGGTCTGCCGGGGAGGTGCTGGAGGATAATCACCTGGATGGGCTTCCCCCACCAAAACGCACCCGCCTGACGCGCGTACGACAGCAGGGAGCATTAGAGGTATTGTTATCTTCGCGTTCCGGAACTTCAGGATGAGGTACTCTCACCATACCCTGGGTACCACCCATGGCGGGAGTCCGAAGGCTGTGATCTAAACCAGAAAAGAGAGCGATTATGGAATGACAAGCAAGGTGAAGTTTGTCACCGTCAGGCAAGGGAGGTTTCGATTCGGTGAGGGAATTTGGCCAGTTGTTATGGTGGGGCTGGCGTCTGCTCAGCGTTTCGCGCGGGCTGGCGGGAATCTGCCAGAGCCATTCATGGGTTGTACTTGCACAGGAGTCAATCCACGCATCATGCGTCATGTGCATGAGCGATTACATGGTGCTTTCCTTTCTTACTCTGCGTTGCCTTTGCCCGCGGTGAAAGACGTAACTCACGGAACCTGCTCCCCACCCGAACGCTCTGGATTAGAATCGCGGCTGATGGTAAGGGGATCCAAGACGTGATTCGGGCGTTGAAAGTGTTCGACACGATGGTGTGTAGTTCCTGCCATCGATCCAACCAGGGGAAGTTAATTCATTTTTACCACCCCGCCGGGCCCTCGAGGTAGCGAGCAAACTGTGCTAAACGCTGTCGCCCGACTGATTTTCCTGACTTGTCATTTCCCCATACTCGAACAGATCGGCCGTCGAGGCTACGGGGGCTCAAATCACCAAAGCATCGCAGGAACGTGGGGGTCAATGTAACAGGCGATAGTACCCTCTCAATAGTTCGTACTGAGTGGTGCTGGCCATAACCCTTGCAATTTCCCTCGGGTTTTCCTCAGCATACTAGCTAGGGTCCCGATCAAACAGAGTCCAACTGGAAGTATGATAGTGTAGAGTTACGAAGCATCGGGAAGCCCGGTATCCCCTCTCGGTCCAACGTTTCTCGTGGGATGATTGAACCTGCAGAGGCCGTGACCGGCTTTGGTTTTGGCCAATAAGAATGGCGACGAAAGCGTGACAGAGAAGTGATTCACCGCGGACCCACGTCAATCCACCGGAGGGGTGCCGGAGGATCCGAGTGGTCTTCTCATCCAAAGGTTTCCATGCGGCGGCGTGGGACATATTTGTACGGTAGCCGGAGTATCGGCTGACCTATAGTCTTCGTGTTCTAAAACATCAGGATAAGACACCTTCATCGCGCTCCGGTAGGAGTGACGGGGGGCCAGGAGTGATTTCTATGACGCGCGTCGCTGAGTTTTCCGTTCAAGGGCTGTGGCCTAAACCAGAAACGAAAGCCACTTGGTCGAGTTGGTGCGGTGCTGTAGATAAGTGGATATGAGAACGAGAGCGCTCGTGTGGCTGGGAATCTCAACTCTTGGCATGACGGAGCAAGCGTGGGAAAGCGTCTCGAGCCCCTCCGCGACAAACCCAAAACGGTGACAAAAACTCGGCGGACCTCACCTTGCCGAGAAGCGTTTCCTTCCTCTTTTCTCTCTCTTTAACAGCTCGGGCGATTAAATTGTCACCATGGACGCGAGGGGGCCACCAAAGTAAGAACAGTTTATTGTGATCGCGTTGTGCTGAACCGGAACGCGTTTCTCGTGTCTTCAGACGGAGGAAACTTACCGATAAGGAGCTGCCGAACTCCTTGAAACATCATGAAACGTTTTCTGGAGAGGCGCAGATGTACCAGGACTTGTTGGAGATGGAGCGGAAGTTGGACTGGACGATGATGAGGAAGAAGGTCGAGATCGAGGACGCGTTGACAAGGGTCCAGCCGGTGCGCCAACTCGACTCTCTTCGTCTCTGAACGACGTTTTCATAATCTCGATACGAATAGGTGCCACGGACGCTCAGGCTATTTCTCAGCCACACGGTTTCCGGTCAGGTTTGGCAACAGCCGGAAACCGGCGACCCTACCCACAATTTCGACACTGGCCAGGGTATCCCTGCGTGGCAACTGAGGATTGAAGGTCGGGTCCTAGAGGTGGGTATCAGTTGTACTACGGTTATGTCCCTGCTTCAACGATACTGTAGCTTCCTGGACAGCGCCCAAAAGATCGACTTCCGCTTCCAAAGTTCTCCCAGCTCGTGAAGCGAATGGTTCTGGAGATTGACAGGAATCCAGGGGCATATCCAGATGGTAATGTGGCTGAGGTACGTGTTTGGAGTTGCGGCTTGGAGGAGGGAAATCTCTGATGTCCACTCAGTGGCCCAGAGCGCAAACACAAACGCCACCGATGGACGGTTTCACGTTACGCAAAACGGGTGACGCACCTGCCCGAATCCGAATTATCCTTTACCTCAACCACCAACCCTCCCAGTACAAACTTCACCCCGACCTCGGTGAGTCCTCTTCTCGGTCGTCATTCTCGTTTGAGCTGACGCCAAACAGCCAACCTGCTCTGCATGAAGGAGGAATCACGAATAAACGTAATCCACGCTCTATGGAACTACGTCAAGATCAACGGTCTGCAGGACAAAGTTGACCGGAGAACAGTCAGAGCGAATGACGAACTTCGCGCCGTGAGTTCTCCGGGAGACGGTGCGTTACCGTACGGTGCTGACAATGACTTTTTGCGCAGCTTTTTGGTGCCGAGACTGTGTATTTCACACAGTTGCCTGAGCTTGTAAATCGATTCCTTATGCCTCCCGACCCCATCGTGCTTCATTATATGATAAATCCCGCAACTGCGCCGGCTGAGCGACCTACTGCTTGGGATATCGAAGTCAAGCTGGAGGACCTATCTCTCAAACATCGTATGAAGGGCGTCACGCTTGACGCGAATCACCCCACCCTGAAGACGCTTGGTGATATCGATGACGAGGTGCGCCGGGATCGCGTACTACTCACTTAGTCAGCGCGGTTTCTCATATCCTGACAGATCGCAGTGCACATCCAATCGTTACACAATTCGGCCACGAAGTCTACGTTCCTCCGTTCGTTCTCGCAGGAACCCGCAGAGTTCATTCAGACCTGGTTGGCTTCGCAGTCTCGGGATTTGGAGACCGTTCTGGGGAGTGGGATATCAGATGGTGCTACGATTAGGTTGGAGGATTTGAAGAGGAGCGAGTTCTTCAAGTTACCTTGGGTGGAGGAGGCGGTTGCGATCCAGCATGGGTTCGAGCTTTCGCAAAAGAACTCGTGATTTTGGTTTCCTCGTTGTGTTGTTCTCCCTCCCCGTTGTCTCGCATTCGCCTGAGGGTATGTAATAGACAACGTTTCTGTTTGGAGGTTGTTGCGAGGTTGTTGTAACAACGCCGTGGGCAAGATCTAATCGGGGCCAAGCCGATCAAGCGGGAAGTGTCCTGGGTGATCAGACCACCTCGGCCATTTATTACGCCTCTTCGTCCCACAGCCCGTCCTTGTCCGAAACTTTCGTTCACGCATTCCTATTCCTCCCCCAGGACTTTGAGCGATGGCCAGCAAAAGAGTGCGTGCGTTTGACCCTCCCGTTGTTGATTGCAGGTCTCTGACGGAACGTTCGTCTCAGCTGGACAAGCTGCGTCAGGTCGGTAACCCCGTTCCAGAATCGCGGTTGGGACTCATTTGGATGTAGTGGGCTGGAGAGGTTATCCATTCAAAAGATAAATCGGCCGTCACCGACGAGTTCAAGGCACTCGAGAACGACATCGAACTCCGACGCAAGGGGATTGCTAGGTTCGTTTTCACGACGTCGTGTTCTGACTCTCACGTCAAAATAGCTGAACCTGTATTTTGTTGGTTTTGTAGGCTCCAAATTGTGTCCGATAACTATTACCGATTCTTGTCAAAGAAGAAAACGTTGGAAGTCGTCCCAGAAGAAACTGACAAACTGTCCGCCCGTGATGCATTCGGAATTGTTATGATTGGTCATGGGGAAGAGTTTGGAGACGATTCCGCCTATGGTGCGCCTACTCTGCAAACTCGCTTATATGCTGGTTGTATTCACCGGTAGTCGATTGATAGGAACGTCTCTCGTGAAATTCGGCCAGGGGATGTGCAGGCTCGCTACGCTGCAGGAGACGCAAGCCTTGACGTTCAAAGACACTTTTTCCGCGTCCCTCAAGATGTACCATGACGAGGTCAAGGAATACCATGTTCAAAGGAAGAAGCTTGAGAGTCGAAGGTCCGTACGCTAAGCACGAAAGATCGATTCGTTGCCACTTACCACCTTTCGTAGATTGAACTATGACGCTGCGATTAACAAAGTCGAACGATTGAAGAATTCCAAGAAAGACAAGGACAGGGAAGAAGCCGACGTTGAGTTGGACATTTGCAAGAGCAAGTAGTGAGTGGCCGAGTCTTGCCTACAACCCCCGAGGTGTATAGCTAAATCCTCGTTCCGTAGTGAGGAGAGTTCAGAGGATGTCCGGGCTAGAATGCACGCCATCCAAGAAAACGAGATCGATCAACTTCGGGAGCTCTCTAAATTCCTTGAGATGGAGACCAGGTTTGCAGAGCAACATCTGGAAGTTCTCAGGGGCGTGAAGGATGATTGGATCGACGAGTTCGTGGTCATCACGTCTCTGCGAAGTTTTTCTAACCTTAGTACAGCATAACGCTGGAACGAGTTGCTGCTTCAAGGCCTCCCCCTCGCCCATTTCAATCTCCACACTCTACCTCCGATGCTAGACAAGGATCTGTACGGTCCCATCGGTCGACACGGTCACGGGTGGTCGAGTCTTCCGACGAGGAGGGTGTGGTCCCTCCACCAAAGTTACGTCGGAGGAAGTCTTCAAACGCTAGACGCAAATCCGATGCGGACAAGGGTTCATCTCGTCCTTCTTCGAGGACATCGAGACGGAGGGCTGACAGTTCCGCGACGCTCGGAGCCAGTGAGAAGGAGAGGGAGAAGGAAAAGGAAAAGGAGAAAGAAAAGGACAAGGATAGGCCCCCCAACCGGATTAGCGTTGCTGGGTGGGCATCTTCCGCACTCGACTCGGTGATGAACGGGCGCGGGAAGAAGGATAAGGAGAACTTTGCCACTCTGGAAGATGGAGAGGGCGTGACAAACGGCGAAGGCAAGACCTCGCCCACGCGGCCACCGCTCATCCGCAGGCAATCTTCCAAATCCCAACCTGGAAGCAAGAAAAATACACCCTCGAGCTCCCCTTCGACGACTTTCAAGAGCTTAAAAGCCCTCACAGGGATTTCTTCAGATACCCCGACGAAGACGGTACGGGCCGTCAACGATTTCTCCGGGTCTGCAGACGAGCTATCGTTCAGGACCGGAGACGAGATCGTCTTGTTGAACGAGGTGATCGAGGGGTGGTGGATGGGCGAACTACGAGGCAAGAAAGGATTATTCCCTACCTCGCATACAGAACCCATACATCACCACCCATCTTCTCCCGCGAAGCTACGACGGCTGCCCAGTTGGAGGCGCGGATCGGGCCCGACATCCGATGAAGAAGACATGAGCAAGACCACGTTGGTGAACCAAGACGTCGTAGACTCGGACGCGTTCTCCCAGTCCCATCTCATGACCAGTGACGATGACGATCACCCGTTCAGCGACTCGAATTACTTCGCCAGTCGTAACGCCATCACACCGTCCTACCCTTCTTCGTATCCCGGTCATCAGCCTCCGGACAGCGCGACGGAAGACGAGAACGAGAACGACTACGAGAGCCCGCTGTTAAAGAATGATTCGTATGGGGACAGCATTCACGAACAGCAGCCTCCTCTGGTTAGGGAGCCTTCGTTTGGGAGGAAACCTCCCCCGCCTCCACCTCCTCCGAGGAGAAACCCGGCTCCGGGTCTGGTACCCCCGCCTATACCACAGAGGAACCGGGCGGGTTCTGCGGTGTCTTCCCTCCATTCGAATTCTGCCAGCTCGTCACCGTTCGATAGCCCAATGCGGTCGACGTTCAGTGTGAACAACACCGCGAGTGCGAACCCATTCGACAAGAAGTAGCCCGGATTTCGACGCTGGCGTCAAAACTCATCCGAGCCCTACATACCCGGACCGAGCTTCACGCGCGTTTCTATTTATTCCTCCCAGTTCCTGCACATCTCTATGGATCCTTCTTTGTGTAATATCTAATGTGCTTACAATGTAGTTACCAGCTGGGTTACACCTGACTGTTATAAACGGAGCCCTCGCACCCCGCTCAACTCCAAGTCTCTTCGATTAGTCTCCCACTGCGTTCCATTGAGCACAAGAAATCGGCAGCTTCCTCGTCTGACTTGTTGCCAATTGTTATGGCTGCGGTCTTGATGGCAGCTTTTACAGCCATGGGCATCTTGTTTGAAGACCTAAAAAATATGGGTCAGGGAAAGACACATTCGTCCATCCGTGAAGGTGACAATCACCCTGAGATATACACCCATCCGTTCCTCTCCCCGACCGCATCCCAGATATGCACCGCGTCTTGTTCGATGAGGTGTTGCACGTACGTCCTTCGGACACCTTCTGGACCGTCACGGGACGCAGCAAGCCGGTAACTTAGACCGTCGAACTTGGCGTGGTTTTCCCACTCGACAGCGTAGTGCTGGTCTTTGGTTGCGGACCTGCAGCCAAAGTATAACGTGTTGTCTTTCGGAGGAGTAGCCGTTCAACGACACATGGGATGGTGTTGGTATGTGTCAAAAGATCTCACCTTTGGCGCCGAGTTTCAGACGGTGTTGGATAATGGCTCGCATGGGAGCCACGCCTGTCCCCGGACCCACACATATAATTGGAGTCCTGGGATCGTCTGGGAGGGTGATAAATCCTTTCGAAATCCCAACAAGGATGGTATCTCCTTTTGACAAAATGAGCAAATGCAAGGCGCCACCACAAGGACGCGGGTGGGACCGAAGCTCACCGGGGACCAGGGTAGATAAGTAGGACGTGCATACGCCTTTCCGCGGTACTTTCAGGCGAGTTCGATAGTTAACCATTGCGACACAAAGGTGTATTTCCTTTGGGAAGTGCTAGCATTCTCCTCAGTCACCGGATTAATTAGGCCCAGGCGAATGCGCGTACCTTTACCGAGCTTGCAATCGAAAACTCTCGAGGTCGTAGTGGGGGAAACACGTCGAAGATGTAGTTGAGGGGTATCCGCACGGAACGAAACTCTTCCAAGACCTCTTTGATCGTCCTACGCACCATTTGAGCATACTCGTAGAGATCCTCCTATTACGAAGTGAATAACCGCGGTGAAGGTCGGCTTTAGGAACGACATGGAACGCACCGCTCCTTCAGAAGTGATGAACTCTTGTAATTTTTCCTTCTCCAAAGAATTCTCGGCGAAGTGATGGAGAATCTCGAAGAACCCATATCTTGGAACGGCGTTGATGTTCAGGTATCGAGTGAAGATCGTTCTCAGCGTCGCAGAAGGCGGGAGATGATCAGGAAGCGATTGGTCTAGTTGCCTGTAAACGAGTGTTCGTCCGCCCAGATGTTCCATGCACACCTCGGAACGAAATATCAATGGTATACGGGGAATCCGCGATGTCTGACCAGCCCATCGTCGACAGGAAACTGTCAACATTTTGGGGCGGTATTTCCGGGTGAATGACTGCAACGTCTCCAGGGTCGTAACTGATCGGATTATTTCGCTGGGATTCGGGGGAAGGGATGGGTCGTACCTAATCTCGTCATGAAACGTGAACTCTATCTGCCGCACATCTTGATACCAGTCGGAAGATGTCATCCGTCGGTTACACCGCACCGTCACCGTGTGGTATTGTTTATCCACCGAGAGCGGATCGGGGATGCTGGAATTGGACCCTTCCTCCAGTTTCATTGTGACACGAGGTGGCAACAAGTCAACGGGAGCGGTTAGACTGGCACCATCCGGTAGTGGATACATCTCCAGAAGTGTGGAAGATAGTAGGTCTGTCCATGGATTTAAAGCCCCGTCAATCCTATCGTGTGGTCAGCGAAGGGTCGACCCGCCAACGTGAAATGCCACGAACCCGAAATGATGCTGATCATCACCCTCCCCTCTGTGGCATATTTGTGTCGCACCTAGGCCAACCAGTCGACGCGATAACTTCTTCGCTGGCCAACAGAACTTCTCGTACGAGGAGTCACCCAAACCGAAAACGGCGAAATGTAGGTCCTCCAGAATGTGGTTTGGCAAATCTGACCGAAGAAGCATGTTCCAAAGCATAGTCATCGACCTGGGCTCTTGTCCTGACCCCGTTGTCGAAACAACGAATATTATGAGAGTTTCGTGGATGAGGTCCGACTGCACGTTCCCGTTATCTGATAATGAGGCCGGGTTCTGCCGAACATCCAACAAGAGAGAAATGATTCTTACCAAGGGGTAGTCTTTGACGTCAATATTCCGACATTCATAATTGAGGTTCCGACAACGACGTGCAATTTTGTTGGCCGCATCTTGAGCACCGCCGGTCTCGGTGGCGTACAGGATCGTGGGGGTTCTGTCGTGGTCGTGATCGTCCATTGGACGGAGGAGTCCCGTCGGCTTTCCCACGCCTGGCGGTGATTTCTCTCTCCTCTCGAACACCTGGCCTTGTCTTTCACTCGACGTGGACGTAATGGCCCTAGCCTCTTTCTACACGTTTTGATGCATCTCTAACCTCCCAGTGTCATCCAGAGGTCCTCCACGCCCTTGGGAGCTTGATGACTAAGGCTCGAACTGCCGCACACCACTCGGTTCCCACAGCTGAATCTGGTGTCTATCCCAGCCCATCTAAACCACACCATTCTGGTTCCCATCTCGGATGTGCATCTCACAGGGCTTGTCGTTCTCTCACTCAGAGGTTCAAATCTCCTTCGGGGCGCGGTATTCTTTTCGGAGGTGCCTGATAACTGCGGCTTACAAATATCGTAACAAACACATTCATCCGCTTCGCCAAATGACGCTGGACTCGTCCCCGCTCCCAGCGTTTCTTTCGAGTCATCCTATCACCCACGTTAGTGGCAATGGGATCGCGTCTGGCCCCTTTCTTCCACTTTTGTGTCACCGTTTAGGCGAAGCGCACGAGAATGTGGTCTGGCTTGCGAGAAATCCCGGATGACTCGGAGCTACTACTCAACCTTCTCCCTTCACTCTTTGCGTCTGCGCCTACTGGGTGACTTGGTTTGGGATTCACCTACACCCGACTTCAAGCCCTAATAATCGCCCATACGCTCGGAGTGATGATCTTGCTTGGAAGTCTAAAATCTCGGGTGAAGGCTCCAACTAAGCCCACCTGGTCGATAAGTCAAATGCCGGACTTGGAGGGCAAGGTTGTTCTTGTCACCGGAGGTAGTTCAGGTATTCCCCCACGCGTCCCCGGGTATGTCCACCGACTAATCTTCTTTGGAAGGTGTAGGGAGAGATATATGCAAGCAAGTCCTGTTGAAGAACGCCAAGGTATACATCGCCGACGAGTCGCAAGACAGCGCAACCGTAACCATCGCAGAGTTGGCCATTGAAACCGATGGTAAATACGCTCTATTCCACCACTTAGACCTTTCCGACCTGGATGCCGTCAACCAGTCCGCCGAAGCGTTCGTGAAGTACGCCGATTAGCGTTAACCTTGTCTGGCTCACTGACGCTCTATGCTCATGCGACCCAGGAAGGAATCCTCCCTTCATGCGCTCTTTTGTATCGCCGAAACCGCGTGCCCCTCCAAGGACAGATACACCACTCATGGGTATGACGTGCAATTCGGAGCCGACACCCTCAGCCACCTCCTCTTAATTCGAAAGCTCCACCACCTCCTGGTCTCGTCCACGACTCCAGAGCACCCCGCAAGAGTCATTTGGACGACCTCCTCACTTCACTCTCGCTGTGCCTCTCCGTTCAACTACGAAGCACTCAGGGATACTCCCGCGAGGAGCCAGAAATACATCACGCCTCAGACTTTGTACGAATCGAGCAAGTTTGCGATCGTGCAGCTTGGCTTACGCATGTCACGGACGACGTTCAAAGACGACGGCGTT
>Ga0307516_10010284_pt1 | contig 10304 bp, 7 predicted proteins | sample 19_EM_MG_FD_203310 | JGI IMG/M metagenome (GOLD analysis project Ga0307516, IMG submission 203310) | Populus trichocarpa ectomycorrhiza microbial communities from riparian zone in the Pacific Northwest, United States - 19_EM | ecosystem: Host-associated > Plants > Roots > Unclassified | place...
CCCAAAACAAACCCCCCCCCCCCCCCCCCCCCCCCCCGCAACGGCCTGACAGACCCGATTGACCTCCCCTCTAGTCTCGGTGCAACTGGAGTGATATTAGGCACACCAGCCATCGCATACCTCCTCTACTTCGTCTGCAACGAGGATGGATGCCCCTCGTCCTCGTTCCTCGAAGCCCCAGTCGAGTCGCTCATAGCTCAATGGCCAGGCATCGGCGGCGTCTTCTCCCCAAAGGTCTTTGGGTACTACTGCGCGTGGTTCTTTGGGCTTGTCGCGTTGCAGTTCATCCTCCCCGGGAGAACGCAGGAGGGGGTCGAGCTCAATAACAAGACGCGATTGAAGTATAAGCTCAATGGTACATTCGCAACATCCCCCCGCCTACCCACTGGCTGACTTCGCGTCGTGGTAGTCTTAGAAACTTTCCTCACGATCGCCACCTACCTCGGCTTCATGACCTTGAAGGAAGGGCTCAGCTGGAGCTTCTGGACCTGGATGTGGGACAACTATGTCTACATTCTTACCGGCTCGTTCATCTTCGCGACGCTCCTCGCCACCTACGTGTACACGGCCAGCTTCTTCACTGGCGAGATCCTGTCAGAACACGGCGACATGGGCAACCCTATCTACGACTGGTTCATTGGACGGCCGCTCAACCCTCGCATCGGCATGCTCGACCTGAAGGAGTTCTCCGAGCTCCGCCCGGGCATGATCCTCTGGCTGATCCTGAACTTCACCTTCCTGGCGCACCAGTACTCGGCCATCGGGCGCGTGACCGACAGCATGCTGCTGGTAAACGGGTTCCAGGCATGGTACGTCGTCGACAGCTTCATCAACGAACCGGCGGTGCTGACGACGATGGACATCACCACGGACGGATTCGGATACATGCTCGCGTTCGGCGATCTCACATGGGTGCCGTTCGTGTACTCGCTCCAGGCAAGGTATCTCGCCATGTATCCGCTGGACCTGGGGATGTGGGGCGTGCTGGGCGTGCTCGCCGTTCAGGCGGTCGGATACTGTGTCTTCCGTGGCTCCAACGGCGAGAAGAACAAGTTCCGCACCAACCCCAACAACCCCGCTGTGAAGCACCTCAAGTTCATAGAGACAAAGAGCGGCAGTAAGCTCCTGGTCACCGGCTGGTGGGGCGTCGCGAGACACATCAACTACCTTGGAGACTGGATCATGGCGTGGGCGTGGTGCTTGCCCACCGGGTTCGCGACCCCGGTGACGTACTTCTACGTCGCGTACTTTGCTGTGCTCCTGATCCATCGCGATCGCAGGGACGAGGCGAAGTGTAGAAGCAAGTACGGCAAGGATTGGGATCGGTACACGAAGATTGTGCCGTGGAGGATTATTCCGGGAATGTACTGAATGGTCGATTTAGGGGGGAGGAACTTAGGAGTGTTGGAAGCTGTATCAGATTCGATTAGAATATACCCCTGTGAGAACTTAAATTGTTTTGCGCTTTGCGATGAGATGAGATGACTCGAAGTGAGTTCGTTCTTTACTCTCCTCCAGTGAGTCTTACCCTTACCCCGGTCTACTACTCCTCGACTCCTCTACTACTACACTATGAGCTTCGACCCGGACCCCCATGACACAACACCTACGTCGCAGTTTCCCAACACTTCCACTCCAATTCCCAAAGCGGCTTCTTTTGCTCTACCAGTCGCAGTACCACCAACACCACACGTACCAACTCCACCTCCGACCCTTCCGCATGGCAACCATGAGCACCTACGAGCACGACGAACCGAAGCCTCGAGCATCCGGCTCCCGCCGCTCACGAGCTCCGCACGGCAGTGGTCTTTCCCTGGACGTCCGGATCTCGAAAGCGCTGAGCTATACGCTACGCCACGGCGCGGCAAAGGAAGGCCTTTCTCTGCGTGAGGACGGATACGCCCGGGTCCCCGCATTGCTCGCACTGTCCAAGTTCCGCAGCCTCGGGCTCACGTTCGCACAGCTGCAGCGGATCGTAGCCGAGAACGATAAGCAGCGGTACACCCTAATACATTCGGCGGAAGGTGGAGAGGGCGAGGGCACGGGCGAGGGCTGGCTCATTCGTGCCAACCAAGGCCACTCGATCGCGATATCCAGCGAGGCCCTGCAGCTGGCGCCGCTGCTGGGCGCGGACCTGCCGCCGACGCTGGTGCACGGCAGTTTCTACGTGTTCGTGCGGGCGATCCTCGACAGCGGCGGATTGAAGCGCATGCGGCGTACGCATATACATCTTGCCGCCGCGGACGCGCTCGCGGAGGGTGCGGGGGGAGGCGTCATCAGCGGCATGCGTCGTGACGCCGAGGTTGTGTTCCTGATCGATGCGCGTAGGGCTAGAGATCAGGGAGGCCTCAAGTTCTGGAAAAGCGCGAATGAGGTCGTCCTCACCGAGGGCGATGCGAACGGCACCCTTGCGTTGGACTACATCGTCAAAGTTGAGGATCGGAAGTGTGGGAGAGTGATCTGGGAGGATGGAAAGCTCGTTGGAGACCTGCCCGAAGTGAAGGGGAGGGCCCCGAAGGGGAAGGAGCACGTGCTGAGGGGTGGGAAGAAAGGTGGCGATAGGGGAAAGGAGGGGGAAGCAGTGAAACCGGAGGGCGAGACGGGTAGTCCGGCCGGTGGAGAGGGTGGAAGGGGTGGTAAGAAGGGCGGGAAAGGCAGAAAGAAAGGGCAAGGGACCGGAGACGACGGACAAAATGGAGATCTCAGGATTGATGCTGGAGATATCTAGAGAGCAGCATTCCTGCGTGCTTGCTGTGCACACAAAAGGCGTTGGGGAACTTGCTTCTTTACGATGGATGTACGCATGATCGCTCGGCGATGGGCCATGGCAGGCGAACATCAATCGGAAACATGCATTCGATACCGTGTCCAGATCTCCCATATCCATATACGCGGATCGTCGTCTACGACCCTTTTGTGAGTAGAACAAAGAAAGAAAAAACAGCGCCCCACCAACCATCCTTGCCAACCCAGATTACAAACAGTAGAAAAAGCCTCTCGGAGAAAGAATTTTTTATGCCGCTCTAAATCCCAGGTGTCTACATGTTAACCTCGACACGACCCTCGTTACCAGGCGCGTTACCCTGGAGGTTGGGAAGGAGGTAAGTAATATCGTCCCAGGGATGTCTGTAGAGACCGGTACGCAGCCTCTTCTGGTCGAGGTAGTGGGCAATGAGACCGATCGATCGTCCGAGCACGAACAGTCCGTTCAACACACCGTTCTAGTTTGACATCATGTCAGCTTCGTGGCCCGTTACGACAGTAGCGCGTCGCGCGCATACCTTGAGGTAGTCCTCGGCTTCCTCCGCAGAGAAGGCGCCACAGTTGCGGATCAGGTCGACAAAGCACACGGCAATACATCCGTCAACGTTGAGGATTAGGTTGTCCTTCTTGCTGGTGGTAACTGTCTCGACGGCCAATGCAAAGTCGAGGAGCTTGTGGGTGGGGAAGTTCTTGAGGACGTACTCCTTGACCAGCTCGACACGGAGATCGGGGTTGTTGCGTGACTTGACCTTGTGGCCAATACCAGGAATGAGCTTGTTCTGCTTGCGCATAGTGTCGACAAAGTCTCTAGGGCTCAATCCCTTGTCGAAGGCACCACTGAACTCGGCGGCAGCGCCGTCCAGAGCTCCTCCGAATCGCTCGCCGATGGTCAGCAGACCGGAAACCAGCGAAGAGATCAGGTCCTTTCCGGCTCTGGTGGTGATGATGGTGTTCATGGCACCGGACACAGCGGGACCGTGGTCGGCAGTCAACATCAGAACCATCTCCAAGAACTTGGAAGCGTATGACGGCAGGCGGCGACGGAACCACAGGAGCGACATCACACCACCGATACCGATGTCCTCTTTGAAGACATCCGAGATTGGCATACCGGCGTAGAGAAGCTCCTGACCACGGTCATCGGAGATGGTGGAGATGAACGCAGCAGGCTTGCGGATGAGTCCGAGCTCCTGGGCCCACGAGTAGTCGATCGGGATCTTCGGGGGAGTGGGCTCCGGCTTTGGAACGATTGTACCGTCGGCAACCAGCTTCTCGTAGACGGCCTTGAGCGCCTCGGGGAACTCCTCGAAAGTCTTGGGCACGTGGAAGCCTGCGTCGCGCATGGACTGATTCTTGGCCGCGGCGGTCTCAAGCTGGGAGTTGGCGAAAGAACCGGCATGACCGAACTGGACCTCGGTGGTCAGCATCGAGGCCACGGTTCCGATGGCCCAGGCTACGATGGGCTTCCTGATGGTTCCGTTCTTGACCGCCTCGATTACGCGGTACTCCTCGACTCCTCCGACCTCTCCGAGCAGGACAAGGATCTTACAAGCGGGATCCGCCTCGTACCGGAGCAAGTGGTCGATGAACGTGGTACCAGGGTACCTATCACCTCCGATGGCTACACCCTCACAGACACCATCGGTCACGGCGGCGATGATGTTGTTCAGCTCGTTACTCATACCTCCGGACTTGGAGACGTAACCGACCGAGCCGGGCCGGTAGAGCTTCGAGGCGACGATGTTGTCCATCATGCCGCCGGTGTTTCCGATCTTGAAGCATCCGGGCTTGATGCCTCCAACGGTGGCCGGGCCGATGATGGCGATTCCCTTCTTCTGGGCAATGTACAAGATCTCACGAGCGCGACGCTCGGGCACACCCTCGGCGATGATAGCGATGGTCTTGATTTGAGGCTTGGTCATCAACTCCAACGTGCTGCTGTAGACCGAACGAGAACTGGCGAAGTTGACAACCTGGATACCACATCAGCGGGCCTGGGCGGAGCAAAGAGGGAAACACTGGGGCGAACTCACGGTGTCGACCTCGGGGTGCTTCTCGCAAGCCTTGTCAACCTCCTGGTAGACCGGGAGGAGAGTCTCCGAAGTCCCCCAGTACATCTTGGACACGAACTGACCACCGAAGGGGTAGATGATGGCCGCCACACTGGGAGTCGAACGCTTGCCTGCAACGGACCATCAGAATAGGCCCCTCAAACACAGACACGCCGGTCAAATATGGAACTCGGATTCGGGTCATACAGATGAAGTCGAAGTCCAACATTCCCTGCGAAGCCTTTGGCTGCAGTCCGTAGACGAAAGCTCTGGTCTTGGGGTGGAAGAGCGTATGTTGCGGGGGGGGAGACCTTGGCCGCGAGGGAGCTGTGAAACGGCGAATGTTGTCATTGGCGGTTCCTGACGCAGCGCTGGGAGGAGAGAGAGTAGCGGCCATCGTGAGAGAGGTTCTGGATCAACCGTTAGCTCGTGCACTCCGGGTTACAGTTCCGGAGATCCGGAGCTCCAGAGACGCCAATTGAGATAGAGGCAGTCGTTTCGAGCTCGGAGGATTCGATGGAATCGGTCCCGAGCGGAATATCGGAATTTCGCCGTCTACCCCGCCATCGAAAAGAGGAAGCGCCATCAACCCCGACAACATCACTCACCAATTCAATGTTAACACGGGGGGATATATCGGCAGAGAAACTAGAATAAGGGATCTATGCCACGATCCGTGTTAGCACGATGAAGTGATGATGGAAGATTGGTGTTCGATATGGGTGGTGTTCGTGATGGTGGTATTTGTGACGGGGACAATGGCAAACGCACGGAGAAGGGAGGAATTGTGGGGAACTGTACCTGTCCTTGAAGTTGCGAGGTAAGGACTCAGGGGTGAAGCGGATGAGGAGACGAAGAGGAAGAAGAGGAGCAGGAGGGGGAGGTGAGTAGGGGAGGATCTTCGAGGATGGAACGAGTTGAGGGGAGTTTTTGGATTTGAGAGAATTAATTAATTCCCTTTGAGGCTTAACTTCTTTTTTTCTGACTAGAGTAGATATCTGCTACTTCTGGATCGGAATCTTTGTCTTTTTTTTTCACCCCTTGATCGCGGAAGGAGGGTGGGGATAGCCGTGAGGACGAGAGTAGAAAAAGACAAGAGTTCTGATGGGGAAGGAGGTGAGTGGGGTGGTGGGGTCCCCTCTCAGTCCGCCACTCCCCTTCGGGGGACTATGTGCAATCTGCTTGCGTTCGTCGCCTGCTGGGTTGGAGTGCTCAACAGAGATACCTTAGGTTAGAGTAACCACCTGTGGAGGCTGGGCCTGAAGCAAGGGTTCAAGAATAAGGCTCGACCTCTTCTACCTTTCCAGTCGACACGACGCAACACCTTTCGCGACGTCGAGCTGCCAATCGAATTGTTGCCGCGTCTCCAATCAAAGATCCATCGTACGTGCGGTTCGATCCCGTGATTGGCTCGGTGACAGTCCAGAAATTTAAAGAGAAAAAAACCCGCATCTTCTCGGCAGGAATGTCCCTGTCAAGGGAATCCGTCAATTGGGCTATCGAGACGGATTGAATCGATGTGGGCGACCGTAATCACTGTAGCTCGTTGTGCTGAGCTGTACTGCGTACATATCGGTTATGATTGCCAGTGCCGTTTTGAAGCTTTGCCGGCACAGGAACACACACGCGGCAACGGGCCGGGGTGCTGCTGGCTTGCTGACAACGAATCCCCAAAGCTTCCCTCTAGTCCTCGCCGCTCCAACTACCACGGCATTCCGCAACCAGCAGATGTAGAAATCTTGAATGCAACATTCGAGGAGTATGTAGAACCCAGAGAACAGTCCACTCGAGATTTCACACTGTTTTGGCCGACCTCCCGTCGCTGTATTCCTTGGTCCGTTGCTCGCGAGAGTGCGAAGCCCTTTCCCCTTCGCTCAAAGCCTTTCCCCCTTCGCTCGAAGCCCCGTTCCTGGCCGTCCCAACGTGAGACGCGATCCGCCGACGATCTTTATGGATTATCTTTTCTCTCGACTGACCTCAACTTCCAGAACCGATCGCAATCATGAATCGGGAAATATATGCGAGGGAAGGTGGATTGGAGGTCTAGCCAAGTGTGGGTGCGGGGCATGGATTCTCCCTCCTTTTGCTTTTGCTGTTCGTGCTGGCGCGGTGCGGGGATTCTTTTTTCGCTTTCGTCTAGGCCGCGTCTGGAATGTGTGGGTGGAGGTGGTATCGAGAGCTTGGGTGGGCAGCGGAGGCCGGCGGAGGCGGTTTGCTGGCCGCTGTGGGTGGTCGTGCTGGTGTTAGTACTGTGGACGAAGAGGAGGAGGAGGTTAGGTTCTCGTTTCCGATCTGAGCTTTTCCCCCCCTCCATCAATCCCGTACCTCCCCCAACCTTCACCTCCACCAAAATCCATAATCTCCCAGTTCCATCAATTCCATCTCCTCCGTCCTCCTCCTCCTCAACCCTGCCTCTCTTTTCCTCTTCACGGCTGTCCTTGAATTTCATCCCGCTTCACTCCATCACGAAGCCCAATTCGCTCCAATGGCTGCCAAATCGATCCACGAGGCCGATGGAAAGGCCATCCTCTCCTACCACTTGACTCGGTCCGCCGTGATCGCTCCCTCGACCCTCCCTCCCCCACCTCACAATGCTCCCCCGAAGCTCGCGTCCATCACCTTCCCCGCGAATGCTTCGGCCGCTGCTATCCTCGACGGCGCCGAACAGATGTACCCATGGCTGCTCGAACCCGGTGCCAGGTTCGTAGCGAAGCCCGACCAGCTGATCAAGAGGCGTGGCAAGGCTGGTTTGCTCGCGCTGAACAAGGAGTGGTCTGAGGCGAAGGCCTGGATCCAGGAGAGGGCCGGTGGGGAAGTTCAGGTCGAATCGGTGAAGGGTTACCTGCGGACGTTCTTGGTCGAGCCATTCTGTCCCCACCAGCCCGAAGAGGAGTACTACATCAACATCCACTCCATGAGAGAGGTGAGTGCTGTGCTGCGCGTTCCGCTCCGTTCCAATTGTTTCCCCACCGGTTCCCGGGTTCCTGTCGTCCACGGCCGTCCGTATGCGTAGCGGGGAACCAAACGAGATTTGTTTATTGTACGGCTTAGTCGTACTGAGATCATGGCTACGACCCCCAAACAAAGAGAAAATCTTCACACCTGCCCTGTCAAATTCTATACTCTTGCCCTTTACATTTTTTCCCTGGCCCCACATCACATTCATTCGAATTGCGTAATGTACGCGGCTCTGCAGTGCCCGTGACTTTGGACTATCTATCGATTGCATCTAGCTGACGTACAATCTCAGGGCGACTACATCTTGTTCACTCACGAAGGTGGTGTTGATGTTGGTGATGTCGACGCGAAGGCGGAGAAGCTTTTGATTCCCGTCGATTTGTCCGAGTACCCTTCTAACGAGACCATCGCCAAGTCCCTGCTGGGTAAGGTTCCCAAGGGCGTGCACAACGTCCTGGTTGACTTCATCACAAGACTGTATGCTGTCTATGTCGATTGCCAGTTTTCATACCTTGAGATCAACCCCTTGGTCGTGATTCCCAACGCGGACAAGACGTCTGCGGAGGTCCACTTCCTCGACCTTGCCGCCAAGATTGACCAGACTGCCGAGTTCGAGTGTGGTGCCAAATGGGCCATCGCACGGAGCCCTGCTGCCCTCGGCATGAGGCCCTCCTCCGACGGCAAGACCTCGATTGACGTTGGTCCTCCGCTGGAGTTCCCTGCGCCATTCGGGCGCGAGATGACCAAGGAGGAAGCGTGAGTTCACATACCTAATGTGGGGGCCGTTACTGATTGCCGCAGTTACATCGCCTCTCTCGATGCGAAGACTGGTGCCTCGCTCAAGTTGACCGTCCTGAACCCCGTCGGGCGTGTGTGGACACTGGTTGCTGGTGGTGGTGCGTCCGTTGTCTACGCCGACGCCATCGCCTCTGCCGGCTTCGCCAGCGAGTTGGCCAACTACGGAGAGTACTCTGGTGCTCCCAGCGAGAGCCAGACGTACCTGTACGCAAGGACGGTCCTTGACCTGATGCTGCGTGTCGACAAGCACCCTGAAGGCCGCATCCTCTTCATCGGAGGTGGTATTGCCAACTTCACAGTATGCTCTCGCAATTCACATCCTGCTGAAGACCTAGCCACTGACCGAACAAACAGAATGTCGCGTCCACCTTCAAGGGTGTCATCCGTGCCCTGCGGGAATTTGCGCCCGTCCTAATCGAGCATAACATCCAGATCTGGGTCCGTCGTGCTGGCCCCAATTACCAGGAGGGACTTAAGAACATCAAGTCTGCTGGCCAAGAGCTTAAGTTGAACATCAAAGTCTATGGACCTGAGTGTAGGCCGTCCTTCTCCTGCTCCAATACTTCTCTTTTGCTAAGTTGTTGCCCTAGGTCACGTCTCTGGCATTGTCCCCATGGCGCTCCTGGGCAAGAACCCCAGTGGAGTCCAGGAGTACTCCGGTTAGGTCTGGTCTCGACTTTCTCTTTTTCTTTTCAAAATAAAAAGGTCACGATAGCTAGGGTTTTGGGATGGGGTGATGCGGGTTTAACTTCCTTCTTCTCAATACTTTTAGAAATGTGTGATGTGCTGTGTCTATGGGTTTAATTTTACATGGACGGGAGGGGGATCTTTCTGTCTTCTGTTTCTTTTTCTCCTTCTCCTCGTTCTGTTTCTAAGGGTAAAGGAGATGGTTCGATGAGGGGAACAAGAGGTCGTAAATTCGATGGGAATTTACTTCGCTACTTGTGCCTGCGAGTCGTGAGCCGTGCGGCGACGAGTGATGTGATTGGGCTGCGACATGTGGTGGCACTCGGATTTCCTCATATGACATGCCCTATGGTCACTCGTGTGTTGTCGGCCCAGATGGGATCTTAGATAATGCGCGTGCACATGAGTGAATTCTATTACTGTGTATACTATCTCATCATGCTGCTGCCCGTGATTGTTACTTGACTGCCAACCTGCTTACACACTTCTCCAACTTCCGAGTGTCCCCAGTCCCAAGTTGCGAGTCAGTATATAGCCGGCCACCACGGCTCCCGTGCGATCCCTATTCTACATACGGGAGTAACTACGGCTCGGCTCGACTCGGTCAGAGTGATATCGGATGGTTTCGCCTCACAGCTCATAGCCCATTTTTCATAGCCCGACATCGACAATTCTCCAATAGTCCATCGCCCCCGCGGGTTGCCCACACACACGCACACACACACACACATATATATATATATGTAAGTACACGCATGTCATTACGCACCCACCCCACTTCGCTACGCCTGCGCGCGAAAGATGACCTTCTGTACCATCATGCGATCGAATAGATCGTACCCCTCCACCGCGTCCGAGAGCGGCAAGATGTTGTCTGCCATGAAGCCGAAGCGGTGTCCCTGCTGCTTGAGGACCTCCAGGGCGTCTGGGAACACGCTGCGGACGGGACATCTTCCGAACTGGAGCTTGATGTTCTTCGCATACGCTTCCGCGCCCGATATCGGGATCTGTGTTTTTGTTAGATTGCCGAGGGAGGAGCAAAAGGGG
>Ga0307516_10010285_pt1 | contig 10303 bp, 10 predicted proteins | sample 19_EM_MG_FD_203310 | JGI IMG/M metagenome (GOLD analysis project Ga0307516, IMG submission 203310) | Populus trichocarpa ectomycorrhiza microbial communities from riparian zone in the Pacific Northwest, United States - 19_EM | ecosystem: Host-associated > Plants > Roots > Unclassified | place...
AGCCAGGCCCAGGCATGGTCGGGCCCGTAACTGAGCGCCGCCGACAGCGCGGTCAGCGCGATGCCGGCGCCCAGCGCGCCCAGCAAAAAAGCCACGCGCTGCGGCAAGGTGCGCACCACGCCATAGGCGAGCAGGCATGGAATCAGCGCGCCCAGCGCCACACAGATCACCTCCGTGCCCGGCACCAGGGGCTGCAACTCGATGTCGCGCACCGGCAGCCACTCCAGGAAAGGCGTGTCGGCCAGCAACTCGGCCAGCCAGTATTCCAGCCGTTCGATCACCTGGCCCAGCCCCAGCGGCACGGACGCCGGAAACAGCAGCGCCACCGGCCACAAGGCCAGCAACACCAGTGCGCCACGCGCATCGCGTACAAACCAGCGCGCGCGCAGGCGGCTCCAGCGGGCGATGGCGCCGGCTTTTTCCAGCAGCCAGGCGCTGCACGCGCCCAACCAGGCGCCAACCGTGTTGAGGGCAAAGTCCACGTTGGAAGGCACGCGCGAAGGCAGGTAGCTCTGAAGGGTTTCCATCAACAGCGACAGGATGGCCGCACTGAGCACAGCCACACTGACCGCCCGGCGAATGCGGCCGCTGCGCAGCGCCGACAGGGCCAGCAGGAAGCCCAGCGGCGCGTAACCGGCGATGTTGACGCCGACATCAAAACCGGTCCAGTAGCGGGGCAGGGACGCCGTCAGAAAATTCAGCGGCGAGATGCCCTGGTTGCGCCATTCGGCAAAGGGATAGAGGCTGGCATACACGATCAGGCAGACCGTTGCCAGCGCCAGCGGCCAGGAGGCTGTTGGTTCACCGGAGGAGCGCTCACCCCTATCGTCTTCACTGCGCTTCGCTTCGTGTAATTCCTTTTCCCCTTGCAGGGGACGACGCTTTGCGCCCGGCAAAGCCGGATCGCTCTCGTCTGCTGGTGAAGGCGGGGGCGGCACGTTCAGGGCCTTGGTGCTAGAACGGCTTGACGACAACGAGGATCACTGCCGCGAGCAGCAGCAGCACCGGCACCTCGTTGAAGAAGCGGTACCAGCGGTGGCTGCGCGTGTTGCGTTGCGCCACGAACTTGCGCAGCAGGCTGCCGCAGGCGTGGTGGTAACCGATGACCAGCGCCACGACAACAAGCTTGGCATGCATCCAGCCATTCCCTGGCCCGCGGCCTATGCCGTAACCCAGGTACAGCCACAGGCCGAAGGCCAGCGCGGGCACGGCCAGCAAGGTGGTGAAACGCAGGAGCTTGCGCGCCATCAGGAGCAAACGTTCGCGCTCGGCGATGCTCTCCGGTGGCACCATCGCCAGGTTCACAAAAATGCGCGGCAGGTAAAACAGGCCTGCAAACCAGCTGGCGACAAAAACAATGTGAAGTGACTTGACCCAGAGCATGGGGCGAAGTGTAGCCCCGCAGGCCCGCATCCATGGAAGGCGGCGCGGCGCTTTACAGAACCCTACTTGTCACACCCCTCCCAGGGGGCTAAAATTAATATGTGTTGTTACCTTTTGGTGGCAGCATCCCGCTTTTCCTCCCTGAGCGGGTGCCTTTACGTGTCACAGCAAAAAGGCTTCCAGGCCCGGCTGACCTCGTGTCATCCGGGCATTTTTTTGCCCGCGCGGCATGTCTGCGGCATGTATCCCCGCTCGGCCGGCAAATTATTCAGCAGCGCGGCGCCAAAGCTTTGGCACAATTTGCCGATGACAGTCCACGCCCCCTATCCCTCCGGCCGGCCGCGCCGCCTGCGCCGCGACAGCTTCACCCGCAACCTGGTGCGGGAAAACGCCCTGAGTGCGCACGACCTGATTTACCCGGTATTTGTCACCGAAGGCACGCAGCGCCGCGAGGCCGTCGCCTCCATGCCCGGCGTCGAACGACTGAGCCTGGACCTGCTGCTGCCGGTGGCCGAAGAGTGCGTGCAACTCGGCATTCCGGTGATGGCGCTGTTCCCGGTGATCGACGCCTCACTGAAAACCTATGACGGCAAGGAAGCGCTGAACCCCGACGGCCTGGTGCCGCGGGTGGTGCGCGAGCTGAAAAAACGCTTTCCGGAACTGGGCGTGATGACCGACGTGGCGCTGGACCCCTTCACCAGCCACGGCCAGGACGGCCTGCCGGACAAGGACACCGGCTACATCCTCAACGATGAAACCGTGGCCTTGCTGGTGGGCCAGGCGCTGGTCCAGGCCGAGGCCGGTGTGGACATCGTGGCGCCCAGCGACATGATGGATGGCCGCATCGGCGCGATCCGCAACGCGCTCGAATCGCGCAAGCTGATCCACACCCGCATCATGGCCTACAGCGCCAAGTACGCGAGCGCCTTCTACGGCCCTTTCCGCGACGCAGTCGGTTCGGCCGGCAATCTTGGCAAGGCCGACAAGAAGGTCTACCAGATGGACCCGGGCAACAGCGACGAGGCCCTGCGCGAGGTCGCCATGGACATCGCTGAAGGCGCCGACATGGTGATGGTCAAACCCGGCATGCCCTACCTGGACGTGGTGCGCCGCGTGAAAGACGAGTTCGGCGTTCCGACCTTCGCCTACCAGGTCAGCGGCGAATACGCGATGCTCAAGGCCGCCGCGCAGAACGGCTGGCTGGACCATGACGCGGTGATGATGGAAAGCCTGCTGGCCTTCAAGCGCGCAGGCGCCGACGGCGTGCTGACCTACTTTGCGCTGGAGGCGGCCAAAAAGCTCAAATCCTGAGACTTGCCTGCCCCCGCGCTTATCGCCGACACTTACCCAGGCCATGCAAGGCCGGCACCACACTGCCCGCAGCACAGGATAAGGATGACAGGGAGAAGAACATGAAAAAACAGGATTACCTCGCGTGCCTGGCAGCGCTGCTTGCCTGCGCCGTGCAGGCCGGCGTGCCGGAAGGCAAGGATGCGTTTGCAAAGCTCCAGTACGCGGAGGCCCGCAAGGAACTGGAGGAGCCGGCGTCACAGGGCGACGGCGAAGCCATGGGGCTGATGGGCGAAATGTTGATGCAGGGCCTGGGCGGCCCACGCGATGAACTCAAGGCGCGCGACTACATCAGCCAGGCCCATGACAAGGGCGTGATTCGGGCCACCTACGCCCTCGGCCGGCTGTACCTGACAGGCAACCTGGTGGCCAGGGATGAAGCCAAAGGACTCGATCTGGTCCGCCAGGCCGCCGACAAGGCACATCCGGCGGCGCAATCCCTGCTCGGCGTGATGATCACCAACGGCACCAACGGCTTCCAGAAGGACGAGGTCATTGCGCTGAGCTGGTTCAAGGCGGCGGCCGAGCAAAAAGATCCCGCGGGCATGTACTGGATCGGCTCGTTTCATGAACGAGGCGCGGGCGGCCTGAGCGCCGATCCGCTTCAGGCGCTGGACTGGTACAAGAAGTCCGGCGAGCTTCTCAACACCAACGGCATGGTGGCAGCGGGACGTCTGTATGCGCTGGGCCGGGGTGTCAGCGCAGATGGGGTCGAAGCGCTAAGGTGGCTTCGGCGTGCCGCAGCCATGGGCAACCAGGCGGGCTACGCGTGGATCGCCAGCGTGTATGAGTTCGGGCGGGGCGGCGTTGCCAAAAACCTCCCGCTGGCCTACAGCTGGTATGCGGCCACGGCGTTGACCCCCGCCAACACCAAGGCGCTGACGGACGCCAGGGAGCGGCTGCAGAAAAGTCTCACGCCGACCGAGCTGGTGGAAGCCGAAAAACAATCGCGGACGGTGATCGCGCAGAATATTCTGGCCAACGCCCTGGTGCAGCTCAACAACCCGCAAGCCAGCCGCACGGGGGTGTCCGGCAGCGGTGTGGTGGTGAGCCGCGCAGGCGACATCGTGACCAATGAACATGTGGTGCAAGGCTGTCAGAAGGTCAGGGCATTGCCTGGCGGCCGCGAGGTCCGGGTGATCAGCAAGGACAGCAAGAATGACCTCGCGCTGCTGCGACTGGAGGGCAGCAGCCCGCCCCCGGTGCTGCTGCGAAGCGGCAAGGGCATCCGCCTGGGCGAGGAACTCGTGGCGGTCGGCTACCCGCTGCGCGGGATGCTGTCGTCCGGCCCCATCGTCACCTCGGGCATTGCCAACGCGTTGAGCGGTTTGGGCAACGACACGTCGGCGTTCCAGATGTCGGCTACGGTGCAACCGGGCTCCAGCGGCGGCCCGGTGTTTGACCGGCACGGCCTGCTGGTTGGCATTGTGCGTTTGCGCCTCCCCACCACCGCGCCGGCGAATCCGCAAAATGTGAACTTCAGCATCAATCTGGCGACCGTCATGGGCTTCCTGGACGCGCATTCCGTGGACTACGGCGTGGCAGCGGTGTCAAAACCCGAATCCAGCGTCAGCGCTATCGTCACCCGGGTGCAGGCGTCGACCATACAGATCGAATGTTTCTGATCGCTGCTGCCAGCAAGCGGCTACCGCCCAATGCTGCAAAATAAGCAGCCAGCCATCCCCTGGACCCCAACTGGACAGACAGCGTGCAAATTGTTGAATTCACCGCCGACAGCCTGCGCTTTTCGGACGCCCTGCCCGCCAGGGCGCCGACCGAGGGCTTTGTCTGGATATTCTTCGACCGCGACGAATTCGAAACCCACCAGCCGTTGCTGCAGCAGGCGGCCCAGCAACTGGGGGGCTCCGCCTTGCTGGACCTGCACCGCCAGGACCTGGGCAATGCAGTGCACCCTTCGCACTATGACTTCACCTCGATCTACGACCTGATCATCTTCCGGCGGCTGGCGACGCAGGCCGAAACGCGCGCCGAAGTCGAGCACGACGCGGCTGTGGCCGCCTACCACGGCCAGGGTGGCCAGCCGCGCATCAAGCCGCGCGGCGGCCTGCCCGCCTTCAACCGCATCAGTTCCCGGGCCGTGGGTTTCGTGGTGTTCGACCGGCTGCTGATCAGCGTGCACCCGCGCGGCTGCTACACCGCCAAAAGTTTCATCGAACGCTCGCTGACCGACGCCCGTTTCAGCGTGGACGCCACTTCGGCGCGCAGCCGCATCCCCTCCAGCCCGGCCGACCTGGTGCTGCGCATGGTCAACGCCATGGTGGACAGCTACCTGGATGTTCGCAAGGAGCTCACAACCCAGCTCGAACACTGGCAGGCCGAACTGCTCAAGCCCAACTCGCGTTTTGTCAACTGGGGCTCGCTCATGGGGGCGCGCAGCCAGCTGCATGTGCTGGAGGACCTGTGCGACGAGCAGCACGACGCCATGCAGGAGTGGCTGGATTCGCTGCGCGAGCAGCCGATGTCCTCGTTTGCCGCCGACAACCAGCTCGCCCAGAGCCGCCGCGACCAGCTGGTGGCGCGCGCGCGCGATGTGATCGAACACATCCAGCGTGTGGTGCACCACGCGCGCCGGCTCGAGCAGTCGGCCGAAACCGTGGTGCAGATCCATTTCAGCGCGCAGAGCAACCGCACCAACGACATCATGCGCACGCTGACCGCGCTGACCGCCATCTTCCTGCCGCTGAATTTGATTGCCGGCATCTTCGGCATGAACTTCGAGTTCATCCCGCTGCTGCACCTGCCCAGTGGCTTTTGGTGGGCCATGGGCTCGATGGCGGTGGTGGCGCTGGGCCTGGGCGTGGTGTTCTGGCGCAAGGATTACCTGGCCCGCACCCGGCGCTAAACCCGTCACAGGCAGTTCATGGCGCCACCGGCATCCACCGTCCACCTGGGTTGCGCCGGCTGGAGCCTGCCGCGTGACACCTGGCCCCAGTTTGCGGCCGCAGGCACACACCTGCAGCGGTACGCGGCACGTTTGAATGCGGCGGAAATCAACTCCTCTTTTTACCGCCCGCACCAGCCTGCCACTTACCAGCGCTGGGCCGACAGCGTTCCGCCGGGCTTCCGCTTTGCGGTCAAGCTGCCCAAAACCATCACCCATGAACAGCGGCTGCGCGACTGCGATGTACTGCTCGCCAGTTTCCTGGCGCAGGCCACGGCTTTGGGCGGCAAGCTCGGCTGCCTGCTGGTGCAACTGCCGCCCAGCCTGGCTTTCGACGAACACACCGCGCCCCTGTTCTTTCGCCGCCTGCGCGCGCAACACCCGGGCGCGGTGGCGCTCGAACCGCGCCACGCCAGCTGGTTCACCCCCGGGGTGGATGCGGTACTGAAGGAGCTGCGCATTGCCCGTGTGCTGGCCGACCCAGTCCTGCATGGCGCCACCGCGCCCGGTGGCTGGCCGGGACTGGTGTATGTGCGCCTGCACGGCTCGCCGCGCATGTATTACTCGTCGTACGGCCAGGCGACGCTCAAAGCCCTGGCGGTGAAGTTGCGGGAAAGCGCCGACGCCGGGGCCGACACCTGGTGCATCTTCGACAACACTGCCTCCGGTGCCGCGGTGCGCAACGCGCTGGAACTCCAGGCGCTGCTGGACGCCTAGACGAAGGGCGCAACCAGGCCCTCGGCGGCCAGCACGCGTTGCACCGCTGGCCGCGCCAGCATGCGTTGCAGGTAGGGGCCGAGTTGCGGCCGCACACGCGCCGCAGGCGAGGAAAAATTCCTGCTCCAGCGGCACAGCGTGAAGACATACGGGTCCAGCAGGCTGTAGGTCTGCCCGGCAAACCAGGGGCCCCCATGGCGTGCCAGCTCGGCATCGAGCTGGTCAAGCATGCTGCCAATTCTGAGTTCGGCCTGCGCCTTGACCTCCGCCGCCCCGGCCGTGTTGCCCGGCGCCACCGAACGGTCCGGGTAGAAGTAAACAATCAGCGTGGCTTGCAGTGTGTTGGTCAGCCACATCAGCCACTTGTAGGCATGCGCGCGCTCGACGCTGCCGAGCGGAGGCGCCAACCCGGCCTCGGGATGGTTGTCGCACAGGTGCAGGCAGATCGCCGCCGTTTCATACAGCACCAACTCGCCGTCAGTCAGCGTGGGGATCAGGCCGTTGGGGTTGAGCCGGCGGTAGGCCTCGCTGCGATGCGCGCCGGTGGAGGTGTCCACCAGGACTTTTTCAAACGGCACACCCAGCTCTTCGAGCAGGATGTGGGGGACCATGGCGGCACTGCTGGGGGAGTAATGAAGCTGGAGCATGGCCAGATTGTGCCCGGCCCCGGAGCCGGTCTCAGACGTTCGGCGGCACTGGCGCCAGCAGATTGGCGTCCCGGGCCAGCAGCCAGCGGCCCTGCTGCTTCTGGAAGACGCTCAGCGTGTGGCCAGCGCGCTTCACCGGCGGGCTGCCGTCGGCCGGCGTCGCCACCACCCTCAGTCTGGCCCAGGCAAACGCCCAGTCGCCGGCCACACGAATCTCCTGGATGTCACTCTGACCGTCGAACCTGGGCGCCTCGCCCCGGGACTGCGCGGTCGCCGCCGCGGCGAATTCAGGCTTGCGCATGGGCGCCCTGCCGGGAAGCAAAAAAACGGCATCGTCCGTCATCAGTCCCAGTACCGTGCCGGTGTCGCCGTCCCGGGTGGCCTGCATCCAGCTGGCCACCAGCTGGCGAATCTGTTCTTCATCCGTGTCAGCAGGCATGGTTTGCTCCTGTCCTGAAAAGAAGGCCTGACTCAGTACTCAGGGGTTGGCGACGCCGAACAGGCCGGCGGCGTTGTCCCAGGCAACCTTCCGCGCGACAGCCGGCGGCAGGTCGCCCAGCCAGGCGCGGTAGCCCTTCATGGTGTCGTCGTAATACTGCCAGCGCTGGTTCACCCAGGTGTCGGAGCCGACCATGAAACGGTCCGGGTACTTGAGCAGCAAGGCGCGCCACTCCGGGCACAGCTTGCCGGCGTCGCAGGTCAGGCCGGGCCGGTAGGACAGCTCGCCCATCAGGGTCGGGTAACGCGTGAACAGCGCGTCCACACGCGCGGCCGGTGCGCCGCTGATGCCGGTGTGCGCCCAGATCAGACGCGCATTGGGTGCATGCGCCATCAGCAGGTCGATCGCCACATCGTCGACATGCGACAACACGGCCAGCTTGTTCTTCCCGGCAAACTGCATCAGTTTTCTGGCCACCGCGCCGTTGGCGTTGGCGCTGTCATACAGATGGAATTCGCCGATGCCCTTGTACGGCCCGGCCTGCGCGCCGGTCACGCCGCGGGCAAATTCGGCCTGCACCATCTCGTAAATCGTTTCGTCGCGGTACCAGTTGTCGTAGTCGGCGCGGTTACGGTACAGGCGGATGAAAGGCACGACGGTGACGCCGGCCTGCCGCGTCTGCTCTGACGCCGCCAGTTCTTTCGTGCCATCGTTGGGCCGCGAGTTGGCGACGATGGCGCGCACGCCGTTGCGCTTCATGCGCGCCAGCACATCGGCCGGGCCGTGTGGCCCCGCCTTGCCGTCCCAGGCTTCCACGTTGTAGTGCAGGTGGGCGTCGAACAGCGGGCCGCTGTAGTCGGCGGCCTGCGCCCACACCGAGCTTGCTATTAAAAATATAGCTATCAAGCCGCGACCGGCGGGGGCTGAGGCCCAAAAAGACCTGAAATTTCGAGCCGACGCCATGGTCAGTCCACGTGTTTGGCAAAAAATGCCAGCGTGCGCTCTTTGGCCAGTTTGGCCGCCGCCTCGTTCCAGGAGCCGCGCTGGTCGCAGTTGAAACCGTGGTTGGCCGCGTAGACATGGACCTCGACGCCGGGCTGGGCGGTTTTGAAAGCCTCGACGGTGTCCATGGGAATCCAGTGGTCCTTGTCGCCGAAGTGAACCATGACGGGGCAAGCCGGCTTGCGCGCCGGCTCCTCCCCCACCGTCATGCCGCCGCCGTAATACGGCACGGCCGCGGACAGGCCGGACAAGGTGCAGGCTGCGCGCCAGGTCAGCAGGCCGCCCCAGCAAAATCCGACGATGCCGACCTTGCCGCCCGAGGTCTGGGCCGCATGGTTGATGGCAGTCTGGATGTCCTGCAGCACGCCGGGCGCGGGCAGCGCCTCCACTGCAGTTTTCAGCGCAAAGCCCGCGTTCATGTCGGGCTCGGTGTAGCCCATCTCCACGCCCGGCTTGATACGCTGGAACGTGGCTGGCGCGACCGCCAGGTAGCCGGCGGCCGCATACCCGTCGGCGACCGAGCGGATGTGCGAATTGACGCCGAAAATTTCCTGCAGCACCACGATGGCGCCTTTCGGTTTGCCCGAGGGTTCGGCCACGTAAGCCGGGAAAACAAACCCGTCGGCGGATTTGAGGTCGATGAAGTTGCCCATGGATAGCTCCTGTTTGACTGAAAAACCGATGCGGTCGAATTTACTTGCTCGCGAGCTTTCGCTCAACAAAATCAAGCCGGTCCTGGCCCCAGAACATCTCGCCGTCCACCACAAAAGTGGGCGCGCCAAAAACGCCGGTGTCGATCGCCTCTTGTGTGTTGCTGTCGTAGGCCGCCTGCACGCCCGCCTCAGCCGACTGGGCCAGCCGCTGCGCGTCCAGCCCGCATTCACCCAGAAGGGCGCCCAGCACCGCGGCATCGGCAATGTTGCGTTGCTGTGCCCAGACGGCCGTGAAGATCGCCCCGGACAGCCGCATGGCGGCGTCCGGACCATCCTGCTGGCTCACCGCAATGATCAGCCGCGACGCGTCGTCGCCGGCCACAGGGAAAAAAGTCGGCTGGAGGTTCATCGGCAAACCCAGGTGCTGGCTGAAACGCGCCAGTTCCTGCAGCCGGTAGGCCTGGCGCTGCGGCGCGCGTTTGCCCAGCGGCAGGCCGCCGGACACCGAAAACACCTTGCCCATGTCCGCCGGCAACACCCGCACGGCAGCGCCGGCCGCCCGCGCCATGTCGGAGAAGCGCTGGTGGCCCAGATAGGTCCACGGGCTTTGCGGGGTGAAGTAGTAGTCGATGCTGTGGCTCAAAGTTGTCTCCGGTGCGGCGCAGGGCGCGGGTTGATGTACATTGATTCGCTGCTGGCGAACACCCCAGCGGTTGTAACCGGGATTGCCCTTTTTTGCTGGAGGCCGGATTTTGTCCAACGTTGTCCTGATCACCGGCGCCTCGCGCGGCATTGGCGCCGCCACGGCGCTGCTTGCCGCCCGCCAGGGCTACGCCGTCGCCGTCAACTACACCGCCAACTCCCTGGCGGCCGATGAAGTGGTGCGGCAGATCCGCCAGGGCGGCGGCAGCGCCATCACCGTGCAGGCCGATGTGGCCGTGGAAACCCAGGTGCTGGCCATGTTCGAGAAAGTGGACGCCAAGCTGGGACGCCTGACGGCGCTGGTCAACAACGCCGGCGTGGTGGACCGCACCGAACGCGTGGACGGCATGAGCGTGGCCCGGCTCAAGCGCATGTTCGACATCAACGTGATCGGCACCATGGTCTGCGCCCGCGAGGCCGTCAAACGCATGAGCACGCGCTACGGCGGCGCAGGCGGCGCGATTGTCAACGTCTCCAGCGTCGACGCCCGCCTGGGCGCGCCCGGCCA